>CABEDN010001166.1_pt1 | contig 12280 bp, 6 predicted proteins | sample 3423051 | NCBI WGS metagenome assembly CABEDN01 (sample SAMEA5534330, study PRJEB31848) | metagenome | biome: tundra; feature: field; material: soil | place: USA | collected 2013-05 | depth 0.15 m
GCCGGCGGCGATCCGACCGACCAGCGGCACGCGGGCCATTGCCAGCCCCTCGGTGTCGCCGTCTGCGAGATCAGCATGCTCCGCGATGCCCGGAGAATTGAGCGAGGCCACCACCGCCGTGCGCGGGCGCCCGGCACCACGGCTCAGGTATCCCTTCTCCGCCAGCGCCGATAGCTGATGAGAGACACTCGAGGTGCTCGCCAGCCCGACAGCGTCCCCTATCTCCCGCATGGTCGGCGGGTAACCGCAGGCCTGCGTCGACTCCTCGATGACCTGGAGGACCTTGCGCTGACGGTCGGTAAGGTGCGGACCCGTCATATCGGGCGCCTTGGCACGTCTCATCCCCAGTCTCCGTTGACAGTAGGTGTGTTCCATCGCACCATAGTATAATATGACTCTGTCAAACACAGGTACGAAAGATCAGGCCGGCATCAGTAGCGCTGCTCGCACCAGGAGTCCATGCTGACGTGCGTACCTAGGAAACTCGGCACCCGTGCAGGGCAACCTGAGTCCCGTTGCCCTCAGCGCGTCGACCAGGTTCCCGGCAGCGGCTTCCGATAGCTTGCCGTCCCGGCAGGCGCCTGCGAGCAGCCATATGGTGCCGTGCGCGTCTAGGCCGTGCGTCCGGGCGACACGCACAGGCCCTGGATCGTCAGTGATGGCCGTCGCAGAACGAAGTTCGGCCGCCGCGAAAACGCTGGCTTCCCCCAGATCACGCTCGCCAGAACCCAGGCGTCCTGGCCATATTGCGAAAAGCCTGATCTCGTCAACGGCGCGGTTGACGGCAACCACCTGCTCAGTCACGGCTCGACATCTGCCTCGACGGCCGCCGGCAGATCGGCTGCGCTGATCTGTCCGTGCATAAGCTCGACGACCCTGGTGGCGGTGACTGCTCTGCTCCTCCATGCCTCCATGCCTCCATGACGGCGTGCGCGTAGCGTGGCGGGACCCGTATAGAGGAGCACAGCCCATCGGCCGCACCCCTCCTGAGCAGGTAATTCTTCCGTTAAGAGACGCGTGTGCTGGCGCAGGGCACTTATTCGGAAGGTGCGGTATTCGTCCGGGTCCAGGTCGCGGAGCGACCGGTTCCGTCGGCCCGGACCTTGCCTTCGTTCCTTAGCTGTTCCAGGACGAGCCGGATGGTCTGGTCACTGACACCGGGCACTGCTGTCCTGATGTCGGCGAGGCGGAACGTGGCTGGCGCACGGCGCAGGATGTGTTCGCGGACGCGCTGTTGCTTGGTTCCCGGGGTCTGAGCCGCGGCCGCGCGATCGGCGAATACGGCGTAGGCAGCGGCGATCACCCTCGTGAAGTAGCCGAGCCAGGGCCATGGGTCGGCGGTGCCCTCGTGCCAGCCGCGGGTGGAATCCAAGAGCGCCTGGTAGTAAGCGTCAGCTGATTCGGCGACTGCTTGCTCAAGGCTCACGTAGCGGCCGGCTGTGTAACCGTGCTCGCTGAGCATGGCATTGGTGAGCAGGCGAGCCACCCGCCCGTTGCCGTCCTCGAAGGGGTGGATGACCAGGATGTCGAGGATGAACAGCCCGGACAGGAGCACTGGATGGTGCTCGCCCGCCGCAACCGCGTGCTTGTAGCGCTCGATCAGGTCGTCGATGGCGAACGGGGTGTTCGCGGCGGTCACCGGCTTGAAGCGGACGGTTGTCGAGTCGTCCGGCGAGCGGTCCACGACCAGGTTGTCCTCCGTTTTGAACGCCCCGCCGGGCATCGCCGTGTGAGCGAACAGCAGCCGGTGCAGGTGGAGGATCAGGCCGGCGTTCAGCGGGCGCCAGTCCTGCTGGAACAGGTAGTCCTGGGCGTCGCGGTAGCCTGCCAGTTCCTGTTCGCTGCGGTTGCGCAGCGTCGTCGTCCGCCGGTTGATGATCCGCTGGGCGCGGTCGGCGTCCGCTACGATGACGCCCTCGATCGCGGACGAGGCGGTGATGCTCAGGACGCGGGCCCGGTCGGCTAGCTCAGTGAGCAGCCCCGGCATCTGATCACGGTAGAGCGCCTCCGAGCCTCGGCCGAAGTCGATCGCGCTGAGCCGAGTGACGACTTGGGCCGGCACCAGCCCGATGATCGCGTCAAGGTCAGTGAAGCTGCGCAAGAAACCTCCCAACCAACCCACTAAACAACCTAACCTTAGCGCTCCTTAGCATGTTTAGTAGGTTTTCTTAGCAGGTTCATGGCTGTCGATGCTTTCGACGTAAGCTCACGCACCGCTGGGCGGACGGTCAGATCAGTGTCAGCGCCGTACGAATCGGCCGCACGAGGCGGTGGAGTGCAGTAGACGATGCTCCCCGGCCCAACAGGCCGCTGGTCGCCCGGCTCAGATGGCTGCATGCGATAGAAGATTTCAGGCCCCGTCAGTGGGGCACCAGTACAAGCTCTAGGGTGCTAAGAGCGGGACGGGGGTGGATTCAGCATCCCCGTCCCGGCTCTCGTTACTTCTTGTCAGGGTGCTCCTTACGGACACCCTTGAACGGCTCACCGTCAGACTTCACATCCAGGAACCGACCAGTCTCGCTATCCCGCTTGACCCAGCCGACAGGCGTTTCGACCTGCGAACGATCCCTGACAGCACCCTCGCGGTAGCCCTTGCCAGTGTTCTTTGCCACTCTTCATCACCTCCCTCTTGTTCGGGCAGCGAGACCCTCCAGCTAACAAGCCGAAGAGCGTCCGCTGCGCCTATCTGCGTGAGGAGCCGAACGAAGAGTCGGCTCCTCACGCGTATTACTCACGCCAAGCCCGGATGTTGCATCCGGTGCAATACCGCTCAGTTCTAGCTGCATCCGCTGGTGGAGCCGCAGCCTTCGCAGACGTAGCAGCTGCCGGCCGGGCGCATCTTGGTTCCGCAGGTGAGGCAGAGCGGTGCGTCCGCGGTGCGGCCCTGCTGGGACTCGATCAGCTCGGTTGAGCTGTGCGGGGCCGGAAAGGGCGCGGCTGCCGACGGAGCTTGGGCGGGGGCTTCCACCACTGCCCGTTCGGCATGATGAGGCTGTTCCACGGCGGCCGACTGGGCAAGTTCGGTCGGGTCCACCTCCTCGGTCAGCCCGGCGGGATCGTGCCCGGCCACCTCGGCGGAGCGCTCGGCGGCGGACAGGATGCCGAGCTCGGCGCGCTGGTCGTAGGGCAGGTGGTCCAGCGCGAGGCGGCGGAAGATGTAGTCCATCACCGAGCTGGCGATCCTGATGTCCGGGTCGTCGGTGAGGCCAGCCGGCTCGAACCGCATGTTGGTGAACTTGCCGACGTAGGAATCCAGCGGGATGCCGTACTGCAGGCCGACCGAGATGGCCATGGAGAAGGCGTCCATCACGCCGGCCAGCGTCGAGCCCTGCTTGCCGAGCTTGAGGAACACCTCGCCGACCCCGTCGTCCGGATAGCTGGAGGCGGTCATGTAGCCCTCGGCGCCCGCGACGGAGAACCTGGTCACGGTGGCGGGCCGCTGCCGGGGCAGCCGCTTGCGGACCGGGCGGTGCTCGTGCGGCGCGGCCGGAGCCTGGGCCGCGGCCTCGGCCGGCTTCTTCCTCGCGTCCGACAGCGGCTGGCCCACCTTGCAGTTGTCGCGGTAGATCGCCAGGGCCTTCAGGCCCAGCTTCCAGCCCTCGAAGTAGATCCGCTCGATCTCCTCCACGGTAGCGCTTTCCGGCATGTTGACCGTCTTGCTGATGGCGCCGGACAGGTACGGCTGGACGGCGGCCATCATCCGGACGTGGCCCATCGGGCTGATCGCGCGCTCGCCCATCGCGCAGTCGAACACCTCGTAGTGCTCGGGCCGCAGGCCCGGGGCGTTCACCACGTGGCCGTGCTCGGCGATGTACTCGGTGATCGCCTCGACCTGCTCGTGCGGGTAGCCGAGGTTCTTCAGCGAACGCGGCACGGTCTGGTTGACGATCTTCATGGAACCGCCGCCGACCAGCTTCTTGAACTTGACCAGGGCCAGGTCAGGCTCGATACCGGTGGTGTCACAATCCATCATGAGGCCTATGGTGCCCGTAGGAGCCAATAGACTACTTTGGGCGTTTCTGTACCCATTTGTCTCGCCCAGCTCCGCGCACTCCCGCCAGGTCTGGTTGGCCAGGTCGAGAATCTCCCGGTCCATGGTGGCGACCGGGCGGATGGCTTCGCTGGCGTCCGCGTGCTTGCGGATGACGCGCTTGTGCGGCTTGGCGTTGCGCTCGTAGCCGTCGTAGGGACCCACGACCGCGGCCAGTTCGGCTGAGGTCTTGTACGCGGCGCCGGTCATCAGCGAGGTGATCGCGGCGGCGATGGCCCGGCCGCTCTCGGAGTCGTAGGCGTGCCCGGTGGCCATCAGCAGCGCGCCGAGGTTGGCGTAGCCGATGCCCAGCTGCCGGTAGGCCCGGGTGATGGCGGCGATCTTCTCGGTGGGGAAGTCAGCGAAGCAGATGGAGATGTCCATCGCGGTGATGATGAGCTCGGAGATCTTCTTGAACCGCGCGGCGTCGAAGGTGTCGTCGTCGCGGAGGAACTTGAGCAGGTTGATGCTGGCCAGGTTGCAACTGGAGTTGTCCAGGTGGATATATTCGGAACAATTAGCTACTACGGTGCCGCCGACGATGTAGGAGTGGTTCCGCGGCTCGGTGAGGTTGTAAGTGGTCTCGAAGCCTTTCGACTCCCGACTGATCATGCGGACGGAGCGGTCGACGTTGTAGAAGCCCGTCTTCTCGACGATCTCTGCCAGCTTGGCCTGCTTGCCGGGGAGGCTGAAGCCGATGAGCCGGTAGAACTCCCGGATGGCTCCTGCCGTGATACGCAGGTCATAGGACGGCCCGTCGGGACCGTAGCTGACTTCGGTGCCGTCTTTCCTGGTGTAGTGGAAGGACGGCATCTTTTTCTGGCTCGTCGTGTAGATGCGCGAACCGATCCCGAGCGAGGCGAGCAGCTCTTGAACGCCGATGAGTAGCTCCTCTGAACGGCTACCCAGACCGACGTACCTGGTCTCATTGCCTGCCAACCGCACGACGCAGCCGTCCGCGTCGAACAGGCCGCGCAGGAATGCGGTGACGGCCTCTTCCGGCGCCTCGTAGACCGAGGAGGGGACGACCTTGTCGGCCGCCCGGCCCTCGGCGATTCCCAGCGCGTGCAGGAACTGGCCGAACGCCTGCCGTGACACGCGCAGCTGCAGAGTGCCGTTTGACTGGACGCTCGGCTTGCTCTCAAAGCCCGTGATCTGCGTGAGCAGGGCATGGTGCCTGGGCAGGACGACGGCCTTGTCCTCGTCAGACCCGTAGACGGTGACCGCGGTCGAGTCGCGGGCATCGACGGAACCGTCACCGACTAGCCAGCCCAGGTAGTGCGCGAACTCCTCATCCCACTTACTCGGGACTTGCAGCGGCTTGCGTGTCTTCTCGTATTCGACCGTGAGGATGGCATGCATGGGGAGCCGGTGATCGGCCATGGAGCGCGACGCGTGCTGGAACGAGCGGACGACCCTGTCGTCGGCGGTCAGCTCTTCGGCGTGGACCCATCCCCTGTTCGCGGTCCAGATACGGTGACCGGGAGTGCATCGTAGCCTCGCGCCGTCCGAGAAGCGGAGCTCGAGGATCTCATTTCTCCCCGTAACCATGTACCGCGTCGGGGACGTCGCTGTTACCCGGTCCTGGGGATCGGCCTCGGCTGTCACGTCGTTCGTGTAGACGCCGAACTGCTCCTCGTTCGCAGCTCGGCGTACTAGGTCACCGATCCGGATGAGTCCCTTGTCCGTCACCACTCGCTGATCAGCGGGGAAGCATGGGTTACTTGCGCTGATACGTCCTGATTCGGGGCAGGTGTGCCAGTCATTGATCGTGCCGTCGTACTGGATGCCGGGGTCGGCGCAGTCCCAGGCGGCCTGCGCCATCGTGCGCATCAGCTTCCGCGCGTCGACTCGCTCGACGACCTCGCCGGTCAGGCGGGCCAGCAGGTCGAACTCCCTGCCTTCCTCGACCGCGCGCATGAACTCGTCCGACACGCGGACCGAGTTGTTCGCGTTCTGATACTGGACGCTGATGATGTCCTTGCCGCCGAGGTCCATGTCGAAGCCGGCGTCGCGGAGCACGCGGACCTTCTCTTCCTCGCGCGCCTTGGTCGTGATGAAATCCGCCACGTCCGGGTGGTCCACGTCCAGGACGACCATCTTGGCCGCGCGCCGGGTGGCGCCGCCCGACTTGATCGTGCCCGCGGAGGCGTCGGCACCGCGCATGAACGACACCGGGCCGCTCGCGGTGCCGCCGGAAGACAGCAGCTCCTTACTCGACCGGATCTTGGAGAGGTTGACACCGGCACCGGACCCGCCCTTGAAGATCAGGCCCTCCTCCCGGTACCAGTCCAGGATGGCGTCCATCGTGTCGTCCACGGCGAGGATAAAGCACGCTGATACCTGCTGCTTTGACGCGGTGCCGACGTTGAACCAGACCGGGGAGTTGAAAGAGAAGATCTGGTGGACCAGGGCGTACCTGAGCTCGTGGCCGAAGATATCGGCGTCCTCGTCGGTCGCGAAGTAGCCCTGCTCACGGCCGGTCTGCTCGTACTTGCCGACGACCCGGTCCACGAGCTGCTTGAGGCTCCACTCGCGCTGGGGTGAGCCGACCGCCCCGCGGAAGTACTTGGTGGTCACGATGTTGGCGGCGTTCACCGACCAGAAGTCGGGAAACTCCACGCCATGCTGCTCGAAGTTGATCGAGCCGTCCCGCCAGTTCGTCATGACGACGTCCCGGCGTTCCCAGGTGATCTGGTCATAGGGGTGCACACCCGCCGTGGTGTGGATGCGCTCGACCTTGAGCCCGCCTTGCGGGTGCTGGGCTCCCTTGCGCTTACGGGTCGCCGCTCCGCTCACCGTCTCCGTCATTTTTCCCCCTTCCGGGACCCTTCCGGATCCCTGCCCGGCCCTGCATGGCCACGCTGCAACGATGACAACTCTGGCGCCGCCTTACGATCCTGATTCCGTGCGCGCCGGGGTGCGCGCGACGCTGCGGCGCTCCTGACGCAAGGCGGTGATCTCATCCTCGAAGTCGGCGAGCGACTCGAACCCTCGGTATACCGAGGCAAACCTGAGGTAGGCAACCTCGTCCAGGTCCCTGAGCGGACCCAGGATGGCCAGGCCTACCTCGTGCGAGGGAACCTCAGCCAGGCCCCGCGCCCTGATCGTCTCTTCCACCAGCTGGGCCAGGATCGCCAGCTTGTCCTCGGTGACGGGCCGTCCCTGGCAGGCGCGCTGGACGCCATGGATGATCTTGTCCCGGGCGAACGGCTCGGTGACACCGCTGCGCTTGGCCACCATCAAGATGACCGTCTCCTGGGTGGTGAACCGGCGCCCGCATTCCGGACATGACCTCCGGCGGCGGATCGCCGCACCGTCGTCAGCGGTCCGGCTGTCGATGACCCTGCTGTCCGGATGGCGACAGAATGGGCAGTGCACGCGATCACCTCCCGGCTGCTGCCTTGCTGTGTTCCCATTCTAGCCTGTGAACACAACTTGTGGAAAAAACACAACGATGTAAGTACTAGATGTTGTGGTTACCGTAGACCACGAAGGCGGCTGGAGGCAAGCGCGGACACGCGGTCAATCCGGAAAAGCCTGGCTGCTGAGCCACTCCTGAGGACCCGCCGGCGTGTCGGATGGGCGTGTCGCGGCGGTGTGTCGCGGTGCCGGGAACATGGCGAGGCCGGGTCCGCCTCAGGCACGGACTTCAGCTACGGGGTACCCACAACCGCTGCCCGGCGAAGACGGTGTCGCTGGTGAGCCCGTTCAGCTGAGTGATCTGCTGGATCACCAGGCGGGTATCCGCGTCGGGATCCGCGGTCTCGGCCACTGACCACAAGCTCTGGCCGGGCAGGACGATCACCCGGGGGAGATTCGCCCCGGTCGCGCGCGGCGCGGCGCTGTGGCTGGTCGCCTGCGCCGCGCCGGCGACGATCAGCGACAGCCCGGCCACCAGGAGGGCGGCCATGACCGCGACCACGATGCGTCCCCGCCTGGTCAGCCGCAGCGGGCTGGCGGCCAGGGACGGCGACAACTCGGGACGAGCCGGGATGGCGGCCGGTGAGACGATGGCCGGCGTGGCGGCGGCCGGCAAGGCGGAAGGCGCCGGGACGGAGTGCGGCGCGACGGAGGATGCCGGGACGGAAGGCGCCGGGACGGAAGGCGCTGCCACGGGAGCCGGCGCTACGGGGCTTTCCGCGCGGTACACGACACGCAGGTCTGGACGGAACCGCGCTGGGTTGTCCGCCCGGTACCTGGGGTTTTCCGTGCGGTACCGGGGCAACGCCGCCGTTCGCGTCGCATTCATGACGACCTCCATGGTCAAATCTTCGTTCGAGGTACACTGTGTTCGATCGTACACCCATTCGATCGTCTAAACGTTCGATCGAACGGGTACACATTCGTTGTATCGCTCGGGTACGACATTTTCACGACACGTCGAACAGATGTTTGGGATCTCGGGTGAGAACCGTTATTCTCTACTCAGCACGCAAAGAACTCGGACACGGAAGGTCATCAGATGGAGGAAACCGCCATGGGAGGCACCGCAACAGGTACTTCCGGCACCGATCCAACGGAGGCGCCCAGACCCAAGGGACGACCGGGCCGCAAGCCGAAGGGCAGCGTGCCCGTCGTCATCCCCGACACGCCCGACAAGCCCGACCCCGATCACGTCCTGACCTGGCGGCAGCGCAAGGTGCTTCAGGTGATCAGGGAATCCGTGCAGAAGCGCGGCTACCCGCCCTCGATGCGCGAGATCGGCGAAGCAGTCGGCCTGACGAGCACGTCGAGCGTCTCGTACCAGCTCAGCACCCTGCAGAAGAAGGGGTACCTGCACCGGGACGTGGGCCGGCCGCGGACCGTTGAGGTGCGCCTGCCCGGCCACCCCGCGGTACGGCCGGCGCCCGGTCACGAGGAGGACGAGACCGGCGACATTCCCGGCATCGACATCCCCTCCCAGGAGGCCATCTACGTGCCTCTAATCGGGCGGATCGCCGCTGGCGGGCCGATCCTGGCCGAGCAATCCGTGGAGGACGTCTTCCCGCTGCCCAGGCAGCTGGTCGGCGAGGGCACGCTGTTCCTGCTCAAGGTGGCTGGCGACTCGATGATGAACGCTGCCATCACGGACGGGGACTGGGTCGTGGTCCGGGAGCAGCAGGTCGCGGAGAACGGCGAGATCGTGGCGGCCATGCTCGACGGCGAGGCGACGGTGAAGACGTTCAAGCAGGGCGACGGGCACGTCTGGCTGATTCCGCACAACCCGGCATACACGCCAATCCTCGGCGACGAGGCCACCATCCTCGGCCGCGTCGTCGCCGTACTCCGCCGCGTCTGAGCGCGCCGCGGCTGAGCACACAATGGTCGGGCGATGCGGAGGCGTTCAGGTCCACCCAGGGCCGGACGCGTCCGCCCCGATCGGGGCGCCGGATCAAGCCGGCAGATCCGGCGAAGGGCGGCCGCTACGCCGCGACTATGCTGACCAGCTTCGGCGCCCGGACGATGACCCTGCGGACCTGCTGGCCGCCTAGCGTGCGCACGACCCCCGGCGCGACCAGCGCAAGTTCGCGAAGGTCGTCTTCGGTGATCTCAGGGGAGACCTCGAGCTTGTCGCGAACCTTGCCGTTGACCTGCACCACGCAGGTGACCTTGTCCTGGGTGAGCAGGCTCGGGTCCGCGGCCGGCCAGGCCACCCGGGCCACCGAAGGCTTGTGCCCCAGCACTTCCCACGCCTCCTCGGCGGTGTAGGGGGCGAACAGCGAGACCAGCACCGTCAGCACCTCCGCCGCCTCGCGAACCGCCGGATCGGCGGCGCCCGGGCCAGAGTCGATGGCCTTGCGCGCGGCGCTGACCAGCTCCATCAGCCGGGCCACGGCCACGTTGAGGTGATACGACTCCACCTGGCGGGTGACCTCTTCGATGGTCCGGTGGGTGATCCTGCGCAGTTCGGTGTCTCCCGCCGCGCCGGCGAACTCCCCGGCCGAGTCCGCCTCGGCGACGTCGGCGGCGATCCGCCAGACCCGGCCGAGGAACTTCACCATCGCTTCGGGGTGCATGTCCGCCCAGTCGATGTCGTCCTCGGGCGGGCTCGCGAAAATCATCGTCAGCCGGATCGCGTCGACACCGAAGCGGCCAATCTGCTGGCCCAGGTCTACGCCGTTGCCCAGCGACTTGGACATCGCCTTGCCGTGGTTGATCACCTGACCCTGGTTGATCAGCCGGGTGAACGGCTCGGTGAAGTCCAGCAGGGCCATGTCGTACAGGACCTTGACGAAGAACCTGCTGTACAGCAGGTGCAAGATCGCGTGCTCGACGCCGCCCACGTACATGTCCACCGGCGCCCAGCGGCGGACCTCGGCCGGGTCGAAGGGGCCCTCGGCGTAGTCGACCGAGCAATACCGCAGGAAGTACCAGGAGGAATCCATGAACGTGTCCATGGTGTCCGTGTCGCGCTTGGCCGCGCCGCCGCAGGCCGGACAGGGCACGTTCACCCAGTCTTCGGCCGCGGCCAGCGGGGACACGCCCCTGGGCACGAGGTCCTGGCCGCGCAGGTCAGGCAGCACCACAGGAAGCTGGTCGTCGGGCACCGGCACTTCGCCGCAGGCCGGGCAGTGCACGATCGGGATCGGGGTTCCCCAGAAGCGCTGGCGCGACACCAGCCAGTCCCGCAGGCGGTAGTTGACCGCCCCGTGGCCCAGGTCCTTTTCCGCCAGGATCGCGGTGATGGTGGCGATGGCCTCCGCCTTGGCCAGCCCGTTGACCGGGCCCGAATTCACTAGCGTGCCGTTGCCCGCGGTCGCGATCCCGGTCTGGGCCGGATCCGGCTGCCCGGTGTCCACCACGACCCGGACGTCGAGCCCGTAGGTGCGGGCGAAGTCCAGGTCCCGCTGGTCGTGTGCGGGCACCGCCATGATGGCGCCGGTGCCGTAGTCGGGCAGCACGTAGTCCGCGGCCCACACCGGGATCCGCTCGCCGTTCACCGGGTTGATGGCGTGCCGGCCCAGGAAGACGCCGGTCTTCTCCCGGTCGGTGGACTGGCGCTCGATGTCGGTCAGCTTCCTGACCTGCGCCACGTAGGTGCGCAGCTCAGGCAGGCGGTCAGGGGCGCACAGCTGCTCGGCCAGCGGCGAGTCCGCCGCCACCACGAAGAAGGTCGCGCCGTACAGGGTGTCGGGCCTGGTGGTGAACACCGTGACCGGCTCGTCCCGGCCCTCCACCGCGAAATGGACCTCGGCGCCCTCCGAGCGGCCGATCCAGTTCCGCTGCATCAGCAGGACCCGATCGGGCCAGCAGCCTTCCAGCTGCTCCGCGTCCGCGAGCAGCCGGTCGGCATACTCGGTGATCTTGAAGTACCACTGGTTCAGCATCCGCCGGACGACGTCGGCGCCGCAGCGTTCGCATTTCCCGGCGATGACCTGCTCGTTGGCCAGGACGGTCTGGTCCACCGGGCACCAGTTCACGTACCCGTCCCTGCGGTACGCCAGCCCCCGCTCGTAGAAACGCAGGAAGAGCCACTGATTCCAGCGGTAGTAAGTCGGATCGCAGGTCTGCAGCCTGCGGCTCCAGTCAAAGGAGGTCGCGTACCGCCGGAACGAGGCGGCCTGCGTCTCGATGTTGGCGTACGTCCAGTCGGCCGGGTGAGTGTTGTTCCTGATCGCGGCGTTCTCGGCGGGCAGGCCGAAGGCATCCCAGCCGATCGGGTGCAGCACGTTGCGGCCCCGCAGGAAGTGATAACGAGCGAGGGCATCGCCGATGGCGTACGCCTCGGCGTGGCCCATGTGCAGGTCACCCGACGGGTACGGGAACATGTCAACCAGGTAGAAGCGCTCCCGGGGATCCTCGGGATCCTCGCTGGCGCGGAACGGGTCGAGCTCCTCCCAGCGCGCCTGCCACTTCTCCTGGACGTCACGGGGGTCATAGCGCTGCGCCAGCTCGGCGCTCTCGGCCGCTGTCATTGTTTCCCTCACCATTGAATCGGTCCGGCCCGTCAACCCTTCGGGTGACGATCACCTGCAATGAAAACGCCCCTCGAGACGAGGGGCAGCCGCGTCAACGACAGGTAGGTCGGCGCGGCTAGGTAAGAAGGAGCCGGACGGCACGCATGCGCACAGGATAGCGCACCCGCCGCACGCCGGCCCGCAGCGTGGTCATGATCAGCTCCGGGCCGAGCCCCGTCCCCCGTCCGCGCATAGCGGTCAAAGGGCACTATCACCGGCCAGAAATGCCTCCGCGCGCGATATCCGCGCGTCTCGTCATTCCCCTTGACGGGCGGCCTGGCAGCACCTACTCATGACTGAGTAGTCGAAC
>CABEDN010001169.1_pt1 | contig 12239 bp, 10 predicted proteins | sample 3423051 | NCBI WGS metagenome assembly CABEDN01 (sample SAMEA5534330, study PRJEB31848) | metagenome | biome: tundra; feature: field; material: soil | place: USA | collected 2013-05 | depth 0.15 m
GCTAGCGCGGACCAACCCAGGACACGCGGGCTGGCCGGGCAGGTCCGGCACGTCGGCACCGAGCAGGTCGGCGGGCAGGCTGAGCACGACGGGGCACGGGCCACCGCGCGCGAGCTCGAGCGCGGTGGCCACGGTGCCGCGGACGGTCGCCGGGTCGGTGATCCGGACGGTCCTGGCGCCGAGCGCCTCGGCGAACGCGCCCTGGTCGATGTCGATCGGCCGCGGTCCGCCCGTCGGCTGGTCGCCGCAGAGCAGCAGTACGCCACTGCGGTGCTTGACCGCCTCGGCCAGCCCGGTCGCGGTGTTGGTCAGGCCAGGACCGTACGTGGTCGTGCAGACCGCGACGTCCCCGGTCACCCGGTAGTAGGCATCCGCCATCGCGACGGCCCCGCCCTCATGCCTGGCGGCGACGTACCTGGCGCCGCCCGCCATGAGCCCTGCCACGGCGAGGAAGTTCCCGTTGCCGACGACGCCGAAGGCGGCCCTGACACCCTCGCCGGCAAGAGCCTGTCCCACCGTGGTCGCGAGCTTCGCCATGGCCGGCTTCATTCCGGCTCGAAGACGACTTCGCCGACGGTGATGTCGATCCTGTTGGTCCGCACCAGCTGCCAGCCGGCCTCGTCGAACACCGGCTCCCAGTCGGCGACGGTGGGCAGGAATGCGCCCTGCCCACCGGGCCCGGCGCCCTCCCGCCCGGGCGGGGCGTCCTGCGGCGCGGTGGTCATGACCCGACCAGCTGTGCGGTCGGATCGGCTACCGATGCGGAGAGCACCTGGCGGTACTGCGTTGCGATCCTCTCGATGGTGCCTTCGTCGAACCGGTCCCTGCTGAACCGGATGAGGCCGGCCAGCTCTCCTGACCGGAGGTGGTCAAGCGCCCACAGCATGCCCTTCGGCGTGCTCCCCCCGACGGGCCTGGACGGGCGCCTGCCGCGGAGCTCTGAGTACCTGATGTCACCGGCCCGCCCAAAGCCAGCCAGCCCAGTGCCAGCCAGCCCAGTGCCAGCCAGAGCAGGCGGCGGGAGCATCTCGAACGCGCAGACCGCCAGGTGATCGTCGCCGCACGGCCCCATCAGGTCACCAGCTTGTGCTTGGATCAGCAGGAACGGGATGTCGTTCGCGGATGTCTGGCGGCAGCTGGCCCTGGTCCGCGCGATGACATCCAGGAAGCTGCCGCAGCCGCCCAAGTCAGTCCTGATCGGCAGGAAGTTGTACAGCGGTCCCACCACTTCGGCGAAGCGCGGCTCATTGCGCCCGGCCGTGAATGTCGGCACGACCAGATCAGATTCCCCGGTCAGCCGGCTGGCCAGCAGGTTATAGGCGGCGAGCAGCACGACGAACAGCGAGCTGCGGGCCGACCTGGCGACCCGGGCCGCCGCTTCGGTCAGCTCCCGGCCGATGACGAACCGGTGCACCGAATACGGATCGGCGGCGCCTTCAGGCAGCACCCGGTCGGCCGGAAGCGCGTGCACGCGAGCGCCGAGCAGCCGCTTCCGCCAGTGCCTGCTGGCGACGCCGGACCAGGACTCCTCGCTGGCCCGCTGCCACGCGGCGAACTCGCGGTACTGGCGCGCGCCGGGCAGCCCGGGCGCCCGCCCGGCGGCCCGGGCGGCGTAGCAGGCGGCGAGGTCGGTGATGATCACCTGCATGGACCACGCGTCGGCCGCGCTGTGATGCGTCCTCAGCGCGAGCACGTGGTCGTCCGCGCCGAGCCTGCCGAGCACTGCCCGCAGCAGCGGCACCTCATGGTGGCTGAATGGCTCGGCCTCGACGTCGTTCAGCAGGTCATACGCGGCGCGGTCGGCTGAGTCCGCCGAGCCGGCCGAGCCACCCGAGCTGGCGTGCACCTGCACGCTCACCGGGCCCGGCGGGTGCATGTGCTGATGCCACCCGTCGTTGTCCTTACGCAGGGCGATGCGGAGTATCTCGTGTCTGGCCACGACGTCATCAAGTGCGGCCAATAGCGCGCCGACGTCGAGGTTGCCACGCAGCCGCAGCCCGCAGGTGATCGTGTACCACTGGCTGAACGCTCCCGCGTTCTCGCCGTAGTCCAGGGAGCCCAAGAATTCCTGGTTCAGGGAGAGCGCAGGCCGATCGTCGGTCATCTTGCTCCGTCTTCCGGCCTCAGGCCTGGGATTGCTGCAGGGCCCTCTCGAGCTGCTGGTCAAGCTCGGCAACGGTGGGGGCGTCGAAGATGTCAGAGATCAGCAGCTCGACACCCAGGGAGTCCTGGATCGAGCTGATCAGCCGCACCGCGTTGAGCGACTCTCCGTGCAGATCGAAGAAGCTGTCGTCGACCCCGACCCTGGACACCCCGAGCACCTCGGCGAACAGCGAGCACAGGATCTCCTGCCGCGCGGTCTCCGGTGCCCGGTAGGCCGGCGAGCCTTCCATGACAGGCTCGGGTAGTGCCTTGCGATCCACCTTCCCGTTCGGGGTCAGCGGCAGCGAATCGAGCGTGACGAACGCCGACGGCACCATGTACTCGGGCAGCAGCTCCGTCGCGTGCGCCCGCAGCCCGCCAATGTCGACCTGCTCAGTGTCGACCTGCTCAGTGTCGACCTGCTCAGTGTCGACCCGGCCGGCCTCGGCGACGACGTAAGCGATCAGGCGCTTCTCGCCGTCCTCGACCTCGCGCGCGACCACGACCGCGTGCGCCAGCCCGTGGTACCTCGCGAGCACGCTCTCGACCTCGGCCAGCTCGACCCGGTAGCCGCGGATCTTGACTTGGTCACCTGAGCGACCGACGAATTCGATCAGGCCGTCCGGCCGCATCCGGACCTGGTCCCCCGTGCGGTACATGCGCTGCCCGGCGCGGGCGAACGGATCGGCGACGAACCGCTCGGCCGTGACGCCGGGGCGCCGGTAGTAGCCGCGCGCGAGCCGGTCCCCGGCGACGTACAGGTCGCCGACCTCGGCCGCCGGCACCGGCCTGAGCTGCTCGTCAAGCACGTACAGCCGGGTGTTGTCCAAGCCGCGGCCGACCGGCACGGTCGGGCCCATGGAGTAGGGCGCCCGCATCGGCGAGTGGGTGATGAACAGCGACATCTCGGTCGCGCCGTACGTCGCGCGCACCACCGTGTCCGGGCACGCCTGGAGCACCTGCTGCACCGCCTTGGCCGAGATCACGTCCCCGCCGGTCAGCACCTCGCGCACGCCAGCGAAAGACTCCGGCGCCTCGTCGGCCACCACCCGGAACAGGCCGGCCGTCACGTGCACGGCGGAGATCTGGTGCTCGGTGATCAGTCGACGCAAGGTGCCGACGTCCAGGCGGCCTGGCGGCGCGAGGACCAGATGGCCGCCGCGCAGCAACGGCACCCACAACTCGTAGGTGGACACGGAGAACGCGTACGGCGCCAGCATCAAGATCCGCTCCTGGCCTCCGCCGTTCCAGCAGGGGTCGAGCGCCAGCCCGAGCACGCCGCGATGAGTGACGGCGACCCCCATCGGGTCACCGGTCGAGCCCGAGGTATAGATCATGTGCACTAGGTGATCAAGCCCGGCCCGCACGTTCGGGTCGGTGCCGGGCAGCGAGCGCTGCTTAGCGTCAGAGTCGACGAAGACAACCGTGGGAACCTCGGGCAGGCCGCGCTCGCGCATGATCGCGTCCGCCAGCAGCACGGGCCTGCGCACGTTGTCGGCGATCCACTGCAGGCGCTGCAGCGGATACGAACTGTGCAGGGGCAAGTACAGGGCGCCGGCTTTCACGATGCCCAGGATCGAGGCAACCATCTCGACGGATCGCTCCTGCAGCACCATGACCGGGTCTTCTGGCCTGACGCCCAGGCCGAGCAGGCGGCGGGCAATGCGATTGGCCCGCTCATCGAGCTCGGCGTAGGTCAGCGCCTCAGCGGGCGACGACACCGCGATCGCGTCTGGCGTCCGCGCCACTACCTGGGCAAAACGCTCCTGAACGGAATTGGAATCCATCATGTTGCCCCGATCCGCCATTCGTGACAGCCACCGCGCAGCTCAAGCTCCGCAGATCCGATCCAACCCGCACCGCGTACATCTACAGCGACGATGACAGCGATTCGCTATCAGCGGCATCTCCCGGATTGCGCTCGGGATTTGTGCCGCGCAATCCGGGAGATGCGCTGCCTGGGGCCGGATGTCACCGTCGGGAATGCAGGACAGCAATAGTCGGCAGGAAAGGCCGTGCCCGCAGCACACGCTCATCATGAATGGTCGCAGCGAGCTTCCTGCGTACCTGCATGGCGCCCGCTTATCGTCAGGCCACCGAGTGCTCAGCGAAGAAAGAGAAGGCAACCGCAATGCTAGACCAATCTAGGGAACGGGCGGTGGTGCTCGGCGGCGGCATAGCCGGCCTGCTCGCTGCCCGCGTGCTCTCCGATGCGTACACCGACGTCGTCGTCGTGGACCGCGATGAGCTGACCGGCGTGACCGGCTTCCGCAACGGCGTGCCGCACGGTCGCCACGCGCACTGCCTGGTCGCCAAGGGCCAGCAGATCTTTGAGGAGCTACTCCCCGGGCTCACCCAGGGAATGAGCGAGGCCGGGGTGACGCTCGGCGACTTCAACGGCCAGATCCAGTGGTACTTCAACGGCCAGCGGCTGGCGGCGTCCGACTCGGACCTGATCTGCGTGTCGTCCGGGCGCCCGATACTCGAGGAGCACGTCCGCAAGCACGTCGCGGCCATTCCCAGCGTGCGCTTCCTCGAACGGTACGACATCGTGGGCCTGGAGACGACGCCAGACAAGATGCGGGTCACCGGGGCGCGGATCCAGCGCAGCGAGCCGGGCAGCCAGCCCGAGGTGCTGCTCGCCGACCTAGTGGTCGACATCACTGGCCGCGGCTCGCGGATGCCGGCCTGGCTAGGCGAGCTCGGCTACGAGGCGCCACCGGAAGACAAGATCAAGGTCGACCTGGCCTACACCACGCGGCATTACCGGTTCAAGACCAACCCGTTCACCACGGACATCGCGATCAACCAGGCCGGGACGCCCGCGTTTCCCCGCGGCGTGTTCTGCTACCTGTTGCCTGACGGCGAGACTGTCGAGCTGTCGCTCACCGGGGTACTCGGAGACCATGCGCCAACGGACCCCGAGGGCTTCACCGACTACATCAAGTCGCTGCCGCTCCCCAACCACTATGAGTACGTCCACGACGCGGAGCCGGTCGACGACCCGGTTCGGTTCAAGTTCCCGGCCAGCGTCTGGCGCCACTACGAGCAGCTGACCCGCTTCCCGGACGGCCTGCTGGCGATGGGCGACGCCGTGTGCAGCTTCAACCCGGTCTACGCCCAGGGCATGACCGTCGCCGGGATGGAGGCGCTGACGCTGCGTAAGCACCTGCAAGGCCCGGCAGGGGTGACCGCGATCGCGTTCTTCGGCGAGATAGCGGGGCAGATCGCCGGCCCGTGGCAGTTCTCCGCCATCGCCGACCTCGGCTACCCGGGCGTCGAGGGCGAGCGGACCAACGAGGTCCGCCTGGTCAACCAGTACATCCCGGCGGTCCTGGCCGCCGCGGCGCACGACCCGGTCGTCACCAACGCCTTCCTCCAAGTGGCCGGGCTGGTCGCGGACCCGATGTCGCTGATGCGCCCGGACATCGCACTGCGGGTCGGGCGGGTGCTGCAACAGGCCGGGCGCCGGTCGGCCAGCACGCCGCCCGCCACGGCGCCGCTCACCCCAGCCCGAGATTGACCACGGACAGAGATCGACGACGGCCTTAGATTCGCCAGAGAGGTGCACGATGCGTCAGTTCAAGATCGACATCCCGCAATCGCAGCTCGATGACCTGAAGCGAAGACTCGCGGCCACCCGCTGGCCCGATGAAATGCCCGACGTCGGCTGGAGCCGCGGCGCTCCGCTGAGCTACATCAAGGAGCTAGCCGAGTACTGGCGCACCAGCTTCGACTGGCGCGCGGTCGAGGCGCGGATGAACCAGTTCCCTCACTTCCTCACCCAGATCGACGGCGTGCAGGTGCATTTCCTGCACGCCCGCTCACCACATCCGAACGCGACGCCGCTGATCCTCACCCACGGCTGGCCGGGATCTTTCGTTGAGTTCCTCGACGTCATCGATCCGCTAATCAACCCGACTGCGCACGGCGCGGGCCCGGACGACGCGTTCCATGTGGTCGTCCCTTCGATACCCGGCTACGGCTTCTCCGGCCCGACCCACCAGCTCGGCTGGGACACCGAGCGGGTAGCGGGCGCTTGGAAGGAGCTGATGCGCACCCTCGGGTACGACCGCTACATCGCGCAGGGCGGCGACTGGGGCTCGCCGATCTCGCTGCGGCTCGGCCTCGCCGATCCTGAGCACGTCGCCGGCGTCCACGTCAACATGCTCGTGACGCTCCCGCCGCCCGACCCCGCCGCCATGGCTGAGCTCATGCCCGAAATGACGGAGTCGGACCTGGAACGGCTGCAATTCGCCGGTTACTTCCTCCAGGACGGCTTCGGCTGGATGAAGATCCAGGCCACCCGCCCGCAGACACTCGCCTACGGCCTGACCGACTCACCCGTCGGTCAGCTGGCCTGGATCGTGGAGAAATTCAAGGAGTGGACGGACTCGACGGACAGGCCTGAGGACGCGGTGAGCCGCGACCACATGCTGACCAACGCGTCGCTCTACTGGCTGACCGCGACCGCGGGGTCGAGCGCGCAGCTGTACTACGAATCCGAGCACCTCGACGCCGACTTCTTCCGCACGTGGGGCGGGCCGTGGCCGCTGGCAATGCCGGCCGGCGTGGCGTTCTTCCCCAAGGACGCGGCGCGGCCGATCCGCCGGTGGGCCGAGAAGATCCTGCCCACCCTGACCCACTGGACCGAATTCGACCGGGGCGGTCACTTCGCCGCCATGGAGCAACCGAAGCTCTTCGTAGGCGACGTGCGAGCGTTCGCCCGCTCCCTGCGTTAGTGACCGGTGCCCAACCAGCGACTCGTGTAGTGAGGTACGCATGCCGAGACTGAACCTTGGACGCGCTTTGACGTCCCTCGTTCCAGAGCCCGGCACGCGCCGGGTGTACCTGCTGGTGACACTGATTAACGTTTACGGGATCGGGCTGATCCTGACGGCCATGACGCTGTACGCGCTCAGGGTCGTGCACCTGACGACGGCGCGCGCGGGCCTGGCCTTGACAATCGCCGGCCTGGTGGGCCTGCTGGCCGCCATGCCGATGGGTCACCTGCCGACCGACGCGGACCCCGGGATGTCTTCCGGCTGGCCCTGATCCTCCTGGCCGCGGCGGCCGTCAGCTACGTATTGTTCGCCCATAACTTCACCAGCTACCTAATCGTCGCCACGCTGGACGGGGCCGCGCTGAGTGCCTCGGTCGCGGCCGACGTGGCGCTGCTGCGGCGGGTCGGCGGCGAGGAGGAGACCACGTTCCGCGCGCAAACGCAGGCGGTCCTCAATGTGGGCATCTCCCTCGGCGTGGCCACCGCCGGCGTCGCGATAGAGATCAACACGGAGAACGCGTACCGCGCGCTGTTCCTCGGTCACGCCCTGACCTGCCTGCCGCGCAGACGTGTGGATCCGCCGGTTCGCCGACCCCCGCCGGGCTGCCCGGCATCGTCGGGGACCTCGCCTTGGGTGGCTGACCGCGCATACAGAGCGAGACTTGCGGTACCAGTCGTCGGCCTCGTCCAGCCATCCGCGATCCTGGGCGACCATGCCGAGCTGATGGTAGATGACAGAGATATATCCGCAGGTCCATTCGGTCTCAGACTGGTCCTGCGGGTAGGCGAGGGACTGCCCGCAAGTGCGCCCGGCATGATTCGGCCCAGGCCTGCGCGCAGGCCTGGGCCGCTCGTTGCTGTAGACGCGGGATCGCCGCCCTGCCATCCGGCGGCGAGGTAGCCGGGTAGGGCCGGGTGGATCCGGTACATGCCCTCGTCAGATGTAGAACGTGTCCGGCTCGAGCCCGCACAGGATCCGCCCGTAGAGTTCGGCGTTGGTGTCCGGATGCATCAGGGCGTGCATGGTGACCGCGTTTATGTCGCGGGCGATCCGCTGCATCGGCTGGTCACTGTAGATGGACGAGCCGCCGCTTGCCGAAGCCAGGATGTCCACGGCTTCCTTGCCCAGCCGGCACACCGCGCCGAGGTCGGCGCGTGCCCTGACCCGCTCCTCAACGGTCCACGGGGCGTTCTCCACACTCTTGGTGTCAACCAGCGTGGCCAGGCGGTGAGCGTGGAACTCCGCCTCGTCGATCTTCATGACCGCCGCCGCGACCTGCAGATGGGTCAGCGGCGCCTTGGCCTGCTTCTCGTAGCCCGTATAAGTGATCTTGCGTTCGGGCAGCCGCGCGAAGAATGTCTCCTTCGCGGCCTTCGCCAGGCCGACGACGCAGCCCACCGAGGACGCGGAGGCGACCGGGAGCATGGGGGCCCGGTAGATCGGCGTGGCGGCGTTTTGCGGCGAGGCGGACTGCCCCTGCAGGACCGCACCGATCGGCAGCACGCGCTCCTGCGGGACGAACAGGTTCGTCGCGACCGTGCTGATGCTGCCGCTGCCCTTCATGCCCGACGTGTACCAATCGTCGATGATCTGCAGATCCGACATCGGCACCAGCGCGACGACCGGCATCGGCTCGCCCTCGCCGCCGACGAGGACCGCGACGATCTCCTGCCAGTGGCTGTGCAGCGCCCCGCTGACGAATCCCCATTTGCCGTTGACGACGATGCCTCCGTCGGTCGGGATGGCCATCGCGCTTGGGCTGAGCGTCCCGCACACCCTGACGTCCGGGGTCGAGAACACCTCGTCCTGAACCTGGTCAGGGAACATGCACGTCATCCACGTCGGAATCCAGTACACCGACGCCGTCCACGCGGTGGCACCGTCGGCGCGGCCGAGCTCTGTGGCCACGTCGACCAGGGTCCGCGTGTCGGACTCGTATCCGCCGTAGCGCGCGGGTACCCGCATACGAAAGACGCCGGCGTCTGCCAGGGCCTCGATCGTCTCCTCATGCAGACGCCGATTCTCTTCCGACCAGGCCGCGTGCTTCTGCAGCAGCGGCACGATTCCGGACGCGCGCTGAACTAGCTGCTCTCGCGCCGGGACATCGGTCTTCCACATCATTTCCTCCCAAAGCAGCACCGCCAACGAGACTTCCTGTCGACGATCGCACCTGCTGGCCTGCTCCCGCATATTGTGGATTGCGGATAAGCGGTGGAATCTTCCGCCAGGGCGGCACTACAGAAAATTGAAGGCCCGACCGGTGTCTATGCCGGGACTCCTGATGTAGAGCGCGATATTCGGCAGCCCGTGTCGTTTTCTGCCGGGCGCGGCTCCTTCGTGAAAAATAGATGCAAGATATCGGCCATGCGGAGCGGCTGGCGGCGGTTCAGGCCATGACCTGGCCACTAGCGGCTGCACCTTGCCGACCAGTTCGGCGAGCGCGGCAGCGGACTGTGCCCTGGCAGGCGGCCCCGGCGTCGCGGTGCCTACGGGGGCTTTGCCTTATACGTTGAGGCCGGCCCGGGCGGCCTTCTGCGTGCCCGCAGCACGTACTACTGAGGATGTCCATGGCCATGAGAGAAAACTTGGCCATTGACAGAGGATGCATATAAGAAAAGGCTTGGCAATTTGAGAGGTGCCTGCCTGTCCGGAGGCAGGCCTACTGGGGATGCGGCGGATGCTTGCCCCTAGGCAGGCAGCCGTATCACCCGCCCGAACCGGAGGGATTGGCATGTCACTTGGAGTAAAACGGAGCGTAGCAGCCGTAACGCGGCTGCTACGGAAGGCTATCCCCGCGCGCGGGTGGCGACGGTACGCCACTGGCGGTCTTGTGGTTGCGCTGGGGGGATTCGGCACGGTCGCGGCTGTCAATGTCCTGCCCGCGCAGGCGGCGCACAGCCTGCCCGCGCAGGCGGCGCACGGCGGGTCCGGCGTGTGCGTGCCTCCCCCGAGTCCCACGCTGGCGGGATTCAAGCAGGGAATGGTCGCGATCCCCGGCGACACCCTTCATTACGTCATCGGCGGGTCAGGACCGGTCCTTGTGCTCCTGCACGGCTGGCCTATGACCTGGTGGGAGTGGAACACGGTAATGCCGGGCCTGGCCAAGGCCCACACGGTGATCGCATTCGACCTGCCGGGGCTGGGCAACTCAACCGTCCCCACCAGCGGTGGGTATACCACGGCCGACACCGCGGTGCGGCTGCACGAGGCGGTCACGGCGCTGGGCTTCAACAACGTCTCGATCCTCGCGCATGACCTCGGGGTGAATATCGGCTACGCGTACGCCCGGCTCTACTCGCAGTCGGTGTCCCGGCTGATGGTGCTCGACTCGGAGCTCAACGGGTACGGCCTGGAGAGCAGCTACGGCTTCAGCTTCCATTTCGACCTGAACATGGCCGCGCCGCCGACGCCGGAGGACATCATCAATAACCGCGAGGCGGAGGTGGCGTACCTGAACTACTTGTACAGCTTCGCCAACAAGCCGGGCGCTATCACCAGCTTCGACAAGAGCACGTGGTACGGCGCCTATTCCTGCCCGGCAAACCGCGAGGCTGGCTACAACTACTACCGGGCGTTCCCGCAGAACGAGACCTGGGACATCAGTACCAACACGACGAAGCTCACCATACCGGTGGTGGCGATGGGCGGCGAGGACAGCTTCGGGACCTCGGTGGCAACATCCTTTGACAATGTTGACTCGGACGTGAACTCGATCGTGGCGCCCGACTCGGGTCACTACATTCCCGAGGAGGATCCGGGATTCGTGACTGAGTGCGCGAGTCTGTTCTTCAGCTCGGACCCGAACCAGCAAGCGCCGAGTGGCTTCGCGGCCTGTCTTTCTTAGCACTGCCTTCGCAGCACTGCCTGCACTGGCAACGTTCGACGGGCACCCGGCACTGCCGGGTGCCCGTCGGCGCGTCGGATTCCGGGTGGAAGTAACGGCCGCGCGGGACCGACGCGACCGCCGCCAGCGCCGACAAGGCGGCGACCATGAACACCACCATCAGGCCGTGGTGGAACGGCCCGGAGATCAGATCAGGGAAGAACTCCCTACCGGTGATGGACCGCGGCGAACAGCGATGACACTGGCAGGCGTCACGGACGCTGCTCACGATCGAGGTTGAATTGGGTGCGGCGAACAGCGGAAGCAGCTGCGAGCGCGGCCAGGTCGGCGAGCGATTGGCGGCCTTTAGCCTGCCGCCTGCCTGCCGCCGGGCATCTCGGCCGCGGCCGTCAGCTCCGGCCAGCTACCGTCGCTGCGGCAAATCCTGACCAGCGCCGCCGGCGAGCCTGACCGGGACTGGAGGACGCTGTAACTCCCGATCATTCACCGGGACCATCGTGAGGCAGCGAAGCCTGGAAGGATCCGGCTGCGGTGAGCAGGAGCGGACGAGGCGGGCCAGGAGAAAGGGCTGGCCCGATAACCGCGCCGCCCGGCCAGAGCATTGCCCCCGCGACCGGTCAGCCGATACCTATGACCGGGTCCGCGCCGACCACGTCGGCACCACCGGCACCGTCACCTTGCGCACCGGCGGCGAGCTCTGCCATATCGGAATCGGCCGGACCCACGCCGGAACCCACGTCCTGCTGCTCATCCAGGACCTGAACATCCGCATCATCAACGCCGCCACCGGCGAACTGATCCACGAGCTCACCCTCGACCCCCGCCCGCAACTACCAGCCCACCGGAGCACCCAAAGGACCAGCCACAAAACACAGGCCCCGAACCCAGACGTAGGTTCGGGGCCGTAGATCCGCGGTCTCGATGTCCTTGCATTTCGAGTACCCGCGCGGCGGACTTCTCGCGATCAGCTAACCGGGTCGCGCGGGCTGTTCTGGTAGACGGCAAGCCGCCACGTGCCGTCGTCCTTGACGAGGATCCAGGACGCGCGGATCGCCTGCTTGGTCGACACTTCCTTCTCACCGGGCGCGAGCACGCCACCCACGGTCAGCAGCGCGACGGCGCCGGCGCCAAGCGGCTTGATGTCGAGCGGCGTTCCGGTGACGCTGGTTCCCTTGTACGGCCCGGCGTATCCAGCTTCCATGAATTGCCGGATCTCGTCGCGACCCTTCTTGTATACGCCCGGCATGATAAGCGCACCGTCTTGAGTGAATAGCTGGGAGAATGCCTCGGCATCGTGCGCGGCCCAAGCCGAAACCAAACGGCCTGGCACGGCGGCGATCTCCGCCATGAGCGCGTCGGGTATCTTGGGCGTGCTTGCCGCGGACGTTTCGGTGGTCATAGTTGTCTCACTTCCCGTGGAGGACCCGGACTCATCCAAGGATCAATTGGGTCAGCGACTCGATATAAAC
>CABEDN010000006.1_pt1 | contig 12167 bp, 8 predicted proteins | sample 3423051 | NCBI WGS metagenome assembly CABEDN01 (sample SAMEA5534330, study PRJEB31848) | metagenome | biome: tundra; feature: field; material: soil | place: USA | collected 2013-05 | depth 0.15 m
TTCGCGCGCTCGGTCAACCCGATCACCGGCACGAACTGGCAGGGCACCGGCGTCATACCGGATATCGCCGTTCCGGAGGCCGAGGCCTACGACACCGCGTACGCCAAGGCGCTCCAGCACGTGCTGGCCATGGACGACGTGTTCCCGCCCTTGGCGGACGAGGCCCGCGATGCGCTGGCCGAACGGCCCGGGCCACCAGCCGCGGTCACGGGGTGACCCTGGCAATCGGGGATAAGTGCTGTTCCGGGTCCCGCGGGATCATCCCCGCCGGGTGAGGCGACGGAGACAGCCGGCATGTGAGGATCTCGGTGGTGGACAACTAACGGAGACATCATGCCGCTCGCTAGTTCCTATTCCTATCCGCTGCTCGGTGCATTCTGGACGATCTTCGAGATCTTCCTCTGGGTCATCTGGATCTGGATCCTGATCTATGTCTTCATGGACATCTTCCGCAGCCGGGACCTGTCGGGCGGGGCCAAGGCGCTGTGGTTCTTGTTCGTGCTGTTCATCCCGCTGATCGGTGTCCTGGCCTACCTGATCGCCCGCGGCGGCGAGATGCACGAGCGGGCCGCACATCAGGCGCAGCAGCACGACGAGGAAGTGCGTAGCTACATCCGGCAGGCGGCGGGTCCGCAAAATCCGGCCGACCAGCTGGCCACGCTCGCCGACCTGCGCGAACGGGGGGTCATCACGGCCCAGGAGTTCGAGCAGCAGAAGGCCAAGATCCTGGCCGCATGAGAACGCGGTGCCCGAGGAAAGGTCACGTCGTCTGCGCCACGCTGGGCTGCCGAGGTGACGGGCGGCTACGGTACCGGAGCCGGAACAGGCCGTAAGCGATCGGTCCGGCGCACAGCGGCACCCAGTAGGAAGCGAGCCGGTAGGTGAGCGTCGCCAGTACGGCCTGACTGGAGTTCACTTGGGCCAGCACCAGCAGCCCGGTCAGGCTCGCCTCCACGAGCCCGAGACCGCCGGGGGTGGCCGGGATCATCCCGACGATTCCGGCCACGGCGTAGGCCACCAGGATCAGCGACGGACGCGGGCGGCTCCCGGTGGCCCGCAACGCCAGCAGCAGGCAGAGGTAGTCGAACGCCAGGCGGCCGGCGGACAGCAGCAGCGCCTGCCACCACTGCCGGCCCAGCACCGCCCGGATCTTGTTGCGCTCCGAGAGAAGGGTTTCATCCAGCCCTTCCAACGGCGGCCGTTTACGCAAGACCCAGTTCGCGACCTGCTGCGCCGCCCGCCCGACCCAGCGGAGCGGGGCGTCGTAGGCCAGGACGACCGCGCCGAGCGCGGCGAAGACCACGAACCCGATGGCCCCCAGAATCGCCGCGTTCACCAGCCCGCGGCTGGTCGGCGCGCCCAGCAGGATGACCGGAAGAGCGAAGACCGGAAGGGCGAGCAGGCCCCCCACGCCGAGCAGAGAGAACGCGGCCAGCCCGCCCACCGTCGAGCTCATGTCCTGCCCGCTGGTCGCGAGCATCCGGAACTGGAGCGCAGCGCCCGGCGCCGCCCCTCCCGGCATGATGAGGCTGATCGCGTTGCCGGCCAGCTGGGACGTGATGACCGGAAACCACGCCTTGGTCCGCAGCGCCAGGCGCTGCAACGCGAACGTGCAGGAGAAGTGGGCGATCTCGGCCCCGATCGCCGCGGCGAGCCACCAGGGGTGCAGGGTCGACAGACGTGGCCAGGATGCGAGCACTTCGGTGATCGCCGGGAATACGAGGTAGATGGAGAGGCCGGCGACGGCGACCACCACGGCGCGCTTGGCCACGGTCTTCCATGGCAGCGGATGAGCCTTCTCGGTATCGATCTTGGCGGCCAGGGAGGGCTTACTCGGGGCCACAGGATGATCACTCATGATATAAACCGCGCCTCGCTCTGCAACGGATACGGCCAGTCCTGCTGCTTGTGGTCAGGGAGGTGATTCAGTCACGCCGCGGGATTCGCGAGCCGTGCTGACGTCGGGCATGGGTGCGGCGGCGAGGCGCCGGTACGGCCGGGCCATCGGCCACTGGCGATCCTCGAGCACGCTGTCGGCGTCGAACTGGCCCATGCTCTGGATCATCCTGGCCACCAGGCCGGACCAGCCGGTCTGGTGGGAGGCGCCGAGCCCGGCCCCGTTGTCGCCGTGGTAGTACTCGTAGAACCGGATGAGGTCACGCCAGTGCGGGTCGACCTGGAAGAGCTTGGTTCCGCCATAGACGGGCCGCTGCCCGTCGCTGTCGCGCAGGAAGGTGCTGGCGAGGCGGCGCGATAGCTCCTGGGCCACTTCGAACAACGTCATCATCTTCCCGGAGCCGGTCGGGCACTCAACCTTCAGGTCGTTGCCGTAGTACCGGTAGTGCTGGATCAGGGCCCGGATCAGAATCAGGTTGATCGGGAACCAGACCGGCCCGCGCCAGTTGGAGTTGCCGCCGAACATCCCGGTGGTCGACTCGGCCGGCTCGTACTGCACGCGGTACTCGGTCCCGGCGACGTTGAAGGTATAAGGATGGTCAAGGTGCCAGCGCGAGATCAAGCGGATCCCGTGCGGGCCGAGGAAGCGCTCCTCGTCCAGCATCCGGGCCAGGATGCGGCGCAGCTTGGCCTCGTTCACCAGGGACAGGATCCGCCGGCCCTGGACGCCGGGCACGGACGGGTCGGCGATATTGACCAGCAGGTCCTGGTTGCGCTCAAGGAAGGTACGCGCCTGCGCGGCGATCTGCGGATAACGGTCGAGGAGGTCGGCTTCGATCACGGTGGTGGCGCAGATGGGCAGCAGGCCCACCAGGGAACGCACCTTCATTCGCATTCCGGTACCGTCGGGCAGCCGCAGCACGTCGTAGAAGAAGCCGTCCTCCTCATCCCACATCTCGTCGGGGTGATCGCCGATCGGGTCCACGGCGGCGGCGATCCAGAAGAAGCGCTCGACGAACTTGAGCACGAATTCCTCGTAGGTCTTGTCGTACGGCAGGAGAGCCAGGGCTAGCTCGAGCATGTTCTGGCTGAACATCGCCATCCAGGCCGTGCCGTCCGCTTGCTCCAGGCGCCCGCCGGTGGGCAGGGGCGCGCTGCGGTCGAACACGCCGATGTTGTCCAGGCCGAGGAAGCCGCCTTCGAACACATTGTGGCCGGAGGGATCCTTGCGGTTCACCCACCAGGTGAAGTTCAGCAGCAACTTCGAGAAGCTCTCCTGCAGGAACGGCAGGTCTACCTCGCCGAGGTCGGCCTCCAGGTTCTGCAGGAACAGAGCCGCGAAGGCGTGCACCGGGGGGTTCACGTCGCCGAAGTTCCACTCATAGGCGGGCATCTGGCCCCCGGGGTGAAGATATTCCCGGGAGAGCATCAGGTCGATCTGGCCTTTCGCGAAGTCGGGGTCGACCATGGCCAGCGGAATGCAGTGGAACGCCAGGTCCCAGGCGGCGTACCACGGGTACTCCCACTTGTCCGGCATGGACACCACGTCGTGGTTGAACATGTGGAACCACGACTCGTTGCGGGTCCCCCGCCTGGCCGGAGAACGCAGCGGGTGGAAGTGGCGCTCACGCAGCCAGCGGTCCACGTCGAAGTAATAGCACTGCTTGGACCACAGCATCCCCGCCAGGGCCTGGCGCATGACCGCCTTCGCATCATCGGTCACCGTCGGCGGCGTGATGGCCTCGTAGAATTCGTCCGCTTCGGCCCGCCGTCGCGCGATCAGCTCATCCGCACCGGCAAACGGCGCCACGATCTCGTCCGGGCCCTCCCGGGTAAGCCGGACCAGCATCGCGGCCTGCCCGCCGGCTGGCACGACCAGCCGGACGTGAGCCGCCACCTTGGTCCCCTCGCCGTCGGGATTCACGGTGTCCGCGCCGTGCAGGAGGTGGTCACCTATGCCGTCCTTGGCGAAGGGCGTCGCGGGCTCGGCACCGAATACGCGCGCCGTATTCGTCTCGTTCTCGCAGAACAGCAGGGCCGCTTCCGGCTCGGCGTAGAGGTAGAAAACGCCAACCTTGTGGTGCTCGGCCCGGACGACCGGATGTGCCGCCTCGACGCGAGCGAGCCGGGGTTTAGGCTCACCGTTTTCCCATGACCATACGTTGCGGAACCAGAGCGTGGGCAGCACGCGCAGCGCCGCGTCCTGGGACGAGCGATTGTGCACGGTGACGCGGCAGAGGATGTCTTCGAGACCAGCCTTGGCGTGCTCGACCTCGACGTCGAAATAACGGTCGTCGTCAAAGACGCCCGTGTCGATGAGCTCGTACTCCATTTCATGCGTTGACCTGGCCCGGTTCACTGCCACCAGCTCGTTGTAGGGGAACTCGGCCTGCGGGTACTTGTAGAGATAGCGCTGGTAGCTGTGCGTAGGCTGGTTATCGACGTAGAAGTAGTACTCCTTCACGTCCTCACCATGGTTGCCCTCGGCATTCGTCAGGCCGAACAGGCGTTCCTTCAAGATGGGATCCCGCTCGTTCCACAGCGCAAGAGCCAGACACAGCCGCTGCTTGTCGTCGCTGATCCCGGCAATGCCGTCCTCGCCCCACCGGTACGCGCGAGACCGCGCCTGGTCATGACTGAAGTACGACCAGGCGTCTTCGTTGTCGCTGTAATCTTCCCGGACCGTCCCCCACTGAGATAAGGCCCCAAGGCACGCCACGGGACGCCCGCCCGGGCCTCCCGCAGCCGTCGCTCCTCGGCCGTCAGCGAGGCCGGATCGGCCACAGCAGGCGACGATTGAAGCCCGTCGGGCTCGATCCCCGGCGCCCGGGCGCTTCCGGCATGAAACTCGTTCGCGCTGTCCATGGTGATGCTCCTGGTGATCCCGCCGACGGCCTCGTTATCGCGTGGCTGCTCCCTCGCCGGCCAGCCGCTGTCCCCAAACGCTGCCGCCGTGGCATGATCCTCCCCCGCGCAGCGGCCGGGTACCTCCCCCGGAGCGGGTGATACGCGGCCGGCTCAGCGCGTGGCGGGAACGCGCGTCAGCGCATGGCGAGCAGGTGGCAGCCCCAGGGCGGCAGGGCAACGAACAGTCCCTGGTCAGCAAGCTCGTCGCCGCTCCGCTCGAACGCGCGGTCATCGAGCAGGTCGGTGAGAGTCCAGCCGCGGCCGCGCAGGTCGGTCCAGCCGAGCCCGACCCGCCCCTCGGCGGGCTCACCGGAGAGGTTGACCACCACCAGGTGCCGGCCGGCGCCGTGGGCTCCGTCTTCAGCCACCCCGCTGTCGCCGTCAGCGGCCCACGACCAGGCCAGGAGGTGGCGGCAGGAATCGTTGTCGGGCCAGCCGCCGGCCTCAAGCAGCTGCCAGGCACCGGTCCGCACCCGGTGGCGGGCGACAGCGGCCAGCAGCCGCCGGTACCAGCCGGCCAGGCCGGCGTCGGGTGGCTCAGCGGGCCGGCGCGACAGGAACACCGGCAGGCGCACTCGCCGGCCCTCGAACTGTCCCTCGTGCCACAAGGTGGCGCCCGGCAGGGTGGCGACGGCCACCGCCGCGGCCCGCCCGGCGTCGCCGGGCAGCTCGTCCGCGATGCGCGGCTCGTCGTGGTTCTCCAGGAAGCGGACAAGCCGCGACTGGTAATCCAGGCCGGCGCGCAGGTGATCGCGGACACCGGACACGTCCCGGCCGATGATCCGGTCATAGAGCCGCTTGTCGTAGCAGAAGTCGAAGCCCTGCTGCTGAAGCGTCCACTCCGTGTCCCAGTAAGCCTCGGCGACCAGCACGGTCTGCGGGTGCCGACGGCGCAGGCCGGCGATGACGGCCGGCCAGAACTCCTCGGCCGGCTCCCGGCCGGTCCGGCCGCCCCAGGTCCTGGCGAAGACCTGGTTGGTCATCAGCATGGCCATGTCGCAGCGGATCCCGTCGCACTGCCCGGCGATGTCCGTCAGGGTCACCACGGTCGCCGCGCGCAGAGCGGGCGAGAACGCGTCGAGCTGCACGACATCGGGCCACGGCGGGAAGTACGGGTCACGGCCGTGGGCCAGGATGTGCCCGGCGGCCCGGACCCAGGCGGCCGGCTCGGCCGCGATGTCAGCCTCGCCGCCGTTGACGAACAGCTCCGGGTGGCTCGTCACCCAGGGATGATCGGGCGCGACGTGGTTGGGCACGTAATCCAGGAGCAGCCGGATGCCGCGGGCGGCCAGCGTGGCGCGCGCTTGCGCCAGGGCCCGGGGGCCGCCGAACGCGTCGTCGACGACGTACCGGCGCACGCAGTACGGCGATCCGATCACATCGTCGGGGCGCAGGCCGGACAGCGCGTCTCGGAACGAGGCCTGCAGCGCGGCGTTCGCCTTTGCCAGCCCGAGACCGGCCGGGCTTCGTTCCCACACGCCCATCAGCCACACCGCGTCGATGCCGGCCGGGGTGACATCGTCCCAGGCCGAAGCGGGCACGTCGGCCAGCGTCACCCGCCGCCCGGCGGCCCGGGACTCCTCGCCGAGCCAGATCGCCGTGTTGACCTCGTAGATCACCGGCCGGTGCGGCCACCCGGTCATGTCAGCATCGTCCCGTAGCGAACGCTCCTGGTCGACCATGTCGTTCGCCATTCGCTCGCTCCCGCCGCGAGTCCCGGCCGACCCTGGGTTCGCGGATGGGCCGGCAGACCGCAAGCGTCACGCCGCCCGCAGCGGCGTGCATCACCCGAAGGATGATTCCGCGCGTCTTGGGCCGGGCACATACTGCTGCCCAGCAGCTCATGATGGCATCCAGAGGGACCTCGCGGCAGCTTTCGCGTTTGCTGGTCGCCCGCGAGCACCTCGTGACGGGCGGGAGCGTATCCGCGGTGACCGAAGAACTGACTGCGAGCCGGCGGTCGAGCCGGTCGACCCAGCAGGGAAGCCCGTTCCCTCCGATCGCTGAATACGGGTTTTTGTCCGATTGCGAGGTGTCGGCGCTGATCGCGGCCAGCGGCGCAGTGGAGTGGATGTGCCTGCCGCGGAGGGACAGTCCGAGCATCTTCGCCGCGGTCCTGGACCGGGGCGCCGGGTGGTTCCGGCTAGGACCGGCGGATGTCACGGTACCGGCGGGTCGCCGCTATCTACCCGGCACGATGGTGCTGGAGACGACGTGGGCGACCCCGACGGGCTGGGCCGCGGTCCGTGATGTCCTGCTGGTCGGACCGTGGCACCATGACTCGCGCAGATCCAGTACCTACCAGAGGGTGCCCTCTGATTACAGCGCGGAACGAGTGCTGCTGCGGACAGTGCGGTGCCTGAACGGGGCGATCGATTTCCTGCTGGAGTGCGAGCCGGCGTTCGACTACGGTCGCCAGCACGGCGTATGGCGATACACCGGCAGCGGTTACGGGGAGACAGAGGTCGTGGCGGGCAACGACGAACCGCAATTCTGGCTGACCAGCGACCTGAACCTGGGATTCGAGGGGCCGCGGGCGATTGCGCGGCGCCGCCTGACGGCCGGGGAAGCAGGTCTTCTGCGCGCGCTGTCCTGGGGAGATAGCTCTGCGCCCCAGACCTTCGCCGAGGCTCACCAGCGGCTCGCCACCACAGGGGATTTCCGGCACGGCTGGATCAGCCAGGGCAATTTCCCAGATCACCCATGGCGCAAATACCTCCAGCGGTCCGCGCTGACCCTCAAGGGCCTGATCTATGCGCCAACCGGGTGATTCGACGTTCATGCTCTGGGGTCTGTACACGCTGGGTTTCGACCGGGAGGAACGACTTCTTCTACTTCATCGCCGACCTCGCCGAGCAGAGCGCCGACTTGCAGATCATGTACGGGATCGGCGGCGAGCGGGAACTGACCGAGCAGACCCTCGATCATCTGTCGGGCTATGACGGCGCACGGCCGGTCCGCATCGGCAACGGCGCCTGGGATCAGCGCCAGCACGACGTCTGGGGCGTGCTGCTGGACTCGGTCTACCTGCACATCCGTTCCCGCGACCACCTGGATGAGCGCCGCTGGCCGATGCTGGTGCGTCAGGTCGAGGCTGCCATCGAGCACTGGCGGGAGCCCGACCAGGGATTGTGGGAGGTTCGCGGTCCAGCCCAGCATTTCACCGGCTCCAAGGTGCTGTGCTGGGTGGTGGCGGACCGCGGCGCGAAGCTGGCTCAACTGCGCGGTTACGAGGCGCACGCCGCTGAATGGCGCAAGGTAGCCGACGAGATCCACGCCGACGTGTACGCCAACTGAACGGATGACCGCGGAGTCTTCTGCCAGCATTACGGCACCACCGCACTGGACGCCTCGGCGCTGCTGATCCCGCTGCTGGGGTTCCTTCCCCCGGACGACGAGCGGGTGCGCTCGACCGTGCTGGCCATCGCCGATGAGCTCACCCAGGATGAGCTGGTCCTGCGTTACCGGGTCGAGGAGACCGACGACGGCTTCAGCGGAGAGGAGGGAACGTTCACGATCTGCTCGTTCTGGCTGGTCTCAGCGCTGACCGAGATCGGGGAACTGGACCGCGCCCGGGCGCTGTGCGAGAAGCTCTTGTCCCACGCCACTCCGCTGTTCCTGTATGCCGAGGAGATCGACCCGCATTCCGGGCGTCACCTCGGGAACTTCCCGCAAGCCTTCTCTCATCTGGCGCTCATCAACGCCGTCATGCACCTGATCAGGGCGGACGAGCGGCTCAGCGCCGAGGCGATGCGCTCATCGGGATCAGGCGATGAACTCTGAGAGCAGCCTGCTGGTCGTGGGCGGCGGCCCGGCCGGAGTCACCGCTGCCCTCCAGGCCTGCGAGCTCGGCGCGCGGGTTACCCTGCTCGAGGCAGGCCAGGTCGGCGGCACCAGCCTCAACCGCGGCCCGGCGCCGGTGCGAACGCTGGCGCGCGCGGCCCGGCTAGCGCGCGACTGGTCCTCCTGGGCCACCTTCGGCCTGGAGGGCCCGCCGCCGGTCCCGGACCTTCCTGCCGTGGTGGCCAACAGCGAACGGGTGGCACGCTACGCACACGACAAGAAGGACATGGCCGGCCATCTGCGCCGGCACGGGATCGACCTGGTGGAGGACCTCGGCCCGGTCGGCTTCACCGACCCGCACACGCTGGCCGCCGACGGAGCGCGCACCTGGTCCGCCGACCGCATCATCCTGGCCGTCGGCGGTCACGCCGGCCGGCTCCGGATCCCCCGCGCTGACCTCGCGCTTACCTACGAGGACATCCTGTCCCTGGCTAGCCTCCCCCGCCGGGTCGCGGTGGTCGGGGGCGCCGACACCGGCTGCCAGATCGCGTCCATTTTCGCCGACCTCGGCACCGTCGTCACTTTGTTCGAGGCCGGGTCGGTCCTGGTCCCCGCCGCCGACGCCAGCGTTTCGGCCGAACTTATCCGCGCCTTCCGCGCCCGGGACATGAACGTGCACGCTGACACGCGGGTTGAGGCGCTCGTCGCCGACGGCGGTGCCATCCGCGTCGACTATCGCAGCGGCCAGGCATCCGCTCACATGATCGCCGATGCCGTGTTCTTCGCTGTCGGCTGGCCCGCCAGCCTTGGCCAGCTGGCCTTGGCGGCCGCCGGCGTGCACGCCACGCCCGGCGCGATCCCCGTCGACGGCTACCTGCGCACCAACGTAGAGCACATCTTCGCCGCCGGCGATGTCAACGGCCGGTCGATGGTCGTGCAGACCGCCAGGATGGAAGGCCGGATCGCGGCCACGAACGCCATCCTCGGAGCCAGCCGCCGGCATGACTATCGAGCAAGTCGCCGAGCTCCAGCTCGCGTTCCCCACCTTCACCGAGGCCGTCTGCATGGCCGCGCAGAAGATCTGCCGGGCCCTCGGCATCGGGCGCTTCCCGCAGGTCTGGAGCTATCTCGGACCTGAAGACTGACCAGCCGCGCCGCGCGGCCGGCGCGGGCGCTAAACCCCGGTCTGGGCGGCCAGCCGGCCCGAGTCGATGGCGGCGGCGAACGTGGCGTAGTCCCGCTCGTTCTGGTCGGCGTAGGCCGCAGAGAAGTCGGCGATGGCCCGGTCAAAGGCATCGCCCTTGCCGAGGTAGGAGGCGATGGCGATGCGGTCACCCCACCGGGCGTGGGCGCGGGCGAGGGTTGCTCCGCAGATGCGGGAGTACAGGGTGGCTCCCGGCACGAGCAGGCTGTCGACGTCCGCGCTGCCTTTCCAGTCCTGGAACTGGCGCACGTAGTAGTCACGGGTGACGCCGTCGAGCCCTTTGATGTGCTGCCAGCCCAGGAAGATGTCGGTCGCAGCCTGCATAAGCCGCTGTCCCGCGACGACGCGCTCGCCGTGGTGCGGGTAGGTGCTCTTGGGCAGGAACCGTTCGAGTACGGAGGCCTGTGCCTCCTTGATCTGCAGGAACAGGGGGTCGTTATGGTCGCGGCCGAGTAGCAGCATGATATAGCAACGGGTCCCGACGCTGCCGACGCCGACCATCTTGTAGGCCGCGTGGACGTATTGGTATTCCTCCAGGGGGTGCTGGTGGCGGCCGAGAGTGCGCCGGTAGGAGCTGAGCAGCTTCTTGATGAGCGGGGCCGGGTTCTCCCATTCCGATCCCGGTTGGACCAGGTCCTCGATCGGGATGATGACCGGCGGGTCGGCGACGATGCGCAGGTCACCGTCGACCTCGTCGGCCCGCTTGGCGAGTACCCGGGTGCTGTCGCGCGTCCTGGCCTTTGCTACCATCTCCTGCACCGCACGGCCCTCGTCCTGGCCGACCCGTTTGACGCGGACCTGCTTGCGGACCATCTTGAGCAGCATCCCGGCCTCGAAATGGTCATACCACGCATCCAGGGTGCTCATCCCGGCGGCCCGGCGCATCCGGTCCCGGTACTCCCGGACCCCGGCCATGACCACGGCGCGGCGGTCGGCCGGGGCGAAGCCGCGGTCGCGTCCCATGATCTCGACGCTGGCCGCGAGGCGCTTGACATCCCACTCCCACGGGCCGGGGAGGGTCTCGTCGAAGTCGTTGATGTCGAACAGCATCCGCCTCTCGGGCGAGCCGAACAGACCGAAGTTCGACAGGTGGGCGTCACCGCACAACTGCACGGTGACCCCGGTTACCGGAGTGGCCGCCAGGTCGGCGGCCATGATCAGCGCGGCGCCGCGGTAGAACGTGAACGGGGAGACCAGCATCCGCCCGTAGCGGATCGGGACCAGCCCGGGCACCCGGCTGGCCGCCTGCTCTTCGAGCAGCGCGATCGGGTCCGGGCGATCTGGTGCGGGCTGCCACCGGCCGTGACTCGACCGTGGCGCTTGCCGGCGGGCGTCCCGGCCTCTGGCCATGCGCTCCTCCACGGTCAGGTGCTTGCGCCGCCATGTCGCCGCGAACGGCATGGCCCCTTCCGGCGCGGTTAGGTCCGGCGAGGCACTTGGCTGCGAGCGCGTTCCGACGGTGCTCATAGGTACTCTCTTTTCCGCAGCCACATCAGAGTGGCCCAGCCCCAGATGGGCGGTAGGTAGGAGGTGAACAGGCGCTGGATGAAGACCGCGGCGGTGGCATCAGCCTCCGAGACGCCGGCCGCGGTCAGGCCCAGGATCATCCCCGCTTCCACCACTCCCATGCCGCCGGGCGACGGCGAGATGCCGCCGATGATCCCGGCCAGGGTGATGACCACGATCAGGGTAGGCAGCCGGAGATGGTCGCCAAAGGCCCGCAGCGAGACGGACAGGGCCATGGCCACGAACAACTCCTGGGCAAACGAGCCGCCCACCAGCAGCACCAGCTTGCGTGGAGAGCTGGCTATCTGTCTGAGGTTGCCCCAGATGTCGCGCACCTTGGGGAGCACCTTCGCGGCCGCTAGCCTGCGGAGCCGGGGCACGGCCAGGAGCAGGCCGGTGACCACGGCGATCACCACCACGACGGCCAGGATGATCCACACCAGTTTCGAATGTCCCCCTGACTCGGGGGTGACCTCGATATGGACGGAGCCCCAGGCGAACGGCAGCGAAACCAGGAATAGCACGGTTATGGCGATCCAGCTGGAGACGGCCATGATGGCACCCGAGCTCAGCGCCGTCGTGGCGTCGTAGCCCTGTCGCTGGTAGAAGCGGACCCGGGTGGCGAAGACGGCCGCGGTGCCGCCGGCCAGCGCGCTGAAGGAGTTGGCGACCTCGACCGCCACCGCCCGCCCGAACGGAAGCGGCCCGGCCACGCTGCCGATGCCTTCCGCGGCAGATGCTACGTAGGCCAGCTGGGCCAGGACGAGCGCAATGACGACCCAGAGCCAGTCGGCCCCGATCACGGTGTCGAAGGACCTGGAGACGTCGATGAGCACCCCGACCAGGGCCCAGCCGCCGATGAGCGTGCCGA
>CABEDN010000014.1_pt1 | contig 12113 bp, 11 predicted proteins | sample 3423051 | NCBI WGS metagenome assembly CABEDN01 (sample SAMEA5534330, study PRJEB31848) | metagenome | biome: tundra; feature: field; material: soil | place: USA | collected 2013-05 | depth 0.15 m
TACCGCCGGTGGTACTGGGTGCTCACCGACGATCACCAGCGCGACCTGGCCACCGAACACCGCCAGCTCAAGGAACTCGCCCTCGCCCGCGATGCCGGCCGGGCCATCGAGGTGCTGACCGAACACATCGACCGCGCTCCGTCTCTGCTGATCGCGTATGCCCGTGAGCACGGCGTGGACGAGTTGACACCACCCGTCCCGCAAGACCAGGCTCGGCCATTCTGACCGGGCCGTGACGCGGCCCGCGCCGGGAGGCTGGTGATGTCACGGTGCCTCTCTTGGATGCCAGGCACGTCCCGTGGCGGGCGTGCAGCCTTGGTGACAGACCCAGGCTGCCCGCCGGGCAGGTGAAAGGTCCTCACCGGATCACGGTGATTTCGAACTTGGCGATCAGGGCCGCGGTGCCGCGGCCTAGTCGGCAGGCCGCCGGCATGCGCCGGACGGAACGCGATCATGACCTGTCGGCCTGGACTGATATCGACAGTATCTAAAAATATCGATAGACTGAATGGGTGGCTTCACCGATCCGAGGAGTGGCGCGTGAGCAGTTCGGACGCGACGATGACGGACGGAACGGCCGAATCGGTCGGCGGCGGTGAAGCGGTCGGAATGCCCTCGCTGCGGCAGGCGGCCAGCGGCCTGGCCGCGGCCTTGAGCCAGGGCACGACGGTGGCCCGGGAGGCCAGCCGGCTAGGCGCAGAACTTACCCGCATCGCCTGTGGGGTGTCCGACGTGGCCCCGGCCCAAGGTGACCGGCGCTTCACCGATCCGGCGTGGACGTCCAACCCGGCGTTCCGGATGGTCCAGCAAAGCTATCTCGCCTCGGCGCAAGCGCTGGACCGGATCGTCGCCGCGATGGGCGACGGCCGCAGCGGCACCAGGGCGGAGCAGGCACAGTTCGCGGCCACCATCGTGTCCAGCGCGGCCGCGCCGACGAACTTCCTGACGAGCAACCCAGCCGCCCTCAAGCGCGCCTTCGAGACCGGCGGCATGAGCCTGGCCCGCGGCGCCCGCAACTTCGTTCACGACGTCCGGCACAACGGCGCGATGCCGTCGATGACCGAACCCGGTGTCTTCGAGGTGGGCCGGGACCTGGCGGTGACCCCCGGCGCCGTCGTCGCCCGAGACGCCGTCGCGGAGATCCTCCAGTACACCCCGGCCACGGACGAGATGTTCCAGCGCCCGGTCCTGGTCATCCCGCCTCCCATCGGCCGGTTCTACTTCCTGGACCTGCGGCCCGGGCGCAGCTTCGCCGAGTACGCCGTCAGCCGCGGGCTGCAGACGTTCATGCTCAGCTGGCGGAACCCCACCGCCGAGCAGGGCTACTGGAACCTGGACACCTACGCCGACGCGGTGTCGTCCGCCATCGACGCGGTTCGTGACATCACCGGCAGCCCGGATGTCAACCTGATCGGCTTCTGCGCAGGCGGCATCATCGCCACCACCCTGCTCAACCACCTGGCCGCCGTGAACGACCACCGCGTGCACAGCGTGTCCTACGCCGTCACCCTGCTGGACTTCGGCCTGCGCGCCCCGATCACCGCGTTCTCCGGGCGGGGCCTGATCGCCTTCGCCGGCCACCGGTCGCGGCGCCAGGGCATCATCACCAGCCGGCAGATGGGCAGCGCCTTCACCTGGCTCCGCCCCGACGACCTGGTCTTCAACTACTGGGTGAACAACTACCTGATGGGCGACAAGCCGCCGGCCTTCGACATCCTGGCCTGGAACGCGGACGGCACCAACCTTCCCGGCGCGCTGCACGGCCAGTTCCTGGACATCTTCCGGGACAACCTGCTCACCCGGCCCGGGCAGCTCAGCGTGCTGGGAACCCCGCTGCGGTTGCCGGCCATCACCGTGCCGGCCTTCGTCACCGGAGCCGTCAGTGATCACCTGACGCCATGGAAGGGCTGCTACCGGACCACGCAGCTGCTCGGCGGGCCGTCCACCTTCGTGCTCAGCTACTCCGGGCACATCGCCAGCCTGGTGAACCCGCCGGGCAACCCCAAGGCGCACTACTGGACCGGCGGCGTACCCGGCGAAGACCCCGAGCAGTGGCTGGCCGGCGCCGAGAAACACCAGGGCAGCTGGTGGGAAGCGTGGGCCGAGTGGGCCACGGCGCGGTCCGGCGACCGGCGGCCCCGGCCTGACCACCTGGGCAGCGAGCGGTACCCGGTGCTGTCGCCCGCGCCCGGGCTCTACGTACGCGACATGGTGCCTACGCGATAGCCGCCGCATGTAGGGTCGGGCGCAGGTCGGTGCCGGCGATGTTGGTGATCATCGGGTTGGTGGCGCCCGCGGCGCGATAGCGGGCCACGCCCGCCGCCACGTCCGCCGGTTTCCCGATGGCGCAGAGGTCGTCGATGAATGCGTCGCTGATTACGGCGCGCTGGGCCCCTGCGTCGGCCGCCGCGTCGTAGGCCGCGATGTCGGCTTCGTAGCCCGCCTGGGCGAACATCGCCCGGTAGAAGGGCAGGCCGAAGTAGCGGTGCAGCTCCGTTCGGATGCCGCGGTGGGCGACGGCCGGGTCGTCGACGACCGCGCTCGGGATGGCGGCGCAGATGTCGAAGCCGGCCAGATCCCGCCCGGCGCGCGCCCGGCCCGCCGCGATCTCTCCTACCACCACGTCCGCGACGTAGGAGGCGGGGCAGGCCCAGAGCACCACGCCGTCGGCGATCTCGCCCGCCAGGCGCAGCATGGCGGGGGACAGCCCGGCCAGGTAGATCGGGATGTCGGCCCGGACGTTGAAGCCGTTGAACGCGAAGCTCGAGTTCCAGCGCAGGCCGGCCGGCGGCTCGCCGCCCGCCAGCAGAGCCCGGACCAGCGCGACGTACTCGCGCATCTCGGCCACCGGGTTTCCGATGTCCTGCCCGTGCCAGCCGCCCATGGTGGCCCGGTGACCGGTGCCGAGGCCGAGCCGGAAGCGGCCGCCGGACAGGTCGTCGATCGTGGCGGCCGTCTGGGCCATCGAGGCGGGGGAGCGGTGGTAGATCGGGGCCACCGCCGTGGCCAAGGTGACCGACGGGGCGAGGTGGGCCAGCCCGGCGAGGGTGGTGAACGAATCGCGGGCGGCGATGTGCGAGCAGTTGACCGAGTCGTAGCCGAGCTGATCGGCCATGACGGCGTGCTCGCGCACGGCAGATATGTCCCCGGTCGTGGGGATCAGCACACTGGTCTTCATCGGATCGACGTCCTTGTCTGGTAGGCGGCGAACCACCGCAGGGCATCCGGGTTGTCCACCGCGCCCGCGTCCATGACCTGGTGCGGATCGCCTCCCTGCAGGATCCGCTTGACCGGGATCTCGAGCTTCTTGCCGGTGCGAGTGTGTGGGATGGCCGGCACGGCGATGATCTCGTCGGGCACGTGCCGGGGCGAGGCTCCTGCGCGGATGGCCAGCCGGATCTTGCCGGTCAACGTGTCGTCGAGTTCGTGTCCGGGATTGAGCACCACGAACAGCGGCATCCAGTACTCTCCCTCCGGCCGTTCGACGCCGACCACCAGGGCCTCTGCGATCTCGTCGAGCTGCTCGACCACGTGGTAGATGTCTGAGCTGCCCATCCGGACGCCGTGGCGGTTCAGCGTGGCATCGGATCGCCCGTGCACCACCACCGAGCCGCGGTCGGTGATCGTGATCCAGTCGCCGTGCCGCCACACCCCCGGGTAGGTTCCGAAATAGGCCTCCCGGTATCGCGAGCCGGCCGGGTCGTTCCAGAACGCCACGGGCATCGACGGCATCGGCTTGGTGACGACAAGCTCGCCAACGGCGCCGCGGACCGGCCTGCCGCGGGAGTCCCACGAGTTCAGGGCCACCCCCAGGCACGGCGCCGACAGCTCACCCGGCCACACCGGCATGACGGGCGAGCCGCCGGCGAAGGCGCTGACGACGTCGGTGCCGCCGGATGTCGAGTTGACGCGGACCCGGCGGCCCACGTGATCGGCGGCCCAGAAATAGGCGTCGCTGGGCAGCGCCGAGCCCGACGACCCCAGGGACCGCAGCGCGGACAGGTCGTGGTCACGCGCCGGTTCGACGCCGGCCTGGGCGCAGCCGCGCAGGTGCGCGGGGCTGGTGCCCAGCAGCGTCACGTGGTGCTCGGCGGCCAGCGCCCACAGCGTGTCCCACGACGGGTAGCTGGGGCTGCCGTCGTAACAGACGATCCTGGCCCCGGCGAGCAGGCCGGAGACGAGGTAGTTCCACACCATCCAGCTCGGCGAGGTGTACCAGAAGAACGTGTCCCGTTCGCCGAGGTCGAGGCTGAGCGACATCGCCTTCAGGTGCTCAAGCAGAACCCCGCCCGTGCCGTGCACGATCCCCTTGGGCCGGCCGGTGGTGCCCGAGGAGAACAGCACCCACAGCGGATGGCTGAACGGAACGGCTCGTGGTGCCAGCTCAGCGGAACCCGCCGGGCTGGGCCAGCCGAGTCTCCCGGCCGCCGTGTCCGCGGGGAGGCCAAGCCGGGGGAAGACGATCGTCGCGCGGAGGCTGGGCAGCAGCGCCGCCAGCTCGCTAACCGACCCGCGCCGGTCGAATTCTCGGCCGCCGTACCGGTATCCGTCGGCCGCGATCAGCACCACCGGCTCCAGTTGCCCCAAGCGCTCGGCCGCCGCCGTCGGCGAGTAGTCCTGGCCGCAGCCGGACCATACGGCGCCGAGGCTCGCCGTGGCCAGGAAGGCGATGACCGCTTCGGCTGCGTTCGGCACATACCCCGCGACCCGGTCTCCGGGACCCACGCCCAGGTCCCGCAGCATCGCGGCCAGGCCGCCGACCTGCTCGCGCAGCATCCCCCACGTCAGCCGGCGGCTGACCGGTCCCGCTCCGGGCTGCGCGGATTCCCGGACGTCGATCAGCGCCACCCGTTCCGGGTCGCGCCCGCGGAACAGGTGCCCGACGTAACTGACCTGCGCGCCGGTAAACCACTGGACATCCGGCATGACCGACCCGGACAGCACCCGCTCGTACGGGGTGGCCGAACGGACGCCGAAGTAGTCCCAGACGGCCGACCAGAATTCCTCCAGCCGCTCCGTCGACCACCGCCACAGTTCCAGGTAGTCACCGGTCAGCCGGGCCCGTCCGTCCTGGGTGAGCCAGCGGGCGAAGCGCGACACGTTGGCGGCCGTGACCTCGTCCGGTGCTGGCGACCAGATCGGCTCGCGGCCCGCGATCACACCTGTCACCTCCCCGGCCGCGGAGAGCCCGGCGCCGCGACTAGCGCGTTCCGCAGCTCACCCAGGCCGTCGATCGTGCTCACCAGCGTCGTACCGGGCCGGAGGAACTCCGGCGGCTTACGCCCCATGCCCACCCCGGACGGGGTTCCGGTGAAGATCAGGTCGCCCGGCGACATCGGGCATACGGCGGAGATCCGGGCCACCAGCTCGGGAACGGAGAAGATCATGTCCCTGGTCCGGCCGTCCTGCAGCACCCGGCCGTCGACCGAGCAGCGCAGCCGCAGGTCATCCCGGTCCGGTAGTTCATCGGGTGTCACCAGCCACGGTCCGGTCGGCCCGAAGCCGGGAAACGACTTCCCCAGCGAGAACTGCGGCACCGGCCCGGCCAGCTGGACCGTTCGCTCGGACAGATCCTGGCCCACCATCACGCCCGCAACGTAGGACCAGGCCTTTTCCTCGGGCACCCGTTCCGCGGGCCGCCCGATCACCGCGACCAGCTCGACCTCCCAGTCCACCCGGTCGCTGGGCAGCTCGACGGCGGCGAACGGGCCGGCCAGGCAGCTGCGGAACTTGGTGAACACCGGCGGCACGGCGGGCGCGTCGACACCGGACTCGGCGGCGTGCTCCTGGTAGTTCAGGCCGATCCCGAACACCTGGGACGGAGCCAGCACCGGCGCGCCGAGCTCCTCGGGCACCAGCGGACCGGTGCGGGCGCCAGAGCCGACGTACCGGCCGGCCCATTCAGTGAACCGGTCCCACACCGCGAACACCCGGTCCGGGTCGGCGCCGAACTCGCCGCCGCTGACGGCCGCGACGTCGACCAACCCGTCGCCGTTGATGATCACAAGGCGGCCGTGAACACGTCCGATGCGCATGACGTCTCCTTCAGGCCTTGGGCGCGTGGCTTCCGGTCATCAGCGCGGCCAGGTCCTCGGGGTGAATGAACGACGGCGGGGGCGGCGGCCCCCAGTTGTACAGCCCGCGGGCGCCTTCGACGACCGACGGCTTCCACAGCTGGTCATCCAGGATGATGTCCAGGTCGGAGTAATACTCCGAGAAGTTGCCGACCGGGTCCTTGAGGTACCAGAAGAAGTTGGACCCGATGTGGTGGCGGCCCAGCCCCCAGACGTGCCGTTCCGGGTGGCCCTCCAGCATCGCCGTGGCGCCCCGCCCGACCTCGTCGATGTCGTCGACCTCCCACGCGGTGTGATGCAGGAAGTTCAGCGGTGCCTGCTGCACCAGCAGGTTGTGATGATCGGTCGAGCACCGCATGAACGAGGCCAGCCCCGGCACCCGGTCGCTGACCTTGAACCCCAGGCCCTCGGTGAAGAACCGCTGCGACGCCTCCTGATCCAGCGAGCCGACCACCACATGCCCTAGCCTGCGCGGCTGGACCCGGCCTGCCCGCTCGATCGCCGGCGCCCGGCCGTTGGGCCGGTCGGGCCGGCCCGGCCCGTTCGTCGGCTCCTGCTTGGCGGCGGCCTCGGTGATCCGCGGGCTGACCTGCACGCTGACCTGAAGCGCCGAGTTCGGATCACGCACCCGCAGGCCCGCCGCATCGCGCTCGAACTCCACCCCGAGCCGCCGCAGGCCCGCCTCGACCCGGCCCAGGTCGTCAGGATCGTCGGCGCCGATCCCGATCTCCAGCAGCCGGCGCCGCTCGGCCGGCCGCAACGCCAGCTGCTCGCCGCCGTCGGCGGTGGCGAAAACCAGGCCGCGTCCCGGCCGGTCACCCACCCGGCGCAGCCCGAAGTCCTCGTAGTACGACGCGACCGCGTCCACATCCGGGACACCCAAAGTTATCGATGTCAGACCGTGCAAGCTCACCGCGTTGCCATCTCCCTCCGAGCGCGATCCCGGTCCACAGCCCTGGCGATACGGCAGGACTATCCCCAGGTCTACGCCATTTCTGTCGACAGGTCAAGAAAATATCGATATTAATCGCCTTCGCTACGAGACCTTCTCCAGCCAGCGGCGGCCGCCCGTCACTTGCGGTAGCTCCCATGGCGGAACTCATCGATAAGTGACGGATGAGACGGATGCCAGCCGAGCTCGGCTCGGGCCCTGGCCGCGTCGGTGCCCTGATCGAGCAGAAGTACCTCGGCGAAGTAGTCGCCTAGGCGTGCCCGGGCCTCGTCATCGGAACCGGGGACCGCTCCCGGGGCGCCGACCGCCACCGCGGCCGCGTCTGTCAGTTCGGCCACGGTCGGCTGCAATCCGTTGCCGATGACGTAGCGGCCACGCGCCGAGTCATCTTCCAGGGCGCGCCGGAAGAAATCCGCCAGGTCGGCGGCGTGCACGGTGGCCCAGTGCTGCTGGCCGGTGCCGAGCATGACCAGGCGGCCGGCGTCGTCCCGGGGTGAACCGAGAAGCAACCCGGGAATCCCGCCGCCGCCGTCACCGTAGGCGACGCTGGAGACGATAACCACGCCGCGCATCTGCGTCGCATCGAGCACCCGGCGTTCGATCGGCACCTTCCACGACACCAGCGCAGGCGCGTTGAACGCAGACTCCTCGGTGATGGAGGGGTTGGCCCCGTAGATCCACAGGCCGCTGATCTGCAGGTAGGGCCGGCCGGTGCCGGCGAACGCATCGATCGCCGCGCCGGCCACCGCGGAGTCCAGATCCGCGCTGGTGGCGTCGCCGGGACTGGCTGTGTGGATGGCGCCGTCCGCATTGCCGAGCAGCCTCGCGACGGCCGGCCGGTCGTGGAGGTCGACCACGACAGACGTGGCGCCGCGGGCGGCGACGGTGTCCGCTTGGTCGTCGTCGCGGACGAGCGCGGTCACCTCGTGGCCGTGCTTGTGCAGATCCGCCAGTACATGAGATCCGATGAACCCGGTCGCACCGGTGAGTACTACTTTCATGGCCGCGCAGCCTCCTGCCTTTCGAAGCTTGGACTTGTTCGTTCAACTGAACTCTAAGCTAAAGTAACTTGAATCGTCAAGTCAAGATGGATCGGCATAATCGGCCCGTGGAGCCTGACTGCTGTGACTCAAGACCAACTACCGGCAGCTGAAGCAGGATAGTAATCATTTGACGGTTCAAGTCAAACGATGTAAGACTTGAACCGTCAAATGACTAACGCTCACGTATCGCCGAAGGAGCCCCTCACATGAGCGAGATTGCCAGGCACTGGATCGACGGTGAATGGGCTGGGTCCGGCACCGTCTCGGAGTCAATCAACCCCGCTACCGGAGCGGTGCTTGGCCGGTGGGCCGACGGCGGCGAAGCCGAGGCCCGCGCGGCCATCGCGGCCGCCCGCCGCGCGTTCGACACCTCGCCCTGGTCCCGGGACCGCAGCCTGCGCCACCGAGTCCTCAATGAGATGGCCGACCGCTTCGACGCCCGCGCCGAAGAGCTCGGCACGCTGGTGACCAAGGAGAACGGCAAGAAGATCGCCGAAGGCCTGTTCGAGGGGACATCCCCCGGCCCCACGCTTCGGCACACCGCGGCCCAGGCCCTGACCGAGACCGGCATCTCGGCCGAGGTCGCGCCGGGGCAGTGGTTCAGCACCTACGCCGAGCCGGCCGGCGTCGTCGGCATCATCGTCCCGTGGAACTCCCCCGTCGCCCTGCTGATCCGGTCCCTGGCTCCGGCCCTGTCCGCGGGGAACACCGTCGCGGTCAAGATGCCCGGGCAGACCGCACTGGTGGCCGGCCTGGTCTCGCAGATCATCGCCGAGGTCACGTCGCTGCCCCGCGGCGTCGTCAACATCTTCACCGAATCCGGCAACACGGGCGCTCCGTACCTGGTCGCCTCACCCGACGTCCAGGTCATCAGCTACACCGGCAGCACCACCGTCGGGCGCATCGTCGCCGCCGACGGCGCCGCCACCCTCAAGCGGATAAACCTCGAGCTCGGCGGCAAGACGCCGATGATCGTCTTCGACGACGCCGACCTCGACACCACCGTTCCGCTGCTCGCGGCGGGGATCACGACCTTCGCCGGGGAGTTCTGCATGACGGGCTCACGGATCCTGGTGCAACGCGGGGTGGCCGATAAGGTCCGCACGCGCCTGGCCGGCCTGCTCGAAAACGTGCGCGTCGGCGACGGGCTGGACCCGGAAACGGATATGGGGCCGCTCATCGACAAGGCGGACGTCACCCGGGTCGACGGCATGGTCCAGGCGGCCCTCGCCTACGCCAAGCCGATCGTGCGCGGCGGCCCCGCGACCGACGGGGCCCTCGCCGCCGGGGCGTTCTACCGGCCCGCCCTGCTCGAGGTCGAGGACGTCAGCACCGACCTCGTCCAGAAGGAAGTCTTCGGCCCGGTGGCGACCTTCGAAGTCTTCGACACCGAGACCGACGCCATCGCGCGCGCCAACGCCACCGACTATAGCCTCGCGGCCGGCATCTTCACCAGCAGCATCAACATCAGCCGCCGGGTCAGCCGCGAGATCCAGGCCGGCACCATCTGGACGAACACCTGGGCGGCGATCAACGACGGCTTCGCCGAAGGCGGCTACAAGCAGAGCGGCATCGGCCGCCTGCGCGGCCCCCTGGCCATCACCGAGTTCCAGGAAGCCAAGACCGTCGTCCACGCCATCCCGCCGTTCCAGGGCTAACCCGGCGCCAACCCGAAAGGAGAATGACATGTCCGCCAGTCCGATCGAGGTCGTCGGCCAGTGGCTGCAGAACCTGCTGGACCCCGACGTCGTCAACAGCGTGGTCGCCCCGGACGCCACCTACGTCTCGCTCAACACCGAGAACGCCGAGCTGAACAAGATCATGCCGTGGGCCGGCACCTCACACGGCCCGCAGGCGTTCCTCGGCAATCTCGGTGAGATGTTCACCCGCTGGGAAAACCAGGCATTCAACGTGACCACGATGTTCGCCTCCAGCGAGAACGTGGCCGTGTTCGGCGACTTCCGCTACCAGTCGAACTCCCTGGGCAAAGTGGTGAGCTCCCCGTTCTCGATCCTGGTGAAGGTCGTCGACGGGAAGGTGACCTACCTGCAATTCCTCGAGGACAGCTACGCCACCGCAGCCAGCTTCCGCAAAGACGGCTCCTGGACCGTCCAGACGCAGGCCGGCACCGAGCCCTTCCAGGTCTGACGTTCGCCGATCACCGGCAGTGCTCCGGTGCGTGTAGATACCGCGCCGGAGCATCGTGAGTCACTTGAATCAGTATTCTGAACTAATGACCGAAGGAGCCCGCCGCGGGGCCGAAGAGCCGCCGGTGAGGTGGCTGACCGATGCGGAACTGGACTCCTGGCTCTCCGTGGTCCGGCTGATCAGCTGGCTTCCCTGGTCGATCGATCAGCAGCTGCGGCGCGACTCGAACCTGGGGATGGTCGAGTATCAGGTCATGGCCAGGCTGTCTCAAAGCCCGGAGCGAACCCTGCGGATGAGCTTGCTGGCCGACCTGGCCAACGCGTCGCAGTCGCGGCTGTCGCACCTGGTCAAGCGCCTCGAGGAGCGAGGCCTGGTGCGTCGTGAGCCTGATCCGGCCGACGGGCGGTTCACCAACGCCATCCTGACCGGGAAGGGCTTCCAGACGCTCGCAGAAGCGGCACCCGGACATGTGGCCCATGTGCGATCGCTCGTCATCGACGTCCTGTCGCCGGAGCAGCTGCGACGCCTCGGCCTAGCCGCAGACCGCATCATGTCGCGCGTCGACACCTCAGAAATCAACTAGCCACACCACCCGTCGGCGTAGCGGCCAGCCGGCCTGGATCGCGCGGAACGATGCCTGCCGCGCCGCAGAACGCTTGACTTGAACGATCAAGTTAGCCATAATACTTGATGGTTCAAGTCCTTCGTTGAGGAGCGCCGAGCGCCATGGCCGTCAGGCACCTTCCCGTCGTCGGCAGTCCGATGAGCGCGCCGGCCCCGCTGCGCAAGATCGCCATCAGGGAGCACTTCGTCGATCCCGCCCAGGTCCATCCCAATATCGGGGATACCTTCTCCGGTGAGTTCGTCCAGGAGGGATCGAGCTACGGCGGCTTCAACCCGGAGTTCGCCGAGGTGGTCTCCGCGCGGCTGCGCGACCTGCGTGGCGGGCGGATCGAGGAGATGGGCGCCGCGGGCATCGACTACCCCTGCGACATGGCTATCGAGACAGCGCCGATCAGTGAAAACGACCGCCGCAAGATCTGCTACGGCAACGCCGCGGCACTCTTCGGCCTCCCCAGGTGAGTCACTATCCTGATCCGGTGACCGAAGGAGCCGGGCCCGGTGCCGAGGAGCCGCCGGTGAAGTGGCTGACCGATGCGGAACTGGACTCCTGGCTCTCCGTGGTCCGGCTGATCAGCTGGCTTCCCTGGTCGATCGATCAGCAGCTGCAGCGCGACTCGAACCTGGGGATGGTCGAGTACCAGGTGCTGGCCATGCTGTCCAAAAGCCCGGAGCGGAGGATGCGGATGAGCTCGCTGGCCGAGGTCACCAACGCGTCGCTGTCGCGGCTGTCGCACCTGGTCAAGCGCCTCGAGGAGCGAGGCCTGGTGCACCGTGAGCCTGATCCGGCCGACGGGCGGTTCACCCATGCCATCCTGACCGGCAAGGGCTTCCAGACACTCGCAGAAGCGGCACCCGGACATGTGGCCCATATACGATCGCTCGTCATCGACGTCCTGTCGCCCGAGCAGCTGCGACGCCTCGGCCTGGCCGCAGACCGCATCATGTCGCGCATCGACACCTCCGAAATCAACTAACGCCGGACACGCGCGTCCTGGCCGGGTCCGGCGGGGGCGTCACGCAAGGAGCCGAATCGGATGCAGGGGCGCTGGGCTCGGCTGCGCCGTTCCCGCTGACTGGCAGCTCCACATTCACTAGCCCGCTCGTGGCTCCCGCCCACGCGGCCCGGCGGAAAATTCGAAGGTGGTGCGGCTCGAGAAGTGGGCGATAACCTTGTCGCCGTCCTGCTCGAGGTAGTCGAAACGGTGATCGAGCGCAATGGCGTCCGGGTCGCTCTTGGTCACGGCATCGGTCAGCGCCAAGTGGAGGTCGGCA
>CABEDN010000019.1_pt1 | contig 12107 bp, 10 predicted proteins | sample 3423051 | NCBI WGS metagenome assembly CABEDN01 (sample SAMEA5534330, study PRJEB31848) | metagenome | biome: tundra; feature: field; material: soil | place: USA | collected 2013-05 | depth 0.15 m
CGTGGAAACCCACGACTCTTTCTCCGCCTCTTCGGCCGTGGCCGAGCTGCTAGCCCTGACCGACCCCGCCCTGATCGACCCGGCCCCAGCTGACTCGGGTCGGGCTGACTCGGGTCCGGCTTACCCTGGCTGGACCGGCGCGGTGTGGGACAGCCACCATCCGCACCGGATGGGCGAGCGGCCCGCCGAGGTGTACGCCAACCTCGGCTCACGCATCCTGCTCGCGCAGGTCAAGGACGCCCGCCGGACGCCTGACGGCGACTGGCAGCTGGTGCTGCTCGGCGAGGGCGAGGTACCGGTGGCGGACATGCTCAGGCTGCTGGTGGCCGGCGGCTACCCGCACTGGATCTCGGTGGAGTGGGAAAAGCGCTGGCACCCCGAGATCGAAGCCCCGGAGGTCGCGCTGCCCCAGCACCTGAAGCTGCTCAGCGCGTGGCTGGAGGCGGCTCTGTGAGCGGCGGCTTCGGCATCGTCGGCACCGGGGTGATCGCCGGGATGCACGCCGACGCCATCGCGGCGCTGCCCGGCGCCCGCCTAGTTGCCATCACCGACACCGATGCCGGGTCCGCCGCTGCGTTCGCGACCGCGCACGGCGGCGAACGCGGCGGCGCGGCGACCGCGGTCGAACCCAGCCTGGACGCGCTGCTCGCCCGGGCCGATGTCGACGTGGTGTGCGTCTGCGTACCGAGTGGCCTGCACGCCGAGGTCGGCATCCGGGCGGCCCGGGCCGGCAAGCATCTCGTGGTGGAAAAGCCGATCGATGTCACGCTGGCCGCGGCCGACCGTCTCATCGCGGCGGCGCGCGCGGCCGGCGTGGCGCTGACCGTGATCTCGCAGCACCGGTTCGACTCCGGACTCATCGAGGCCAGAGGGCTGCTCAGCCAGGGTGCCCTCGGTCCGCTCGTGCTCGGCGAAGCCCGGACGAAGTGGTACCGCGGCCAGGCCTACTACGACAGCGCCGGGTGGCGCGGCACCTGGGCGATGGACGGCGGCTCGCTGCTGAACCAGGGGGTCCACTACGTCGACCTGCTCCGCTGGTGCATGGGACCGGTCGCCGAAGTCACCGCGGTCTGCACCACGCAGGCGCACCAGATCGAGGTCGAGGACACCGCGCTGGCCATCCTCAGGTTCACCTCGGGCGCCGTCGGCACCATCATGTCCAGTACCGCCGCCTTCCCCGGCTTCCCGCAGCGCCTGGAGATCACCGGGACCAAGGGCACCGTGATCATCGAGGACGGACGGATCGTCCGCCGCGCGTTCGGCGACGCCGCCCGGCCAGGTGACGGCCCGCCAGGCGACGGCCCGCCAGGTGACGGCCGCCCTGGCAACGCAGGACCAGATCACGCCCGGCCAGATCAGGCGGAGCCAGATCACGCGGAGTCGGCCGGCGGCGGTGCGCGGCCGGGCGCGGCGGCTGACCCGGCGGCGCTGGAGGTCTCCGGCCACGCCGCGCAGATCGCCGACTTGCTCGCGGCGATCGGCGAAGGACGCGAACCCGTGGTCGGCGGCCAGGCCGGCCGGGATGCGCTCGAGATCGTCTGCGCCGTCTATGAGTCCTCCTGCACCGGCCGCACGGTTACCCTCGGCTGATGAGCGTCGTGCTGTCCGGGTTCGCCGACGAGATCTCCGCTGACCCGGATGAACAGTTCGCGACGCTGGCCGCCGAGTCGATAAATCACCTCGAGCTGCGCAGCGCCTGGTCGGTGAACGTCGCCGACTTCACCACCGGGCAGGTCGGCGCCTTCCGGAACGCGCTGGATCGCGCCGGGGTGCACGTCTCCGCGATCGGCTCCCCCATCGGGAAGATCCCGCTCCAAGCCCCGCTCGGCCCCGAGCTTGACCGGCTGCGCCGCATCGCCGACATCGCCGCCGAGCTCGGGACCACGATCGTGCGCGTCTTCTCCTTCTTCGTCCCGCCCGGCGAGCCGCCCGGGCGGCACCGGCAGCAGGTCATCGACCGGATGGCCGCCCTGGCCGGGATCGCGTCCGAGCGCGGCCTGGTCCTCGCCCACGAGAACGAGAAGGAGATCTACGGCGATACGGCTGAGCGCTGCAGTGACCTGATCACCTCAGTAGGCTCCCCCGCTCTGCGGGCGACGTTCGACGCGGCGAACTTCGTCCAGTGCGGCGTCCGGCCCTTCTCGCAGGCGTACCACCTGCTCCGCCCGTACCTCGTCTACCTTCAGGTCAAGGACGCGCGGGCGGCGACCGGCGAGGTGGTGCCGGCTGGCCAGGGCGACGGCGAGGTCCGCGAAACCCTGGCCGCGCTGCGGGACTCGGGTTTCAGTGGCTTCGTCTCGCTGGAGCCGCACCTGGCTCAGGCCGGGCGCTTCGGCGGGTTCAGCGGACCGGAGAATTTCACCCGCGCATCCCAGGCGCTTAAAACTCTGCTGAACGAGCTGTCGATCTCCTGGCGGTAAAAGTGCCAGCTCGCGCGGCTGGTCGCGGGCCCTTGCTAATGCCTCGGAGCGGCACCTTGAATTAGATGTTGCCGGTCAGGCCCCAGCGGCGGCGGATGGAACGATCGGCCATGCTGAACAGCGTATGCACGAGAATGCCGATGACCAGGATGACGATGATGATCGCGGTCGCGCTCTGCATGTCGGCCTGGTCCTGGTCGGTGGACAGCAGCACGCCCAGCGACGGCTGGTTGGCGATGATGACGAGCAGTTCGCCGGCCATCAGGCTGCGCCAGGCGAACGCCCAGCCCTGCCGCAGTCCGCCCACCACCGCGGGCAGCGAGGCCGGCAGGATCAGGTGCCGGTACAGCGAGAGCCTGCGCAGTCCCATCGTCGCGCCGACCTTCAGCAGCAGCGGCGGGGTGTAGTCCACGCCCGCGATCAGGCCGTTGGCGATCGACGGGGCGGCGCCGAGGATGATGACGAACAAGATGGCGGTGGTGTTGATGCCGAACAGGATGATCGCAAACGGGAACCAGGCGATGGACGGCATCGTCTGCAGGCCGGTGATCAGCGACCCGAAGGCCGCCCGCAGCGGCCGGATCCTGGACACCAGGGCGCCGATAATCGCGCCGATGAGCACGGCCAGGGCGAAGCCGATGACCGCGCGTTCCAGCGTGGTCCTGATCGCGTGCCACAGCAGCCCGGTCTTGAGCTGATCCCCCAGGTTAGCCAGCGTCGCGCCCGGCCCGGGAAAGATCTCTTTCTTCCAGCCGCCGAGGTGGATCAGCTGCCATATCGCCAGCACGATGATGACCGCGAGCGCCTTCGGCCACAGCGATGCCCACACCCGCTTGGCCAGCTTGCGGCTCCGCTGGCCATCGGGGTCTGACCCCGGCGCCTCGAGGGATTCGAGCCAGGCCAGCTTCTCCTCGTAAGCAGGCAGCGTGCGGTCATGCGGGCCGGGTCGGTCGGCCTGGTAACCGCGTCCGGGCATCCCGGGGCTGCCCGAGTTCTCAATGGTCATCTCGGCTCATCTCCTCGCGCAGCCGGTCGGTGATCCGCGCGGCTAGCTCCGCGACCGACGCCGAGTCGATCCGGCGGGGACGCTCGATGGGCACGGCGAACTCGTCGACGACCCGGCCGGGCCGGCTGCTCAGCACCACCACCCGGTCGCCGAGCCGGACCGCTTCCTGCACGTTATGGGTCACGAAGATGACCGTCAGCTGCCGGGCGGCACAGATACGGTCGAGCTCGCCGTGCAGCATGTCCCTGGTCATCGCGTCCAGGGCGCCGAACGGCTCGTCCATCAGCAGCACGTCGGCGTCCTGGGCCAGCGCCCGGGCCAGCGCGACCCGCTGCCGCATGCCGCCGGAAAGCTCATGCGGGCGCTTCGCGCCGAACCCGCCCAGGTGCACCGTCTCCAGCAGTTCGGCCGTCCGGCGCCGCCGCTCGGCCTTGCCGGTACCGCGGGCGCGCAGCGCCATCTCCACGTTGCCCGCGGCGGTGAGCCAGGGGAACAAGGCGGATTCCTGGAACATGAGCGCCACCCGGCCGCCGGAGGTCGACACCTCCCCGGTCGTCGGCTCCTCCAGGCCGGCGACCAGGGAAAGCAGCGTCGACTTACCGCAGCCCGATGCTCCGATCAGGCAAGTGAATTCCCCCGCTGCGACCTCAAGCGACACCTGGTCGAGCGCGCGTACGGCCGAGTCGCCCCGCCCGAACACCTTGGACACATTCGCCAGCTGCACTGACGTCGATACCGGAGGTGCCGCCTTGCGGTTGGTTACCGTCACGGAACTCACTTGCCTCACTATGCCTAGGAGCTGACCTGTGACTCGCCGGCCGCGGCCAGCGCCGTGTTGAGCGGGGTGAGATCGAAGATCCCGCTCAGGCTGACTGGCTTGAGCAGGCCAAGCGAGGTGGCCTGCGATGCGTCGGTCGTCAGCGAGGACGCGTCGGGGTCATCGGTGAACGTGATCTCCTTGAACGCAGCCGCGACGAGGCTCGCCTTCAGCGGCTTGCCGGTGTAGGAGCCCAGCTCCGCGTTCGCATCGGCCTGCGCGGCGGTGGGGTTGGACTTGATGAAGTCGTTCGCCTGGACCTGCGCCTTGATGAGGTCCGCGACGATCGCGGGGTGCGCGGACAGCAAGCTCTGCGTCACGACAAGAATGGTGGTGACTCCTGGCTCGGACAGGAGTACCGTGCCGCCGTCCTGGACCATCTCGATGTCATAGGGCGCGGGCTCGGAGCCGCCGGCCACCTGCCCGGACTTGAACTCGAGCACCGCGGCCGAGTTGGGCGTCGTCGGCTTGATGAAGGCGTCGCCGCCACCGGTCGTGGTCGTGGTCACGCCATTCTGCTTCAGCCAGTAGCGCAGGGCGACGTCCTGGGTGTTGCCAAGCGACGGCGTGGCGAGCGTCTTGCCCTTGAGCTGGGCGGCCGAGGTGATGCCCTTCGCGACCACCACCGAGGCGCCGCCCGTCGCGGCCCCCGAGATGATCTTGATGGCGCTGCCGCTCGACTTCTGCCAGGCGTTGATGGCCGGGTTCGGCCCGACGTAAGCGGCATCAAGTTGGCCGGCCAGCAGAGCCGTGGTCTCCTGGGTGCCGGTGCTGAAGGCGGTTGGCTTCAGCGTTCCTGCCGAGCCGAGAGCCTTGGTGAAGAAGCCTTCCTTCAATCCGACTAGAGCCGAGGCGTGCGTGATGTTGGTGAGGAAGCCGAGGCGGACCGTTACCGCCGCCCCTCCCCCGGTGCTGGCGGCCGTCGCCCCGGATGATGCTGATGATGACGATGCGGAGGAAGAGCAGCCGGCCAGCAGGACGGCGGCGCCGATCATCGCGGCGGCAGTGACACGTCGCATCTAGTATCCCCTAAAGATTAATTACTATCGGTATTATAGGAATATCGGGTTCACTATACATGAGCTGGCAATGTAGAGAATCAGCTGTGGCGCGCTGTAACCGGATCGCTACCGGTGAAATCAGTTGCCTTCGTCGCTCGAATCCTGGAGCGTAACCCCGGCTACCGAAGGGAATTTAGCCAGGCACTTTTCCAGTTGCGCTACGTCCGCGTCGCTGGCGTGGTTGACCTGATAGGTCAGCTGCTGAAGCGCGTAGGGAGAATTAAGGTCCGAAGGAAGGGCCTGCGGGGACACGGCTGGTACCTTAGCGCAGGTCGTGCGGACGACCAGCTTCTGAGCGACGGGCGTGCCATCGCGGAACGAGACGACGGCCTGCCGCTGCCCCAGCGCGGCGTCGAACTGCGAACAGCCAGTAAGCGCGGTTACCGTGGCCGCCGCGGTGAGCGCCATGGCCACGCCGGCGCGGCGACGGGCTCGTCCCCGAGACCCGTCGCCGACTACGCCGGGTAGTACACGCATGATCCCAGCCTAAGGGCAGCCGTCGGCTAGTACGGTATCGGCAGGGCATATCCCACCTGGAGGAAACGTGGCCGGCCGGATCGAAGACTACGCCATTGTCGGCGACATGCAGTCGGTCGCGCTGATCTGCACGGACGGTTCGGTGGACTGGATGTGCCTGCCGCGCTTCGACTCCGAGGCCTGCTTCGCGGCTCTGCTCGGGACCCAGGACCACGGCCAGTGGCGGATCGCCCCGGCCGGGACCACCGGAGCGTCCGGGGCGACCAGGCAGTACGCCGGCGACACCCTGATCCTGCATACCCAGTGGGAAACCCCGGACGGCGCCGTCCGGGTGACTGACTTCATGCCGCCGCGCGACGATGATGACGCACCCGTCCTGGTCAGGATCGTGGAGGGTATCAGCGGGACTGTCGATATGGAGGTCACGCTGCGAATCCGCCTCGGGTACGGGTCCGTCACGCCCTGGCTGCACAAAACCAAGAGCGGTATCAGGGCGACCGCGGGTCCGGACGCGATCTGGCTGGACACGCCGGTAAGCCTGACCGGACGGGAGATGGCGCACACTGCGACGTTCAGCGTCGCCGCGGGCGACCAGGTCCCCTTCGTGCTCACCTATATGCCCTCGCATAAGGGATCACCCCCGCCGCTTGACCCCTTTCATGCCCTCAAGAAGACCACGAAATTCTGGGACGAATGGGTGTCGCACTGCACGTACCAAGGCACCTACCGCGAAGCGGTGCTCCGGTCGCTCATCACGCTGAAGGCACTTACCTACTCACCGACCGGCGGCATCGTCGCGGCCGCCACCACGTCGCTGCCTGAGGACATCGGCGGCGTCCGGAACTGGGACTACCGCTTCTGCTGGCTACGCGACGCCACGATCACCCTGGAAGCGTTCCTGCGCACCGGGTACCTCGCAGAAGCGAAGGCCTGGCGGCGCTGGCTGGGCCGCGCCATCGCCGGGGACCCGGAAGACATCCAGATCATGTACGGCGTGGCCGGCGAACGCCGGCTGGCCGAGTGGGAGGCGGACTGGCTCCCTGGGTACGAGGGATCGGCGCCGGTGCGGATCGGCAACGCAGCGGCGGATCAGCTTCAGCTCGACGTATACGGCGAGGTCATCGACGCGCTCGAGCTCAGCTGTCGGTCAGGACTGCACGATGACGAGCACACCTGGTCGCTGCAGCGCTCGCTGCTCGGGTTCCTCGAACGGCACTGGGCCGAACCCGACGAAGGCCTGTGGGAGGTGCGCGGCCCGCGACGCCACTTCGTGCACTCCAAGGTGATGGCCTGGGTCGCCTTCGATCGCGCGGCCAGGTACGCCGACGACCTCGGCGAGGATGGCCTGGCGGCCGGCTGGCGGGACACCTGCGACACGATCAAGCGCGAGGTGTGCGAGCAGGGCTACAACACCGAGCGCGGGGCCTTCACGCAGTACTACGGCGCGACCGAGCTCGACGCCTCGGTCCTGCTCATCTCCGACGTGGGCTTCCTGCCCGCCGATGACCCCAGGGTCATCTCCACCATGAAGGTGCTGCAGCGGGATCTGGTGCAGGACGGTTTCCTGCGCCGGTACGAGCTGCCGCCCGGCGGCACGTCGGAGGTGGACGGGCTGGCCGGCTCGGAGGGGGCCTTCCTGGCCTGCAGCTTCTGGCTGGCGAACGCGCTGGAGCTGAGCGACCGGCATGACGAGGCGATCGAGCTGTTCGAACGGCTGCTCGCACTGCGTAACGACGTGGGTTTGCTGAGTGAAGAGTATGATCCGCGTTATGGTCGGCTGGTCGGAAATATGCCACAGGCCTTCAGCCATGTTCCGCTGGTGCAGACGGCGCTTAACCTCGCTGGCCACGCCGAAGAACACCGGCGGGGAGTGGCCGGGGATCAGCGCCGGAGCGTGCCAGGCTAAGCAGGAACCAGCAACCGGCAGGCGATCGACACTCCAGACTGTCAGGCGATTATGCCCTCAGCTCGTCATATTCTCATCGTCAACTCTCGCAGTGTGCACCAGCCGGTCTTCGTGGTCGGCACGCCGCACTCGGGAGCGGACCTGCTCGGCCGTGCCCTGAAGGCATCCAAGGGCTTTCACCTCACGATCGGCCAGCCGAGCGTACTGCGCGTGGTGTATGCCTTCGCCCGGCGGCCGTCTATGTACCAGGGCAGGACGCAGGCCGCCGCCACCGTGATCCGGGATGCCTTCGCTCAGGGCTGGCAGGTCAACTCGCATAGCTGCCTGGACTGCACGCGTGAATGCCGGGCCGCGGCCGGCCTTGCCGACGGCGCCGTCGGGCCGTGCGTGGAGCTCAGAGGGCTGGAAACCTACGGGGACGCGAGCCCCGACCTCATCTATTGCGCGGAGGCGCTCACCTACGCGTTTCCCGACGCGCGGATCGTCCAGGTCGTCAGGGACGGCCGGGACGTGGTGGCCAGCATGCTCGCCGACCCGGTGGTGATGTCCTGGTTCAGGCCGAGCTTCGTGAACGTGGACACCGAGTTCCCCAACCCTTTCTTCGGCGTCGAAACCGAGGAAGACCGGGAACTCTGGCCCCGGCTGTCGCCGGCCGGCCGGTGCATGCTGCGCTGGCGCTGGTCCGTCCGCCTGGCCGCGCAACTGCACCACAGCCTGCCTGCCGGGCAGCTGAAGACCATCCGCTATGAGCACCTGATGGGCAAGCCGGATGAGGCCCTGGCCGACCTGTCCCGCTTTGCCGGTACGAGCGTGCAGGCGGCCGAGATCCGCAACCAGGCCCGCGTCGCCCGGGGCCGCGGGCGCTCCCGGCGCTCACCCGCGTACGAGGGTTCGCTGAGACCGGAAGACATCGCGGAGGTAGAAAAGATCGGCGGCGAGGAACTCCGCCGTCTCGGCTACGCCCTCCCCTAGGCTCTGTTCTTCGCATCTCGCCTGGTACGGGTGCGCCCGCCGGCTCAGGGTGCCTGCGAAACTCCATGCCGTGATCACAGGTCCGCCGGGGCGTGGCTAGCGGCGCATGCCGCGCAGGACAACATTCAGGGCCAGGCCGCTGAGCGGGGCCGAGCCGGGCGGCCTGCCGATCGTCGCGCCGCGGCGGCCGGCGAACAGGACGGCGTACAGCAAGATCACGGCCAGCGATTCGGCCGGCTCGTCCGCGCGGATCTCCCCGCGCAGCTGCCCTTCCGCGATCACCGCGGTGGTGGCCGCGACCGGCGGGGCCACGTCCTCGCCGAGAAACTCGGTCAGCCGGCCCGGGTGACCCAGCACGTAGAGCAGGAGCTTGCCGCGCAGGGCACTGGTCGAGGCGACCTCGGCCGCGGCCCGGGACATCGCGCCGAACGCCGCCGCCAAGACCGCTTCGGTGTCCTGGCCTGCTTCGAGCCCGGCCTGAATCACCTCGGCGTAGGCCCGGCAGACTTCGGCGGCGGCGTCAAGGAGAACGTCCTCCTTGGCCGGGAAATAATGGAAGAACGTCCCCCAGCTCACCCCGGCGGCGGCCACGATGTCCTCGACACGGGCCGCCTCGAGTCCCGCCTTCGCGTACTCGGCCATGGCCGCCTGGTAGAGCCGCTGCCGGGTGGCGATGGCCCGGCGCTGCCGGGGAGCGGGCCGGGGGCCGCGACCAGATGCAGCCGCCGTGGAATTCATTTCACTCCTAGCCGCCGCTTTGGTTAGTCTTCATAGACACGATCTTAGTACTGATACTGATTCGCATCAGTTTTAGGAGCCGATCATCATGCGGGGCATACCAGCGCGCGGCGCAGCTCTGATGGCTGCCGCCGGCCCGCGCGCCCTCTGGAGACGGCTGGGCCTGGCCCGGCGGCTGGCGGACTCGCCGCGGCTGCGCGTGCTCCGGCTGCTCTGGGACACCAGCCCGGTGCTGTCGGTCCTGATGGGCTTGTTCATCTTGGCGGACGGGTTCCTGCCCATCGTGGCCCTGGTGGCCCTGGGCCGGGCGGTGGGCCGGATCCCGGCGGCGGTGACGGACGGCCTCGGGTCCGCGAGCGGCCGGAGCCTGCTCACCGGCCTCATCATCGGGACAGCCGCCTATGCCGTGTCCTTGCTGCGCAGCCCGGCCGAGGACCTGCTGGCGGCGCGCGCCTCGGCGGTGATGGCGACCGGGATGCAGCGCCGCCTGGCCCAGGCGGTCTGCGCGCCTGCCGGGGTGGAGCACCTCGAGGACTCCGCGGTCCTTGACCAGCTGGCGGCGGCGAGCGGCGAACTGTCCACCTCGGGTCCCGCTGATGCCCCGATGGCTCTGGCCAGCGCCTTCGGCGACCGGCTCAGCGGGTTTATCGCCTGCGTCGTGCTCGCCTCGTTCCGCTGGTATATCGGGTTGCTGTTCTTCGCCGGCTGGTCGCTGCTGCGGCCGCCGCTGCGCAGGCTGCTGGCCGAACGGGCCACGCTAGTGCGGCGGGCGACACCGGAACTTCGGCACGGCTGGTATTACCTGGGCTGCTCCTACCGGCCGGCGTTCGCCAAGGAGGTACGGGTCTTCGGGCTCGGCCGCTGGATACTCGGCCGGCACCGCGAGATGTGGCTGGCGGGCATGGAGCCCTCATGGCGGCAGATGCGCCACTTCAGGAACCTGGCCATGATCTTCGCCATCGCCGTCGCCGCGATGTACGTCGCCGGGGCGGGCATCCTGGCGCTGGCGGCCTGGCATCACGACATCGGCCTGGGCACCATCGCGGTCATGCTGCCGATGCTTCCCTCCACCATGCAGGTGGGCGGGGTCAGCGCGGCCGACGTCACGCTGGAGAACATGCTCGCATCCGTCCCCGACCTCGATGAGCTGCTCACCCGGCTTCGCGCGAGCACGGCGGAACGCAGCGGAGCCAGCGCGGCCGGGATGCCCGCCCGCGGCATCCGCTTCGAGTCGGTCGGCTACCGCTATCCCGGTAGCGGGCAGCCCGTGTACCAGGACCTGGATCTTGAGCTCACGGCCGGCGGGTCGCTGGCCCTGGTCGGCCCCAACGGCGCGGGCAAGACCACGCTGGTCACCCTGCTCGCCCGGCTGCGCGAACCGGCGGGCGGGCGGATCACCGTGGACGGGACTGACCTGCGGGACCTGGACCCCCGTTCGTGGCAGCGCCAGGTGGCCGTGGTCAACCAGGACTTCGGCCGCTATCCGCTGAGCGCGCGGGAGAACATCGCCTTCGGCGACCTGGTCGCCGACGGTCTCGCCGACGACTTCGACGAGGCCGCGCTGGAACAGGCCGCGGCCCGGGCCGGAGCGCGGGACTTCATCCGCGCCCTGCCGCACGGGTGGGACACCATCTGCGCCCCTGGCTACCGCAGTGGCACCGATCTGTCCGGCGGCCAGTGGCAGCGGATCGCCCTGGCCCGCGCCCTGTACGCGGCCGCCAGGGGTGCCCGGGTCCTGGTGCTCGACGAGCCGACCGCTCAGCTCGACATCCGGGCCGAGGCGGCCTTCTACAACCGCTTCCTCGAGCTCACCTCCGGCCTGACGACGATGGTCATCTCGCACCGGTTCGCCACCGTCCGTCGCGCCGAGCGCATCGCGGTACTCGAGGTAGGCCGGATCACCGAGATCGGCAGCCACGACGAGCTGGTCGCGGCTGGCGGCAGCTACGCCGCGATGTTCGCCATCCAGGCCGCGCGCTTCGCTCAGGCGGCCCCGCCGGGGCGGGCCGGCTGATGCGCCAGCTGCGGCGGCTGGACATCCTGTTCGGGACGGCGTGGCGAGCCGCCCCGCTGCTGGCCACGCAGTGCGTGCTGGCCGCGCTCGGCTCCTCGCTGTTCATGCTGGCCTACCCGCTCGGCTTCCGGGCCATCGTGGACGGCGCGCTCGCGCATCAGCCCGGCCGCATCGTGACGGGCCTGATCATCGCGGCCATCGCCTTCCCCGGCGGGTGGGCGCTGCAGCTGATCGGCGGCGCGCTGAACTCCAAGCTGACCGATCTGGCCAACCTGCGGCTCGGCCTGCGCATTGGCGGCCTGACCTGCGACGCGCCTTTCCTTGAGCACTTCGAGCGGCCTGAGTACCTGGCCGAGATCGACTCGCTGCGGGAACGCCGCAGGACCCTGGCGGCCGCGCCGTCCCAGTCACTGGGGATGATCCGCTCGGGGATCCAGTTCGTGGGGGCGGCCGTCCTGCTCGCCCTGGTCTGGCCGCCGCTGATCGCGGTACCGCTGCTCGCCATCGCGCCGGCCGTGGCGGACCGGATGGCGGCCCGGGTGCAGAAGCGCTCCGACGACGACCTGGCCGATTCCCGCCGCCTGCTCAACGACCTGTTCTCGCTGGCGTCCAGCGCCGGGCCGGCCAGCGAACTGCGCACCTTCGGGGTGACGGACGGGCTGCTGGCCCGGCACGCCCGGCTGGGCGATGTGGTAA
>CABEDN010000024.1_pt1 | contig 12089 bp, 11 predicted proteins | sample 3423051 | NCBI WGS metagenome assembly CABEDN01 (sample SAMEA5534330, study PRJEB31848) | metagenome | biome: tundra; feature: field; material: soil | place: USA | collected 2013-05 | depth 0.15 m
CGGTTTCGCTATCCTCATCCCCCGGCCTGGTTACCTGCTGCTCGACAACGTGGCCGTCCTGCCCGCCGCTCAGGGCCGCGGGACCGGCGCCCGGCTTCTCTCCTGGGCCGAAGACCACGCTCGCGGCCTCGGTCTCAGCGAGATCCGGCTCTACGCCAACGAAGCCATGACCGAGAACCTTGCCTACTACCCCCGGCACGGGTACGCGGAGACCCACCGGGCCGAGCAAGACGGCTTCCGCCGCGTGTTCTTCCGCAAGCCCATCCACTGAGCGCCCGGCTCGCGGCTACTTGCTGAGCGCGTTTCCGCGGAAACGTCCCACGCAATTGCGTCTAGCGTTTCCGCGGAAACGTCATGGACGTGGCTACCTGGCCGCGGCGGCCCGAGACGCCCAGGTTCGCGCCAGTAGCGAGAGCACGGGCGTGTCGTGATTACCAAGCACGGCCACCCTGCCGCGGTGGTCATCAGCCTAGATGACCTGGAGTCTTTGGAGGAGACACTCGACGTCATGGACAGCGCGGCCCTGCTGGGCGATATCCGTGAGGCCCTGGCCGGCAGCGAGGTGCAGGTGCTGAGCAAGGACGATGCGCTGCGGCTGATCGCTGACCGGTGAGCGAAGGTGACTTCGCGATCGCGTGGACTGCCCCGGCCCGCCGTGCGCTGGCCCGGCTGCCCGGGAAGGCCGCGACGGCAGCGGTGGAATTTCTGTCCGGCTCCCTGGCCGCTGATCCCCGCCGGGTCGGCAAGCCGCTCAAGCTCGGCCTCGCCGGGCTGCACAGCGCCAGGCGCGGTGACTACCGCGTGATCTACCGCATCGACGACCAGCGCCACCTGGTCACTGTCCTGGCCATCGAACACCGCTCGGACGTTTACAGACCGCGAGAATTCTGAGAGCCGTCCCCTCGGCGGCAGAACCGGACGTTCACCCCAAGCGCGGCGATGCATAAAAAATACAGATCGACCGATTGCGCGTTGACAATAACTGGGCAGCCAACGGCACGAAGTCGGCGAAATAACCGCGCGCCGACCCGCCGCATGCGTCTGCGGGTGATCATCGCCGTGCAGTTCGTGCAGTTCGTGCAGTTCGTGCAGTTACGGAAGGCTGGGTTCAGCTTCCTTGCCTCGCCGGTGCGGCCCGTATCCCGGTAGGCGGCGGCGAGACTGTTGCGCGATTCCAGGGTGTCGGGTGTCGGGACCCAGGGTGCGTGCGCGGGCGGTCAGGATCTGCTCGGCCAAAGGCCCTTGCCGCGCTGCACGACCAGCTCAGTGTCATCGGCGCCGCTACCCCGGCACCAATCTCGCCCTGCACTTCAAAGTCAAGGACCATTCTGGCGCTGCATGATCTATCGCCCTATGTCCTGAGTCCTGGGATCAAGGCACAGGCGGAGAATCGATCGCCGAGTTGGTGGCCCGCGTTCGTAACCGCGCCATACGGTGTCCGGTTCACGCCCGAACCAGAACCTTGTTAAGCGTCTGCATTGGCGTGCCGAACACTGCTGGCCATATAGTTGATCGTTCGCCCTTGATGGTTCCCTTAAGCACCGGAATCACCCGTACACCGCGCTGAAGCGCTCTCTGGATCTCGAAGCGCACGAAGTCATTTGGATTGTTGAGCCGCGGGTGTCCCTGCTCATCGGCGAGCGTCGCCCACTGGCGCACGAGTCCACCGCCTTGCGGATGACCTCGGCGAAGTCCAGGGCCGCCTCGATAGAGTCCAGATCCATGAAGACGCGTGCGTCCGGGAGACGTTCGCTTAACTGGACCTGCAGCAAGCGCGCGTACGGCGCAGCGTCCTCACGCCGGTAGCTGAGGAAGACACCCACGATGACAAACTGGGCATATCCGCCCACCCTCCTCTTTAAGGGCCTAATTGTATGAGGTCACTCACCAGGCACATCGGGCCAGAGCCACGTCGACTTGGCCGCACACGGGGACACTTTCTCATGGTCACGGACAGGCGATGGCGTCAATGCGGTGTGATAATGGTTTGCCGGGCAATGCCTGCTTTGCCCGCCAATGGTGGGGAGTTCGTGATGGCGAGTCCGCTGAGATGTGCCGTGCCTTCGAGGGGGACGGTCTGGCTGCGGTTCCTCAGGATAGGTCTGGCGGCCCGGAGGCTCTGCCGCGGCGCGGGCTGGCGTTGCCATGTCACCGGTCCTGTCGCCCGGGGTACGCGATGACCGCTTCCGCCGATGACAGCGTCATTGCTGGCCGGTACCGGCTCATCGCACCGATTGGAAGCGGCGGGGGCGGGACGGTGTACCGGGCGCTGGACACCCTCCTGGAGCGCGAGGTCGCGGTGAAGAAGGTCCAGCTGATCTTCGCCGCGAACGAGGCCCCGTCCGCCGAGATCTTCCAGCGGACGTTCCGTGAGGCGAGGGCCGCGGCCAGGATCAACCACCCGGGGGTGGCCGCGGTCTACGATGTCGTTTCTGACGCGGATCGACCGTGCATCGTGATGCAGCTGATCGAGGGGCCTCCACTATCCGAGCTACTCGCGGAGCAGGGTCCCCTCCCGCCCTACCGCGTCGCAGACATCGGCCGCCAGGTGCTCGCGGCCCTCACCGCCGGGCATGCGGTCGGTGTGCTGCATCGGGACCTCAAGCCCGGCAACGTGCTCATCACCCTGGACTGGAGAGCGGTGCTGACTGACTTCGGCATTGCGAGCGTGGCGGGCGATCCGGCCATCACCCGTACGGGAGTCGTGCTGGGCACCCCCAGCTATGTAGCGCCGGAGCGGGTCAAGGGCGAAGCGGCCACTCCCGCCGCTGACCTGTGGTCGTTGGGTGCCACCCTGTATGCGGCGATCCAGGGCCGGGGACCTTACGACGATTGCGACGGGCCTCTCGCGACCCTCTACGCGATCATCACCGGAGACCCGCCCGAGCTGCCTGGCAACGAGCCACTGTGCCAGATCATCACCGCCCTGCTGCGCCGCGATCCGCAGCGTCGGCCTGGACCTGACGAGATCGCCGACGTCCTTGACCTGGCCGCGGCGGATATGCCGCGGGCACAGCGCACCCGGCCTACGCTTGCGGCCGACGTGCGGCGAGACGCCCTCGCCTCGGCCACACCCGCGACTGACCCGCCGCGCGACGAGTCCGCCCAGGCCGCGCGCGCACCCGGCGTCCGAGGGGAGGAGACGCAGTCGGCCCCGGATGCGCCCGTGACCATCACCTCCAAGCCGGTGGTCCCCGGTGAAGCCCAGGACGCCGGCTCGATCCGGCCCGCCATCCAGCCGCAGCCGCCCACACCCCATCGGCTGCGCCTGCCGGGCCGCCGCCGTGCCACGATGCTGGCCGGCGGGGTTGGCACCGGCCTGGTAGCCGCCGTGATCGCGATCGTGCTTGTCCTCGGCAACACCCATAGCCCCAAGACACCTCCCCCCAAAGCCAAGACGCCACAAACGCATCTCGTGCCGCAGGCCGCGCCGCCCCCCGTCACCGAGGGTTTCCGGGTGGCCGCCGCGGTCAACGCTGACGGTACCCCCGAGCTGTTCGCCCGGGCACAGGACGGCAGCCTGATGTCCGCCCGCGACGAGGCCGGATTGTGGTCGCGCTGGACCGCGCTGCCCGGCGGCCAGGTCTACACCGGAGTGCCTGCCGTCGCGCGTGCGGGAGACGGGCGGCTAGCCGTGTTCGCCCGCGAGAAGAACGGGACGCTGGCAGAGCTGCTGCAGACGGCACCGGAGAGCGGCTCCTGGGACAGCCCAGTCGAGCTGAGCTCGGTGATCATCGGCAGCAGCCCGACGGTGGTCGCCTGGCCGGACGGGCACCTTGAGGTGTTCGCGCTGCTGGATCACGGACATCTTGGCTACATCTGGCAACGGGGCACCACCGCCGGGGCCTCCTGGTCCGGCTGGGCCTCGCTGGGCGGCTCTCTCGCCGGACCACCAGCTGCGGCACTGGACTCGACGGGCCATCCGGAGGTCGTCGCGGTCGCGACGAATCTCCATCTCGTGCATGACTATTATGCCAACGGCTCGTGGGCGGGCTGGAGACCGCTGCCCGGCGGGCCGCTGTTCGCCGGCGTGCCAGCCATCGGTATGAACCAGGACGGGCGGCTCGAGGTGTTCGCGCGCTCGACGGACGGCGACCTGTTGCATGTCTGGCAGCAGTCGCAGAACCCGACGCAGTGGGGCGGACCGTTCCGTATAGTCGAGAACGCACTCACTAGCGACCCCGCGGTGTACAACGCGAACGGCCACCGCCTGGAGGCATTCGCCGCCGACCAACACAAGGGCGTGTCGCACTCCTTCCAGACATCCCCGGCGGCTGGCGCCGGCTGGACGTCCTGGCAGTCGCTGGGCGGCAGCGCCAGCAGCGCCCCGGCGACACTGCTGACGCCCAGCCTGGCGGAGATCTTCGTCCAGGCGCGCGACGGCGCGATTCAGTACAACCGCTGGACCGCAGCCCACGGCTGGTCCGGATGGAAGTCGCTCGGCGGCTCGTTCTGACGTCACGGCCCTCACCGTGATAAGGAGTATCTGTGGCCGCGGCCGACAGTGCGGCGGCTTCAGTGTCTGGGGTACCTGGCTGCTGACCTGCAGCATCGTCTACAGCGCGATGAGCAGCCTCCCGTACACCGCCTACATGGCCTCGCTAGCGCCGCCCATCGCCGCGTTGTCCGGGGGCCGGGATCGTGTTGTTCTGGCGATGGCACCGGGCCGGGAGTTGGCGGACCTGGGTGCTGCCGTTGGCCATCGTGGCCGAATACGCGGAGACCCACCGGGCCGAGCAAGACGGCTTCCGCCCGCGTGTTCTTCCGCAAGCCCATCGACTGAGCGCCCGGCTCGCGGCTACTTGCTGAGCGCGTAGTTTCCGCGGAAGCGGCTTGTGAAATTCTGCACAAGGCGCTTCCGCGGAAACGTCATGGACGTGCCTACCAGGCCGCGGCGGCCCGAGACGCCCGGTTCCCGCCAGTAGCGGGTGTGCGGCATGGTCGACGCCCATGAAACTAGGTGCTCAGTCAGCCGCGTCGGCGCAGCGGCGATCCGCTGCGCCGCTGACAGAACGTGGCCATCTTGACCGCCCGGGGCGCGCGGATCGCGGTCGCGGCGGCGGTCCTGGCGCTACCTGTACCGTTATCCGTTATGGACGATGAATTCCAGACTTCCTACGAGGGTGTCACGCTCGGTGTCCCGGTGCTGACCAAGGACGGCGAGCAGTTCGGCATCCTGGAGCATGTCCTCGCGGTGGAAGAGGAAGACATCTTCGAGGGCATCGTGGTGTGGGTCGGCGGCGGCGGCTGGGCCGAGCGCAAGATCCAGCGCGAGCTCAGCATGGGTCACCAGTCCGCCGCCCGTTTCCTTGAGACGTTCCGCCACAACGACCTGCGGTTCGTCGAGGCGGACAAGGTGGCGATGATCACCGTCGGCTATATCCGGTGCGACCTGGACCGGTCGCAGGTCGCGCTGCTCCAGCCGCCGTCCGGCGCGCCAGTCTTCTACGCCAACGCCATCGACCAGGCCGGCCCGTCCCAGCAGGCGCATATGAATCGGTACGGAAACCAGACGTACGGGACCATGTTCGGCCGGGCCCGGTGGCGGCGGGAGTAGCGTGACGGCCGGCTAGGCGAGCAGGCGGCCCGTACCGCGGTGGTCTTCCCTAGTGCGCCACCTCGAGGCCAGCCGGTTGCGCGCCAGGACCTCCAGCCGCCGCCGGGTGACGGCTGGCGCCACGGCTCCGTCGGCCGCCACCAGGCACCCATGTCCCTCCCGGACTCAGCTGCCAGCTGGAGCGAGTTGATCCTCGGTGAGCTGGTTGTCGAGCCGCTGGCCCTCGATGTCGGGGTCGGGAACGTACCTGGCGAACCCGAAGATGATGGCCAGCATGATGATCGGCAGGAAGCTGATCGTCTGCGCCGGCGTTCACCGGTCCCAGTGCTTTCTGAGTGCGTCGATGAGATCGCCGGGGCGTTCTTCGGGGAAGAACAGGCGGCCGCCGTCGATCTCGATGACCTGGCTGGCGCCGGGGATCAGGTTCTTGAGCCAGTAGGCCCAGGACAGGTCGAAGAACACGTCGTGGGTGGCCCAGGCGATCAGGGTGGGTACGGTCAGCTGGGCTAGCTGGGGTTCGGCGGCGAGCAGGTCGCCGGGGCGGAGCGAGAGGATAAGGCGCTCGAACTGGCGCGCCCGCTCCGCAGTGCCGAGAACGGGGTCGAGGAAGGAGCGCACCAGTTCGAGATCGAGGTGGGTGACGTCCTCGTAGCCGGATCCGAAGATCAGCGCCCGGGCTGCTTCCGGGTCTGCCAGCAGGGCCGCTGCCCCGGCGGCCAGGGCTCCCGAGGCGGCTAGGTCGACGGTGGGCTTGAAGGCCTCGGGCGGCACGTTGTCGTGCGCGTCGCAGTTGGTCAGGCACAGCGAGTGGAGCCGGTGGCTATGCCGGGCCGCGAACACCTGGGCCACGGCGCCACCGGTGTTATGAGCCACCAGATCTACTGACCTGAGGCCGGCCGCCTCGCAGAATCCCTCGACCACGTCGGCCAGGGCACCCAGGCTGAAGTCCTGGCCCGGCGCCGCCGGGGTCCGGCCATGCAACGGCAGGTCGATGGCCACGCACCGGCGCTGGCCGGCGAATGCCCGGATGACGTGATGCCACAGCAGCGCATTGGTGCCCACGCCGTGGACGAATAGCGCGGCCGGCCCGCTGCCCACGTCGAGACAGCTAACGGTACCCTGCGGCGTTGTGACGGTGCGGCGGTGTGCTTCGAGCTCGATGATGGTCACAGTTCCTCCCGTGCTGGCGCCTGGTCCGGCGGGTCCGGACCGGTATAATCTAGTAGACCGACTAACGGTCTAACTATGTAGACCGTCAGTCGGTTTGTCAAGGGGGAGCTGGTCGCATGCCAGAACGGGTGAACCAGAACGTCGCGCGCGGAGCGGCGACCCGCGAGCACCTGCTCGCGGTGGCCACCGTGCTGTTCGCCGAGCGCGGATATGAGGCGACGTCGATCGACGCCGTCCTGCAGGAATCCGGCGTTAGCCGGGGTTCGCTCTATCACCACTTCAAGGGGAAGGACGTCCTGTTCGAGGCGGTGCTGGAAGCGCTGGAAACTGACGTCGGGCGGCGCACCATCGAGGCAGCCGCCGGTGCGCCCGGCCCGGCGGCCGCGCTGCGGGCCGGCTGCCTGGAATGGGTCCGGATCGCCAGGGACCCGGTCATCCAGCAGATCCTGCTGATCGACGCGCCGTCGGTACTCGGGTGGCAGCGCTGGCGGGCCCTGGGAGAGCACCACGGCCTCGGGCTTATCAAAGGAGGCCTCACCGCGATCGCCGGCCAGGGAGGGCTGGCGCCCGAGCTGGTCGAGGTGTTCTCCCACGTCATCCTGGCCGCGATCGACGAAATCGCGCTGTTCGTCGCCCGCTCGGACTCACCTGACGCGGCCATGCTGGCCGGGACCGGAGCGATCGACGAGGTCCTGTCCCGTCTGCTCGCCAGCCCTGGCTGACCCGTCGCTGGCCGTATCAGCGCCGGGCAGGGACTGAGGCTCCTCAGGACCGCCGACACGGGAGCCGCGTCGTGGCACTCAGGCCACTGGCGTTACCGGCTGATCGCCGACTGGGCCGTTCGTGTCAACCTGGCGCCTGCGCGGCGCGTCCTACTCCTCGCGCAGTGCCCGCAGTAACCCCCACCCCGAAGGACGAACTGATTCAGATGACAGCTACCGAACGGGGACTCCCCGCCAGCGTCACCGGAAATCGCCCCGGGCGCGGCTGCCCGGAGGGCCGTCTCCTCGCGCTCAGGTGCCTGGGTCTCCCCCAGGTGATCACCCGGGCGCCGATGAGCAGGCGCCGCGCGCTCGCCCGCAGGCTGACCGCATTCTGCGGCCGGATCCGGCCGGGTAACACAGCCGAGCTGGCGTCACTGGTCCTGTACCTGGGTGAGGAAATCGACCGGCGCGACCGGATGATCGATGCCGCACTGCGCGCCACGGCCGAAGCTCCCGGCCAGCGCGTTCTCGCCCAGCACCCCAGCAACCAGGCTCGCCGGTGATCCTGAGCTGCAGCTGGAGCTGGCGTCTATCCCAGCACGTCGCCGCGGAGCTGCGGGAAGACTTGTGAAACCTTCCCCAGGAGATAGTCGCCGTAGCTGCCGGTGAAGGCTCGCAGGTCCTGGCCATCCCACCGCCGCCTGCCGTCGTCTCCGGCGGCGGCGCGGTCAGGAAGTGGCGGCACCTCGGCGGCGAATCCCGGATCCAGGAAGAACGGGAAGGAGAGCCGGCCGTGGCCGCTGAGGTTGCGGACCCGGTGCGGCGTCGAGCGGTACCAGCCCCCGGTCAGGCGATCGAGCATGTCGCCGATGTTGCAGACCAGCGTGCCAGGAATGGGCGGGGCGTCGATCCAGCCTTCGGGCGCGGCGATCTGCAGGCCACCGTTGTCGTCTTGGGCGAGCAGGGTCACCAGCCCGTAGTCGGTGTGCTCGCCCACCCCCCAGCTGCCGGCCTGCGGCAGCGATGGCGGGTAGTGGAAGATCCGGAACAAGATGGTCGGGTCCGCGGTGTACCCGGTGGCGAAGTACCCGGCGTCCAGGCCCAGGCTCTGGGCCACTCCGGCGAGCACGGCCTGGCCCAGGCTGGTCAGCGCGTCAAGGTAGGCCAGCACCAGCGGGCGCAGCCGGGGGACCTGCCGCGGGAACAGGTTGCGGCCGTGCAGCGGGAGCCCGGCCAGCACGCGCGGATCATCGCCGGGCAGCTCGGCGCCGAAATACAGCCCTTCCTTCAGATCTGGCTGCCCGGAGGTGAGCTCGGCGCCCACCGGGAAGAAACCCCGCCAGGCCCGGCCGCCGCGTTCCATGGCGATCTCCAGCTTGTCCGCCGCGGGCAGCGCGAAGAACTCAGTGCTCGCGTCGGCCAGCTCGTCCAGCAGCCCGGCCGGCACGCCATGGCCCGTCACGTAGAAAAAGCCGCGCTCGCGGCAGGCCACCTGGATCTGCTCCGCCACCGCAGCCCTCGCCGCCGCCGGAGCGCCGCCGACCGCCGGAGCGTCGCCGACCGCCGGAGCGCCGCCGGCCAGCGGAGCGCCGCCGGCCAGCGGGCCAACGTCGATGACCGGTAGCGCGGCTGAACCGCTCGAACCTGCCATGAATCCATTCTGCCCGATACCCGCCCGTCGTCGCGGGACCCGGATCTCCCAGTTGACCTGGTAGCTCACCGGGCGCCGCGCTGCCATAACCGCGCCGAACGGCGGCGATGTGCGCCGCTGTCCTCAGCGAGGGCGGTCGCGCATCTCGGCGGGCCGGCCGGTCAGCGGGCGTCCACGGCTGCGCGGGGCGCCGAGCCCGCCAGCGGAGTGCTGTCGAGGTATCTGATCTCGTAGACGCGCTCGGTGAACTGCCAGCCGTCGCCGGTGCGCTGGTAGCGGTCGTGGTAGATGGCGTAGTTCAGGTGCGAGCTGCCGTCGCGCAGGCGGATGAGCTCGCAGAGGTACGCACGGCCGGACGCGGTGTCGCGGTCAAGCCGGATCGTGCCCGGGTGCGTGGTCTGCACGAGGTAGTCCACGACAGCCGGTACCCGCTTGCCCCAGGCGCGGATCTCCTCCCGGCCGGCGAGCTCGACGTTGGCGTCGGGGATCCGCAGCGTGCCGTCGGGTGTGAACAGCGACGCGAGGCGGTCGTAGTCGCGCATCATCGCCGCGTCGGTGAACTCGCCGCGCAGCGCCTCGATCTCGACGCGGTCAGCGATGGCCTCAAGGTCACTCACCGGTTTCCCGCCTTTATCCGGACTGGCCGGGCTGGTAGTCGCCGGCGGGCTGCCTGATGATGACGTTCATGCGGTTGTAGGCGTTGATGAGGGCGATGACCGTCACCAGCGCGACGAGCTGGTCATCGTCGTAGTGCTTGGCCGCGTTCGCCCAGGCCTCATCGGTGACGCCGCCGGCGGCGTCGGCGATGCGGGTGCCCTGCTCGGCGAGCTCCAGCGCGGCCCGCTCGGCCTCGGTGAAGACCTTCGCCTCCCGCCACACCGCGACCAGGTTCAGCCGCTGCTGGCTCTCCCCCGCGTGCAGGGCGTCCTTGGTGTGCATGTCGGTGCAGAAGCCGCAGCCGTTGATCTGGCTGGCCCTGAGCCGCACCAGCTCCTGCGTCGCGGCCGGCAGGGCCGCATCATGCAGAACGGCCCCCGCCGAGTTGATGTGCTTGACGAACTTCATCGCCAGCGGGCTGCCGAGGTAATCGAGACGGGCGTCCATCGTCATCTCCTTGCCGTTCTTGCGGGTCACAGCCTGAGCCGGTGGTCCGCTGGATGGTGTGTTCTTCTCAGTAGTACGACGACGCAACCCGCCGGAATGTCAGGCGACGCGCCAGCCTCACATTCCGGTGCGCTGTCTCGTCGAACTGGTGGGGGCAGATCCGACGAAGGGCGGCACCATGACCACCCGATCCGGGCCAGACGCTGCTGATTCACGCCGGGGCCGGCCCGATCCCGGCCTGAGCGCGATCATGAGCGAGCGACGTCAGCTGATCAACCTCGGCTACCGGCTGCTGGGCTCGCTGGCCGAGGCCGAGGATGCCGTGCAGGAGACCTACGCCCGCTGGTACGCCATGTCCGGGCAGCAGCAGCAAGCCATCGGATCCCCCGGTGCCTGGCTGACGACGGTGGCCGGCCGCATCTGCCTGGACCTGCTCGGCTCGGCCCGGGCCCGGCGGGAGCGTTACGTGGGCGAATGGATCCCCGAGCCGCTGCCCGAACCCGCGGAGTGGACCAGCGGGCAGCCGGGCGGCACCACGGCCGACCCGGCCGACCGGGTCACCCTGGACGAGTCAGTCACCATGGCCTTCCTCGTGGTGCTCGAATCGATGACCCCGGCCGAGCGCGTCGCGTTCATCCTGCACGACGTTTTCCGCTACTCCTTCGCCGAAGTAGCCGAGGTCGTCGGCCGTACCCCGGCGGCATGCCGCCAGCTGGCCTCCTCAGGCCGCCGTCGCAGCCGCGCATCGCAGGCTCCCGCGACTCCGACAGCCCGGCAGGCCGGCATCGTCAGGGACTTCAAGCGGGCATGGGAAACCCAGGACATCGGCGCCCTCATCGGCCTCCTGGACCCCGGCGCCACGGTGATCGCCGACGGCGGCGGCCTCGCCAGCGCCGCGCTGCGCCCGGTCGAAGGCGGCGAGCAGGTCGCGCGCTATGTCGCCGATCTGGCCGGCCGGGCAGCCGGCAACGTGACGATCCTGGAGCGCACGGTCAACGGCCAGCCCGGCCTGGTGGCTCAGCAAGACGGCGTTACCGTGACGGTGTTCGCGTTCGACATCACCGGCGACCGGATCAAGCACATCTGGGCAGTACGCAACCCCGACAAGCTCCGGCCCTGGACGGCGGGCTGATCCACAGCTTTGCCACCGCTAGGGGAGCAGCAGGTGCACGTCGCCGAACTCGTGCCACAGGTAACCGGACCTGATCGCCTCGGCGTAGCACCGGCTGAGCAGCTCAGGACCGGCGAACGCGGCCAGCATCCGCAGGTGCGAAGACCGCGGCTCGTGCAGTCCGGTGAGCAGCCCGTCCACCGCCCTGACGCCGGTCTGCGGCGTGACGACGTGCGAGGTCCAGCCCGCGCAGGCCGTCACCCGTCCCTCCGGCCCGGGCTGCCGGGCCGCCGTCTCAAGCGCGCGGACCACGGTGGTGCCGGCCGCGATGACCCGGCCGCCGTGCGCCCGCACGTGGTTGACCAGCCGGGCGGTCCCGGGCGGGACGTCGTAGAGCTCCGGGTAGGGATCCTCGCCGGCTTCCAGCGACGACACGCCGGTGTGCAGGGTCAGCGGGGCGATCAGCACCCCGCGGGTCACCAGCTGGGTCACTACGGCGGGGCTGAACGGACGGCTGGCACTCGGCATCTCCGCGCTGCCCGGCGGACCCGCGAACACCGTCTGGTAAGCCGCCAGCGGCCAGTCGCGCCGCACGTAGGAGTACCTGATCGGGACGCCGTACCTGAGCAGGTAGGGCACCACCGCCACCGACAGCCGGGCCTGCCAGAGCCTGGCGCCGGCCCGGCCTTCCAGGGTCAGCGCCGCCCCGCCCGGCAAGCCGATGACCTGGCCGGCGCGCCCCTGTCCGTTCGGAAGAGAGATCTTGTCCTTAATCCGGCGCAGTTCCACCAG
>CABEDN010000030.1_pt1 | contig 11930 bp, 9 predicted proteins | sample 3423051 | NCBI WGS metagenome assembly CABEDN01 (sample SAMEA5534330, study PRJEB31848) | metagenome | biome: tundra; feature: field; material: soil | place: USA | collected 2013-05 | depth 0.15 m
GGGGTTGCCTTCTGGGTCGAGGATGGTGGCCAGGGTGCGCTCCGGGCCGTCCGGGGACGGGGGCTCCGAGATCTTGCCGCCATGCGCGGTTACTCGCTTGAGCGTTTCGTCCATGTCGGCGACGTGGAGCCAGATCATCGGGCCAGCGTCAGAGGATGGCGGGCGGCCCTGGACCCACTGGCCGATCAGGCCGGAGCCACGAAGTCCGGGGAGTGCGCTTCGATGTCCCAGCCGAAGACGGCTGCGTAGAACGCGGCCGGCACTCGACCACGTACCGGCCGCTGGACTGGGTACCTGCCGCGAGGATGTCGAGCCCGGCGCGGCGGGCAAGCTCGGTGAACTGCTTCAGCGTGCTGGTCTTGCCGCCCGACACCAGCATGTCGATACCCAGGGAGCGCGGCATTTCGTCGGCCGAGACACCGCCGAGGACGGCAATGCTGCCGCCGGGCCGGGCAGCCTCCGCGCAGCGGCGGAGGATGGCGACGGTCGGCTCGTCCGGCCAGTCGTTGAGCACGCTCTTCAGCAGGTACAGATCGGCGCCGGCCGGAAGCGGATCGAAGAAGTTCTGCCCGGTCACCGTCACCCGGCTGGCCACTCCGGCTTCGGTGAAGGTCTCGCCGGATCTGGCCACCGCGCCCGGGAGGTCGACCAGGATGCCGCGCACCTCAGGGTGGCGGCGAAGCAACGAGGCCAGCATGGCCCCGGTTCCGCCGCCGACATCGACGACGGTGCGAACCGTTGCCCAGCCGCCGCTCAGCTCGATGTCGTAGTCGGGGACGCCGTGTCCGGCCGGTCCCATGAGCGCGTCGAAGTCGGCCGCGATCCGCGGGTGCGCCGCCAGGTCCGCCCAGAACGGGCGGCCGAACACCTGCTCGTAGGCCGGCTGACCAGTGCGCACGTAGTCCAGCAGCGTGCCCCAGGTATGCGCCATCCGGCCGCCGATGCCGTCCAGGTCGATAAAGCGGCGGCCGGCCGCGATGTGTTCGGGGATGCGCAAGGTGACCGCTACGTGCAGGCACCACGGCGTCGCCAGGTCCAGCATCTTCTGCAGGTCCACCTCATCCTCGGGGGCGGCCGCCTCCGGCTGGGCCAGGCCGGGCTGCTGGTAGATGCCGAGGACGTTGCCGCCTGGGTCGCAGAACCAGGCGAACACCTCACCCGCGGCCGGATCCACCGGCCGCACGATCTCACCGCCCGCCCTCGTCACCGCGTCCAGGGCGGCGCCGGCCTCGGCCACCATGATGTAGATGAGAAACCCGGGCTCGGTGGCGGGGGGCCGGCCGAGCACGAAGGTGCCGCTCACCTCGTTGACGGTGTCGTCAAAGGACGTGGAGCCGTCTCCTGCGACCCTCATCGTCCAGCCGAACGCCTGCCGGTAGAACTCGGCGGAACGGGCGACGTCGATGGCGGGGATCTCGATGTAGCAGAGCTTGCCCGTGCGCAATGCCGGCCGGCCTTCTACCATCGTCAGGTGACCTCCGTGTGCTCGCCGCTGCGACCAGCGCTCAGCTGGTTGGCTACGATCCTGCCAGCGGACCGTGGCCGGGGTCTTGGCGAAAAGGGACACGGGTAGGCCGTGCCCGTCATCGTCCGCCGGCCTGCACCTCCGCTGGACAGGCTCGTGCGAGCGATCATCTACCGGGCCGGTGAGCAGCCTCAGACGTCGGTCGAGAAGATCCTGCCCGGCCCGGAGACCAGCCTGTGGGTCAACCTGAACCGCGACGAATTCCGGTCCTTCGACGACGCGGGCCGGGTCAGCCGGGCCCCTGGTGCCATCCTCGCCGGACCGACGAGCCGCGCCTCGGTGATCGAATTTGAACAGGGACACGCGCACGTGTCGGTGATGTTCGCGCTGGGCGCCGCCGGTCACTTCGCCGGATCGCTTTCCCTGGCGGCGACGCGGGACGAACTGGTGCCGCTGCAGACCCTGTGGGGACGATCGGGTACCTGCCTGCGGGAACGACTGCTGGAGGCCAGCACGCCTGCGGACGCGCTTGACGTGATGGAGACCGTTCTGCTGCGGCAGGTGAGCGGCATGCTCGCGCCTGATCCGGCCGTGATCGCGGCCGCCAGCGCGCTTTCCGCCGGAGTCACGGTCGGCGAGGTGTGACGGGCAGAGCCGGGTCGACTGGGCCGCGATAGCCGCCAAGCACGGCTACGCCGACCAGCCGCACCTCGCCGATGAGTTCCGTGACCTGGCCGGCGTCACGCCGAACCAATACCTGCGGTCCCGGATCAACGGATCCAACCACCTGCGGCCGGCTCACCCGGCATAAGCTCACCGGCGCGTGGTCCCGGGCAGCGGCGAGCTGGGTGCGGAAACGCTCGTAGTCGGAGACCTCGCGGCCGACGGGGACCAGGACCAGGTCGCTGGCGACCGCGGAAACCCGGCCCAGGATGGCGTGGGTGGCCAGTTCACGCTCGCGATCCGCGGCGAGCACCACCATGTTCTGGCACCACGAGGAGATCAGCCAGCCCAGCAGCAGCAGCGCCACGACCATGACTCCGAGCCAGGGCGCCAGGGATACGTCGCTGATCAGGGAGGACGGCTTATGCGCCGAATGGGATTCGCCGAACGCCAGGATGAGCACGATCCAGATCAGGCCGGCCAGCATCAGCGTCATCAGCAGCCACTGGGCAACCGCGATCAGCCGCCACCATCCGGTGACCTTGTCACGCCGCGGCAATCCCTGCGCCACGGCGGCGCCGAGGGCCGCCTGAGCCTCATCCGCCCGCGACCGCGCGGCCGTCAGCACCGTTCGCGACCACGGCTCGGGCAGCGAACCGCCTACCTCGCTGGCGAACACCGTGATCGCGTTGTCGATGTCGGGTCGCTGCGCCTGCGCGACACCAGCGGAATCACCGGCCAGTACCTTGCGGGCCGGCAACTGGCCGCGCAGGCGGGCGGCCAGCCGCGCGGGCGGCCAGCCGATGTAGCTCGCGGCACTGCGCTCACGCACGCCGTTCAGCGTCTCGGCCACCGCCGACACCCCGGCCGCCTTCGCGAAAGAGGCGGTGAGCATACCGGCAGGACCTGCGGGGATGTACACGGTGGGATCTTCGGCAAGCCTCCCCGTGCCGTCACCATCGGGCGCCGCGTCTTCCCAGGGCGGCCGCGCGGTGGACGGCGGGAGCGTCGGGGCCGCGGTCGTCTGCCACGGCTGCCACTCATCGGCCGGCGCCGCGGCGGGGTCGGCGGAGGAGCCGGGCAGAGCCAGATGCCCGTTCCCTGTGTATTCCTCGCCGTCCGCCGGTTCCCACGGCGGCCGGGCCGCGACCGGGAGCTCGTCTCCGGTGACGGTTACCGCCGCGTTCCCAGTGGTTAGCGGCACAGCCACTTCCGGAGGCTGCCATCCGGGCACAGGATCACCGGCGTAGACGGCGAACCTCCCGAGCAAGACGTCGACGTCCGCCTCGATTCTCATCGTCGCGGCCCGCCGGGCGGCTACCGCCCCGGCCAGCACCCGGCGCACCTCGTTCAGGCCGGCACCGGTGACCGCGGACGTCACCAGCACCTGGTTCTCGGTCAGCCCTTCCGTGTCGAGCAGCCGGCGCAGGTCGGACTCGCAGTCAGCGGCCTGGTCGGGGCTGAGCGTATCCACCTTGTTCAGCACCACCGCGGTCACCGCCGCATGCCCGGCCAGCGGCACCAGGTAGCGCCGGTGCACCGATGCGTCCGCGTATTTCAGCGGGTCGAGCACCCAGACCAGCATGTCCACCATCTTGACCAGGCGGTCGACCAGGGCCGCCGACCCTCTGACCACCGAGTCGTGGTCGGGCAGGTCGAGCAGGAGCAGCCCGGTCTGCGACGCCTCACCCTCGTCGAGGGCACTGGCCCGCGCGTAGCGATGACGGCGCTGCACACCGAGCCAGTCGAGCAGCGGGCCCGCCCCCTCCATGCCCCACACGCAGGCGTGCGAGTGCTTGGTGGTCGGCCTGGTCACCCCGGCCGGGGAAAAATTCGCTCCGGACAAGGCGTTGAACAGGGTCGACTTGCCGCTGCCGGTGCCCCCGGCGAGGGCCACGACGGTGTGCGACGCGGACATCCGCATCCGCTCGCCTGACCGCCGCAGCAGCATCTCCGCCTCGGTCAGAAGTTCCTGGCTGAACCCGTCGGTCCCGGCCCGGCCGGAACCGATCTTGGTTAGCTCGGTGAGCGAGGCGAGCCTGGCGGGCAGCCGCACGTTCGGCAGCCCGGTCACCCCGATCGTGTTCGTTGTCACCTAACCGCCTCGAGCGAGAATTCCGCCTGGTAAAGCCGTACCGCCGCGACATCATCGCACGGCCCGGCCGCATCGATCACTTCAACGAACCTGACCAGTTCCTCATCAAGCAGCAGCCGGACCCGGCCGAGCAGGTCGGCGCGCGCCTTGGCGAGGAACCCGGTCAGCACCACGTCACCGAACGCCGACGTCAGCAGCCGCGGCGGCTCGGTATAGGCGCTGGCCCCGTCGGCCTCGGTTGCCGGCCCAGCCGCACCCGGCGGCTGCTCGCCGAGCATCGCCACCAGGACGACCAGGCTGAGCGCCTCGTCATCAAAGGAGATCCGCCTGGCCGCGGGCCGCAGGTCATCTGCTTCCGCCAGCCGGGTCAGGTGGTCCTGCCACGCCCCCACCGCGCGGGTGGCCCGCAGCGCCAGGTCAGGCGAGGACCGGCCGAAGGCTGCGGTCTGTGCCGCGTCAGCGGCCGTGATCATGTCCGCGGCCTTGATGTCAGCCGCCACCGGACCACCGGTTCCGGTCTGGCCGCCAGGCCCGAAGACGGATTCGAACACCTGCTTCGCACGCACGTCGCGGGCTCGTTCCGCCGCGGCGCCGGCCAGCAGCACGGCACCCGCCGGATCACTGCGCCACTTGTTATGCACCTGCTCGGCGGCCCGGTCGGCGACGGACACGATGTAGGACTCCAGGGCCGAACGAAGCGCGGAGTTGAGCGCCGCGGTCCGCGAAGGCCCGCGCCGGACGCGCTTGCCCTTCCTGGCCGCGCCCTTGGACCCCTTAGCCCCGCGGCGTGGCCTCAGGTCCCCGGCGACCATGCAGTCTTCCCACCGTGCGATCACCTCGCCGCGCAGCAGCGTGCCGTTCTTCATGCCGGTGCCGGCCTCGGTGAACGCGCCCTCGTACGCGCCCTCGGCGGCATTCCGCAAGTTGGTGCGCAGCACGACCTGCGCCTCGACGTGCGCGGCGATGGCCGGGACCCTGGTCTTGAACGTATCGAGCACGCCGGACATCGTCTGGGAAAGCACCGCCACCCTGCGGTCGGCCCGGGCGGCGGTATCGGCGAGCCAGTCGCGGATCGGCTGGTAGGCATCGGGCGGCAGCATCCCGTTGGTGAGCGGGATCTCCGGGATGACGAACCGGTCCGCGGCGTCAATCCCGTTGGCGTCGAGCATGGCCGTGAAGTGGCTCACCAGTTCGGTCCGGTACTGCTGGGGTACCCGGGACATCACCACGCCGAGCGAGGCCTTACGGTCCCGCGCGTGCTGCAGGACCTCCCAGACCGGCCCGTCGGCGTACCGGCTGGCGCTGGTCATGAACAGCCAGAGATCCGAGGCGTCGAGGAACTGGTAGGCGAACTCGTGGTGCGCCTGCACCACCGAGTCGATGTCCGGCGTGTCCAGCAGCGCGATACCCCGCGGCATGCCCTCGCTCGCCGCGAGGACGAGCAGGCCGTCCCGGCCGGGCCGGGCCAGGCCTTCCTGCCGGACCCGGGGCAGCGTCGGCAGGAAGTTATTCTCGGCGAACCAGTCGATCTCGTCCGGATGACAGGCCAGCACCGGGCTGTTGGTCGTCGGGCGGCGCACGCCCGTGGCGCTGACCGGCGCGCCGACGATGCTGTTCACCAGCGTCGACTTCCCGGCCCCGGTGGAGCCGACCAGGGCCACCAGGACCGGAGCCGCCGACCTGCGGATCCGGGGCAGCAGGTAATCGTCGATCTGGCTGAGGAGCTTGGTGCGTTCGGTCTTGACGGCGGCGGCACCGGAGATCTCGAAGACCAGGGGAATCGCGGCGATCCGTTTCCTGAGGTTGAGCAGCGCAGCTTCCAGCAACCGGCCGTCCACGCGTACGTGGGACTGGACGGCGGCCGGGGACGAGGCCGGCGCGGGAGCCTCGGCAGGCGCGGGCGTCTCGGCGGGCATCGCGGGCGCGGCGGCCTCGGGCTGGGAGCCGGCGCCGTCTACGGGCTGAGGGCCGTCTTCGGGCTGGAGGCCGTCTACGGGCTGGAGGCCGGCGTCGTCCTCGGGCTGGAGGCCGGCGTCGTCCTCGGGCTGAAGGCCGTCCCCGGGCTGAGAGAGGTCCTCGGGCTGGGTATCAGCTTCGGGCTGGGTGCCGGATTCCGGGGATACGGCGGGCAGCGCGGAATCTGCCGCAGGGGCCTGAGCAGGCTTGCCGGGAGCAGCGTCGGCGGGGGCAGGGTCCGCGGCTAGGCCGGTATCCGCGGCTAGGCCGGTGTCCGCGGCGGGCTCGGGATCCGTCGTCTCATCCATGGCAGGAGCTTCGTCGTAGTGATCTGGATCATTGACGTTATCTGGCGTGGCCGATTCACTCGGCCGAGACGCCTCTGGGTGACCTGGAGCTATCTTCACGTAACTGTCATCCCCGTTTAGCTCCTGATCCTCACCACCGTCGGCAACATCACTAGGCACACGATCCTGGCCAGGGTGATTGAGCTCAGCAGCCACGACAGCACCCGGCCCGGACGCATCCTGCCTCCCGGCTGCAGGCGGCGATGACGCTGCCAAGCCCTGACCTTCCATGGTTCGAACGGCCTCCTCAAGCCCTTCAAAAGCCCCCTGGCTCGTATCCCGCAAGCCCCAGAGCGGTCCTATCGGGCTTAGCGGGTCCACCGGGTTGATCGCCCGGCACGCGGAGTTTATCCTCTTCGTCAGGAGGTTACATCGCGCATAAGTTCTGTTATCTCAACGGCAACGTTCACGACGTCGCCGACCACGATGATCGCGGGCGGCCGGATTCCCTCCCTCACCACAAGGCCTTCCACTTGTTCTAGCGTTGAGTTAATTGTGCGCTGCGTCGGCAGGGTACCGTCTGCTATTACCGAAACGGGAGTATCCGGCGGCCGGCCGTACCGCAGCAGTTCACCGGCCACCGCGCCGATCCGCTCCACGGCCATCAGCAGGACCAGGGTCCCCGAGCTGCTGCCGAGCAGCTCCCAGTTCACGGTAGACCGGTCGTCGCCGGGCGGAACATGGACGGATACCACGTGAAAATCCTGCGCGACGCCCCGGTGGGTAACCGGCACCCAGGCGCTGGCGGGCACGGCCACCGCGCTGGTGACGCCGGGCACCACCGTGACGGGCACGCCCGCCCGCAGGCAGGCCAGCACTTCCTCGGCGCCCCGGCCGAAGACGAACGGGTCGCCGCCCTTGAGCCGGGCCACGAAGCGGCCCGCCCGCGCGTGGCTGATAAGCGCCGCGTTGATGTGCTCCTGGGCCATGGCCCGGCCGTAGGGGATCTTGCTCGCATCGATGATCTCCACATCGTCCCGCAGCTCGTCAAGCAGCGCGCGGGGCGCCAGCCGGTCGGTGAGCACCACGTCGGCCTCGGCCAGCAGCTGCCGCCCGCGCACCGTGATCAGCCCCGGGTCACCAGGGCCGCCGCCGATGATCGCCACTCCGGCCCGGCGCCCGCGTTCATGCCTGGCGCTAAGCTCGCCCGAACGCAGCCCGGCGAGGACCGCGTCCCTGATCGCGGCGCTGTGCCGCGGGTCGCCGCTGAGCACCCCGATCCGGACGTCGCCGGCCTGGCCCGAGGCGGGCGTCCAGGCGCCTGACGCCTGCGCGTCGTCGGCCCGCACGCACCAGGTCTGCTGCGCTTGCGCCGCCGCGGCGACGGCCTCGTTTACCTCGGGGCGGTCCGTGCACGCACAGACCAGCCAGGCGCCGGCGCAGTCGCCGGGCTCATATCCCCGCGCCGCCCAGCGGATCCGGCCGGCCGCGGCCAGGTCGTCCAGGACCGGGGTCACGGCCGGGGACACCAGGAGGATTTCCGCGCCCGCGTCGAGCAGGGCCGGGATCCGGCGGGACGCCACCGCTCCCCCGCCGACGACTACGACGCGGCGGCCCCTTAGGCGGAGCCCCAGCAGGTACGGGTCCATGTTCCTTAGGTCCGTGTCTCTTGGTCGCTTGCGGGAGCCGTCAGCTCTTGTCGGCCACGCCGGCGGAGTCGAAGGTCGCGACGTCACGCAGCGCGCGCGCCGCGCTTTGCACCAGGGGAAGGGCCAGCACCGCGCCGGTGCCTTCGCCGAGCCGCAGCCCGAGGTCCACCAGCGGGCGCAGGCCCAGATAGCTAAGCGTAACCGCATGTCCGGGCTCGGCACTGCGGTGGCCCGCGACGCAGGCGGCGATCGCGTCCGGGGCCAGGGCGGCCGCGGCCAGCGCGGCGGCCCCGGCGATGACCCCGTCCAGGATCACCGGCACCCGCAGGGCGGCCGCGCCGAGGATGAACCCGGCCAGCGCGCCGTGCTCGAAACCGCCGAACGCCGCGATGACCCCCACCGGGTCGGCCGGGTCGGGCTGATGCCGGGCCAGGCCGCGGCAGATGACCTCGATCTTCCGCGCGTACGTGGCCGCGTCGATCCCGGTGCCGCGGCCGGTCACCTCGGCCGGGTCGGCCCCGGTGAAGGCGCAGATCAGCGCCGCGGACGCGGTGGTGTTGGCGATACCCATGTCGCCGGTGATCAGGCACCGGTTGCCCGCGGCGACCAGGTCGCGGGCGATCTCGACGCCGGCCGTCAGCGCCGCCATCGCCTGGTCGCGGGTCATCGCGGGTCCTTCGGTGAAGTCCGCGGTGCCCCGCGCGATCTTGCGGGGCAGCAGTCCGGGGACCGGTTCGAGCTCGGCCGCCACGCCGATATCGACCACCGTCACCTCGGCGCCGACCTGAGCCGCGAACGTGTTGACCACGGCGCCGCCGGCCAGGAAGTTCGCCACCATCTGGGCGGTTACCTCCTGCGGCCAGGGGCTGACTCCTTGCGCGTGCACCCCGTGGTCGGCCGCGAAAACCGCCACGCAGGCGGGCTCGGGCAGCGGCGGCGGGCAGCTGCCCGCCAGGCCCGCCAGCCGAACCGACACCTCCTCGAGCTCGCCGAGCGAACCGCGGGGCTTGGTCATCCGGTCCTGGCGTTCCCGCGCGGCGGCCATCGCGTCGGCGTCCGGCGGTCCGATCGCGGCGATCACTTCGGCCAGCGGATCCACTGATTCCTCCCCAGGCAGCCCGCGGCGGCCGTATTCCTCTGCGTGCACCGCCCAGGACACCGGCCGGCGACGCGCCCAGCCGGCGGTCGCGAGTTCTGGTTCGGGCGCGAACTCGGTTACGTAACCCACGCACAGGTAGGCGATGATCTCCAGGTGCGCGGGCAGGCCGAGCTCGGAGGCGAGTTCGCGCTCGTCGAAAAAGCTCACCCAGCCGACCCCGAGGCCTTCGGCCCGGGCCGCCAGCCAGAGGTTCGCCACCGCGAGCACGCTGGAGAAATCCGCGGTCCGCGGCTGCGTATGCCGGCCCAGCGTGTGACGGCCGCCGCGGGTCCGGTCGCAGCTGACCACGATGTTGACCGGGGTATCCAGGATCGACTCGATCTTGAGCTGATCGAACGCGCGGGCCCGCGCGCCCGGCAGGTCCGCCGCGAACTCGTCGCGGCGCCGGCCCGCCAGGGCTGCGACCCGTTCCCGCCGGGCCCGGTCGGTGATCACGATGAAGTCCCACGGCTGCGAGAAACCCACCGACGGCGCCTGATGCGCCGCCGCCAGCACCCGGCCGAGCACCTCGGCGGGCACCGGGTCGGGCCGGAAGCCCTGGCGGACGTCCCGGCGCTCGGCGATCACCCGGTACACCGCGTCCCGCTGGTCGGCCGGGTAACCCGGGTCCCGGCCCGGTACGGGCTCCTCCATCGCGTCACCCATGAGCGTGGGCGTGGTCATGGTCGTGCGGGTGGTCGTGCGGATGCTGCGGCTCGCCGACGCGGTGCTCGAAGCCCGGCATCGCGATCCGGTAGACGCACATATCGCAATTCATCCGGATGTCTCCTGACAGCGCCTCGTGATAGCGCTCGTAGACCAGGGCGGCGATCTCATCGCAGTCGCCGAGCACATCGGTGCACCTTACGTCTAGTCCGGGATGCGCGCCGGCAAATTCCCTGGCTTGGCTGACCACCCGGTCGGGCAGCACGCCGGGAAACAGGAAATACCTGGCCACCACGATCTGCCGCGCGCCGAGCAGGCGGCACCGCTCCAGTCCCTCGGCCACGCTGGGCCCGGTCAGCGAGAAAAAGGCGGTCTCCGCCAGCGGGTAGCCCCGCCCCTCCCACAGCAGCCTGGTGGTCTTGACGACGTCCGCGTTGGCGTCCGGATCGGAGGTTCCGCGGCCCACCACCAGCACCGCGGGGGGCGGGGAGGACGGGGCCACCGCGCTGATCCTGGCGGCCAGCAGGTCGAGCAGCGCGGGGTGCGGGCCGAGCGGGCGGGCGTAGGTCCAGCTCAGGCCTGGATGCCGGATGCGCTCGCGGGCCAGGGCCGCGGGAATGTCGCCCTTGGCGTGCCCGGCCGCGGACAGCATGAGCGGCACGGCGACCATGTTGCCCGGGGTGCTGCCGGCCAGGGCGGCGACGGCCTCGCGCAGCGGCGGCGGGGAAAGCTCGATGAAGCCGCCCGCCACCCGCGTGCCGTCCCGGGCGGCCAGCGAAGCGACCCGCTCCGCGAGCGCGCAGAACGCCGCGACCCCGGCCTGATCGCGGGTGCCGTGCGCGGCCAGCAGCAGCGGCGGCCTCACTGGACGGCCTCCGGCGATTCTCCGGCGCCGGCTTCGGCGCCGGCTTCGGTCGTGGCGATTCGCAGCAGGGCGTTGAACGCCGCGACGGCCACCGCCGAACCGCCCTTCTCCGAGACGTTGGTCAAGGCCGGCAGGCCGCTGGCCCGCAGGTCGTCCTTGGCCGCGGCGGCGCCGACGAACCCGACCGGGACGCCGATCACCAGCGCGGGCTCGACTTGCCTGCTCATGATCTCGTTCAGCGCCGTCGGCGCGCAGCCCACCAGCCAGACCGCGCCCGGTCCGGCCTCACCGAACGCCAGCCGGACCGCGGCCGCGCTGATCGTGATGTTCGCGGTCCGCGCCAGCCGGGCCGACAGCGAGTCGCCGATCTTGCAGATCACCGGGTACCCGGTGATGCCGGAGGAGACCATGGCCACGTCCGCGACCACCGGAGCGCCGCGCCGCAGCGCCTCCACCCCGGCCGCCAGCGCGGCTTCGTCGCACATCAGGTCGGTGACGTAGTCGAAGTCGGCGGTCGCATGGATGATGCGCTCGGTCACGGCGCGGCTGAGCGGAGGCAGGTCGCTCAGGTCGATCCGGGAGCGCAAAATGCGGTACGACTCGACCTCGATGGGATGAACCTCGCTCACGTCTTCACCTCAATCGCGTCGGCCGGACAGATTTCCACGCACTCACCGCATTCGGTGCACAGCTCGCTCAGCACGACGAGCGGCTCGCTGGCCCCGGGACGGATCGCGTGCTCAGGACAGGTGAGCAGGCAGCCGCCGCAGCCCCGGCACTCCGCCGTGATCGTGATCACGGCTCGGCCCACCGGTAGTCGCGCGGGGTCACCATCCGGCCGCCGACGACCCGGGTCCGGGACGAGCCGACGACGACCAGCGTATGCATGTCCACCAGCCCCGGATCGAACTCGGCCAGCGTGGCGACCGACCGGGCCTGCTCCGGGCGGGTGGCGTCCCGGACCCAGCCGACCGGCGTGGCCGGCGGCCGGTGCGCGGCCAGCAGCTCAAGGGCCCGGCGCAGCTGCCAGGTGCGCTTCGCGCTGGCCGGGTTGTAGAAGCATGTCACCAGGTCCCCCTCGGCGGCGGCGGCAATCCTCCGCTCGATCACCGGCCAGGCGGTGTGCAGGTCGGACAGGGAGATCAT
>CABEDN010000036.1_pt1 | contig 11913 bp, 12 predicted proteins | sample 3423051 | NCBI WGS metagenome assembly CABEDN01 (sample SAMEA5534330, study PRJEB31848) | metagenome | biome: tundra; feature: field; material: soil | place: USA | collected 2013-05 | depth 0.15 m
GAGGACGGCGGTGGGCACGGTGGGCAGGGCCATCGAAATTCCGATGCCTGCGATCAGCAGCGCGAGCATGAGTTCGATCCAGCTCGTGGCCAGCGAGCCGCGGGCGGCGACCCAGGCGAAACCGAGCGCCTGCAGCGTCAGGCCGATGACCATCACCGGCCGCCGGCCGATGCGGTCTGAGACGGCGCCGGCGATCGGCGAGATGAGCATCGGGGTGGCGAAGAACGGCAGCAGGCGCACGCCGGTCGAGATCGGTGAGTAGCCGCGGGCGAACTGGAACTCCTGGATGATCAGGAATGCGCCGGCGAAGATGGCGCCGGACATGAAGAACGCGGTGGCGTTGCCGATGGCGAAGGCCCGGTTGCGGAAAAGCCGGAGCGGAACCATCGGCGCGGCGGCCCGGTACTCCCAGGCGAGGAACGCGAGCAGCAGCGCCGATCCCGCCAGCAGCGTGCTGAGTATCTCCGGACTCGACCAGCCGACCTCGCCCGCGCGCACGAGCGCCCACACGATGGCGACGATGCCGGCCGTGACGAGCGCGACGCCGATCAGATCGAGCCGCTCCGGCGCGCCGTGACTTTCCGGGAGCAGCCGGGTCGCGAGGGCGGTCGCAATGAGGCCGATCGGGACGTTGAGCCAGAAGATCCAGTGCCAGTCCAGGCTCTCGGTGACCACGCCACCGACCAGCGGGCCGGCCGCCACGGCCAGCCCGGCCAGACCACCGTAGATGCCGACGATCAGCCCGCGCCGCTGGGCTGGGAAGGCGCTAGTCAGGATGGTCAGGCTGAGGGGCGTAACCAACGCGGCGCCGAGGCCCTGCACGGTCCGCGCGCCGATCAGGTCGGCGGTGTTCGGTGCCAGGGCGCATGCGGCCGAGGCGAGGGTGAACAGCGTGAGTCCGGTGTTGAAGATCCGGCGCCGCCCGAACCGGTCGCCGAGCGCGGCGGCGGTGATGATGCCAGCGGCGAACGCGATGCCGTACGCGGTGACCGTCCACTGCAGGGACGCGAGGCCGGCGTGCAGGTCGCGCTGCATTCGTGGCAGCGCGGTGAGGACCACGCTGGAGTCGAGTACCACCATGAAGTACGCAGTCGAGGTGAGGCCCAGGACCCAGCCCAGCCGGGGCGCGGTCGCAGGGGGCGGGCGGCGGGTATGCGTCATCGGTTCCTCCAGTGTCTGCCGCCGGGTGGCGGATCTGGAACAATGACGAACGGCCGAGCGCCGGACGGACACCCGCGCGGATAATTTTCTTCCGCCGGCTCCGTCCGTCCACGGCGACGCCGTTCGTCACATACTCGAACCGGCACCGATACCCGAACCGGCACCGACCCGTGACTGGAGGGCTCATGCAGTACGCATTGCGGCCCGTCCCCCAAGGGCGCTTCCGTGGCGCTTGACGCAGTCTTCCGCGAGCACTGGGGACGGGTGCTGGCGACCCTGGTCGGCATCGTCGGCGACATCCAACTGGCCGAGGACGCGGCTGCGGAGGCGTTCGCGATCGCCGCCGAGCGCTGGCCGCGTGACGGGGAGCCGGCCAACCCCATCGCCTGGCTGGTCGTGACCGCGCGCAACCGCGCCATCGACCAGATCCGCCGGCAGCAAGTGCTGGCCGGGAAGAACAAGCTGCTGGCGCGGGACCTCGAGGCCGGACCGGAGGCAACCATGGGTGACCCGTCCACCTTCCCGGACGAACGGCTGGAGCTGATCTTCACCTGCTGCCACCCGGCGCTCGCGATGGACGCGCAAGTGGCGCTGACCCTCCGCACTCTCGGCGGCCTGTCGACCGAGGAGATCGCGCTCGCCTTCCTCGTCCCGTTCGAGACGATGAGCAAGCGGCTGACCCGGGCCAAGCACAAGATCCGCGACGCCGGCATCCCGTTCGCCGTGCCGCCCGCTCGCCAGCTACCCGGCCGGCTGGCGGCCGTCCTCGCCGTGGTGTACCTGATCTTCAACGAAGGCTGGGGCGGCGGACGGGTCGACCTCGCCGCCGAGGCGATCCAGCTCGCCCGGGCCCTCGCCGAGCTCATGCCCGACGAGGGCGAAGTGCTCGCGCTGCTGGCGCTGATGCTGTTGCACGACGCGCGCCGAGCTGCCCGGCTCCGCGACGAACAGGTCGTCCTGCTTGATGACCAGGACCGGTCGCTGTGGGACCAGCAGCAGATCACCGAAGGCCGGCAGCTACTTCAGCGCGCGATTACGCGCAGCACCACCGGGCCCTACGCCGTGCAGGCGGCCATCGCCGACCTGCACCTGCAGCAGCCCCGCGACTGGCACCAGATCGCCGCGCTCTACGACGTCCTCGCCCGGCAGACCCGCTCCGCCGTCGTCGAGATGAACCGCGCCATCGCGGTGGCCGAGCTCGATGGACCCGACGCCGGCCTGGCCATCCTGGACCAGCTCGACCTCGACCACTACCGCTACTACCACTCCACCCGCGCCGACCTGCTCCGCCGCAACGGCCGCGACACCGAGGCCAGGCAGGCCTACCAGCGCGCGCTCGAACTCACCCAGACCGAGCCTGAGCGGCGCTTCCTGCAGGACCGGCTCGCCGAACTGACACCTGGCCCGTAGTGTTGCGGACGTTGAGGCAGGTCGCGTCCAGGTAGCCAATGCATCAGGCCCCCGCTGCGCTATCCGCGTGAGCCCGCAGATCCCCGCTGACCCCGGCTGACCGTGGCCGCTCCCTGACCCGGTTCAGGTGAACGCGGAGATCCCGGTCAGGGCCCGCCCCATGATCAGGATGTGGACCTCGTCGGTGCCCTCGTAGGTCCGTACGCTCTCCAGGTTGTTCGCGTGCCGCAGCGGCGAGTGCTCCAGGGTGATGCCGTTGCCGCCCAGGATGGTGCGGGCCTGGCGGCAGATGTCGATGGCCTCGCGGACGTTGTTCAGCTTGCCGAAGGAGATCTGCTCCGGGCGCAGCGTGCCCGCGTCCTTGAGCCGCCCGGTGTGCAATGCGACCAGGATGCCCTTCTGGATCTCCAGCATCATGTCGACCAGCTTGGCCTGGGTGAGCTGGAATCCGGCGATCGGCTGGCCGAACTGGCGGCGTTGCCCGGCGTAGGCCAGCGCGGCCTCGTAGGAGTCGCGGGCCGCGCCCATGGCGCCCCACATGATCCCGTAGCGGGCCTCGTTCAGGCAGGAGAACGGTCCCTTCAGCCCGGTGACGCCGGGCAGCACCGCGTCCGCGGGCAGCCGGACGCCGCTCAGCGTGATGTCACACTGGATCGAGGCGCGCATCCCGAGCTTGCCTTCGATCGGGGTCGCGGCGAAACCGGGCGTGCCGGTCGGGACGACGAAGCCGCGGATGCCCTCGGCGGTCTGGGCCCAGATCACCGCCACGTCGGCGATCGAGGCCAGCCCGATCCAGCGCTTCGCCCCGTTGATCACCCAGTCCTGCCCGTCGCGGACGGCGGTGGTGAGCATGCTCGCCGGGTCGCTGCCTGCCGTCGGCTCGGTGAGCCCGAAGCAGCCGATCAGCTCGCCGGCCGCCATCGGTGGCAGCCAGCGCTGCTTGTGCTCCTCGGAACCGAACTTGTGGATGGCACTCATCGCCAGCGACCCCTGCACGCTGACGAAGGTGCGCAGGCCGGAGTCGCCGGCTTCGAGCTCCAGCGCGGCCAGGCCGTACTCGACGGCGCTGCGGCCAGGGCAGCCGTAGCCCGCCAGGTGCATGCCGAGCAGCCCGAGCGCGCCCATCTCGGTGACGATCTCGCGCGGGAAGTACGCGGCCTCGTACCAGGCCGCGATGTTCGGGCGGATCCGCTCGGTGACGAAATCCCGCACCCGGTCGCGCAGCGCGAGTTCCCCGGCGGAGAACAGGCTGTCCAGGTCCAGGTAGTCGTGGGGGAGCCCGGCGGCGCCCGTATCGTCCGTGTCGCCCGGGTCGGTCGGGCCGGCGTCGGTCATGTCAGGCCTCCCTCGGTGCCGGGTCCCTTGAGTCGGTCCCGGATCTGGAACTTCTGGATCTTGCCGCTGGCGGTGCGGGGGGAGCTCGTCGAAAACCTCGAGCCGTTCGGGCCAGTACTGCTGGGCCACCCCCTGCTCGGCCAGGAACGCGGGATGTTCTCGCCGCCGCGGATGATCACGTCCTTGGTGCGGCCGGCGAGTTCGAAATCCATGACGTCGCCGCTGGTCAGTGCGAGACGACGTGCGCGGCGAAGTCCGGGGCGCGCTTCTCGGCGAACGCCGCGGCGCCCTCCAGGCCCTCGGGCGAGGCGGTGAACAGGTCCAGGGCCGACATCGCCATGTTGCTCAGCCCGGCCTGGTGGTCGGTGTCGGCGTTGAAGGACTGCTTGAGGAACCTGATCGCGGTCGGGCTCTTCTCCGCGATCTCCGCCGCCCAGGTCTTGGCCTCCGCCAGCAGCTCGGCGGCGGGCACGACCTTGTTCACCAGCCCCCAGCGCTCGGCGGTCTGCGCGTCGTAGAGTCGGCACAGGTACCACATCTCCCGCGCCCGCTTCTCGCCGACGACCCGGGCCAGGTAGGCCGACCCGAACCCGGCGTCGAACGAGCCCACCCGCGGGCCGGCCTGCCCGAACCGCGCGGTTTCCGAGGCGATGGAGATGTCGCACAGCACGTGCAGCACGTGCCCGCCGCCCACCGCGAGCCCGTTGACCGCCGCGATCACCGGCTTGGGGATGTCGCGAATCAGCCGGTGCAGGTAGCCGATCTCGAACATGCCGCTCTCGGTCGGCCCGTAGTCGCCGGTCTCGGCGCGCTGCTTGACGTCCCCGCCGGTGCAGAAGGCCTTGTCCCCGGCGCCGGTGAGGATCACGGCCTGGACCCCGCGATCCGCCCACGCGGCCCGGAACGCCCGGATCAGCTCGTCCACGGTCTTGCCCCGGAAGGCGTTGTACCGTTGCGGCCGGCTGATCGTGATGATCGCCGTCCGGACGTCGATCTCGTACCGGATGTCCTGGTAATCCTGCGCCATCGCTGCTGACTCCCTTGTCGTGTCCGGCTGTCGTGTCCGGCTGTCGTGTCCTGCCGGGGCGCCCGGCCCGCGGCCAGCCCGGCCCTCGCCGTTCACTGGCTAACATGTCAAAATTTGACCACAAAGTCAATAGATAACTCATCGGCCAAAATGATACTCTCAAGTCAGATAACCGCTGAGCGCGAGGAGACCGATGAGCACGCAGCACGCCGTCGGCCCTGGCCACAGCCCCGGTCCCGGCTCGGCGCGGCCGCCATCGACCCGCCTGGAGCGCAAGCGAGGGCGCCGGATCCAGGAGATCCTGACCGCGGCCGCCGAGCTGTTCGGCGAGCGCGGCTACGACGCGGTCAGCCTGGATGACGTGGCCGACCGTCTCGACGTCAGCAAGGGCTCGCTGTACTACTACTTCGCCACCAAGGACGAGCTCGGCACGGCGGCGATCGAGACGTTGGGTCACCAGTGGACCGCCCGTCTTGAGCATCTCGCCGAAGCTCGGGCGGCCAGCCCGCCGGCCCAGCGGCTGCACGCCATCGTCAAGGAGCACATCACCATCGCGGTCCGCGAATACCCGGCCGCGCTCCGCCTGTTCCTGGTGCCCGCGGAGTGGCCCGCAGCCCAGCGGGCGCGCATCAAGGCGCTCCGCCGGCGGCATGACCTGGTCTTCCGCCGGATCATCGAAGAGGGACTGGAGTCCGGCGAGTTCACTGTGACCCGTATCGACCCGGTACTGCAGTGCATGCACGCCGCGATGTCGCAGGCGCCCCTGTGGTGCGGCGGACTCTCCAGCCCGGCCGCCGACCAGGCCATCGACGAGCTCACCGACACCCTCATGATGCTCGTCGGCCAGCGGCCGCATCCCCGCGACTGAGTCGCCGGGCCATTTACCGGCTTGCCGATGATTCAGCGATTATCGCTGCCGGTGAGTCGCGATGATAGCCAATTCCTGGATTTATCCGCAGGCCGTGCCGTGCCTATTTCGGACAATGACTAGACGCCTGGGAATCCAGCACCCAAGATGTCTCTGGAGTGAAAAGCCCGAACCCGATCCGCCGTCTTATCTCAGGGTTAGCGAAGTTCGGAATATCGCCGGAATAGAAGGAAATACAGATGCAGAGCTGGAAAAGCGTCAGGTCTGACCAGCAGAGCCGTGAAGCGGCAGTTATGCCGCTAATCCCGGCTTTCCCGGCCGTCAGGCGGCGCGTTCGGACCGCACTGGGTATGGGCCTGCTCCTAGCCCTCCTGGCGACTGTTCTCGGCGCGAGCCCGGCCCGGGCGGCAGCGGGAAGCGACAGCCTGCTAGCAGGCGAGACTCTCCAGCCTGGTGAGTGGATCAGCGGTGGCGGCGACACCCTCGCCATGCAGGACGATGGCAACCTCGTCCTGTATGCGCCGGGCCAGACGCCGGTCTGGGCGAGCAATACCCACGGCAATAACGGCGCCTGGCTGAGCATGCAAGCAGATGGCAATCTCGTGGTCGTCGCGCCCGACGGCGAGCCGCTATGGACCTCGGGCACCGGTAACCACCGCGGGGCCGCCCTCATCCTGCAATCTGACGGTAATGCCGTGATCTATACGCTCGCCAACGTAGCGCTCTGGTCCACCGATACGTATAAGCAGACGTACGCCGACAATCAGCTATCTCAGCACGGCTGGGGGAGCACCAAAGCGAGCCAGTTCAGCTGCCTGAACAACATCTGGGTCCGGGAAAGCGGCTGGAACGCGCTGGCCGGTAACTCCGGCGGTGCCTACGGCATTCCGCAATCAGATCCGGGAAGCAAGATGGCCTCCGCAGGATCGGACTGGCTCACCGACCCGCAGACTCAGATCCGCTGGGGCGAGGACTACATCCAGGGCACCTACGGCAGCCCCTGCCGGGCGTGGGCCCACTGGCAGACCCACCACTCCTACTGACCATCCGACCTGCACATATTGTGGCAAGCCGCTACCGCCGCCGCGTTCAGCACCGGGCCGTAGGACACCGACCCCGGATGCAGGCCCGGCGGCGGGTCTGCGAACGTGACCGTCCCGCAGCACGGGCACCAAAGGCCGGGCAGCAGCCACTCGGTCACCTTCCGGGTGATCACCGCGTCGATGGCCTGCGCCCACCGCGGCTCCGCGGCCTCCGCCCGGTCCAGGGACGCCTGGCAGGAACGGCACTCCGCCGGCGGCTCCGCCGCCCTGCGGTCATCCGGATCCGGATCCCGTTTCAGGCCCTTCCCCTGGTGACCGGGCTGCCCGCCCCTTCTGCGGTCCTGGCGGCGCTCCCGCTCGGACTCCTGCCGCGCCCGCCGGGTTTCCTTCGCCCCGATCCGCTCCTTCGAGCTGGGCGTTCCCGAATCCGTGCTGTCCATCGACAGCCGCCGCTGCAGCTCCGCAACCCGCAGTTCCAGCCGCCGCTCCCGCGCCCGCGACGCCTCCAGCCCGGACACCGCGGCATCCAGCCGCGCAGGGCCGCCCCGAGCTGCGCCTGCAGTACCGAGACCTGCTCATCCTTCGCCGCGATATCAGCCCGCAGACGCGACACCAGCGGCTGCTCGCCGGCCACACCGGGCTCATCGGACACGAGCCGCAAGCATGCTCAACCTGAACTAAAACTTCAAGCAACCCGCCGCACCGGCGTGTCGCGCCAACACCCCGTGAATGGGCGCAGACAGAGCCCTTTATCGCGTACTTGTTTCCCAATCATCGAGCTGGCCCGGCAGCTCCTCCGCCGACGTGAACCTAACTGCCTGCAGCCCCAGCGCCGTGGCCGCTAGCGCGTTCTCGGCGCGGTCGTCGATAAACAGTACGGACTGGGGCGTTGCGCCTAGGTCATCGAGCACTGCTTCGTATACCGCAGAGTCGGGCTTGGCCAGTCCTAGCCGGCAGCTATAGAAACGACGATCGAAGCTGGGAGACCATCCGCTATGGTCGATTGCGGTGGCGAGCGGTTCCGGGGCATTCGAGAGCAAGGCGAGCCGCACGCCTGCGTGAGTCCCGAACTTGATCAGCGCGGGAAGCGTCCGCGGGTTGAGCGTCATCCACCCGGCGACGTCCACCCGGACCATCGCCTCCACTAGTTGCGGCTCAGCCTGGAGCTCGTGGCCAAGGACAGCTGACCAGTAAGCACGGTCAGACTGGCCGAGGTCATAGGGCGGGCGGAATTTCCAGTACCGGTCGCGAAACTCGTCCGCCTGCTGTCCGGCGAGATCCGCCAGTTCAAGGATGGTCTCAGCAGGCATAGGGTCCGAGATCACCTCGCCGTAGTCAGCCAGGACCCAGCGCGTCATGGCGTGCCGTCAGATCTGGCTGGAGAGGCTGGTCCTTGCGGAGCGTCACGCAATGCACGGGACAGAAGGGTGCCGACGGCCACGAACGCGGTCAGGAAGGGCAGGAGGCCGAGTGCCAGAGACAGGGAGGCGAGTGACGCAAGGTGACCGATCAATGGTGGGCCGCATACGAAACCGGTCCAGCCGCAGGCTGACACGGTCGCGACGGCCGTGCCGGGGTGCAGTCCCGCAATGCGGCCCGCGGCGCTGAACACGGCGGGTATCACTGAGGCCAGGCCAATTCCGAGGAAGACGAAGCCCGCGATCGCGGCAGCCGGACGGCCGATCGCGAGTCCGGCCGCAAATCCGGCTGTCGCCGCGGCCGCCAGCACCGGAAGAAGGCGTGACGGCCTGAAGCGCCTGAGCAGCCGGTTGCCCGACAGCCGCACGGTGACCATCGCGAGCGCGAAGGCAGCATAGCCCAGGCCCGGCACAGCGCCAGTGGCGTGAAGCGGTCCCGATAGATAGACCGACGCCCAATCGGCGCTGGCCCCCTCGCAGAGCATCCCAGCGAACGCGATCGCCCCGAGCAAAATCATTCCGCCGGACCAGCGGGAGGCAGACAGCGTGTCGGTCTTCGGCCGCTCGTCAGCGCCCGGATGCCCGATCGCATCCGGGAGCATTCGTGATGTGAGCAGGCCAGCCCCGAGCAAGGCGATCGTGCCGAGGATGAGGAGCTGCGGGGTCAGGCCCAGCCCGGCGCCCACGGCCAGCGCGCCGATCCCGGCTCCGGCAAATGAGCCGATGCTCCAGCTTCCGTGCAGGCCCGACATCAGTACGCGCCGGCCGGCTCGCTCCACCGCGATCGCCTGGGTGTTCATGGCCACGTCAAGCGTCCCCTGGAACGCGCCCCAGATGCAAAGTGCGCCGAACAGGGCGGCCAGGCTGCCCGTGAGACCGACCAGCGGCCCGGTCCCGCAGTAGCCAACGAGGGCGAGCTGGACAACCCGGCGGCTGCCTAGCTTCGGAATCAGGTGCGACGCCAGCAGCATCGCGGCGACCGATCCGACCGGCGCCCCGAGCAGCGCGATGCCCAGTGTTCCGTCAGTCAGCCCGAGGTGCCGCATGATGTGCGGGATATGCGCCGTCCACGAGGCGAACAACAGTCCGTGCGCCACGAACACGGCCGTTACCGCGATGCGCGGCGATCGGCTTCGGGCCGACCGGGCGCGGTGCTGAATCACCAGCGCGCGACTAGACACGCCGAACCTCCACCGCGGCGGCCTCGAGCTCCGCTAGCGGCTCGCTCGGGGCGGACGAGTCGGTCACCAGGATGTCGAACGCTGACAGCTTGCCGGCCACCGCCAGGGCCGATCGCCCGAACTTCGCAGCGTCTGCGACGAGGATCCTTCGCCCGCCCGCCGCGAACAGCGCCTGCTTCACCGCGGCATCACCAAGATCGTGAGCCATGACGTGTCCATCGGCGGAGATTCCGCAGCAGCCCAGCACTACCGTGTCGAACCGCAGTGTCGCGATGCTGGCCAGGGCGAGCGGGCCGACCATCGCCAGCTCGCCCGGGCGGGTTTCGCCGCCCGGCATCATCAGGCGGACAGAGGCCGAGCCAGCCAGCGCCATCGCAGCATGAAGCGACAGCGGCATGGCCGTAAGCCGCCGGCCGGCCAGCACGCGGGCGATTTCCAGGACGGTGGTGCCGCTGTCCAGCCCGACCGCCTCGCCATCAGCAATCAGGCCCGCGACATCGCTGGCGATGCGCTTCTTCGTGTCGAGGGCGTCGAGCTCCCTCATGGCGAACGGCAACTCCTCGCCGCGCATCATCAGGTTGACCGCACCGCCACGTACCCGTCGTGCGACTCCGCGCTCGACCAGGACATCAAGGTCTCGCCGAACCGTCATCTCGGCGGTACCGAACTCAGCGGCCGCCGTCGCCACGTCGACCCGGCCATGCAGTCGCAGTGCCTCGACGAGCTGGTTGATCCGTGCTGCTGCGTCCATGGTTCTGAACTTACATCATCTATGTTCGTTCGCACAAAAATAATGTGCGTACTGAAGGCGGTGGGTTCCAGCTACTACGCCGAGTGGAGCAGCAGGTGAGGTTCGCGGTTCACGGGCCGGGTAACCCCGTCGCCTCCCCGCGCACCGCCGTCACCGCAGCGAAGCGGAACTAATCAGGGACGCGATCGACCATCTCCTAGCGGATGAACCGGAACGCCGCATACGAAATCCCCGATCTGGACATCGACGACTTGCGCACAGCCAGGCGAGCAGCCGCCAGGCACCAGGACCTGAAGATCGGGATGACCGATGCGGTGAACGCTGTCCTAGCCGAGCGCTATGACACCAATGAGATCCTCACCCTTGACCAGCGGCATTTCCGTGTGATCACCCCGCTGACCAGGCGCTTCGACGCGTTCCGCGTCCTGCCTGCAGACGTCTGACCACCATCTGCGCCGCCGTCACTCAGCGGCCGTTCGCGTGGGATAAGCACTGATGGCGGCCTCGCTGCTCGTCTAGGTGAGGGAACAGTTCGTCAGCTGCGCAGGGGTGCGATGTCGGCCGCCATTTCGGTGGAGAGCACGATTTTGCCGTACACGTGACCGCCGGCGAGTTCGGTGTAGGCGTCCCGAACCTGCTCGAGCGGGTAGATCGCGGCGATCGGCACGGTCAGCCGGCCCCAGGCGACGTGTTCGGCCATCGTCGCCAGGACCTCCGGCGTGCTTGCCTGAGGGCTGGCGTCGGTCTTCGTGCCATGGCGCTGTGCGCCGGCGAAGTCGATGATCGTGTCGATCCGATCGGGAGTGACGCCGAGGGCGACCGCGAGGTCCACGTAACCATTGCCGTGGGTGTCGATGAAGGCGTCGATCCCGTCGGGGGCGAGTGATCGGAGGCGGTCGGCGAGGCCGTCACCATAGACGACCGGCTCGACGCCGATGGCGCGCAGTCGTCCGGCGTTGGCGGCGCTCGCGATGCCGAGCACCCGCGCGCGGGCGCGGCGGGCCAGTTGCGCCGCGAGCCCGCCTACGCCACCGGCGGCGGCGCTGACCGCGACTACCTCGCCTGGCTGCACGGCGACGGCACGAACTGCGGAGAACGACGTCACCCCGATCGCCCACAATGCGCCAGCGCGGATCCAGTCCAGCGCGGGTGGCTTGGCGGTCAGGTGCTGCCGATCGGATACGACGTGGTCGGCCTGTGCTGACCGGCTGTCGGACCAGCCCATGACCTCGTCGCCGGGCGCGAACTCGGTGACGCCTGACCCGACCTCGACGACCCGGCCCGCGAAGTCGCTGCCCTGGCCGGACGGAAAGGTCGTGGGGAACATCTGCTCCATCGCACCGTTCCGGATGGCGATCTCGCCGGGATTGATGCCTGCGGCAGCGACCCGGACCAGGACCTGCCCGTCGTCGGCCGAGGGACGCGGAACATCGACGACACGGAGGACGTCCGCCGACCCGTAATGGTCGAACTGCACTCTGCGGCTCATGCACCCGCGTCAGGTGCCGGGGCGTCGCGACGGGTGAGCGCGATGACCGGGATCGTCCGGCTGGTCTTCTGCTGGTACCCGGCGAATCCCGGATAGCGCCCGGATTGGATACGGTACTTCTCATCGCGTTCCGCACCGGTCAGCTCGGTGGCGTGCACCGCGATCGTCTCGTCGTCTACCTCGATGGTCACATCCGGGTTGGCCCGCAGGTTCCAGTACCAGTCGGGGTG
>CABEDN010000039.1_pt1 | contig 11905 bp, 8 predicted proteins | sample 3423051 | NCBI WGS metagenome assembly CABEDN01 (sample SAMEA5534330, study PRJEB31848) | metagenome | biome: tundra; feature: field; material: soil | place: USA | collected 2013-05 | depth 0.15 m
AGTTCGAGCCGAAGGTCATGGCCAGCCTCGACGGGCTCACCAGCGACGTGGCGAAACTGGTCGGCGTAAGCGACGACCTCGACGCGGTCGCCCGGGCCACCTCCGCGGCGCACGACCGGTTCGGCGATCATGTGGCCGCCTCCCGTTCCCAGCCCTACTACCTCGACGTCACCCACCCGGAGGCCAACAAGGGCGCGGTCGCCCGCTACCTGTCCGCGAGGTACGCGATCCCGCCGGAAGCCATCGCCACGATCGGCGACATGCCGAACGACGTGCTGATGTTCGCGCACTCCGGGCTGAGCATCGCGATGGGCAACGCCAGCCTCGAGGTGCAGCGCGCGGTCCGGCGGGTCACGGCCTCCAATGCGGACGAAGGCTTCGCCAGCGCCGTCGAGAGGTTCATCCTCCCCCGGGGCTGACCCGCCCGGCTAGGTCGTCGTGCCGGATACCGGGGACGCCGGGCCAGAGCACCGATTAGCCTTAACCCCGATGAATACCTCCGCGCTGCCCGCCAGGGACCTGTACCTCGTCGTCGGCTATGACGGCTCACCTCCCGCCAGCCGGGCGCTCGACGCCGCGGCCAGCCTGCTACATGGCCGGACCGGCCGCATCGAGGTGGTATACGTCGCTCACCTGCCCAGCATCGACATGCTTTCGCCAGGCGCCGTGGCCGAAATGGAAGTCAGCTTCGACGAAATCGCGCGGGATCTGCACGCCGCGGCCGGCGAGCAGCTGCGCGGTCGCGAGGAGCGCTGGGGATTCGAGCGGCGCCAGGGCCTGATCGCGGACCAGCTGATCGCGCTGGCCACGGGCATCCGCGATGCCCACCCCGGCGACAACGTGGTGATCGTGGTCGGGAGCTCGTCGCATGCCATGCACCGCGTGGTCGGCTCGGCCGCCGTCACCCTGGTCCGCCGCTCGCCGGTACCCACCGTGGTCGTGCCCTAGGCCTTAGGAGGGCCTGCGGTCGCCGACCCCGAGGCGAAGGCCGTCCGCCTGCGGGCCGGCTTTCCTGATGTGGCGGCCGTCAGCCGGTGATGTAGAGGTCGTCGCGGACGTCGTAGACGCCGACGGCCATCCAGGCAGCGTCCACCGCCGCGTCGTGCTCCGCCCAGGTGCGGACGTGGCCGGACAGCGTCACCGTGTTCCCGTTGGTGTCCACCACCACGTCGCTGTCATCCGGGATCAGCGCATAGCGGTCCAGCGCGTCCTGGACGTTCAGGGTGACGTCGACTGCGTCCGCGTCGTTGCTGATCTGGATGTCGTTCTTGATGTTGCGGACACCGGTCAGCCCGGCCACGGTCAGTTCGGCCGCTGCGCGCTCGCTGCCGTAGGTCACGGTGCCGGTGAGGGTGAGTCTGACACAGGCATTTTCATGCGCACATGGGGTCCCGAAATCGCGGCCGCAGGTCCCCAGGGCGACCTTCCGCAGCTCGAAGTGGGCGAGGAACTCGTCCCATTCGGTAGCGGTGAGATCGCGGTATTCTTCGCTGGGCCGCTCGGTGCGGCGGCGGGCGATGAACGCCTGGTGATGGGCGATGACGTCTTCGGGGTAGATCGCGGCGTAGCCCATGGTGGTGTCCAGCAGGGCGTGCCCGCAGATTTTCGCGGCGATGTGCGGGGGCAGCCCGGACCGCAGGGCGTCGGTGACGAAGATTCTCGGAAGTCATGGGGCCGCCACTCGAGCGTTTCGCCGGCGGCGGTGATCTGTGTGGCCTGCGACGTCGCGACCATGCATTCCCGGATGTAGCTGCGGGCCGGGCGCTGGCGAACGCTCTGAACGACACCGGCACCAAGGTCGATAACGAGATCGCGTTCGTGCGCATGCTGGCCGACCTGGACCCGGTGCACATCCGCGTGCTGAAGATCATGAGCCGCAGGCCAGGGCACCTAGACCAGGTCGCGGTCCAGATGAACGCAGCCGACGACCCCAAGGCGGCCCGGCAATGGTACGAGTGGAGCATCGCCGCGGCCGATCCCGGCCTCGACGGAGCAGCGTACGGAGCCGTGCAGGTACTCAAGCGGCACGGCCTGATCTGGGACCGCGGCGAGCAGTTGGTCCCTCCCCCTCACGGCATGCAGCATGAATACGAGATCTCGCCATACGGTGACTACCTCATAGAACGGCTGGCTGCACCTGAATGAACTCGTACTGGTCGCAACGCAATAATCGTGACGGAGCGTTACACCTGCTTCAGGGCGTGAGCGACCCTGCCGATTACGATCGGCCGCTACTGACAGGACCGCGCACTGTGCCTGAGCACAGATCGTCCGTTACGGCGCCTCTGACGACGGATTATGAGTCCAGTCCGGGGCCGTACCCGTGAGCATGCTCTTACCTGCGGAAGGTCTGATATGCCATTGTGAGAATGACCTGCTTAACCGCGTATTCGCCACGCGAGACCGTCGGGCGACCGAGGCGCCCAGCTAGGGAACGGTTTTACAGCCTGTCGCTCCTACCCGGAGTGGACCCCGCTGACCAGTGCGTACGCGCTTCGAGGCGCGTTTGTGGGCCGCCGCCGTCTGCTATGCGTCCGTGTGCGCTACCGCGCCGACCGGAACCGAAGTGGCCGCCGGGCCCGTGCCGGATCACGGGCCTGACGCCACGTCCTTATTCCCCGGAACCGCGTCTGGGGCTGGTCAGGTGAAGTAGTGGCCCTGTTCGATGTCCTCGATGAGGCCGGGGTGGGTGGGCTGCCAGCCCAGGAGCTCCTGCGTGATGGTGCTGGAGGCGGGCATGTCCCTGCTGAGCAGGGGCACGAGCATGCCGCCGAATTCTTCGGCGGGCAGGGACCGGGCGGGCAGGTTCAGGTGCCGGCCGATGGCCTCGGCGATCTCGCGGACGGGCACGCCTTCGTCACCGACGGCGTTGAGCACTGCGCCGGCGGGAGCCTGCTCGATGGCTAGCCGGTACAGGCTCGCGGCGTCCTTCACATGGACGGCGGGCCAGCGGCTGGTCCCGTCGCCGATGTAGCCGGAGACGCCCTTAGCCCGGGCCGCGGCGATGAGCTGGGGGATGAAGCCGTGGCGTTCTCCCTGGCCGTGCACCGAGCGGGGCAGCATGACCAGGCAGGAGCGGACGCCCCGCTCTGCGGCAGCGAGGGCGGCCTGCATGTTGGTGATGCGGGCCGCGATGGGCCCGGCGGCGATGAGTTCGTCGCGTTCGGTCGCGGGTCGGCCGGGTGTCACGAGCGTTGCGCCGGAGATCACCAGGGGCTTGCCGGAGCCGGCGAGTCCGGTGACAAACGTCTCGATGGCCTTGGCATCGGTCCGCGTCGCAGCCTCGGTCACGCTGGGCACGACGAAGGCGAGGTGGATGACGCCGTCGCTGTCGAGGGTGCCGGCGCGCAGCACGTCGGTGTCGTTCAGGTCGCCGCGCAGCACCTCGGCGCCCATGTCGGCGACTGCTTTGGCGGAGGCGTCCGAACGGGCTAGCCCGAGGACCTGGTGGCCGGCACTGATGAGTTCGGGGACGACGGCCGAGCCGATCCAGCCGGAAGCGCCGGTGACGAAGATGCGCATGGAAGGTCTCCTTGGTTGTGCTGCCGGTGAAGAGGATGTGCGGCGCAGGCGCCGCGACCGGAACGATGCGATCCAGTCGCATTGACTCTACCATGTCGATGCGACTGAGTCGCATCTGCTTCCCAAGTGATGCGATCCGATCGCGTCGCTTAAGATGTGACAGTGAGCAGATGGGCACCGAATGCGCGTGAGCGCCTGGAAAACGCCGCACTGGTCCTGTTCGTGGAGAACGGCTACGAGGAGACGACCGTCGCGCAGATCGCAGACCGCGCGGGAATGAACCGCGCTACGTTCTTCCGGCACTTCGCGGATAAGCGCGAGGTCCTGTTCGGCGGGGAAGACGTGCTGGCCGGGCTGTTCGCCGACGCCATCCGGGCCGCGCCCCCGGGGGCGACGCTCACCGAATGCCTGCAGGCGGCGCTCGCGGCGGCCGGGGTCGCGATGACCCCGCAGCTGCGGCCCGCAGCCGCCCGGCGCAGACTGGTGGTCGCGGCGAACAGCGAGCTGCAGGAGCGGGGACTACTCAAGCACGCCCGGATCACCAAGTCGGTCACCGCTGCCCTGCGCGAGCGAGGCACAGACGAACTTACCGCGCGACTGGGGGCGGAGATGGGCATGCTCGCTTTCAGCGTCGCGTTCGAGCGCTGGATGAAGGCGAACGATGACGAACCGTTCCCGCCCTTCGCCGATGCGGCCTTCAGTGACCTGCAGGCGCGTGCCGCCGAGCTCGTCCTCCCGTCCCGCCTGTCAGCTTGACGTGGACTCCGAGGAGCAGGGAAGCCCAGCTCAGGGTCGTATCGGTAAACGAATCTGTCCACGAGACGCGGCGGGACAAGCTGAGACTGGCCAGATTCCAAGGACACCTATCGGTACGTGCCACGCGAACGTCGTGAGTCACCCGCAGCGCGGGAGACTGCGGGAGGATTACGATCAGCCGACTGCGCCGCAAGCTCGCGACCCGCCCGTCATCGAGACCATCGCCCGGGCCGTAAGGACCCTGGGGGCGGGCTTCGGTATAGAAGCTCTGGCGGAAGTCGTCACCGCAACCGCAGCCGGCGACAAGGCGAAGGTCGCGATATGGCAAGCTCCCGCTCTCCGTTCTCCTCCAGCAAGGCCAACAGTTCGGCGGCTAGCTCCGGGAAAACCTCGCGCACAAGAGGATGCCCGCCTTCCACGTGAAGACCATAGCCGAGCTGCGAGAGCACGCGCCCGCGCAGCTCAAGCGCCCGGGTCTTCAGCCTTCGGCAAGACCCGGGAACCGCCATCTTCAGCCGGGGTCACATAACATCCTCGTTCTGCGCGGGCCGCAGGCATCTTCGGCATCCACGGAAACTCGCGCGTAACGGCGGGTACGCGTGCGGGTTGCCACGCCGACCCGACCACCCACCGTGATCGGCATCAGGCCTGATGCCCAGACACCACGAGCGCGCGCGACGCCCTGCCTCGCGGCTTGCAGGCACGATCGAGCGGGGCGCCAGCCGGGCTCGTTCACGGAGTGAGGCAGAGCCCGTCCACCCGTCCTCGACGGGCGTCGCGTAGGTGACGTCGATGTTTCTGGCCGATGCCGCCAGCCGCGTAGGCTACGCCGTCGGCGTGGCCCGGTCTGCCCGGCAAGCGGCCAACCCCATTACCGGCAGGCGTCCAGGCCCGCTACCGGCAGGCGGGCTGGGCCCTCTACCGGCTAGCTGGAACTCCGGGCCTAGGGCCGCCGTCACCGTCGACAGTGCGAGAGCGAGGACGTATGCTGCGTTTTGTTCGTCAAAGCTGAGCCCGGTCGCGCCTGAGCTAGGTACGAGATTGAACCGGGCGGCGGGAGACCGGTTCGCCCGGGCTGAACGCGGCTCTGCGCTGGACTCTCTGCGCTGGACTCTCTGCGTGGAAGTGGGAATTATGGAGGGCACCGGGCACTCCCCGCAGTTTACCGGGACCGCGGGCACGGCGCACTGAATGCCCAGCGATACCGATGCTGAGATCGTCGCGCTGCGAACCGTGCTCAGGGATCTCGTGGCGCTTTCCACGATACCGGCGGCGTGGGTCGGTAGAGAACCGGCTGCCGTGGCGGCCGGGCTTGCCGACGCCCTGATCGGCTTGTTGCAGCTTGATTTCGTTTTCGTTCGTTTGCGCGTTCCCAGTGTCGCCGGCGAAGTCGACGCCACTCGAGGGAAGGCATGGAACACGTTTCCGGCATGGCTGGAAAGTCATCTAGTCAAAAGCGGCCGGCTCTCGGGTATGGAGATCATTCCCGACGTCGGCGGCGGCGTCGAGCCTCATCGCGGTGTTGTCATTCCTGTCGGTGTCAATGCCGAGGGCGGTGTGGTTGCCGCGGCCTGTGGTCGCCTCGACTTTCCCACGGAGATCGACCAGCTGCTGCTTCGCCTTGCTGCGAACCACGCTCTGACAGCATTTCAGGGCGCGTGCCTCAGCCACGAGCGCACGCGGGCCGAAAAGGAGCTTCGCAAGGCCCGGGACGAGCTTGAGACGAAGGTGGATGAGCGGACGGCCGAGTTGCGGAGAAGCGAAACTTACTTGTCCGAGGCGCAGCGGCTGACGCATACAGGCACTGCTGCTCTGGACGGCGTCACCGGAGAGATAATCCACTCCTCCGATGAACACTCCCGTCTGTACGGCTTCGATCCAGAACAAGGAGTCCCCTCTTTCGAAGAGTTTCGCCAGCGCGTTCATCCGAAGGATCGTGCCGGGTGGACCGAAGCGCTCCAGGGAGGAATCAAACAAGCGGCACGAGTCGAAGGGGAGTTCCGGGTCGTACCTCCGCAGGGCCCGCTGAGATACCTGGGTGCAATCGTGCATCCCGTCTTCACCGCTCGCGGCGAGCCCGGGGAATTCGTGGCCACCGTCGTGGATGTGACCGAGCGGAAGCGTGCTGAGCAAGAACACCGGGCGCAGCTGTGGTTTCTGGAAAGCATGGACGCGATCGACCGCGCCATCCAGGGGACCAGCGACCTCGAGCAGATGATGGGCGATGTTCTCGACGTCGTGCTAGTGACCTTCAGGTGCGATCGGGCGTGGCTGGTTTATCCCTGCGATCCGGAAGCTGACTCTTACCACGTGCGAACCGAGCGTACGCGGCCGGAATACATCGGCGCCTTCAGCCTCGGCGTGGACATCCCGAACGAACCGGGAGCCACCAGCGTCTTCCGGAGCGTGCTGGCCTCGAGCGGGCCGGTGCGATTCGATCCAGAATCAGACTGTGCGCTTCCGGCACCGTCGGCGGAGCGTTTCAGCATCAAGTCCATGATCGCCATGGCTGTTTATCCCAAGGTAGACAAGCCCTCTATGTTCGGGCTGCACCAGTGCTCTTACCCACGGGTCTGGACGCCGCACGAGGAGCGGCTGTTCCATGAGATCGGCCGGCGGCTGGCGGACGCGCTGGACACGCTGTTGATGTTCCGTAACCTGCGCGAAAGCCAGCACAAGCTCGAGGCCAGCCGGGCCGAGCTCGCCGCTTCGCGGGCGCGGATCGCCACGGCCGCAGACCAAACGCGGCGGCGAATCGAGCGGGACCTGCACGACGGAGTGCAACAGCGGCTCGTCTCACTCGCGCTCGACCAGCGGCGGGCGGAGGCGATGGTCCCCGCCGAACTGCGCGAGTTGCAGGCGCAGCTGTCTCGAGTAGCGGATGGCCTGGCGGGCGCTATGGAGGAGTTGCAGGAGATCTCACGCGGTATACACCCGGCCATCCTCGCCCAGGGTGGACTCGCGGCCGCGCTCAAGACCCTGGCCCGGCGGTCAGCCGTTCCCGTCCTGCTTGAGGTGCGCGCCGAGACGCAGCTGCCTGAGCCGGTGGAAGTCGCCGCCTATTACATCGTCTCAGAAGCGCTCACGAATACCGCAAAGCACGCGCACGCCTCCGCGGTACACGTCGCCATCGAAGCGCGAGACGGAGTCCTCGGGCTCTCGATCCACGACGATGGCTGCGGAGGGGCCGATCCCAGCCGCGGTTCCGGGCTCATCGGCCTCACCGACCGTGTTGACGCGCTCGGGGGGACGATCGAAGTGGCAAGCCCCAGCGGAGCGGGAACGACGCTGCTGATCACGCTTCCGATCGAAGAGAGCTGACGGCTTTTACGGCGTGTGGTCGAGGATCCGGCTGATGCCCCGCGCCGACAGCGTCGACTTCGCCAAGAATCCGGCGGCCGGGCTATCGTCGATCAGCTCGCTATAGTCTGCTTCGGCCACTGTTGAAATCAAGATCACTTCAGCGCCGCCGCCCCGACCGCCCTCGGCGAGGAGACGGGCCAGGTCAAAGCCGCTCTCCTCCCCGAGCCCGATGTCGACGAGGATGACGTCCGGCAGCAGCGCGCGGGCCTCCCGCAGCGTTTCGGCGATGCTCGAGGCCACGCCCACGACCGTCACGCCCTCTCGCTCCAGGAGAAGGCTCGCGGCCTCGAGGAAGGCCTCGTTGTCATCAACGAGCAGGCACCGCAGCGGCATGTGATCAGATTGCCCGGGATACGGCGCCGCCGCATTGCGGCTAGCAGTAATTCCTGCCGCAGTTCGGGTTAGAGCGTCCGTCAGCCATGGACGCTGGCTGTAATCCCCGCGGTAACGCTAGCAGGGTATGCGGCCGGGGCGAGGGTCCTGAGGCGCCAGCCGCTGGAGGCAATCGGCCAGGAGCAGCGGTAACGCCACTGCCGTTCGGGAAAAAGAGATTTTACCGAACGGGCCGTGGTGCATCTCCTGATCCAGCGTCAGCCGCCAGCGGGCCATCGGCCTGCTGAGAGCCGGACTGCCGCCATGACGGGGCTGGCGCTACCATAAAAGTGAGGATGGCGCGGACCAGTGCGACGGTATGGCGGTCGGCGTCCGGGACTTTTTCTGGCTTCGCTCCGGGAGAGGGACTAGCACGCAGTGGAGTGAGGTTGGGATCAGCGCCTAGGAGTCAGCCAGCCGCCGGCACCTGGCTGACAAGCTCCTCGAGCCGGGCGCGGCCCTCGTCCGACAGGTACCGGCGGTCACCGGCCCGCTCGATCAGCCCGCGCCGAACCCAGCCGCCGAAAGAACGTGGCTCGTAACCGTTCTCCCTGAATGCGTAACTGGCCTCTTCCCGGTCGAGGCCGCGATCTGGAGGCACGTCAAAAGCGCTGCATGAGGGCAATCCTGCGGGCCGTGCGATCATCGCCGGGGACGTTGCCTTCAAGTAGCGCCACAACTTCACTGAGACCCTTGATTACCTGACGGCATGCCGCCGCCATCGCTCTCTCGTCCATGGCGAAGTAGCGGTAGAGGTCCATCGGCCGGGTCTGCAGTGCCGCGGCGACCCGGCGGATCGAGACGGCGTCGAGTCCGCGGGTGCCGGCCAGGCCGGTCGCGGCCGCGACGATCGCCTCCCTGGTGGGGCGCTCGCGTTTTTCCTTCGGGGCCGGGTCCAGATCAGCCCGGCGGGCGCCGGCCCGCGGGCGGGGCCTGGCGTGCCGGGATCCCGGTCAGCTGAAGTGGGTGCCATGGCCTTTATGATACACCGTCCAGTCGTGATACGCTGTCTCTAGGCTGGCCCGGGCGCGGTATGAGGCCCGGGACGTCACCGTGGCCGAGATCGCCAGGGCGCTGGGGGTCGGCCGCGGCACCATCTACCGGGCGCTCGAGCAGGCGTCCTGATCGAGGTGTGCACATCTCCAACCCCCGGCAGGCGATGCGGGAGAGCTCGCGGTCGAGGTGCGCCGCCTGGTGAAGCGGTTCGGCGGCCGGGTGACGGCACTGGACCAGCTGGACCTGTCGGTCCGGCGCGGCGAGACTTACGGCCTGCTCAGCCTCAGGCCGAGTGCCTGGTCAGGCGAGACGCCCGGCATAGATATCAGAACGGAAGGAGGGTCGCATGCCTGCTCTAGTGGCGGTGCTGATCTACTGGTTTCGCGTGCTCCGCCGGCCCATTGATGTACGACTCAAGCGCCGCCACGTCGGGGGTTCCGCGGTTCTCACCCTCGGGGCCGGAATGATCGTGCTCTGGGTCCAAGAACGGCCGATGACCCTGCCCGGCAGGTATAAGTGGGGTGAACTGGCCGGCGTGATGGCGGTTTACCTGTTTACCTGGTCGCTGCTCCTGGCTACCCGAGCGCGCTGGCTGGAGCCGTGGTTCGGTGGCCTGGACCGCATGTACCTCTGGCACAAGTGGGCGGCCATCGCCGGGACGTTGCTGGTCCTCCCGCACTTTACCGTGACCGGCGCCGCACCCGGCCGGCCGGCGAACACGGCCGGCCTTGCGTTGGGCGTGATATCGCTTGTCGGGATAATCGGCCTGGTTGTGATCTCGCTGCCGCGTGCCGCGCTGATTCTGCGCCTCTCCTATTACCGGTGGAAATTCCTGCACCGCCTGATGGGACTGTTCGTGGCGGCCAGCGTCGTCCACGGCCTGGTCCTGGATCAGGTCATCGCATCCTCACTCGTGCTGCGGGTCGTTTTCCTCATGGCCGGGACTGCCGGATTCCTCTGCTATCTCTACGAAGAACTGCTGATGCGCCGCCTGCTGCCGACCGCGGACTACACCGTGACCAGCGTCACCCGCCCGGCCGAAGACATCGTCGAGCTGCGCCTCACGCCGAGCGGGCCAGGCATCACACCGCAGCCAGGGCAGTTCGTGTTCCTGCACGCCGGTGGTGACGGCGCCTGGCACGAACATCCCTTCTCGGTCGCCGGCACCGGTCCCGGCCGCCAGCTGCGGCTATCGGTACGCGCGCGGGGGCGCGAAACACGAACCCTGTCCGCCGAACTGACACCCGGCCTGCCCGCGGCAGTCAGCGGCCCCTACGGCATGTTCGACTTCACCCTCGGTGGCCGCGCTCAAGTCTGGATCGCCGGCGGCATCGGTATCGTCCCGTTCCTCAGCTGGCTGCAGGCGCTCACCTCGGATGACCGGCACAGCGTGGAGCTCTTCTACACAGTCCCCACCGAAGCCGATGCCGTATACCTGCCTGAACTACTCGCGCAGAGCGATCGCCTGCCATCCGTGCGCGTGCACCCTGTCTTCACGCGCACGCATGGCCACCTCACCGGAGCCGACGTCAACGCCGCGCTCCAAGCCCCGATCACCGACGTGCACACGTTTATCTGCGGCCCCGTGCCCATGGTCGAAGACATCAGCCGCTACCTGCGACGGCGTGGCGTGCCGCGCGACTATATCCATGCTGAACACTTCGCCTTCCGGTGAAGACGCACATCCGATGCACCCTGCGCGGGCCGGGCAGGGACAAGCCAGATCCGCGATCCGGACACAGCGCCGTCGCAACCATCGCTCAGCTACCTCCCGGCCAGGCCGGAAGCACTCAACACTCCCAGCATCCCGGGAATGACAGCGCGCAGGCCCGGCGGGGGTGATGGAGCGCTGACGGCACCCGGTCAGCGCGAGACCACGCGTCAGGCCCGGCTCGTTCGCGCGGCTGCTGATACTGTCAAGGGACATCAGGTTCTGCCCGCCTCCCCTGCTCGGTCGCCCAGAAGGTCGAGGACTTCCTGGCGCTAGGGAAGGCTCTCGACGAGCCGATGGTGGTCGCCGGCCACTCCTCGGGAGGGGTGGTGACCCTAGAGGGCCTTAGCGTCCCGGGCATTGACGCTGGTTATGCCTCGGCCACCGCGGCGCGGTCGCCTTCGGTCCCCGTCATGAGTCCGGGCTGTCGGTTCGGCCGCTGGCCGATGCCTTCGCCTAGCAGGTACGACGCCACGCCGGCGGCCATCCACGCGGTCAGCACGAGGGCGGGTGCAGGCCGCCGTGACCGTGGAAGAAGGCAGTGCTGCGCAGCAGTGACGCCGATGCGCCTGGGGGAAGGTACTGGCCTGCCGTGCCCCACGGGGTCGGGAGCAGTTCCGGTGCGGAGGTGAGCCCGGACAGCGGATTGCCGATCAGCACGATGATGACCGCGCCGGCCACCAGCCCGGGGTTGCCGAAGACGGACCGCAGTCCGAGGATCGTCCAGGTCGTCGCGGCGATGCCGAGCGCGACGCCCGCGCTGATCAGGAAGTAGTTTCCAGCTACGGTGCCGAACCAGAACTTCTCGATTGCGACGAAGGCAAGGGCTCCGACGATCGAAAGCACGAATCCGCCCGCCAGCCTCCTGCTCGGTCCCTGCACCAAGGCGATCAGGACAACAGCGGCGATCCAGCCGCCGAGGACCAGGGGAAAAGCGCTCGCGGCGAGTCCGGTACCAGCCGGGTCATGGGCGGGCAGCGGCCGTACGTCGTCTACCGGCACCGGGGTGTGCCGTGTGGGCTGCAGGGCGTTGGCGAGGTTCTTCATGAGCTGGGCGACTGCCGGGCTTGCCGCGCTCGCCGTGAGCACGGACAGTCCCGATGTCCCTGCCACGATCGCGCCGTAATCCTCGTGGTCGAGGATGCGCTCGCGCGCCGTGCCAGCGTCCGGTACGGCGGTGACGTC
>CABEDN010000042.1_pt1 | contig 11889 bp, 11 predicted proteins | sample 3423051 | NCBI WGS metagenome assembly CABEDN01 (sample SAMEA5534330, study PRJEB31848) | metagenome | biome: tundra; feature: field; material: soil | place: USA | collected 2013-05 | depth 0.15 m
CGAGCGGCGGCCTGCTCTCCCGCGGTCACCCGCTCGGCGCCACCGGCACCGCCCAGCTCGCCGAGATCGCCTGGCAGCTGCGCGGCCAGGCCGGCCCCCGCCAGGTCCGGCGGCACCGGGTCGGCCTGGTCGAGAACATGGGCAGCGGCGCGGCCGGCATGGACGGCAACGCCTGCGTGGTCACGATCCTGGCCGCCCAGGACTAGACGACGACCTATCTGCTCCCGCCCGCGAACAGGCTTGGCTCAGATGGACGCGGGCTGCGGTGCCGGGGCCTGCTCCACCCGGGGCGCTGCGGCCGTGTCGTCCTGGCTGGCCAGGTACTCCGCCATCGTGCGTTCCCGGCCATAGTGCCGTTTCATCCACAGGTAGGTGAGGAAGGCGGCGGGCCCGAACAGCGACTGCGCGGGGATGAGTATGTCAAGGTTGGCGTTGCTGAAGTTGAATAGGAACGGGATGAACGCCGTCGCGAAGCCGCCCATGACCACGATGACGGCGGCCGCTATCTTGGCCGCCCGCGCGCCGTATGCCTTGTACGCGGCCACGAAGAACAGGGAGTAGACGAGCAGGTCGCCGAGGCCGACGGCGTAGTCCACTTCGCCGAATCGCATGCCCACCACAGGAGTGAGCGGGTGCGTAATGTAGCGCGCGATGAGCCTGCCGGTCAGCGGATAGTACGAAGCGAAGAGGACGTCGTACCCGGCGAGTCCGAGCGACAGCCACGCGACGTGCCGCAGCTTCATCCCGCCCTGCAAGTACAGGTTGCACACGGCGATCGCGCTGAGCCCCACCATGATGCTCTGCTCGGTGTACCACAACTGCCATCCGGGGATGGTGCCCATGAGGTGATGGCTCGACCAGATGTTGAAGCCGAACAGCAAGCCGATCCCCAGCCAGATTCCCACCGAGCCGAGCAGGGGCCGGTAGCCGATGTAAAGGGCAGAGGCGAACGTAACAGCCAGCAGGCAAGTGACCAGCGTATCCGGGAGCCAGCCGTAGACGAATGGCAGGATGCCGATGAAGATCAGCAGGATCACGACGTCGCGAGCGTTGAACGTCCCCACCGGTGGGCGCTCCATGCGCACGCGGCGGAAGTAAGCCAGCGCGCCCGCGCAGATCACGATCGTGCCGGTCATGATTACGCCAACCAAGGTGAGCGACTGTTCCCACATGGGTATCGGGAAAATTGGCACCGACATGTCACGCTCCGACGAGTGCGTGCTGGCTAGCGAATGTGGTTTCGTGCATGTCGCTGCGCGTGCGGCGAAGCGAGGCCGCCTGGTCGTTGCCGACGATCTCCAGGTCAACGTCCAGCCCGGCCGCCGCGAAGTGGCGGCCGGCCTCAGCCTCGCCGTAACCGGCGATCGCACTGGCCGGCAGGGTGAGCCGGATCCGGCCGTCGCGGCCGGTACCGTCGCAGATGGTGGCGCGGTACCGCGCGGGCCAGGGCTCGGCGGGCAGCGACTCGATCGCCTCGATGAGCTGGCGGGGCGTGACGACCTCGCCGCCGGGCAGGCGCAGCAGTTGGTCAGCCTTGCCGAGGATCTGGCTGGTCGCCGGGATGCCGGCCAGCTCGCAGCGCAGCGGCCCGTCGGGCAGGCACCGGGCGACGTCGCGGGTGTCGTAGCGGAACACCGGCGTGCAGTCCCGGTAAGGGAAGTACGGGGTGATCACAAGCGTGCCGAGCGCCCCGGGGGCGGCAGGCTTACCCGTGTCCAGGTCGACCAGCTCGGTCAGCCCCAGGTTGAGGTCGTGGTGCTGGTGTGCCTGGCTGCAGGCACGCCCGGTGACCGGGACGACCTCGGTCATGCTGTAGGGGTCATCGACGAGCGGGACGCCGAACGTCCGGGCGGCCGCCCGCGCCAGGCTCGCGGACAGCACCTCACCTCCCACCACGAGGCGGCGCAGCCGGAAGTCGTCGGGGCCCATGCCGGCGCGCCGGGCCGCCGCCACAAGCTCGGCGAGATAGCTGGGGACGGTCAGCAGGATCGTGGCGCCCCCCTCGGCCAGGCTGTCCAGCGCTGTCTCCGGCGGCACGATGCCGAGCGGACGGCACCCGGCTCCGGCCAGGCGGCAGCTGGTGGCCGACAGTTGCATGGCCACGGCGCCCCGCGAGCTCAGGTTCACCTGCATGACATCGCCGGGCCGCAGCTCGCCTCGCAGCACCGAGGCCAGCGCGCCGAGCGCGGGCCACAGCTCCATCTCATAGCGCGACAGCCACACCTCCGCGGGTCGCCCGGTGGTGCCGGTGGTGCGGGTGGCCAGGTAAGCCGGGACGTCGGTGCAGCGGAAATCTCCTGGCCGTTCCATCAGGTCCGCCTTGACCGTGACCGGGATCGCCCGCAGCCCCGCGACGTCGATCTTGGCCGGGTCTGCGTTCGCCGAGGTGAAGCGGCGCGCGTAAAACGGTGACTGAGCGGCGAGCCTGCGCGCGGTACGGCGCAGGCTGCGGTTCGCGATTTCGAGCCGGGCCTCGGGGCTGGCCATCGGCCCGTCGATGAGCTCGGACGCGTCCGAGCCCGCCTCGCCGAACTCGGCGAGGGTGGCGAGCACGTCGTCGACGAGCCGGGCGACGTTGCGCGGATCAAGCCGCCGCCCCTGGGCCATGCCCAGCGCCAGCCGGAACTGCCGTACTCCAGTTTCGAACATAGCCGTTCCGTTCCGTCTCAGTGTGATCACGAGTGCGACTACCTCGGTACACGCGGGTCTGGGTGTGCGAGCCGACGCCGCCCGCGATCGGATTGCGTCGGCTCGCACGGGACCTCATCGGCTTCGCGGTTAGACGCTGACGGCTGACGAGGCGCTGAACATCACAGCGCTGAGCGAACCCAGGACATAACGCAGGTGCTTGAGAGACGACATAGTTTTCCTCCTCTCCGAATGCTCGGACCAATGGTGCGGAAGATGGCTAATGGGGCGGCCGCGATCACTGGAGAACCACGACCGTGAGGTTCATCGTCGGGTGGACCGCGCAGGTCACGTAGAACGTGCCCAGTGTCAGCCACGGGCCGGTGGTGTACACGGCGTTCGTTACCGTCAGATGGAAGCCGGTCAGCGGCTCGCCGCGCACCGGGCTGACGATCTGCCCATTGTTACCTGGCCCGATGACGTGGATATTGTGCGAGCTGTCAACGAACGTGAGGTGCTGGCCGCGTTGCAGATACACGATGTCCTTCGTGAAATCCATGTTGAGCATGCCGACGGTATTCGGCGGAGCCGGCTTGGGCGTGCTCACGATCACGGCGGGCACGAGAATTCCCGCCAGAATCCCGGGAACGACAAAAAGAATGCGAGGTACCGCAGCCATCGGTTTCCTCCCATAGCAACATTCCCGGCAGGGCAACAGCGCAATTATGGACCGCAGTAAATTGCTAATAACTGTAAGCCCAAAACGCCTGGTGGTATAATTATCACGCGAATCGTTTGAGACGTCAAGGTACGATTTGAGCGGATGCTATCCGTTATGTCCACCGACATTACTGAGTCGCGTGTTACTAGTAGTAGAATTGTTGTCTGTGTGAATGCGCTCGGCTATTTATCAGGTCACTGGACACGCAAGCATTCAGGCCACTCGGTGCGGGTTTGGGTGTGATGTCGGTCGACGCCGATCACCGTGAGCCCTTCGCGGCACAGCGGATGCAGGTCACCGCGGCCGGCCCGGCCGCCAGCCGCTCGTCCCCGATGGGCTGGCCGCACCGCTCGCAGATCCCGTACGTGCCGGTCTCCAGCCGGTGCAGCGCCGCCTCGGCCGGCTGGTAAGAACGATCCGCCACGGCAGCGGGCCGGCCTGACGGAGCCGCTCGCTGGGACCATGGGCCTCATCCAGGGAGTCGATAACCAGCAGAGTCCGCGCGTTCCGCTCGGTGAAGAACGTCCGGAGCGCGGCGCTGATCCGAGAGCCGCCCAGATCACCGAGCTGGCCGAGCGCGCTCGACGACTGCCTCACGGATTTGGCCGCTTGCGCCGAGCAGGTGTGAACAGGTGGTGTAAAGCGGCAGCTCGACCTTATCGAAAGCCCGGCCCGCCGCCAGGACCTCAAGGGCATCCTCGGCACAGCGCCGCGCGGTGCGCCTGGCCAGCCAGGTCTTTCCCGAGCCCGGCCCGCCCAGGATGACCAGCCGCATGCATTGCTGGGCCAGCTCGTCCGCGTCGGGGTCCTGCTCGCGCACTCGGTTTGCGGCAGCCACACGTAGCTTGCGCTCGATGGCCGCCGGGGTGAGCACAGACCCGCCGAACCGCGGGTCACGCGGCCACGGGTCGGTGTTCAGCCAGTCGATCAGTGCGCTGAGATACACAGCAATCTCGCCATAGCCCGCGGGTCCCGGCGGCAACCGGTCCAGAACCAGCTTGAGCTCCTCCATCACCGCCGGTACGCCTTCGCGGCTGGGAGTGGTATGGCGCACATTTCACCCGGTTCTGTACGCCGGCCGTGCCCTCAGCTGCCGGCTTCCCCGGCCGGGATTGCTTCTCCTGTTGAGGGCGGCGGCTCGTTTCCGGCGAGGCGTGTTTCGACCACCGGGGGGCGAGGTGAGGTATCAACGTGAAGGCGGAAGATATCGGGGCGGTGGTAATGGCCGACCGGGTCGAGGTGGCGGCGGGCGGACAGAACCTCGCCGAGGTCCAGGTCGGCGATAAGTGTCTCCTCGCGCTGCCGCACCGGTCCGGCGAGGATCTCACCGCTGGGCGCCACGATGACCGTGTTGCCTTCCTCGAGCCAGTCGCCGTTCTCCTCGCGGTACTGATCCGGGACGAGCCGGTCACGGTGCGGGAAGCCCGCGGGAATCTGGTCGGCGTGCAGGACCGGGTTGACGCCGATCACGAACATCCGGTTCTCCCGCGCGATATGGCGCATGGTGGCAATCCACCCGTCGCCCGGCGCCAAGGTGGGCGCCAGCCACAGATCCACTCCCTGCGCGTACATGTGGAACCTGGCCAGCGGCATGTAGTTCTCCCAGCAGATCAGGCCCCCTACCCGGCCGAACCCGGTCTCCACGACCCTCAGCGTCGAGCCATCCCCCATCCCCCACACGGTCCGCTCGGCACCGGTCGGGACCAGTTTGCGGTGACGCTCGGCCAGGACGCCGTCCGGGGAGAAGTACAGCAGCGTGTTGTAGATAGTCCCGCCGTGGCGTTCCCGCTCTTCGACGCCGATAACCAGCCAGAGCCCGTGCTCACGGGCGAGACCCGCCAGGCGCTCTGTGGCCGGGCCCGGCACCACGACAGCGTTTTCGGCCAGCAGCCGGAACCAGTCATCGTCGCCGTCCCAGATCGGCCGGGTATCAATCCAGATCGGGGTGCCAGGGACGAACACCTCGGGGAAAACCACCAGCTGAGCCCCCTGCACGGCGGCCTTCGCCGTCAGCTCGGCGACCTTGTCCAGCGTCGCCTGCTTGTCCATGAGCACATAACTCGCCTGCACCGCCGCGACCCGCACCCTCGGCATGTGAACCCTCCCCTCGGGCGGCCGCGACAGCGCGTGACCCGCTGCCCAGCCCGCTCTCATCCTCCTGCCGAGCATGGCCGATAGCGGTTGCAGCCAGTTTGCAGCTTGTGATCTGACGGCTGGCGCCGACTGGCCAAGAGCCTGGACGCCGGAAAGGAAGCAAGCGATGACCGCACCCGGAAAGACCTCCTCACGGGGCGTCGAGGACGAGTCGCCACCCCACGGGATCTCCAGCCCCGGACCGGACGGCGCGTCAGAGATCCACCCCGCCGCCATGGAGCATCGACCGGACCTTGGCTGGATCACGGACCCGTACGGCCACTACCGGGAGATCGGCAAACCGCCCGGCACCGCCTCACGCAACTACGCGCTGAGCCTGATGGCCCAGGTCATTTCATCCCAGCGCTGGGGGTGCCCCGGCCAGCTCGCCGGCCAGTCTGACCGCGCACGTCAAAACGGCTGGCTGCCCGCTCCACGCACGGCTGGCGCATTCACAGAAAACCTGATCGGAGTGCTACCAGCTCCAAGCGCAAAACAATTAACTGGAAGGGTGAGTCGGCGTCAGCTTACCGTTCAGTCGGATGCGCCTCCATGCATAAGCGGGCATTCGGCATCTGCGGCTGGCGTACCTCTGCTGGCATCATGTCTGATGGACGGACGCCGGGATGTTCCGGGGTTGGCGGTGGTCCAGGCCGGGCATCTGGAGTTGTCGCAGTGCGGGTCGCCGCAGATCACACTAGCGGCTGCGAAAGCGCGGCCGATCCGGCTGCGGAAGGCCCCGCACGTCAACAGCTTAGGTCATAGGTATTTCTGACTACCGAAACCTTGGCGAGTCTAGTCGCGTCCTGTGGAGGGGTCGGCGAGTCCCAGTAAGTAGTCTCATTTTGCGACAGAGCATCGAATTCACTTTACTCATTATATAGACGCCAATAACGAATGGAGCGCCCTTGCCGTATGTTTTATCCCCCAGAGACTGAGTCTTGCTCCAAACGTTGGGACCGAGTTTCGCAAGGCCATCGTCTGTAAAATGCCACGTATTATGCTGAGGTATGTAAATGCCCAGGACAAAGGCCTTGCCTGCCGGGACTCCGGTGATCTTGAAAGTCACGGTGGTGCAAGGCTTCACGACGGCGTTTGGTGCTGGCTCCAAAATTTTGGCTACGGGCGTAGGTGCGTCCTTATTCGGGGATACGGCGCGTGGGCTGGAACCCGACAGACTCCCGGCGACACCGTGGTCTCTTGCCGCGAAGAGCCCGAAGCCGTTGGTGAATATCGCCCCCAGGATGGCGCCGACTTCTTGGGCACGTCAAGCACTGGACCCTTGGCCAGGCGCAAGTCTGGAAGAATTCCTTTTCGTATTGACCTTCTCAGGCGCTGCGGCGGACGGCAGCCAGCCAAGATCCACGCCACAGAGGGCGGGATGTTTCCGCGGCTAGGGCTGAGGTTCGATCTCGAGGTATCCGTCATAGGCGCGGATCGTCACGACGAAGTGGTGCAGGAAACCCTCGAGCCCATTGGGGAGGCCAGCGCCTGGGTGCGGGCGGGTTAGCTTCGTAGGAAGGCCAGCAGATCGGCGTTGAACTGATCCTGATGGGTGTCCGTGAGGCCGTGCGGTGCGCCTGGATAGTAGATTTCCTTGGCGTCCTTGATGAGCCGCGCTGACTTTACCGCCGCGTCTTTGACGGGAACGATCTGGTCGTCTTCGCCGTGCAGGACCAGGGTCGGGACGTCGATTTTCTTGAGGTCTTCGGTGAAGTCGGTCTCGGAGAAGGCTTTGATGCTTTCGTAGGCGTTCTTCAGGCCGGACTGCATGCTCCACAGCCAGAACTGGTCCAGTACGCCTTGCGAGACCTTGGCGCCGGGCCTGTTCGCGCCGTAGAACGGCGTGGCCAGGTCCTTGTAGAACTGCGAGCGGTCCTTGACCAGGCCCGCGCGCAGGCCGTCGAAGACCTCGATCGGCAGGCCCTCCGGGTTAGTGTCGGACTTCAGCATGACCGGCGGCACTGCGGAGACCAGGACCGCCTTGGCCACCCGCGTTGTTCCGTGGCGGCCGATGTAGCGGGCGACCTCTCCGCCGCCGGTGGAGTGGCCCACCAGGGTGGCATTGTGGAGGTCGAGCGCCTCGATCAGGTCCGCGAGATCGTCGGCGTAGCCGTCCATGTCGTTGCGGGATGAGGGCTGGCTGGAGCGGCCGTGGCCGCGCCGGTCGTGCGCGACCACGCGGTACCCGTGCTGCGCGAGGAAATGCAATTGGCCGTCCCACGCGTCGGCGCTTAGCGGCCAGCCGTGCGAGAACGTCACGACTGGGCCTTCGCCCCAGTCCTTGTAGTAGATCTCGGTGCCGTCTTTCGTGATGATCGTGCTCATTTGCTGGTTCCTTCCTCGGGTGGGAGATGTCAGTGTTCACTGGGCCGCCGTGATGTTCCGCGGTGCTGTGGTGCTGGCGAGTACTTTGTGCAGCGGCTCGAGGGAATGGGGTTCTGGCCGGTAGAGCCAGTTGCTCCTAATGGCGTCGTTTCTCTTGCGTCCCGTCCCTCGCTATCGGAGTTGCTGGCATCACACTCGGCCGGATCGGGGCCTAGGGTCGTCCCGGCACGTCAGTCGCGCGGCGTGCCCGTGTCCGGCGGGCCGTCAACGAACGTCGCCAGCGGCTGCCCCGCTTCGACGAGGTAGGTGGAGAGCATCTGGCCCGTGCCGGGGCCGATGTCCAGCGCGTTGTGCGGGGTGAGGGGCGGCATGAGGAAGGGGTCGCCGGCGTGCAAGGTCAGGGTGGGCTCTCCTTGGATCATCATCTGCACCGTCCCGGCGAGGATGTACCCGACCTCTTCCCCCGGATGGATGTGCCAGCCCGACTCGACGCCGCAGGGGATCTCGGTGAGCACCTGCACGATCTCCCGTCCGGGGATTGAGGATGGGCTGTGCTGGAGCTCGGTCCGCTTGAGCTTGGCCGCGAGCGCGTCGGCCGGCTGCTGGGAGTTCGCCTTGGCAGTGGGCCGCATGGCTGGACCTCCGGATTGATTGAGTCGCTGGCTGGTGGCGGCGTGGTGTGCCGGCGACAGCCGGCCGGGCGGTTGCTCGGTCCTTGGGGATGTGTTCGTTGGCGCCGCGATCCGCCGCGCTGGCAAGGACGGGTTCAGCCAGCCGCGCGATCGGGAACGCTGCTGCGCAGGAACGCCAGCAGCTCCCGGTTGACCTCCTTGGCGTGGGTGACGCACATGACGTGCGGCCCTCCCTCGATCTCGGCGTAATGCGCGTCCGGCAGGGCCGCGTGCATCCGGCGGCCCTGGCCCTCGACGGACAAGATCCGGTCGGCGGTTCCGTGCAGGATCAGCGTCGGGACGTCGATCCGCTTGACGTCTTGATGGAAGTCCTCCAGCCATGTGAGCACGCACGCCCACGTCGCCCACGGCGATGCCGCGGCACCGGCGTTCCAGTTATTGCGCACCGTCTCCTCGCTGACCCGCTTGCCGAGAAGCTCGTCGAGGTTGAGGAAGTCCCCGAGCAACCCGGTGAGCCAGGCAGGCCGGTCATTCAGAATCGCCTGCCGGACCGCGTCGATCGTCGCCTGGTCGACTCCGTTCGGGTTCTCGTCGGACTTGACGAAGGACGGCGCGAGGCTCTCGATGAAGACGCAGGCCTTCAGCCGGCCGGTGCCGTAGGTGCCGATATAGCGAGCCAGCTCCCCGGTGCCGAGCGAGAAGCCGACCAGGGTGGCCTCGCGCAAGTCGAGCTCCGTCAGAAGCTTGTCGAGATCGCTGGCGAGGGTGTCGAAGTCGTAGCCCTCGGTCGGCCGGCTGGACTGCCCGAACCCGCGGCGGTCGTAGCTGATCACACGATGGCCGGCCTGCAGCAGCGGGTGTACCTGCGGCTCCCAGGAGCGGCTGTCGAACGGCCAGCCGCTCAGCAGGACGACCGCCGGGCCGCTCCCGTGGTCCTCGTAGTAGAGGCTGATGTCGGCCGTTTTTTCCTTGCCGACGGTGATGAACGCCATGGCGTTATCCTTCCTGGGTGCGGTGACAGGCGCGACGGCGGCTGAGCCTTGCGTCCGCGTCGCCGCCGACTTGACCCTGACTTGGCCAGCACAGCACGGCTCGGTAAGCCCGCGAATCAGGGAAAGACCCCAGTGAGCTGACCGTCCGGCTACGAACCGCACTGGGGTCGGCAGGGTCCTGGTGTGCGCCTGGAACCCCCGGCGAGCGTGGCCAGCTGCCCGCTGCCAAGTGGCCATGCTGTCAGTGCGTGAGGGCGGTCGCGAGCTGGCGGCGGGAGGTGATGTCGAGTTTCCGGAACACCTTGCTGAGGTGGTATTCCACGGTGGAGGTGGTCACGAACAGGTGGGTCGCGATCTCCGCGTTGGTCGCGCCGGCCGCGGCGAGGCGGCAGACTTGCGTCTCCTGCGGCGTCAGGTCCGGGCCGGGCCGCTCCGCGGGCTGATGGGGGCTGTCACCCGCGGCGAGCAGCTCGGCTCGGGTGCGGCGGAAGAACGCCGCCGCGCCCATGGCGTTAAACATGTCATACGCGGTGCGCAGCTGCGACCGGGCGTCCCTGCGGCGCTTTTGCCGGCGCAGCCATTCACCGTAGAGCAGATGGGTGCGGGCAAGTTCGGTGCGGACCAAGGTGCCGGTCAGCTGCGCTATGGCCGCACGGTAGAAAGGCTCGGCGTCGCCGGCGCGGGCCAGCAGCGCACGTGACCGGGCCAGCATGCCCAGAGCCCAGGGCGTGCCGCTGGCTGTCGCGCGGTCAGCCAGGCGGGTGAGCGCGGCGTGAGCGGCCGCGCGGTCAGCGCCGCGTACGCCTGCTTCGACTATCTCGGGCAAGATGCGGTTGCCGAAGCCCGGCGGGTCGTCGTCGTAAATGCGCATGCCCCATCCCAGCGCTTCGGGGTAGCGGCCTAGGCCTAGCTCCAGTACGGTCAGCCCCATCCAGGCGAAGACCTCCAGTACCGCGGCTCCGCGCTGCTGGCCCCACTGCGCGGTCATCTCGGCCAGGGCCCGGCTCTCATCCTCGCGGCCCTGCCAGGCCCGCAGCTCCAGCAGCACCCCGGTGGTCGCCGGCGCCGGCACCCCGACGGACGCGGAGATCTCAGCTGCCTCGAGGTAGCAGGCCTCGGCCTCGGCCGGCCGCCCGGCCCACACCTCGCCCGTGGTCAGCCCAGCCAGGGTGATCCGCAGCGCGCCCAGCGCCCCGTGACGGCGCTGGGCCGCCTCGGCGCGCTTGAGCATTGCCCGCCGTCCCTGGTCATCCCACAGGTCATCGGCCGCGAACCAGCCGAGGATCGTGGCCGGTATGCCGGCCGTCGCGGGCTGCTCGCCGCTAAACAAAGCCGCGACCGCGGCACGCAGCAACGGCACCGCCGCCGGGTAGCCCACGGCCGTCCGGGTGGCGAAACCGTCTAGCCCGAAGTTCCCCCCGCTGATCCGCGTGCTGGGTCGTTGACCTGGGCTTTCGTGAGGTGCGCGGCGGGCTGCTGACTACGCGACGCCGAGGCGGTGGCTGACGCCGAGCAGGTCGAAGGCCTGGCGCTGGACGGCGGTCGGGGTGGTGACGAGCCGGAAGCCGGGCAGGGCTGGGTCGGCGGGTGTGATGGTGTTCAGGCAGATGGTAGCCAGGTCGCCCAGCAGGCTGGCGAAGCTGTGCACCGGGACGGCGGCCGGGGTGTGCTTGGTGGCCGCCTTGGCCAGTGCCTTCGGGGAGCGGGCAGCGGGGGCGACCGGGCTTTGCCGGGCGGCCTGGGCGGCGGGCTTGTCGTCGTCGGTGAACAGCAGGGGTGCGAGCCGGGCCTGCATGTGCCAGCTGATGTAGTACGAGATCATCCGCAAGAACACGTGCGCGCGGACCCGGTCCTCGGTGCGGTGCCGGATGGGCCGGATGTCCAGGTCGGTGTTGAAGGCGCGGAAGGCCCGCTCGACCTGGGCCAGGGCCTTGTAGGAGGAGACGACCTCGCTGGGGTCCAGGTCGCCGGGCTCGACGCTGGTGCGCAGCACGTAGATCCCGTCCAGGGCGGCTTCGGCGGTGATGGAGTCCTGCTTGCGGGCGTAGCTGAACCGGTCCTCGCCGATGCCGATGGTGAAGTGCTTGGCGACCTTGCGGCGGTTGAGCACCTTGCCCACGCGCAGGGCGATCGCGTCCTTGCCGCGCAGCGGCCGCCGGGCCCGCGCGCAGGCCGCGGCGATTTTCTCCAGGTCGGCCTCGGTGGCCGCGAGAAGCGATTCGCGCTTGCGGGCCCGCTCGGCTTCCAGGAACGGGTTCATGCAGGCCACCAGCCGCTCGCCGGGGAAGTCCGGGGAGGTGATCTCGGCCAGGTCCTGGACATCGAACAAGGTCAGCTGCAGGTCGCCGTCCCGGGCCAGCTTCTTGACCTGCGGGGCGCGCAGCGCGGTGATCCAGTCCAGGCCCCCGGGCCGGACGTCCTCGCGCAGCCGGGCGGCGGTCAGCATGCCCCGGTC
>CABEDN010000046.1_pt1 | contig 11887 bp, 13 predicted proteins | sample 3423051 | NCBI WGS metagenome assembly CABEDN01 (sample SAMEA5534330, study PRJEB31848) | metagenome | biome: tundra; feature: field; material: soil | place: USA | collected 2013-05 | depth 0.15 m
CCGGTGAGCTGGTGGGAGCGGAGGATGCTGCTGGTGTAGCCGGATGTGGCGATGCTGCCGACGACCGCGACGCCGAGCACGCTGCCGAGGTTGCGGGTGGCGTTGCTGGTGGCCGAGCCGGCGCCGACCATCGGGCCGGGCAGGGCGCTGATGAGGGAGGCGGTCGCCTGGGCCATCGCCAGGCCTGGCGGGAGGCGGCCGCCGCACCCGGGCCAGAAGACCCCGAGGCTGTGCTCGGACGGCTCATGGACCGGGCGATCGACTTCTACAACGCCTCGCTGCCGCTCGTCGCGGGCTCGGTCGCCGACACCGAGCTCCTGCGCCGCCAGCAGGAGATCAACCGCGAAGCCGGGACCGGACCGCAGCTGGCCATCGACGCCATGGAGAACAGGTTCCGCAGCTGGCAGCAAGCCGGACAGCTCGACCCGGGCACAGACCCGTACTCGCTCGCACCCATGTTCTGCGGTAGCGCTCAGCTGCAGGCCTACGTCGAGTACCTCGCCGGCCCAGGCGAAATGCGCGGCACGCGCGACCAGCGGATCACAGCTCTCGTCCACGCACTCACGAGGGCAACCGCCCCGGCCGGCACACTGACCCGCCGGGGCCGCGGAAAGCCGCAGGCTGGATAACGATCGATCTGCCCCTTCGATGACTGCGCGTGACGACAGGCAGGGGCTGCGCCATAGGCGGATCCGGCGCGCCCGCGCTATAGGGACCGGGTCGCGTTCCGTCATAACCTGGCCCCTCCGCTGCTGGCGCTCCTAGCGTCCCGCAGGCGAATAGCCAGCACCCGAGGTCAGTGCCAGGCGACTACCATGATCAGCTAACTTTGCCGCAGCCCTGGGAGAGGGTCAGAGGCCTTTGCGAGTGGCCAACTTGTGACTGCCAGCGTTAAATGCACCTTGCCGCCCTCATCCTCCGCCACCGCCCGGAGGACTGATGCCGCCGAACGTCCGCCTTCAACGCGGTCAACAGGTTGGCGAGCTAACTCTCATGCCGTGCCGCCAAACGTCAGGCTGACGAGATACTTACACAGACGCGGCGCTGCCAGCTCGGCCACTTCGCACCTTCCTTCACTGGCGCAAGCCTATGCCTGGCCGTTTGCCGTCCAGCGGCCGATGGCGCAGGCGCACACGGCCAGCCGTTCGGAACCTACATCGAGCTGCTTGTGACATCGGCGATGAAGTTCACGATTCGTTTCGCCGCTCGCCGCTCCGGATCAAGGTCAGGGTTGTAGACGCCAAGGCTCCATCCGCGGGCGCCGCCGGCTTGCAGCGCCGATGAGGCGATGGCGGCCAGCTCGCGCCACGACAGCCCGCCTGGCATCGCGTCATCGCTGGCGGCGCCGCAGGCGCTGAACTCATCCCTGTCGAGCACATCCAGGTCGATGTGCAGCCACCATCCGGGAGCCTGTGAGGTGACCTGCCCGGCGGCCTGGCGGCCGCCCGCTGCCGGATCGTCGTGGAGGTCAGCTGCGGTCCGGACCCGTACTCGGTCCGCGATCGTGGGGGCCGCGATTTCGCGGCGGTACAGGCCGTCGCGCATCCCCAGCATGGCGATTGCCTCCGGCCGCAGCACGCCCGCATAGCTGCGCAGCGGCTCCGGCGCCCGCTGGCCAGTCAGGCCCAGCAAGAAGGCCACCTCCATGTTGGCGGCCTCGCCGGTCACGGAGGCTTCCATGGTCGTGGCATCTTCGTGGCCGTCGATGAAGACCAGGCCAGCCCCGCCGAGAACGCCCGCAAGCGCAGGCACCGCGCCGAGCAGCACGGCGCAGTCAGCGCCGTAGATCAGCGGAAACCGTCCTCGTGCCAGAGCTACCCGGACACGCGCATGGACCATGCCCGCCATTTCCAGCAGCGCGCGCTCATTCACGAACCCACAGGATCCGCGGGCCGGAACGGGCTCCGAGACAGTAACATCCGGCGTCAGGCTCGCGCGCTCCCGCAGGACCGCCGCCAGGCCAGCCTCCCGAAGCGCGGCAGGAGCAGCTGCCTGCCCGGCAAGCCGCCCCGACCCATCGAAGCACACCCCAATGAGATCAATCGCGCCCAACCGCGGCAGTCCCTTCCTCAACACTCACCTCTTCGGGTCGATGCGCTCCGTGCGTTGCTTTGTCAGGCGGTAGGCGTGTATGCGCGGTCAAGGGTGTAGAGCGTCCCGTCGGGAGTTCCGATCTGCGCCATACGGTCGTGGGCCGCTATGGCGGCCGGGTCGCTGATGGCGTCGTGAAGGGCTGCTTGCGACGCCCATCGTGCGTATACCGCGATGCGTTTGCCGTCCACGCTGGAGTGCAGGGTCATGCTGATGAATCCTGGCTTGGCGCGCAGCAAATCGATGTTGCCGTGCATGACGGCAAGCCAGGCGCTTTGAGCCGCGGCGTCGGCCACGCCCCAGATCTGTATGAAGGTGACCAGGTCGTCTGTGTCCTGGATGATGGCGCGGGCATCGTGATGCTGAGCGCTGCTCATTGAGATTCCTCGGCAATCGTTCGATCGCGGTCCGGGACCGGTGAACGGCTATGAGCAAAGAACTCGAGGAGTACCTGCGCGAGGGCCTCCGGCTGTTCCTCAGGGATCCAGTGCTTGCAGCCGGGGATGAGTGTGCCGCGAACGTCGGTGGCGATCTGCGCGAGTGTCGCGGTCGATAGCCGTCCGTCATGCTCGCCGTCGATGCCGAGCGTCGGCATCCGCAAGAGCCGTCCGCCGGCCAGAAGAGCCCGGTTGTCGGCGGCGTCCTGGTCCAGGGTTGCGTAATACTGCAACGCGGCCCGCCAGCCGTCGGGGTCCGCGTAGTAGCGCAGGTACTCTTCGATTGCGTCATCGGGGATGGCGTCGGCCCGCAGGGCCGATCCGCGATACGCCCAGCTGATGAGCATCTCACGCTGGTGACCGCTGGTGAGCATCGGGCCGAACGTCTTGTGCTGAAAGAGCGTCCAGTACCAGGCGCTGAGCCCGATGGCGCTGTAGTCATAGAGCCGCTCAAGCCCCGCTCCGGCCAGGGCGCTTGACATGAACACGAACGACGAAACGCGCTCATGGTCACGCATGGCGAGCGGGAAGCCCACAGCAGCTCCCATGTCGGTGCCCACGAGGTGATAGCGGGTCAGGCCTTCGGCGGCGATCACGGCCTCCAGGTCGGTGGCGACAGTCTTCTTGTCGTACCCGCTGTCTGGCCGGGAGGACTCGCCGAGGCCACGCAGATCGGGGGCGATTACCCGGTGGGTGCCGGCCAGCAGCGGGATGATCTTCCGCCATCCGAACCACGTCTCGGGGAATCCGTGCAGCAGCACCACGGCCTCGCCGCGGCCAGCCACCACGTAGTGAATCTCGACAGCGTCGTTGCGTGCGCGCTTGTGCTCGAACGCGGAACCGGGCAGTGGTTCAGGCATGCCTCACCGTTTCCCAGCCCACGGGTCACCCACCATGCCCGGCGATGAATGCTTCCATGCGAAGGCGCTGGTCAGGCGTCCCGAAGAGTGAGGAGAACGCCGCCTGCTCCATGGAGTTAGCTGTCTCCGGGCCACGTCCGGAGCTTTCCGTCAGGATCCGCTTGGCTTCGGCGACAGCTGCCCGGCTCGCGCCGGCGATCTGGGTGGCCATGCCGTGGCAGTGAGCGAGGAGCTCACCGCGGGGCACCACGTCCAGGACGATTCCGGTGGCCTTCGCCGTCTGCGCGTCCAGGATCGCAGCGGTGTAAATCATCTGACAGGCGCGCTGGTAGCCAACGCGCCGCACCAGACGCCAGGTGCCGCCGAAGGCGGGCACGACCCCGCCGTTGACCTCTATCTGGCCGAAGGTCGCATCCTGCGTGCAGACGGCGAGGTCGCAACCGAGGACGAGTTCGCAGCCGCCGCCGAGCGCGGGCCCGGACACCGCGGCGATGACCGGAGCAGGAAGAGCCTCGATGGCTTCCATCAGGTGCTGGCCTGCGCGGCTGTAGGACAGCGCATCGGCGGCCGTCATGTGCGCCAGCTCGCCGACGTCGACGAGGAGCGCCTGCGGGTGCCCGGATGCGATGATGACCGCGCGGGCGTCTGCGTCTTGCGACAAGGCCTCGAAGGCGGCGGTGAGGTCGTGTTTCCCGGCCATGTCCAGGCACCGGGCGCGGAGCAGCGTCAAGGTGACCACGGATCCGCCGTCGAGGCGCTGAACACTGAATGAGGAGGGTGCGTGGCTGCCCATGTCAGCTGATCCTTCCGGGTCTCAGCAGCGGCAGTCCAATACCGATTCTCGATGCCGGCATCGGGTGTGCTTATGGCGGCGCCGGCGGCGCGGAAGAGTGCATGCTGGTCACTCCCGGTGCCCGCCGTTGTCCACCGGGACCGGCCGCACCGGGCAGGCCTGGTGCCCGAGATCGAGCGCGTGATCGGAACGCGGAAGTGCCGGGGGGCCGCTCATCGTTTTTGTTCAGCACTGAGCCTCCTCATCTCGACCCGCCGCCCGCACCGCGCTATAGCCAGCGCTCTCGGGCGGCGATGTGGGAGATCGCGTTGAGCGCGCGGTCAAGGGCCGGCAGCTCGTCGTCACGGCGCCACAGGGCCTGGATTGTCAGTGCGGGCGTCACATTCGACACTCCCAGCAGCCGGATCCCGCTTGGCAGCTGCTCCGCCATGGATCCATTGACCAGGGCAACGCCGAGTCCACGTGCGATATACCCCCACACCGTGTTGCCGCCGGCTCGTTCATCGAGCCGGGGTTCGAATCCTGCGGCCTGGCAGGCGCCGACCACCGCGTCGTAGAAGCCGGGCGCCATCTTGCGGGGCCAGATCTCGAACTGCTCATCACGCAGCGACGACAGCTCGACCTCGGTGCCGGCTTCGGCCGAGCGGCTCGCGCTCATGGCAACGCGGAGAACCTCGCGCCGGATCGTCGTGTACCGGATGGTCCTCGGATGGGAAGTCATCGGCGCGATGCCAAGGTCGATTCGCTCGTCGAGCAGCAAGTCGTGAATGTCGGCCCCGAAGACCTCGCGCGCCTCGACCCTCAGACCGGGAAACCGGTGCTCCAGGTCGGCAAGCACAACAGGGATGGTCTCCCACGCGCCGGTCAGGGTGTAGGCGAGCCGGAGAGTACCCACCTCCCCTCGGGCTGCCGCCCTGACCCTGCGGGCGGCGCCGTCCGCCGCGGCAAGCAGCCGACGGGCGTCACGCAGGAACGCCGCCCCAGCGGGCGTCAGTTCCACCACGCGAGAGCTGCGCGTGAGCAGGGCAACTCCTAGTGACCGCTCGAGCGCCTTGATCTGCTGGCTTACCGCCTGCTGCGCGATGTGCAGATCCTCGGCAGCCTTCGTGAAGCTCCGGCGCTGCGCCACGGAAACGAAGGTGCGAAGTTGCCGCAGCTCGAAGCCCGTCTCGGCACTCATGTGGCCCACCGTAGCCCGATCGGCGCCGATGATCAACAAGACTAGCTTGTCGACCTACAACAAGCTGCGCTTGTGGACGGCCGGATCGGCGGCATACCGTCCGGCATGAGCAGCGCGAGCCGAAACGACTTGCGCCTAGGTCAGAGGAGCAGTCCGTGAGCCACCAGAACAGGAACCCGGTGAACCCGGGCCAGCCAAAGCGCATCGCCGCGGTCCTGTCCAATCCCGCCGTCTCGACCACCCTCGGCACTCCGGTGGGCTTCTGGTGGGCCGAGCTCTCTCACACCTATTTCGCGTTCACCGAAGCCGGCTACGAGGTCGAGCTGTTCAGCCCGGAAGGCGGCAAGTGCGCCCCCGACGCCATGAGCGACCCCGAGGACGCGAGTCAGTGGCAGGCAGAGGACGTCATCAGCCGCGGCTACAAGCACGATCCCGCGTTCGTGCAGCTATTCGAGAACACGGGACTAGCCGACGACATTGCGCTAGAGCACTTCGACGCGATCTTCGTCGCAGGCGGCCAGGGACCCATGTTCACTTTCGAGTCGGCGACCAACCTGCAGCGCAAGTTCGTCGAGTTCTATGAAGCCGGCAAGATCGCATCCGTGATCTGCCACGGCACCGCGCTGCTCCGATACACGATGCTCTCAAGCGGAGAGCCGCTCGTGCGCGGCAAGACGGTCACGGGCTTCGCCAACGTCGAGGAAGACTTTGCCGACCAGGCGATGTGGGATATGGGAGCCATGTCCGAGGACCAGCACGTCATGCCGTGGCGTATCGAGGACGAGCTCAAGGCTCTCGGAGCCAACTACATCCAGGCCGGCCTGTGGCGGGGATTCGCGGTACGTGACGGCAACCTCATCACCGGCCAGCAGAACTTTAGCGGCGGCGAGTTCGCCGCGCTGGTCATCGACACGCTCGGACGATAATCCCCGGGACCCCGCCGGGCCGCCCAGTTCCCGGGCCAGCCGGGGTCTACCTCCAGTGACAGCCGCAGCAAGTGCCGGTGTCCCAGCCGGCCGGATCTAGAGGAGACAGCGGAATGCGGAAAGTGATCGAGTACACCCTGGTCTCGGCGGACGGCGTCTTCGAGGACCCGGCGAACCTGGGCTTCATGGAATACCGCGACGACGCCTACCTGCGCGACGGGTTGGGCCTGCTGACGGCGTGCGATGCGATGCTGTTCGGCCGGCGCACCTACCAGACGTTCGCGAAGGGCTGGCCGGGTATGGTCCACCCCTGGGCCGGCCGGCTGAACGCCATGCCGAAATACGTCTTCAGCTCGACGCTGGGCAGCGCCGACTGGAACAACTCGACCCTCGTCCGGGGCGACGCCGTCGCCGAGGTGAGCCGGCTCAAGCAGGAGGAAGGGGGAGACCTGCTGATCTTCGGCCACGGTCTCCTCGGGGAGACGCTGCTGCGGGCGCAGTTGATCGACGTGATCGACCTGTCCGTCCATCCCGTCTTCGCCGGGAGCGGCAAGCAGTTCTTCCGCGACGGCCAGGCCGCCAGGTTGCGGCTCGCTGCCGTCAAAACGTTCTCGAAGATCGTGAAGATGACCTACGAACTGCAGCACTAAGCAGACCGCCGCCGAGCTGCCGTTTCGGGCCATCGCTCCTCCTTTGGAGTGCGAACTGTCCGCCGGAGGCTGGGGTGCCTCGCCCTCTATTTTCTCCCGCAGCTCCTACTAGGACCGACACCACCCTGGCCGGAAACTGGGCGGCGCCGGGAGCCGCCAACTCTGGCTGCCAGCCGGTGTCTACATCACTGACAGCACAAACCGGCTGATGTCCGTCTGAACCCATGTAGGAGGGACGCGAATGGCCATCAACAACCCGGAGACCACGGATGCCGCCAGGCCGCATCTTGGCTGGGTTCTCGGTCTGAGCTCGACCGCCTCCTTCATGGTCGTTCTCGACTCGGTCGTAGTCATCACGGCGCTGCCCCGCATGCAGCGCGACCTTCACGTCGGCCTCGCGTCGCTCCAGTGGACGCTCACCGCGTACAACATCGCCTTCGCCGCCGGCATCATCACCGCGGCCGCTGTCGGCGGCCGCTTCGGCCGCCGCCGGATCTTCACTATCGGCCTCGCTCTGTTCACCGTGGCCTCGGCGGTCTGCGCGCTGGCTCCGAACGCCTCCGAGCTGATCGCCGCCCGCACCGTGCAGGGCCTGGGCGGCGCGATCGTCCTCCCTCTCAGCCTCACGATCCTGACGACGGCTTACCCCGCCGAACGACGAGGGATGATCGTCGGCATCTACGGCGGACTCGCCGGGCTGGCTGTCGCGATGGGGCCGATCGTCGGCGGCGCGGTCACCCAGGGAATCGGCTGGCACTGGATCTTCTGGATCAACGTGCCGATCGGAGCCGTCGCCCTGCCACTCGCGATTCGACTGCTGCCCGGCAGCTACGGCGCCCCGGAGCGGCTCGACCTGCCCGGCGTCACACTCCGAACCGGCGGCGTCGTTGCCATTGTCTGGGCCCTGGTCCGCGCGAACCAGTCGGGCTGGGCGAGCGCCGAGATCGTCAGCTGCCTGGTTTCCTCATGACGGGCGCGATCTTCGCCGCCGGCTTCCTCATCACCCAGGAGTTCCAGCTCGCCCGCGGCTACTCACCAGTCTCGGCCGGTGTACGCCTGCTCCCCTTCTTCGCCACGCCGATGTTCATCTCACCGATCGCGGGCGCCGTCTCCGACCGCATCGGCCGCCGGCCGGTCATGGCGACCGGGCTCTTCTTGCAGACCGCCGGGTTCGCCTGGGTCGCCATCAGAGGCTCGCTTTCGACGAACTGGGTCGAGCTGGACATCGCCCTCCTGATCGCAGGCGTCGGCGTCTCGATGGCGCTGCCGACCGTGCCCACCGCCGTGCTGAACGCCGTCGCCCCGCGCGAGCTGGGCAAAGCATCAGGAATCAACTACATGATGCAGCGCTTCGGCGCCGTCTTCGCGCTACTGGCCGCGCTCAGCGCGCTCGCCATCACACCGCCGAAGACACAGCACGCCCCCGTCCCCGACCCCGTCGAAGCAACGCTGATCTGAAAGGAGCAAGGCATGGCATGAGACAGCGGCCCGCTCGCATGCTCCCAACCAGCGCCCAACCAGCAAAGGACCAGATATGGCCGACATCACCGAACAACCCGCTGCAACGCAGCGGGAGCGAGCGCGGACTATCAGAAGACGATCCGCGGCCCAGTGGGATCGACGGCTGGCAAGGATCAAGGCGATCGCGAAAGCGGTCCACGCCCGGCGGCAGCTGGCCGCCGGCGACCAGTGAGGAGTCTGGAAATGGCGGAGCACCGGGTGGTTGGGCACGACGCGTGGGTCGAGGCACGGAGGAAGCACCTCGCCAAGGAGAAGGAGTTCACGCGGCTGCGCGACCAGCTGAGCCGCGAGCGGCGCGAGCTCCCCTGGGAGCTGGTCGAGAAGGAGTACACGTTCGAGGGCGAGCGCGGCGCGCAGACGCTGAGCGAGCTGTTCGACGGCCGCAGCCAGCTGGTCGTCTACCACGCGATGTTCAACCCCGACACGGCCGGCCCGAACACCACCTGGACGGCTGACGCGGCCTGCTTCTCGTGCTCCTACTGGATGGACAACTTCAACGGCGTCACCGTCCACCTGAACCACCGCGACATCACGATGGTCGCCGTCTCGCGCGCATCCTATCCGGCGATCGCCGGCTACAGGAAGCGCATGGGCTGGGGCTTCCCCTGGCTCTCGTCGGCCGGCAGCGACTTCAACTTCGACTACCACGTCTCCTTCACCGAGGACGAACTGGCCGCCGGGCAGGTCGACTACAACTACCGCCTGATCCCCTTTCCGATGTCGGAGGCGCCCGGTGCCAGCGTGTTCTTCAGGGACGGCGAAGGGCGCATCTTCCACACCTACTCGACCTACACGCGCGGCATCGACATGCTGAACGTCGCCTACCACTACATGGACCTGGTGCCGAAGGGCCGTGACGAGGACGGCAAGGGCCAGTTCTGGGTGCGCCGCCACGACGAGTACCCGGACTGAGCTCGGCGATGGACACCCGTCGACTTCTCCTGGCGCTGCGCTTGGCCAGGCCGGCGCGGCGGCGCGGCTTCTGTCCGGCCTGCGGGATCGGCCTTACCGGCGTTCCCCCGGCGGTGCGCGGTGTCGAGCCTGCGGCCGACGGCATCACGGTGGCGATCGTGTTGGGCGTGGCGGCGGTGGCCTGGGCGGTCACGGCTTGGCAGATGCTCGGCTCGGGCATGGCCATGGGCCTGGGCAGCGTCGCCTCGTTCGCGACCATCTGGACGGTGATGATGGCGGCCATGATGCTGCCCTCGGCGATTCCCCTCGTGTACCGGTTTGCGCGGCAGGCCGAGGGCCGGCGTACGCGCCCGGTCGCGGTCGGGATGCTGGGGCTCGTCTACCTCGCGGTCTGGCTCGCCTTCGGGGTCGCCTGCTACCTGGCCTACAACGCGCTCGGGATGCCCTGGCGGAACCAGGCCCTGGCCGGCGGCGTCGCGCTCGGGCTGGCGGCCCTCTATGCGCTGACGCCGCTCAAGCGCATCAGCCAGGACCGCTGCCGTGAGGTGAGTGCACTTCACGGTCCGCTGCCCTTCAACCTCGTCCGGGCCGGCGCCGTGGCCGGCTGGCGGTACGGGCTGAGCTGCCTCGGCTGCAGCGCCGGGTTGATGGCCGCCATGGTCCTGGTCGGCATGACGAGCCTTGGCTGGACTATCGTCCTGGCCGCCCTCGTCCTCGTCTACAAGTTCGCCCCTCCGGCCACGTGGCGATTGGACGTGGCCCTGGCCGCGCTGGTCGCCGTACTCGGGATCGTCTACGCCGCGCTAGCCTGACCGTCGATGGCCGAGCTTGCGGCGCCCCGCGGCGCCTGTGCGCGCTGCGGGTCATCGATGTCGTGGCGGCTGGATTGGGCCGGCCGGGCCGGGTCCCGGAGTGTGACCGTGGCCGCGGCCCGGCGGGCAAGGCCGGCGATGGCGCGCCTGTGGGCCGGGGGCGTTTGTGCTGGCCATGCGAGGGCGACGGAGCTGGGGCTGATGTCGGGGACCGGCACCCAGGCGATGCCGGGGCCGGGGTAGGCCCGGGCCAGTGATTGCGCCGTGATGCACATGCACCGGCCGGATGCCACGACGGCCAGCATCTCCTCCACGGTGTCGGCGAGCGGGCCGAGGATCGGGGCCGCCCCGGATGGCCGCGGGCTGACGGTCCAGTAGTCCTGCTGGTTACTGGTGCGGATGATGGGCTCTGCCTCCAGCTCGCAGATGCTCAGGGAGGTGCGTGCGGCGAGCGGATGGGTGATCGCCAGGCCCGCGATGCGGGGCTCGCTGATCAGGACCTGGTGTTCCAGGTCGCGCTCGTCGATGGGCAGCCGCACCAGCGACAGGTCTGCCCGTCCCGTCCGGAGGCAGTCGGTCTGGTCGGTCCAGTCGACGCGCAGCAGGCGAACGTCGAGGTCGGGCTGCTGCTGGGCAGTCTGGAGAAGGGCGGAGGCGAGGTCGACCAGTCCGGCGACGAATGCCACGGTCACCTGGCTGGCGTCGGCGCGGGCGGCGTTGCGGGCGCGGGTGGTGATCTCGGCGGCCTGGGCGAGCAGTTTCCCGGCGTCGTCGAGGAAGGCTACTCCGGCGGGGGTCAGGCGCAGCATGCGGTGGTGGCGGTGGAATAGCTCGACATCGAGGAAGGCTTCCAGACGCTGCAGCTGCTTGCTGAGCGCTGGCTGGCTGATGTAGAGGCGTCGCGCGGCGCGGCCGACATTGCCCTCTTCGGCCATCGTCACGAAGGACCGGAGCAGCCGCAGATCCACATCGACATTCATTCCGCGACGTTATCAACTGAGTCGGAATCTGTCTTGGACGGACCGCCGGCCGGCGGGCCAGACTTCCGGTATGCATCAGCGTCGCCATCTCGTGAGCCGGCTGGCCGTGGCACCACCCGGATGGGGCAGGCTATGACTGCCAGCAGTCCGAGGCGGTGCGTGATCACCGGAGCCAGCCGCGGCCTGGGGTTCGAATTCGCCCGCCAGCTTGCGGCCGCCGGCGAGTTTGTGGTGGCGACCTGCCGCACTCCCGCCTCGGCCGCCGGCCTGCGCGAGTTGCTGGCTGGCGGGGGGCTGATCCTGCCCCTGGAGGTCTCCGACCAGGTGGCGGCCACGGCGGCGGCCACGGCCGTCGCCGACCGGGTGGACGCCGTTGACCTGCTGATCAATGCGGCGGGTATCGAGGACTCCGCTGGTTCGTCGGGGCCCGTCGGGCTGGACGGCGATGCGCTGGTGGAGGTCTACCGGACCAACGCGGTCGGTCCGGCGCTGGTCACGCAGGCTTTCGCCGGCCTGCTCGCCCGCTCCGGCCGGGCAGTGGTGCTGAACCTGACATCGAAGCGGGGATCACTGGCCGGCCCGACCGCCCCGGGTGGTATCGGATATGCGATGAGCAAGGCGGCGCTGAACATGCTCACCCGCAAGCTCGCCCTGGAGCTGTATCAGGACCGGACCACGGTGGTGGCGATGAGCCCGGGCTGGGTCCAGACCGGCATGGGCGGCCA
>CABEDN010000051.1_pt1 | contig 11879 bp, 14 predicted proteins | sample 3423051 | NCBI WGS metagenome assembly CABEDN01 (sample SAMEA5534330, study PRJEB31848) | metagenome | biome: tundra; feature: field; material: soil | place: USA | collected 2013-05 | depth 0.15 m
TTCCGGCTGGCCGGCCTCCGGCTGGCCGGTTTTCGGCTGGCCGGCTTCACCCGGCCCGCGCGGCGCCTCGGCCCGGCGTCCGGCCGCTTCCCGGACCGCGACCATCAGCGGGGCGGCCTCGCCGCGGACAGCTACCCGGCCGATGACCAGCTCGCTGGGCACCAGCCCGTCGGAGGCCAGCAGGCTGCAGCTGATGCTGCGCTGCTTGCCGGTCCTGGCCACCGCGGTGAGCTGGGAGTTGACCGCGGCGCGCGACGGCAGGTTGACGAACACCGTGAACGCCCGGCCGGTGGCGTAGCCGGGCTTGGCCCCGATCAAATCGCCCGCCGCCTTGTTGACCCGCTGGACGGTGCCGTCGCGGGTAAGCAGGAATAGCGGAACGGGCGTGTCCTGGAACACCGCCCGCAGCAGGCTGCGCTCGGCGTTGTCACCGCCCGAGTGCTGGCTGTCGGCGGCGGGCCGTCCGGCCGCCCCGCCGGATCCGGTCCCGGCCGCCAGGAGCAGGTCGATGGCCTCTTCCAGCTCGGTGAACGCGGCCTCGAGGACGTCATGGGGTTCGGCGGCCCGCGACCTGGCCGCCTGGCGCAGCGCGGCGTACCGAGCCTGGAGTTCGGTGACCTGCAGGCCCGCGCCGTCAGGCCCCGGCGTTCCGTTCATCGGCCGCCCCTTCCCGGCTACTCGTCAGCAGAATCCGCCGTAGCGCGATCATCGCGACGTCGTCCTCCCGGGGACCGAAGATGGACATCAGATGGTTGCTGAAGGCCTCGACGTCGGCGCCGTTGACTTCCTGCGCCGCCACCCGCAGCTTCTCCAGGTTGACGTCGAGAAAAACGCCGCGCTCCTCCACCAGGCCGTCGGTCATCAGCAGCGCGGTGCCGCCGACCGGAAGAAATGCCGTTTCGCTGTGCGGCTCGTGCATCGGCAGCCCCAGCAGCAAGCCTCCCTCACCACGATAGGTGGCGCTGGCGCCGTCGACCAACAGCAGGGGCATGTGCCCGCAGTTCACGATCTGCAGCTCACCTGACGCGGGATCAAGCACCGCCAGGCACAGCGTCGCGATGATGCCCGGGTGATAACGCCGCAGCACCTCGTTGACCAGGCCGGTGATGGCCAGCGCCGAGTGCCCTTCGATCGCGAAGGCCCGCAGCGCATGCCTGAGCTCGCCCATCACGGTGGCCGCGTGCAGCGAGTGCCCCTGCACGTCGCCGATCGCGACCAGCACCTTACCCCGCCAGCGGAGCGCCTCGTAGAAGTCCCCGCCGACCTCGGCCTGCTCACTCGCCGGGATATAGCGGTACGACATGGCCAGGCCAGGGACCTGGGGCAGCGCCGGGGGCAGGAAGCTTCGCTGCAGGGTCAGGGCGACCAGGTGCTCCTCGGCGTAGGAGCGCAGGGCGGCGACCGCGAGCGCGACGGACTGCACGAGCTGGCGGAGGATCTGCTGTTCCTCCTCGCCGGGAATGCCGTCGCGGGCCACCACCATCGCGACCGGCGGCCGGTCCGGCTTGATCCTGGCCGCCGCCAGGCACACATCGCAGCGCAGCGTGCTATCGGGGACCAGCCGCAGCCAGTCCGCCCGCGGGACCATCATGGCCGCGTTAGCCTGGCCGGCCCCGAGCACCTGCCCGACCACCTTGTCCACCAGGTCAACGGGCCCGCCGCGCTGGACGGGCTCAGGGTGCTGCGGGGAAGCGGCCAGCCTGCGGACCTGGCCGTCCGGCAGCTCCAGGATCAGGACGGCCTGCGCGGCGAAGATCCGGGCGGCTCCGGCGGCCGCGGCGCGCGCCAGCCCGTCGAAGGTGGCGGCCGCGTTGATGCTCAGCGTGGTCCTGGTCAGCGCGGCCAGCATGGCCGCCGTCCGCTCCGCGCGCTGCCGGGCCCGGGAGTAACGCAGCACGGCCACCACCACCGCGAGCAGTTCCTCGGGTTCGGTCGGCTCGGTCAGGTAAGCGTCGGCGCCCTGGGTCAGTCCCTCGGCGCGGTCAGCGACGGTGATCGCGGTCGCCGAGACCTGGATCACCGGAATCGCCGCGGTCCGCGGATCGCCCTTGATCCGCCGGCAGACTTCGTAGCCGGTCATGTCCGGCACGTTCACGTCGAGCAGCACGAGCTCGGCGGCGGCCACCTTGTCCAGGGCCTCGCCGCCGGTGGCCGCTTCGGCCACGGTATGGCCGGCCCGCCGCAGCCAGGTGACGAGGAGGTAGCGCTTGGCCTCGTCATCGTCCACGACCAGCAGCCTGGCCGGGGCATCAGTCATCGGGCACCTCGGCTGGCACCTCGGCTGGGGTCGCGGAGGGCGCCGCGGATGGTGAATTCCAGCCGGGCCAGCAGGGCACTGCCGTCCAGGGCGGGCATCCACATGTCGGCCAGGACGAGATCGACAGGATGGTCGGCGAGGATGGCCAGCGCCTGCCGGCCATCCTCCGCTTCCATGATGCGATCCGCCATTCCAGTAAGCATTCCCTTGAGTATCTGCCGGAAGCTGGCGTCGTCGCCGGCTACGACGACGGTACCGACAGCCGGAATCCCGTGCGGCAAGTTGAGCACGACGGTAGTCCCGGCGCCAGGCTCGCCGGTCAATTCCAGGTTTCCGCCCAGGATCCGGGCCAGCCGGCTCGCGTACGGCAAGCCCAGTCCGGTGCCTCCCCGGCGGATGCCACCCGCGCGGTGAGCCGCACCTCACCGCGATCGGTGTACTTGATGCCATTGGACAGCAGGTTACGCAGGATGGAAGTCAGCGCGACCTCGTCGGTCAAGATGGTGTCGGGGGCACCGTCCTGGCTGACGACGATGCTGACCGGCTTGCCTTCCGCCATCGGGCGGGCCAGCCCGCTCAGCCTGCCGAACAGGGCCCGCAGGCTGACCCGGGACGGGTCGATGTGCAGCTTTCCCGACTCGGCCTTGGACTCCGAGGCGGCCCGCAGCCGCTCGGACTTCTCGTCAAGCTCCGCGTACAGGGCCACCACGCCCCGGTTGGTCTGCTCGAGTTCGTCGGACAGCTCGCTGTACAGGGCCATCACGCCGCGGTCGGTTCCTGCAGCTCGGAGTTGAGCAAGATCAGGCCTCCCCCGCTCGCTCGGGGTGGCGCTTTGAGGAGTATGACCCCATGGATCAGGCATACGATCCGGGATCAGGCATACGATCCGAGTGACCGTCCCCGTCTTAGCCGACCCGTTGGAGCGCAGGTGGCCGAGCCCCGCTTTTCGGTGGAATCTCACGACGCCTGCGCGGTCGTGGCGGTTCACGGCGAGCTTGACGTGACGTCTAGCCAGCAGTTCGATGACTGCCTGACCGAAGCCAGTGCCAGCAGGGAGCGGATTATTCTCGACCTGTCCGACGTGGACTTCATGGACACCACCGCACTGGCCGTCATCGTCAGTCACTGGCGGCGTCAGGTGGCGGCCGACGGCATGTTCCTGCTGGCCGGTGCACGCTACCGGTACACCAAAGCCCTGTGGATCACTGGCCTCGCCGACCGGTTGCCGATGTACGCCAACGTCGGCGAGGCCCTTACCGCGGCCCGGCCTGACCCTGGTGCCGAGGCCGCACCGCGGGGCGCCAGGGAGTCAGGCGGGTCAGACGCCACCGCCAGCTAGCGGATAGCTAGGGACGGCAGCTCGGTCACCAGCGGTACCAGCGGCCTCGTGATGTGCCTTCGCCCATCCGAACGAGGAACCCGACCAGCCAGATCACCAGGACTATCAGCGCGATCCACCACAGGATGTGGATCGCGAATCCGAGCCCGCCGAGGATGAGGGCGAGCAGTAGCACAATCAAGATGAGGGCCATGAGCTGATTCCTTCTTTCTGTATGACCGCCCAAGAACGGACTTCAATTACCCGGCAAACGCCGTTCCACACCAGCAGAGCCGGTCAGAAAATCAGCGCGCCGCCGGACGGATTCCCGCCGGTTACGGCTTCAGGCTCTTGCCCGCGTCCTTGACCTGCTGGCCGGCCTGCTTCACGTTGGCCTTGGTCTGGTCCGCGGCGCCTTCAGCCTCGAGCCGCTCGTTGCCGACGGCCTTGCCGGTGGTCTCCTTGGCCTTGCCCTTGATCTCTTCGGCCTTGTTGTTCGCCTTGTCAGCAGTGCTCGCAGGCAACGAGCAGGTAACGAGCAGGCGGTGGGGCAGCACGTCAAGTTCCGACTGGCGGTACCCGTTTGCCGCGCGCAGCCAGGGTAGATGCACCGAACGCGAGAAAGCTGGAGGGAGGAGATCGCGGTGGCGAGTGCTCCTCACGATGACGACAGGCGTGGTCGCGATGACGACACGCTTGGCCGGCTCGTGGGCGACGCCGGCGCCGTGCGAGATGCCTTCGAGCAGATGCCCGTGGTGTTGGTGGCCCTGGCGGGCCCGGATCATCGCATCGTGGCGATGAACGCGGCGTACCGGTCGTTCACCGGCAGGTCCGGCGTGATCGGCGTGCCGTGCCGGGAGGCGTTCCCTGAGATCGGCGGGCAGCAGATCTATGAGCTGCTCGACCGGGTGTACGCCACCGGGGAGCCGGAGACCGGCCAGGAGTGGCGGACGCAGTTCGACCTCGGTCCCGGCGGGATCAGGGAGTTCTACGCCGACTTCACCGTGGCGCCGCGGCGGGCCGCTGACGACACGGTCAACGGGCTGCTGATCATCGGCACCAACGTCACGGACCTGGTGGCGAGGCGACAGGCGACGCGGAAGCAGGCGACGCGGGAGCGGGTGACGGAGGAAGCCGGCCGGGGCGAGACCGTTCCCCGGGTGGCGGCCGAACTGCAGGAGGCGCTGCTGCCGACCGCGCTGCCGGTGCTGCCCCAGGTCCGGATCGCGGCGCGCTACCTGGTGGCCGGAGAAGAGCAGGCGGCCGGCGGCGACTGGTTCGACGCGATTCCGCTGGCGGGCGGCCGGGTGGCGCTCATCGTCGGCGATGTGGTCGGGCACGGGGTCGCGGCCTCGGCCGCGATGGGACAGCTGCGGGCCGTGCTGACCGAGCTGCTGATCACCGAGTCCGACGTCGGGCAGGTGCTCAGGCGGGCCGATGCCTTCGCCGCCAGGACCCCGGCGCTGAAAGCCGCCACGCTGACCCTGGCGGTCTTCGACCCCGCCGGCGGGCCGCTGCTCTACACCACCTGCGGGCATCCTCCCCCGCTGGTCGTGGACGCCGGCGGGGCTGCCAGCTTCCTGCCGGACACCGGCACCGGACCGCTGGGCACCGGCTCCCCGCCGGTGCTGGCCCGCACCGCTTTTTCTCCCGGCGCTCTGGTCCTGCTCTACAGCGATGGCCTGATCGAACGGCCGAACAAGACCATCGCCGAGGGCATGGCCGAACTCGCGGAGGTCGCCGCCGACGCCGCCGCCAACCGGACGCTGAGCGCAGGCGCGGCGCCCACCGCGGCCGAGCGGGTATGCCAGCTCACGGTGGAACTGCTGACCCGCACCGGTTACTCGGACGATGTCACCACCCTGGCGGCCGAGCGGCTGGCCGATCCGGTCCCGTCGTTGATGCTCGAATTGCCCGGCGAACGAGCCAGCCTCACGGTGGCGAGAAAGGCCTTCACCGAGTGGCTGAGCCAGCTCGGGGCCACCGCCGAAGACGCCGAAGCCCTGCACCTGGCGATGGTGGAGGTCGTCACCAACGCCATCGAGCACGCCTACCCGCCCGGCGAGCCCGGCATGGTGGAGCTGACGGCCGCCCTGGGTGACGACGGGGCCGTCGAGTGCCGGATCACCGACCACGGCCGCTGGCGGCCGCCCGATCCCTCCGATGCCGACCGCGGGCACGGGCTGATGGTCGCCGGGCACGTGGTCGACTCGATGCTGGTGAGCCATCTGCCCCAGCCGTCCGGCGACTGGGCGGACAGCGACTGGGCGGACGGCGACTGGGCGGACGGCGACTCGCCCGGCGCCGGCGGCACGGTGGTGGCCCTGCGGCTCCGGCTGTGCCGGCCCGCCATCCTGGCCGCCGGGCACCACAGCGCCCGCGTCGCCAGCTACGCGGCTGAGCCGCCGTTCACCGTGGACACCTCGATCGAGGAAAGCGGCACGGCCCGGGCCCGGGTGGCCGGCCGCGTCGACATCGTCACCGCCGACCAGCTGTGCCGACGGCTCCTGTCGGCCAGCCGGGGCGGCACGATCTCGCTGGTCGCCGACCTCACCGGCGTTACCCAGCTGGCCAGCGCCGGGGTCCGGGCCCTCTACCTGGTCAGGGAAAAGCTGCTGGCCCACCGGCAGAACCTGACCCTGCTCACCGCGCCGGGCAGTTCCGCTCACGTGGTGCTTGACCTGGTGCACCTGTCCCACGTCGGGGTTTTACTCAGGTCGCGGGCGGGCGCTGACCGTTCCCGCCGCTGAGGCCACGGCCGGAACCGTTCTGATTCAGGCCGAACGAACCGGGGTGAAACGGCCGCGGGATCGGGAAGGAACGGACCAGACCGTGACCGCCAGACCGTGACCAACCGCGCCGGGAGGACATCATGACCACGCTGCAGACCCCCACCGGGATGAGCCCGGACCAGCCGCGGTACCAGCTGGTCATCGGCGGGCACCGGGTGGAGGCGGCCTCCGGCCAGCGGTACGACAGCGTCGACCCGTTCCTCGGCGCGCCGTGGGCCTCGGCCGCCGACGGCGACGCGGAGGACGTCAACCGCGCGGTCGCCGCGGCCCGCCGCGCGCTGGCCGGGCCGTGGGGTCAGCTCACCGGGTTCGGCCGGGCCGCTCTGATGCGCCGGCTCGGGGACCTGATCGCCCGCGACGCCGGCCGGCTCGCCGAGATCGAGACCCGGGACACCGGCAAGCTGCTCCGCGAGATGCGCGGCCAGCTCGGCAGCCTCCCGGACTGGTTCTACTACTTCTCCGGGCTGGCCGACAAGCTCGAAGGCTCCACGATCCCCGCCGACAAGCCCAACTTCCTCGTCTACACCCGCCGCGAGCCGGCCGGCGTGGTCGCGGCGATCGTCCCGTGGAACTCCCCGCTGCTGCTGCTGACCTGGAAACTCGCCCCGGCCCTGGCGGCCGGCTGCACCATGGTGGCCAAGCCGAGCGACTACTCCCCCGCCTCCGCGGTCGAGCTCGCCGCGCTGATGGACGAGGCCGGGTTCCCGCCCGGCGTGTTCAACGTCGTGACCGGCTTCGGGCCCGCCGTCGGCCAGGCGCTGGCCGCCCACCCCGACGTGGACAAGGTCGCGTTCACCGGATCGACCCTGGTCGGCGCCGAGGTCGCCAAGGCCGCCGCCGCGAACATCACCGGGGTGCTGCTCGAACTGGGCGGCAAGTCGGCCCATGTTGTCTTCGACGACGCCGACCTCGACGCGGCCTGCAACGGGGTACTGGCCGGGGTGTTCGCGGCCACCGGGCAGACCTGCATGGCCGGCTCGCGGCTCCTGGTGGCCCGGCCGGTGCACGACGCGCTGGTCGAGCGGATCGTGCGCCGGGCCGCCGCGATACGGCTCGGCGACCCGCGGGCCGCCGACACCGAGATGGGCCCGGTGGCAACCGGACCGCAATACCGCAAGGTGCTGTCCTTCCTGCAGACAGCCGCCAGCGAGGGAGCCACCGTGGCCGCCGGCGGCCACCCCGACGAGCGGCTCGGCGGGTACTTCGTCCAGCCCACCGTGCTCACCAACGTCAAGCCCACCATGACCGTGGCGTCCGAGGAGGTCTTCGGCCCGGTGCTCGCGGTCATCCCGTTCGACACCGAGCAGGAGGCCGTCGCGCTGGCCAACGACAGCCGCTACGGCCTGGCCGGCGCGGTGTGGACCAAGGACATCCACCGCGCCCACCGGGTCGCCCACGCGCTGCGCACCGGCACCGTGTGGATCAACGCCTACCGGGTGGTCGGGCCGGACGTGCCGTTCGGCGGCTTCGGGCTGTCCGGGCTCGGCCGCGAGAACGGCATCGACGCGGTCCGCGAGTACACCCAGACCAAGGCCATCTGGGTCGAGCTCACCGGCGGCACCCGGGACCCGTTCACGCTGGGCTAGCACGCTGGGCTCGCACGCTGGGCTCGCACGCTGGGCTCGCACGCTGGGCTCGCAGGCTGGGCCCGCAGGCTGGGCTAGGCCTCCCGGACGAGCTCGTAGGTGAGGAAGGCGAGGCCGTCACCGACGGTCCGGGTGTCGAGCAGGCGGATGGACTTCTTGTCGCTGGTCTCGCCGAAGAGGCGCTCGCCCGCCCCGAGCAGGACCGGGTAGACCATCAGCCGCAGCTCGTCGACCAGGTCGTGCTCCATCAGCGTGCGCACGAGCTGACAGCTGGCGTAGACGACGATGTCCCCGGCTAGCTCCTGCTTCAGCTTCGAGACCTCGCTCACCACGTCGCCCGCCAGGACCGTCGAGTTGTTCCAGCGGGGTGCTACGAGAGTGGCGGAGACGACGTACTTGGGCAGGCTGTTCAACCTGTCCGCCCACTCGCCACTGCGGCCCGCCCACCGGGTGGCGAACCACTCGTCGCTCCGCCGGCCCAACAGCAAGGCCTCGGTGCCCAGCGCCTCGTCGAACAGGACCTTGGCCCACGCTTCGCGGTCCTTGCCTGAAATCTGGCCGGACCAGGCGCCGTGCCTGAGGCCCTCGTCACCGGTCGGGTCCTGGACGACTCCGTCGAGCGAGACGTTCTCGGTCACGATGATCTTTCCCATCTCAGTTCTCCTTCGCTGGCGTTCTGGAGTTACCACTGATGTAGTGACCGCGACATCGGGAAAGTGGGCGACGGCCAACCGCCCAGTTCACCCCTTGGCCGGTGTCCATATCAGGATGGAAGCGCGACAGGGTGCGGGAAGACAGGGTGCGGGGAAGAAGGTGGCGTGACGGTGGGGATGGCGACAGTGGGGATGGCGACAGTGGGGATGGCGACCGCTGACCTGATCTCAAGGGCGCGGGCCGGTGACGGCGACGCGTTCCGGGAGCTGACCGAGCCGCACCGCCGAGAGCTAAAGGTGCACTGCTACCGGATGCTCGGATCCTTCGCCGATGCCGAGGACGCCCTCCAAGACACGCTGCTGGCGGCCTGGCAAGGCCTCACCGGGTTCGAAGGACGTGCGTCGATCCGCACCTGGCTGTACCGGATCGCCACCAACCAATGCCTCAACGCGCGCCGCTCGGCCAGCCGGCGCCCAGCCAAGGAGTGGGACGTGCCCAGCGTGGCACCGCCCGAGCCGACCCGGCTCGGCGAAGTCGTCTGGCTCGAGCCGTATCCCGACACTCTCTTCGCGGGTGCGATCGACGTGCCACCCGGGCCGGAGGCCCGCTACCAGCAGACCGAATCCATCTCGCTGGCCTTCGTGACCGCCCTTCAGGTCCTGCCGCCTCGTCAGCTCGCCGTGCTGATCTTGCGCGACGTTCTCGGATTCCACGCGAACGAGGTAGCTGACATGCTGGACTCGACCCTCGCCTCGGTCAACAGCGCCCTCAAACGGGCGCGCACCAGCCTGCAGCGCCGACAGCCGACGGCCGACGGCCGCGAACAGCCTCCCGCCGCCGGATCACCGTCCGAGGATGCGATCGTGGCCAAGTTCGTCAACGCCTACGAGTCCGCCGATCTCGACGCGCTGGTGGCCCTGCTGACCGGCGACGTCTTCATGTCGATGCCACCGATGCCCTTCGAATACGAAGGCCGAGACGCCGTGGCCGGCTTCTGCACCGGCATCTTCGGCTCGGGCCGCAGATTCGACCTGATACCGACGCGAGCCAACGACCAGCCGGCCTTCGGGGCGTATCTGCGCGCCCCTGACGGCATCGCCCCTGCGGTCGGCCTCATCGTCCTGACCCTCAGCGGCGGCCAGATCTGCGCCATGACCCGCTTCGAGCCCGCCGTGCTCCCATGGTTCGGGCTACCGCTTCAGCGGTGAGCTTGCGGGCGAACCTCTGGTCAGTACGGCTTGCACGGCGGATCGTTAGGAGTCAGCCAGCGGCATCCGGTAGGAGCCGATGATGTCCGCGTCGGCGGCCACCGGGCCTTCGGCGCAGCGATCGGCGATGCCGCGCTGAAACCCGGCGAAGGCGGGCGAGTCGGCCAGCGGGTTCTTGTCGCCGTCGAGCACGGCGACATGGACGAAGCTGACCTGGTCCGCCAGCCGGAAGGCGACGTAGTGCAAGCCCTCAGGATCATGGTCCGCCAGTTCGGCGAACACCTCACGGATAAGGCGCTCGTTCTCGTCCGCGCATTCTGGCTTCGTGGTGTAGCGGATTACCTTGCCAGCACTCATGGCGTCATCTCCGGGTTTCTGTCATGGCTCAGATCGCTCGCATCCGGTTGTTGCGGGGGTCGTGGCTGACCTCCGCGAGGCCGAGGGCCTCCAGCAGCGGGGGAAGGTACATCCCGAACCGGCCGCGGTAGCCGTTGCGCAGTCCGTACCAGCCGCCGACCGGGTTATCGGCCGACCGGCCCCACGCCTCGACCGTGCCGTCGGCGGCGGGCTTCTTCTCGTCGGCCGCGCCGAGCGGCACCCAGTCGTCCTGCTTGACCAGCCAGGCGTGCAGGTCGTCGATGGCGCTGAGGTGATACTTCAAGGTGGTGGAACCGACCTGGCAGACTAGCGCCGGCGGGCTGGCCTGTTCGTCCTGGTACATGGTGTAACTGGAGGTGCCCGGCGGGGTCTTGAGCTCCCACGGGTCGTCCTTGCTGCCAGCTGTCATCAGTGATCCCCTTTCGCGATGGCCGCCGCGAAGTGCGGCAGCAGTGCCTGCCAGCCGGCCCGATTGCGGTCGCGCCACTGACCTGCGGAAGCACCCAGCCGTTCCCAGCCGTGGTGCTCGATCTCGATCCGGGTGGCGGCGGCGCCCTGGGCTAGGAAGCGGATCTCCACCTCGGTGGCCTGAGCGGGATCGGTCCCGAGATACCACCGGTAGACCAGCCGGGCGGGCGGCTCCCAGGCCGTCACCTCACCCCATTCGTGCTCGACGCCATCAGTGGTTCGTTCGTAGATCCGGCCGCCCACCCCCTCCTGCAGGACGACCAGCCCGGCGCGGCCGGTCACCGTGTGATCGGGCGGCCACCAGGTGCCGATGCCCGAGGTCCAGACGCTGAACGCGTGCCCGGCCGAACAGGCCACGTCGAAGGACATCCGCAGCGGTTCTGTCATTCCGCGGGCTTGCTTTCGGTGGTCTGGGTGTTCTCGGTGTTCTCGGTGTTCTCGGCCAGCAGCCGGAACCGCCGGGCGGCGTCTCCCCACACCCGCTCCAGATAAGCCTGGACCGCGTGCATTCCCTGGTCCTGCAGGTGGTAGATGCGGCGCGTCCCCTGGGCCTGCTCCGCCACCAGGCCGGCTTCTTTCAGGAGGCGCAGGTGCCTGGAGACGGCCGGACGGCTGATCGGCAGCGCCGCGGCGATTTCCCTGACCGGCTTGTCGCCGTCACTGAGCAGCCGCAGGATATCGCGCCGGTGCGGATCGCCGAGCGCCTCGAACGGATCGCCGGAAGCACGCGCTTCGATCATCGGATCAGGCTCTCCTTCCGTCCGCCCGCATCGGTAACAACCCGGCTACCGTAACACATGGGTTACCCATAGGCGAGGCGAATCGCCGGGGCGGCCGGCGGCCGGGCGCCACCGGCCGCCCGGGAGCCGCCCACCGGCCGCCCGGGAGCCGCAGATCTTAACTGCACCTGAACTTGTTCAGCTGCATGACCTAGGGAGCGGCCGGGCATGCTTAAGGACAGAGATCCTTGCTCTGGTGGTCCGCCTCCCTGCGGCGGCCCCGCGGATGACATCGAAGGGTCCGCGTCGATAGGGCAACCCTGCAGCCTTATCAACGCGGACCCCCCACGGCGAAGGACTCATCCCCCCGGCGTAGGCCAGCATCCTGTCCGTGGCCATGAGAAAGTGGCTCTGTCTCACACAACACCCCTGGTGGACGGGTGGGTTATGGGTGGCTGCGTGCGTCCGGGCCCGTGCGCCCTGGCGACTGACCCTGGCC
>CABEDN010000055.1_pt1 | contig 11877 bp, 9 predicted proteins | sample 3423051 | NCBI WGS metagenome assembly CABEDN01 (sample SAMEA5534330, study PRJEB31848) | metagenome | biome: tundra; feature: field; material: soil | place: USA | collected 2013-05 | depth 0.15 m
GGCTGGGGCGGGTCTGGGTAGAAGGGCAGATCGCCGAGTGCGCGGTGCGCGGCAGCGCGGTGTTCCTGACCTTGCGCGACCCGATTGCGGCGGTGTCGGTGCGGGTCATCTGCCCGCGGCAGGTGTTCGACGCGGCCGAGCCGCCGCCCGCCGAGGGGGCCCGGGTGGTCATCTGGGCGCGGCCGGATTTCAACGCCAACCGGGGATCGTTCGCCCTGGCCGCGTTGGAGATCCGCGCCGTGGGCGTGGGCGAGCTGCTGGCCCGGCTGGAACGGCTGCGCCGCCAACTGGCCTCAGAAGGACTTTTTTCGGCCGAACGGAAACGGGTGCTTCCTTTCCTGCCCGGTGTCGTCGGCCTGATTTGCGGACGCGATTCGGCGGCTCAGCGGGACGTCATGCAGAACGCCGGGCGGCGCTGGCCGGCCGTCCGGTTCCGGGTCGAGCAGACGGCGGTGCAGGGCCAGTACGCGGTGTCGGAGGTGATCGACGCGCTACAGCGGCTCGACGGGGACCCGGAGGTGGACGTGATCGTGATCGCCCGGGGCGGCGGCTCGCTGGAAGACCTGCTCCCGTTCTCCGACGAGACCCTGATCAGGGCGGTCGCCGCCTGCCGGACGCCGGTCGTGAGCGCGATCGGTCATGAGCAAGACACGCCGCTGCTCGACTACGTGGCCGACCTGCGCGCCTCCACGCCGACCGACGCGGCCAAGCGGATCGTGCCTGATGTCGCCGAACAGCTCGCGCTCGTCACCCAGCTGCGGGACCGGGCCCGCCGGTGCGTGACCGGCTGGCTCGACCGGGAGACCGCGTGGCTGGCATCGATCAGGTCCAGGCCCGCGCTGGCCGATCCGGTCCGCGAGATCGAGCGGCAGGCCGAACGGGTGGACGCCTTGCTGCAGCGGGCCAGGATGTCCCTGGACACGAGCCTGGTCCGGGGGCGTGATGACGTGGATCACACCCGGGCCAGGCTGCTCGCCTTGTCGCCCGCCTCGACGCTGCGCCGCGGCTACGCGATCGTGCAGCACCTGAACGACGGCGTGGTCCGGAGCGCGGCCGAGGTCGGCCCGGGCGAGACGCTGACCGTCCGGTTCGCCGCGGACCAGCTCGCCGTCCGCGCCAGTAATGCAGTGTCGATCGATGCTGGGGCCGGCGGATAGGGTCATGGTCGTGACAGACGGCAGCACTGACACGGCGAGCGCCGCCCCCAAGGAGGCGCTTTCCTACGAGCAGGCCAGGGACAAACTGGCCGCGGTGGTCAAGCGCCTCGAGGCGGGCGGCCTGACCCTGGAGCAGTCGCTCGAGCTCTGGGAACGCGGCGAGCGACTCGCGGCGGTATGCGGCGAATGGCTGGACGGCGCCCGGGCCAGGCTCGCCGCCGCGATGGCCAAGCGCGACGACGGCCCGGACCGGGCCGAGGAGGACGCACCGTTCTGAGCCCCGTTGCCGGGGGCGCTGAGGTCGGCTTATGGCGCGGCCGTCGCGTTTGCCTGTCCTTTTGCTGGGCACCCCGCTAGGCAGGCGACAGCGAGGCGGGTGCGGATGAATCCGTTCGAGCGGGCGATCAGGAAGGTCGACGCGACGCAGAAGCGGTACACGCCCACGGCGTTCGTCTTCGGGGTGGTGAAGAAGTACGGCGACGACAACGGCGGCGTGCTGGTGTCCAACCTCGCGTACTCCGCCTTCGTGTCCCTGTTCCCGCTGTTGCTCGTACTGGTGACCGTCCTTGGCCTGGTCGCCTCGTATGACGCGTCGGTGCGGGCCGACGTGCTGAACGCGGTATACAAGCAGGTCCCGCTGATCGGCAATCAGCTGAGGGGTAACGTGCAGGGGCTCAAGCGCTCGAGCAAGATCGGGCTGATCGTGGGCATCGTCGGCCTGATCTGGGGCTCGGCCGGGCTGGCTCAGTCCGGCTTGTTCACCATGGAGCAGGTGTGGAACCTGCCGGGGCCCAAGCGGCCCGGCTACGTGCAGCGGCTCGGACGGGCTGGGCTCTTCCTCTGCCTGCTGGGCGGCGGCGTGATCGTCACCACAGGGCTGGCGAGCCTCCCCAGCTACCTGCGGGACGGGCTCGCGGTCAAGGTCCCGCTCGTGGTGGTGACCGCGGCCTTCAGCGCGGGCATGTACCTCGGCGCTTTCCGCGCGCTGACCCCGAAGGTCGTGCCGACTCGTGACCTGCTGCCGGGAGCCATCACCGGCGGCATCCTGTGGACGGTACTTCAGGACCTCGGCACCTATCTCGTCCATCACTTCCTGCACAGCGACTCCGTCTACGGTGTGTTCGGCACCGTGCTCGGCTTGCTGGCCTGGGTCTACCTGGCCACCGAGATCACCGTGTACAGCGCCGAGATCAACGTGGTGCTGAAGCGGCGGCTCTGGCCGCGGTCCATCGTCCAGCCGCCGCTGACCGAGGCCGACCGGCACGGCATGGCGCTGCAGGCCCTGCAGAACAAGCGGCGCCCCGAGGAGGACATCAAGGTGACGTTCAACGACCGTCCGCCCGATACCGCGGCACCCGCCAGCACACCGCAGACGCCGGAACAGGTGGCACCCCCCGCGCACGCCGGGCCGGCCGACGCGCACGCCGCGGCGACCGACGCGCACGCCGCGGCGGCCGAATCACGCGGCGACACCGACCCGGGCTCAAACGGCAGCCGGCTGCAGTGAGGCCGCGAGCTCACGGAGCTGGGCCCAGGTTGCGTTGCCGGTCACCACGACCGTCCGCCCGGCCGCGGTGGTGTAGTACAGCGAGCGCTGACCCCGGGACGGTGTCGACACCGGGTTCCAGGCCTGCCCGGCCAGCCGCACCGGCGGAAGCACCGTTCCGGCGTTCGTCATCCGCCTGATGAACCCGGCGGCCCCGGCGTTGGTCTCCTCGAGCGAGGCCAGCGAACCGTCCGGGGTCAGATAGCCGAGCTGCCAGCTGACCGTGTCCGCGCCGTTGGCGCCGCCGACGGCCAGGCCGGAGCTCACCGGCTGCCACGATCCGGGCAGGCCGGCCGGGGCCACCGCCGGGTAGGGCGCCAGCAGGACCAGCTTGGCCAGGTCACCGCGGTAGCTGATCGTGACGGGCTCGGCGGCATGCGGGACGGGCACCGCCACCACGATGACCGCCGCGGCCAGCAGGCAGCCCAGCGCGGCCACGCCCGCGTGCAGCACCCTGTTCACAACTGCCCAGGCTAACCCCGGGGCCGGGTGAGCACGCCAGGCTGGCCGGTGGCTGCATAGGATCGGGTACACGGCCAGCCGGAAGGACACCAGCCATGACCGCTGAGCAGCAGGAACACGAGCCAGACAGCCACGCTCCCGACCGCAACCTGGCGCTCGAGCTCGCCCGGGTCACCGAGGCCGCGGCGATGGCCGCGGCCAGGTGGGTCGGCCGGGGCGACAAGAACGGGGCCGACGGCGCCGCCGTGAGCGCGATGCGGATGATGATCAACTCGGTGTCGATGCGCGGCGTCGTGGTCATCGGCGAGGGCGAGAAGGACCACGCCCCGATGCTGTTCAACGGGGAGGAAGTGGGCGACGGCACCGGCGCGGCCTGCGATGTCGCGGTCGATCCGATCGACGGCACCCGGCTGTGCGCCAACGGCATGTCGAACGCGATCTCGGTGCTCGCGGTGGCGAATCGCGGCTCGATGTACGACCCGTCGGCGGTGTTCTACATGGACAAGCTGGCCACCGGGCCGGCCGCGGCCGGCGTGGTCGATATCACCGCCCCGCCGGCCGCCAACATCGCCGCGGTGGCCAAGGCCAAGGGCGAATCGCCGCACGACGTCACCGTGGTCATCCTGGACCGCCCGCGGCACACCGAGCTGATCACGCAGGTCCGCGAGACCGGCGCCAGGATCCACCTGATCACCGACGGCGACGTGGCCGGGGCGATCATGGCGGCCCGCGACGACACCGGCATCGACTTGCTGCTCGGCATCGGCGGCACGCCGGAGGCGATCATCGCCGCCTGCGCGCTCAAATGCCTCGGCGGGGTCATCCAGGGCCGGCTCGCGCCGACCGACGAGGCGGAACGGCGCCGCGCCCTGGACGCCGGGCACGACCTGGACCGCGTGCTCACCACCGATGACCTGGTGACCTCTGACGACGTGTTCTTCGCCGCTACCGGGATCACGGACGGCGAGCTGATGGCCGGGGTCAGGTACCGGGCCGGCGACGCCACCACCCATTCGCTGGTGATGCGGTCCCGGTCGGGGACCATCCGCAGCATCAAGAGCGAGCACCAGCTGTGGAAGCTGCGGGCCTACTCTTCTATCAACTTCGGCTGAACCATCAACTCCGGTTGAACAGCCGGAACCTGCGGCTCTTCGGCGGCGTGCGGATGTCCAGCTCGCCGCCGAGCACCAGCGCCTTGACCTCGATCACCGGCGTGGCCGGGCTGGCCGGCGGCGGCGTGCTGCCGCGCTTGCGGCCCAGCACCATGTGCCCGCTGACGATCACGGACACTCCGTCGGGCACGATCAGCCGGAGCCTGCCGCCGAACACCGTCGCGTACACCTGCACCCGGCTGGCCTGCAGGATCGCCCGGGTGAAGTCCACCTCCACCTCGCCGAACATGGCGGTCACGGTGAGGTTCTCCGGCACCACCCAGCGGCCGTCCCGGCGGGCCGGGCCGAAGATGCCCGCGATGACCCGGCCGCCGTCCAGCTTTACCGGCTGCGCGGACGGCGCCGCCAGGTCCGCGGTCAGGTCGGCGAGATCGCCGAGGGTCCGCGCCGAGAAGGCCCGCTGAACTCGTTCGGCGTGCTCGTCCGCGGTCAGCCGCCCGTCCCCCATCGCCGCCGAGAGCAGCGCGAGCACCTGGTCCCGGTCGGCGTCGGAGGCGCGCAAATCGCGAGGTGCCGACCGTGGGCTCATGGCCTGAAAATACCCTGTCTCCCGCTCATGGTGTCCTGGCTCGTGCTACCCATGGTGGATGGCAGACGGAGCGATCGAGACGGTGATGGCGCGGACCAGCGAGGAAGAGGTCCGCCTGGTCCGTTTCCTCTACGCCGACCACGGCGGAATCATCCGCGGGAAGGCCGCGGGCACATCGCGGCTGGCCGAGCGCATGACCAGCGGCATCGGGCACACGGTCGCGATGATGGCGATGTCCATGCTCGACCAGCTGCAGCCGGTGGCCGGGATGGGCCCGGTCGGCGAGGTCAGGATCGTGCCCGACCCGGACACCTACGTCACGCTCCCGTATGCGCCCGGCGCCGGCGCGATGCTCGCCGACCTGGTCAAGCCGGACGGGTCGCCGTGGGAAGCGTGCCCGCGCACGTTTCTCAAGGAGGCCATCGTCGAGCTGGCCGGCGAAGGCTACGGGATCCAGGCCGCGTTCGAGCCCGAGTTCACCGTCGGCCGACGCGAATCCTCGCCGGCCGGTCCTTCGATCCCGGACCGGCTCATCCCGCTCGACGACAGCCTGTGCTACTCCGCCACCGGCTTCCATCTCGCGCACAACTTCACCATGGAACTTGTCGGAGCGCTCGAGGCCCAGGGCCTGGAGGTGGAGCACTACTACCCGGAACTCGGCCACGGCCAGCATGAGCTCTCGGTCCGGCACACCGGCGCCTTGCGCGCCGCCGACAACCACGTGCTCTACCGGGAGACCGTCCGCGGCGTGGCGTTCAAGCACGGCCTGTGGGCGAGCCTGGCCCCCAAGCCGATTCCGGACCAGGCCGGCAACGGCACGCACCTGCACGCCTCGCTCACCGACCTGCTGCCCGACGGCGCGCCCGGCGGCCGCAACGCGTTCGCCGACCCCGCCGACCGCTATGGGCTGTCCCAGGTCGGATACCACTTTATCGGCGGGCTCCTCACCCACCTCCCCGCCCTGGTCGCGCTGACCTGCGGCAGCGTGAACAGCTACCGCAGGCTCGCGCCGCAGATGTGGGCCAGCGCGTACTCCTGCTACGGGATGGACAACCGCGAGGCCGCGATCCGGATCTGCTCGCCGCTGCGCGGAGACCCGGGCAGCTCGGTCAACCTGGAGCTGAAACCGTCCGACTCAAGCGCCAACCCGTACCTCGCGCTCGGCGCGTTCATCTACGCGGGCCTAGACGGCATCCGCGGCAAGATGGACCCGGGCGAGGCGGTGAACGTAGACCCGGCCACCCTGACCGACAGTGAACGAGCCGCGGGCGGGACCCACCGGCTGCCCGCCTCGCTCGCCGCCGCCCTGGACGCGCTGTCCGCGGACGAGCTCATGATGGACGTCCTCGGCCCGCTGCGCAGTACCGCCTACCTGGCGGTCAAGCACTCAGAAGCCGCCCACTTCGCGCACTCCACCGACCCCTACTACGAGTGCTTTCAGCACTTCACCAAGATCTGACCCGTTAGCCGCCATCAGGTGTCGCCCGCGGGTCGATCCGGCCGCCGCCGGTTCCGAAGATGGCTTCGCTTGCTTGCCGGAGACCCCTCCCGCCGGCATGTGCCGCGTGGTCTTCTGCGTCAGGTCGGGGCCGACGTTGCTGGCGATCGCCTGATATTTTTAGCTCTGTGAACGATATGGTCGACGCGCCGAGCCCCCCTGCGGAAGGAACGCTGGCCCTGGCGGCCGAGTTGCTGACCGCGATCAGCGCGATCCGGCGGATCGCGCGGCGCGCGGCGCGGCTGGCGTGGCAGGACGAGCCGCTTCCTCCGGCCCAGTCCGAGCTGCTCAGGCTGGCCGCGGCCCGGCCTGGTCTCAGCGTCGCCGACGCGGCGCACGAGCTGCGGCTCGCACCCAACACCGTCAGCACGCTCGTCGGGCGGCTGACCGCCGCGGGTCTGCTCGAGCGGACCCGCGCGGTTTCCGACGGACGTTCGGTGCGGCTCAGCGTGACCGAGGCGGCCAGCCGCCGGATCGCGGGCTGGCGCGACCTGCGCGCCGAGCTGGCCGCCCGGGCCCTGGACCAGCTCCCGTCCACCGACCGGGAGACCCTGGCGGCGGCCCTGCCCGCGCTGCAGCGCTTCGCCGCCCAGCTAGAGGACCCGCCTGAGCGAGCCGCAGGGGCGCGGCGCCGCCAGCACTGAGGAGCCAGCAGCGCGAGCCGCAGGGGCGCGGCGCCGCCTGGACTGAGGAGCGAGGGACGAGCGACGAGGGAAGGCGGTGCCATAAGGCGCCCCGGAGGCGAGCGGGCTAGCAGCGCGAGCGGGCTAGCAGCGCGAGCGGGCTAGCAGAGCGAGCGGGGCCAGCAGAGTACGGCGGCGGCGCCGCAGCTCAGCAGACGCGGACGGGGGCCCCACGTGCTGAGCATGCATCGCGCGGACGGGGGCACCGCGCGGCGCGACGCCGCCGCATAGCGTCACGATACAAGCTCCCCCATTTATGTACAAGTCGCTACTAGCAAGACACACGGTTTGTTTCTGCCGAACTTTGCGCTCGGCACCACCGGATCCGGTCTCGTTGAGGCCAAGACCTTCGGAATCAGTGGGGCCGGGGAGGGCCGAGCCCGGGCCGGCCTAAGCTGGGCATCGGGGTCCGGGGGCCGGACCCGCCCGCGGAAGATGCCCGCGGAAGATGTCTGCGGAAGACGCCCGCGGAAGAGAGGCTGAGGCGCGTGCCTGAGTTCAGCTACACCGACCTGCTGCCGCTGGGCCCGGACGGCGCCAGCTACCGGAAGCTGACAGGTGATGGAGTGAAGCACCACGGCTCGTTCGGCCGGAATTTCCTCGAGGTCGAGCCGCAGCTGCTTACTGACCTGGCCGCTGCCGCCATGGGTGACATCGCCCACCTGCTCCGGCCCGCCCACCTGCGCCAGCTGCGGGCCGTCCTGGACGACCCGGAAGCAAGCCCCAATGACCGGTACGTGGCCCGCGACCTGCTGAAAAACGCGTGCATCGCGGCCGGCCGGGTGCTGCCCATGTGCCAGGACACCGGCACCGCCATCGTGATGGGCAAGCGGGGCCAGCAGGTGCTCACCGACGGGCGCGACGAGGAACACATCTCCCGCGGCATCTACGACGCGTACACCACGCTGAACCTGCGGTATTCCCAGCTCGCGCCGCTGACCATGTTCACCGAGCAGAACACCGGCAGCAACCTGCCCGGCCAGGTGGAGATCTACGCCACCGGCGGCAGCGAGTACAAGTTCCTGTTCATGGCCAAGGGCGGCGGCTCGGCGAACAAGTCCTTCCTCTACCAGGAGACCAAGGCGGTGCTGAACCCGGCCCGGATGCTCTCCTTCCTGGAGGAGAAGATCCGGTCCCTGGGCACCGCCGCCTGCCCGCCCTACCACCTGGCCATCGTGGTCGGCGGGACCAGCGCCGAGTTCGCGCTGAAGACCGCCAAGTACGCGTCGGCGAAGTACCTGGACGGGCTGCCTTCGGCCGGCTCGGCGAGCGGGCACGGGTTCCGGGACCGCGAGCTCGAGGAGCAGGTGCTGGGCATCACCCGGCGGATCGGCATCGGCGCGCAGTTCGGCGGCAAGTACTTCTGCCACGACGTGCGGGTGATCCGGCTGCCCAGGCACGGCGCGTCCTGCCCGGTGGCGATCGCCGTGTCGTGCTCGGCGGACCGGCAGGCGCTGGGCAAGATCACCGCCGACGGGGTGTTCCTCGAGCAGCTCGAGACCGACCCGGCGCAGTACCTGCCGGACATCGGCTCCGACCAGGACGCGGGCCAGGTGGTGGCCGTCGACCTGACCCGGCCGATGGCGCAGATCCGCGCCGAGCTGGCCAGCTACCCGGTGCGGACCCGGGTGTCGCTGACCGGGCCGCTGGTGGTGGCGCGGGACATCGCCCACGCCAAGATCGCCGAACGGCTGGACGCGGGCGAGTCCATGCCGGCCTACCTGCGCGATCATCCGGTCTACTACGCCGGGCCGGCCAAGACGCCGGAAGGGTACCCGTCCGGGTCGTTCGGGCCCACCACCGCCGGGCGGATGGACTCCTACGTGGACCGGTTCCAGGCGGCGGGCGGATCGCTGGTCATGCTGGCCAAGGGCAACCGTTCGGCCGCCGTGACCGCCGCCTGCAAGAAGTACGGCGGGTTCTACCTCGGCTCGATCGGCGGCGCGGCCGCGCGGCTGGCGCAGGACTGCATCACCCGTGTGTCGGTGCTGGAGTACGAAGAGCTCGGGATGGAAGCAGTCTGGCAGATCGAGGTCCGCGACTTCCCCGCGTTCATCGTGGTCGACGACAAGGGCAACGACTTCTTCGCCGACCCGTCCGGGCCGGTGCTGAGCATCGGGGCGCACCCGTGACCTCCGGTTTTCGTGTCGAGCACGACTCGATGGGCGAGGTTCTCGTTCCGGCCGACGCGCTGTGGGGAGCGCAGACGCAGCGGGCGGTGCAGAACTTCCCGGTGTCGGGCGAGCGGATCGGCCGGGACATGATCGGCGCGCTGGCCTCGATCAAAGGGGTCGCGGCCGCCGTGAACGGCGAGCTCGGCGTGCTCGAGCAGGCGGTGGCCGAGGCGATCCATGACGCGGCCGCCGCGGTGGCGCGCGGGGATCACGACGACCAGTTCCCCGTCGACGTGTTCCAGACGGGGTCCGGCACCTCAAGCAACATGAACGCCAACGAGGTCATCGCGACGCTGGCCGCTGGCCGGCTGGGGCGGCCGGTGCACCCGAACGACCACGTCAACGCCTCGCAGTCGTCCAACGACGTGTTCCCGTCGGCGATCGGGCTGGCCGCCACCCGGCTGCTGGCCAGGTCCGTCGTCCCGGCGCTTGAGCACCTCGCGGCGGCGTTCGAGGCCAAGGCGGCGGAATTCGCCGCCGTGGTCAAGGTCGGGCGGACCCACCTGATGGACGCGGTGCCGGTGACTCTGGGCCAGGAGTTCGGGGGATACGCGGCGGCGATCCGGCATTGTGCCGAACGGACCGTGGCGATCCTGCCCAGGCTCGGTGAGCTGCCGCTCGGCGGGACCGCGGTGGGGACGGGACTCAACGCGCCGCCCGGGTTCGCCGCCGCGGTCATCGGCAGGCTCGCGGCGGATATGGGGCTGCCGCTGACCGAGGCGCGGAACCACTTCGAGGCGGCCGGGGCGCGGGACGCGCTGGTGGAGGCCAGCGGGGTTTTGCGGGTCACCGCGGTCAGCCTGTACAAGATCTGCAACGACCTGCGCTGGATGGGCTCGGGGCCGCAGGCGGGGCTGGCCGAGATCTCGATCCCGGACCTGCAGCCGGGCTCCTCGATCATGCCGGGCAAGGTGAACCCGGTCATCTGCGAGGCGGTCTGCCAGGTGTGCACGCAGGTGATCGGGAACGACGCGGCGGTGGCGTTCGGCGCGGCGGCGGGGAACTTCGAGCTGAACGTGATGATGCCGGTGATCGCGCGCAACCTGCTCGGGTCCGCCCGGCTGCTGGCCGCGGTGCTGCCGCTGCTGGCCGACCGCTGCGTGGCCGGGATCACCACGGCCGCGGGCCGGCTGCGGCGGCTGGCCGAATCCTCGCCCGTCATCGTCACCGCGCTGAACCGCTACCTCGGCTACGAGGCGGCGGCTCAGGTGGCGCACGAGGCTCTCGAGACCGGTGAGACGATCCGGGCGATCGTGCTCTCGCGGGGCTACGTCTCGCGGGGTGAGATCACAGAAGCCCAGCTAGACGCGGCTCTCGACGTGCTCGCGATGACTGACAGCGCACGATCTGGTGACACTTAATCAATGCTTAGGCCTCTGCCAGGGACCTTTCAGCGATCACCGTGTATGGTCCGCCTATGCACCCTTTGGCGGACACCGGGCGAGTCATCGCCGGCCGGTACCGTCTGCAGGCGCCCATCGGCCGCGGGGCCATGGGCGTCGTCTGGCGTGCCCGCGACCAGCTTCTGGACCGCGACGTCGCGGTCAAGGAGGTCAAGATAGCGGACACGCTCACCGATTCCGAGCGGGCCAACGCGTTCCAGCGGACGCTGCGCGAGGCCAAGACCGCGGCCCGGCTGAACCACCCGGCGGTGGTGACCGTCTACGACGTCGCCGAGGACGGGGGCCGGCCCTGGATCGTCATGCAGCTGATCAGCGCGCAGTCGCTGGACCAGGTGCTGGCGGCGTCGGGCCCGCTGTCGGCCCGGCGGGCGGCCGAGATGGGCCGCCAGCTGCTTTCCGCGCTGAGCGTCGCGCACGCCGCCGGGGTGATGCACCGGGACGTCAAGCCGAGCAACGTCCTGCTCAGCGACGACGACCGGGCCGTGCTGACCGACTTCGGCATCGCCACCTTCCAGGGCGACCCCAAGCTGACCCAGACCGGCATGGTGATGGGCTCGCCCGGGTTCACCGCACCCGAGCGGATCCGCGGCGAAGACGCCTCCCCCGCCTCCGACCTCTGGTCTCTCGGGGCGACCTTGTTCGCCGCCGTCGAAGGGCACGGGCCGTTCGAGAAGCGCGGCGGGGCGCTGACCACCATGTCCGCCATCATCAACGAGGACGCGCCCGAAGCCTCGGCGGCCGGCCCGCTGGCCCCGGTGATCGCCGCGCTGCTGCGCCGCGAGCCCACTGACCGGCCGGACGCGGCCAGCGCCGCGCGGATGATCACCGACGTGCTGCCGCTGCTGGCCGACCGGGCCGGCGGCGCGCCCGCCGGGTACGCGCCCACCGCCCTGGCCGCCTCCGCTGCGCCACCGCGGCTCCGGCCTGAGGCGCCCCGGCCTGAGGCCTCCCGGCCCGAGACGCCCTGGGCAGAGACGTTCCGGACGGACACGCCGACGCCGGTGCCGCCGGGGCCCGGCGGGACCTCGCCGGACTTCGCCTCGGCGGACCAGACGATCTCGCGGGAAGCGTTCGGCCAGGCGGCGGATACGGGACCGCCGGGCGGCCAGCCGGCTCCAGCCCAGGCCGGTTCAGCTCAGGCCGGTTCAGCTCAGGCCGGTTCAGCTCAGGGGAGTCCGGACTCGAGCGCGCCGACCGCGCAGGCGCCGATGCTGGGGGACCAGCAGCGGCCGGGTTCCTCGTCCGGGTACGGG
>CABEDN010000059.1_pt1 | contig 11844 bp, 10 predicted proteins | sample 3423051 | NCBI WGS metagenome assembly CABEDN01 (sample SAMEA5534330, study PRJEB31848) | metagenome | biome: tundra; feature: field; material: soil | place: USA | collected 2013-05 | depth 0.15 m
CGGTTCCCCGCGGACGCGATCCGCGACGCGCTCGGCGTCACTAGTACCGCCCGGGGGGACGAACCCGAAAGCCCCCCTGTCCCTCCGCCACCGCCACGTTGTCGTGCTCGAGCGGGCGCTGGCCCCGGGCACCGGGCACCGGCGGCATCGTGACCGCCGACATCCGGATGGCGCTGGCGGGCCGGATGGCCCCGCACCTGTCCACCGTCATCGCTGGCCTCGGCGGCCGCGCGGTCACTAAGAAGTCGCTGCGCGGCCTGCTGGCCACGGCCGCGGCGCGCGAGCTCGCGCCGCTCAGCTTCCTGGACCTGAACACCGGCCTGGCCGACCGGGAACTGGCCCGGATGCCGTGCCACCCGCCGGTCCGGCCCGAGCCCGGAGAACATGCTCCGGGACCTGGGTATCACCGCCTCACGGATCGGTTAAGACCATGCCGTACCAGCAGATCAAGTTCTACCAGACCGGCAGTTTCGCGGCCGGGAACCGGCTGCTCGCCGAGGACCAGCGCAGCGTCCAGGCGGGCGCCGGCCGCTCGAACACGCTGACCTGCGGGCACCGCGCCTGCCAGGGCTGCGGCGAGGCCCTCGGCGCCCGCTACGCGCTCGACGCGGTGATGCGCGCCACCAAGGGCAAGATGATCGCCGTCAACGCGACCGGCTGCCTGGAGGTGTTCTCCACCCCGTTCCCGGAAACCTCCTGGCAGATCCCGTGGCTGCACTCGCTGTTCGGCAATGCTCCCGCGGTCGCCTCCGGCGTGGCCGCGGCGCTCAAGGCCCAGGGCCGTTCCGACATCCGGGTGGTGGCCCAGGGCGGCGACGGCGGCACGGTCGACATCGGCACGGTCGACATCGGCACGGTCGACATCGGCACGGTCGACATCGGCATGGCCTGCCTGTCCGGGATGTTCGAGCGCAACGACGACGTGCTGTACATCTGCTGCGACAACCAGGCGTGCATGAACACCGGCGTGCAGCGCTCCGGCGCGACCCCGCCGGCCGCCCGGACGGCCACCACCCAGGCGGTCGGGCCCGAACCGGGCAACCGCTTCGGCCAGGGCAAGAACGTGCCGCTGATCGCGATGGCGCACGAGATCCCGTAGGTGGCCACCGCGACGGTGGCGGACCTGCGCGACCTGGAGTACGAGGCGACCCGGGCGATGGACTTCGGTGGCGCCCGCTACCTGCACGTGCTGGTGCCCTGCCCGCTCGGCTGGGGCAGCTCCCCGGCCGACACGATCAAGGTGGCCCGGCTGGCCACGGAATGCGGCCTGTTCCCGGTCTTCGAGGCCGAGACCGGCCAGGTGGTGAGCTCCACCCCGATCCGCCACCGGATGCCGGTCACCGACTACCTGCGGATCCAGGCCCGGTACGCGCACCTGTTCCGGCCCGCCGAACGGACCGAGATCATCGCCAAGCTCCAGGCGGCCGCCGACCGCAACATCGCCCGCTTCGATCTTTCTCCCGAACGGCCCCGCCTGCCTGCCCCGGCCACCCCTGCCACCCTCGGCGGGCAGCGCTCATGATGCGTAAGCCATTCGCGATCACCCCTGGACATCGGGTCGAGCCGGGCCAACCACACCGGTGCCTGGCGTACCGAGCGGCCGGTGTACGTGCACAACCTGCCGCCGTGCAACAACGCCTGCCCGGCCGGGGTGAACATCCAGCAGTGGCTATATCACGCCGAGGACAGCGGTCCGGAAGGCTACCAGGCCGAGTGTGTCCCGTTTAGGGATCCGTTTACGGGCGCCCTGCGGCGCTGGCGAGTTCCGCTACGGCGGCGACGGTTCGGTCGATCTCCGCTTCGGTGTTGTAGTAGTGCGGGGAGAAGCGGAGGAGTGGGTGAATGCCGCGCTCTTCGGTGTCGAGCGGGTTGTGTTCGGCCACGGTGGTGCTGACGTTGATGTTGGCTCGGCCGAGTGCAGCTGCGACGTCACCCGCGCTGCGGCCGGCGATCTTCGCGGTGACGATGGCGCAACGGTGCGTGCCGAGGTCGTGGGTGGTGACGCCCGGGAGCCGTCCGAGGTCCTCCCGCAACCGCTCACCCAGGGTGCGGGTGCGGTCGCCAATGGCGTCAAGGCGCAACTCGAGGGCCTGTTGCACCGCGGCGCCGAGGCCGATGATGTTGACGTAGCTGTTCTCCCAGGTTTCGAAGCGGCGGGCGCCGCCGGCCCAGGTGAAGCCGCGTCCGCCGTCCCATGTGGCGGAGCGGATCTCGGCGACGAACGGGTCGAGTCGCTCGAGGGCGGCGTCACGGACCCACAGGAAGCCGGTTCCGCGCGGTCCGCGGAGGAACTTCCGCCCGGTGCCGGTCAGCAGATCGCAGCCCACGTCGTTGACGTCGACGGGAAACTGGCCGACGGCCTGGGTGGCGTCCAGAAGGTACAGGGCGCCGGCGGCGCGGGCGATGCGCCCGACCGCAGCGGCGGGGTTGACCAAGCCGCCGCTGGTCGGCACCCAGGTCAGCCCGATCAGCTTGGTCCGTTCGTCGACGAGCTTGGTAAGTGCGCCGAGGTCGATCTGCCCATCGCCATCGTTAGGCACGACCACGATCTCGGCGCCTGAGCGCTGGGCGACCTGCAGGTAGGCCAGCACGTTGCTGCCGTACTCGTCGCGGCCGGTCAGGATCCGGTCACCAGGGCCCAGCGGGATCGAGTAGAAAGCGGCGTTCCACGCGTGGGTCGAGTTGTCGAACAGCGCCACCTCATCGCTTCGACCGCCCACCAGCTGGGCCAGCGCGGCATACGTGACATCGATCTGCTCCTGCGCCCGCGTAGCAGCTTCATACCCGCCTATCTCGGCCTCCAGCTGCAGATGAGTGGTCATCGCCTCCAAAGTTGACCGGGACATCAACGCTGCCCCGGCATTGTTCAGATGGATCCGGTGCAAACACCCGGGCGTCTGCGCTCGCAACTGATCAAGGTCCATACGCCCAGGCTGTCATGACTGCCACGATGACACGACGAGCCTCCCGGCACCGTTACATTCAGGAGCAGCCGCCCACAGCATCGACGCCTGGCTGCGCCGCGACCGCGCCGCCCAATGCCCCTGCGGCGCCATAGAAATGCACCCCGAGGAGTCCTAGCCGCCTCACGGGTCCCGCTAACCCCACCCGTCTCCACCCGTCACGTATAGAGAAAGTTTGCGGGGAGGGATTTTGCGGGCCTAGTCGCCTCCCAGCGACCTTAGCGGCCCACGTCAGCCCGGTGAAATTCCGTCCGTCCGGAATCGTCATGACCTTCAACCCGGATCGGTACGGACCTTCGGCCCTGCCCAGGTCGGGCCGGCGCGACGAGGCTGGTGAGCAGAACTTGACGAATACGTGGAGGCAGCCATGCGAGCCCTTGTGTACCACCACTTCGGCCTGGATGAGTTTGAAGCAGCGTACGACGTCTTCGCCCGGGCTGCGGATACCAGCGCGCTCAAGGTCGTCCTCAGCCGCTGAGGCCGGTGCGGCCTGGCGAGAAAGCATCAGCAAGAAAACAGGAGTGAGCACGATGAGAACCGCGGTCAAGGATGTCATGTCCACCCGTGTGATCTGGGTCAATCAGGACGCGCCGTTCAAGCAGCTCGCCGCCGCCCTGCGGGAGCACCGGGTCAGCGCGATCCCGGTCCTTGACGACCGGGGGAAGATCATCGGCGTGGTTTCCGAGGCCGACATGCTGACCAAGGAAGCCCTGGCGGGCGGCTACGACGGCATGCCGGGCATGATCACCGGCCTGCTGCGCCACAAGGAGCAGGACAAGGCGCGCGGGATCACCGCGGGCGACCTGATGACGAGTCCGGCGGTGACCGTTTCCGCTGAGGACACGATCGAGGAGGCCGCGCGGATCATGTACCGGCGCAAGGTCAAGAGGCTGCCCGTGGTCGACGCACAGGGTCACCTGGCCGGGATCGTCAGCCGCGCCGACGTCCTGGCCGTCTTTGACCGCTCGGATGAGGACATCCGTCACGAGATCACAGGCAACGTGATCCTCGATGAGTTCCTGGTCGACCCGGACACCCTTGCCGTGACGGTCAGGGACGGCGTGGTCACGCTGACCGGCGTCCCCGAATCTTCGCGCGCGACTAGAAGGAGACGATGACGATGAAGACGAGCGTCAAGGACATCATGACCACCAAGGTGGTGGTGGTTAGGCGCGGCGCGTCGTTCAAGGAGATGGCGGCCAGGCTCCGCCAGGACCGGGTGAGCGCGTTTCCCGTCGTCGACGACGACGGGAAGGTGATCGGGGTCGTCTCCGAGGCCGACATGCTGGTCAAGGAAGTCCTGAACGGCGATCACCTGGGCACCCTCACCGCCATGCTGCACCGGCGGGAGCAGGAGAAGGCCGACGGCCTGACCGCGGGCGACCTGATGACTCACCCGGCGGTTACGGTCGCGCCCGGCGAATCGGTCGAGCACGCCGCCCGGCTGATGTACACCCTGCAGGTCAAGCGGCTCCCCGTGGTGGACCACGCGGGCCGGCTGGTCGGGATCATCAGCCGGACCGACGTGCTGGCGGTCTTCGACCGCCCCGATGAGGAGATCCGCCGGGAGATCACCGACAATGTGATCTTGCAGGACTTCCTCGAAGACCCGAGTCAGTTCTCGGTGACCGTCCAGGCGGGTGTGGTGACCCTGGAGGGAAGCCCGGTAACCGCCACGCTCGGCCACGACCTCGTGCGCAAGATCCGGCACGTCCAGGGCGTCGTCGCCGTCCGCGACCAGCTTAGCTACCCCGACGCGTACCCGATCGTCGCCGGGCCGCTTTTCTGACCGATGACCACGGATCAAGCGGGCCACGTCTACGCCCTGCTGGCCGACGGAACGACGGTCGAGATCCGCCCGGCTACCCCGGATGACGTCGGCGCGGTCAAGGCCATGCATGAGGCGATGTCCCGCGACAATATCTATATGCGGTTCTTCAACTTCAGCCCGCAGGCCGGCGACATCGAAGCGCACCGGATCTGCCGGGAGCCCTCGCCGGATCAGGTGGCGCTGCTGGCGCTGTCGGGCGGCGAGGTGGTCGGCTGCGCCAGCTACACGACCGTTTCGAGCCAGCCCGTTTCGAGCCAGCCCGTTTCGAGCCAGCACCGGGTGGCGGAGGTCGCGTTCGCGGTGGCCGACCACATGCACCACCGGGGCATCGCCACGCTGCTGCTCGAGCACCTGGTCTCCCGGGCCCGCAGCCAGCAGATCAGCACGTTCACCGCGCATACCCTGACCGGGAACCGGGCCATGCTCAACGTGTTCGCCGACGCCGGCCTGCCGGTGGACCGCCATGACGAAGCCGGGGTCTATGAATTGACATTTCCGCTGACCGACGATGCGCTGTCCGGCCGTACGCTCGCCGTGGGTGACGGCGGGTCCGCCCTGGACAGCTACCTGAACGCGGTGGCCGAACGGGAATGCCGCGCGGACACCGCCAGCTTGCGGCACGTGCTGGCGCCCGAGTCCGTGGTGGTGATCGGGGCCAGCCGGAGGAAAGGCAGCGCGGGCCGGGCCATCCTGGACAACATCCGGGCCGGCGGGTACGCCGGCCGCGTGTGGGCGGTGAACCCGCGGGCCCGCCAGATCGGCGGTGAGCGCTGCCTGGCCTCGGTCCTGGACCTGCCCGAGCCGGCCGATCTGGCGGTGATCGCGGTGCCGGCCGCGTCGGTGCTCGAGGTGGCGGAGCAGTGCGGGCAGCGCGGGGTGCGGTCGCTGGTGGTGATCACCTCGGGGCTGGATGCCGGCGCGTGCGCGGACCTGCTCGCAGTGTGCCGCCGGCACGGGATGCGGCTGGTCGGCCCGGACGGGTTCGGCGTGGCCGTGCCCGGCATCGGGTTGAACGCCACGTTCGCCGCCCGGCCGCCCCGGCCGGGGTTGACGGGCCTGGTGATGCAGTCCGGCGCGCTCGGCTTCGCGCTGGTGGATCAGCTGTCCCGGCTGGGTATCGGCATCTCCTCGTTCGCCTCGGTCGGCGAGAAGCTGGATGTGTCTAGCAACGACATGCTGCTGTGGTGGGAGCACGACGGCGTGACCAAGGTCGCGGTGCTGTTCATCGAGTCGTTCGGCAACCCGCGCAAGTTCGCCCGCACGGCCCGCCGGGTCGGTGCCACCATGCCGGTGCTCACCGTGCTGGCGGCCCGTTCGGCGGCCGGCCAGCCGCCAGGCCGGAGCCCGGCGGCGCCGCTGGCCCGCCGGGAGGCGCTGTTCGAGCAGGCCGGGGTCATCACCACGCGGGGTTTCGGGGAGCTGATCGAGGCCACCGCGCTGCTGGCGACTCAGCCGGTGCCGGCCGGGCGCAGCGTGGCGATCGTGTCCAACGTCGGCAGCGCGGGGCGGCTGACCGCCGACGCCTGCGCCGACCTCGGCCTGACCGTCCACCGCCCGCACGGCCTGACCAGACGCAGGCTGCACGCGCTGGTGCCCGCGACCGGGACGGTCACCGGCCCGGTCGACATGACCGCCACCATCTCGGCCGGGCATTTCCGCCACGGCCTGGAACTGCTCGCGGCCGACGACCAGGTCAACGCGATCATCGCGGTGATCCTGCCCACCGGCGCGACCGGCGACCTGGTCCAGGCCGTCCAGCAGGCGGACCTCGCCGTCCCGCTGGCCGTGGTGGTGCTTGACCAGGCGGAATCCGTCCGGCTGCTGCCCCGCCCCGCGGGCGGCCGGGTGCCTGCCTACAGTTATCCGGAAGCTGCGGTGGCCGCGCTGGCCCGCGCGGCCGGTTACGGGGTCTGGCGGGCCGGGCCGCGCGGCCGGGTGCCGGACTTCCCCGACGTCGAGACCGCGCAGGCCCGCGCGCAGGTGCGCGAGTTCCTCCAGCACGCACCAGCAGGCGGCTGGCTGCCCCCCGGGCAGGTGGCCGAGCTGCTGCGCGGCTACGGCATATCCGTGGCGGCAGGCCAGGACGCGCCGGTGACCCTCGGCGTGGTCACCGGGGCCGCCGAAGTAAGTGTCGGGGTGACCGCGGACGACATCTTCGGCTCGCTGGTGGCGTTGGGGCCTCCTGGCGCGACCGCCGGAGAGTACACCGGCCACGCGGCGCGGCTGACGCCGCTGACCGACACCGACGCGGTCAACCTGATCCGCTCGGTCCGCCCGGCGGCGCTGGCCGCCGGTCACGAGGCCACCGCCGCGGCGCTGGGTGACCTGGTGCTGCGGGTCTCGCGGCTCGCCGACGACTTGCCCCAGGTCAACGAGCTGCGTCTCGATCCGGTCATCGTCGGCCCGGACGGGGCGCGCGTGGCGGACGCGCGGATCAAGATCGCGCCGGCCGAACGCCAAGACCCGTTCCTGCGCAGGTTGCGCTGACGTGTCCGGCACATTAATGCTGCCGGTACGCCGGCCGACCGCACCCGGGCGGGGGCGAAGATGGCCTGGGAACAAAACCCGGTTAACCGAATCGGGCACCACTGTCCGTTCTGATAAAAAAGGGGTTTTCGCATGACTGAGACTGAGCTTGGTCCGTTGACGCGCACCGAGCTTGATGCCCTTGATGCGTGGTGGCGGGCGGCGAACTACCTGTCGGTGGGGCAGATCTACCTGATGGGCAACCCGCTGCTGACCGAGCCGCTGCGGCCCGAGCACGTCAAGCCGCGGCTGCTCGGGCACTGGGGCACCACGCCGGGGCTGAACCTGATCTACGCCCACCTCAACCGGGTGATCAAGAATTCTCAGCTGAACGTCATTTACATCGCCGGGCCGGGACACGGCGGCCCGGGGATGGTGGCGAACACCTACCTGGAGGGAACCTACAGCGAGCTTTACCCGGGCATCGGCCAGGACGCGACGGGGATGGCCCGGCTGTTCCGGCAGTTTTCTTTTCCCGGCGGCATTCCCTCGCACGTGGCGCCGGAGACGCCCGGTTCGATTCACGAGGGCGGGGAGCTCGGTTACTCCCTGGTACACGCATACGGGGCGGCCTTCGACAACCCTGATCTGATCGTGGCCTGCGTGATCGGTGACGGCGAGGCGGAGACCGGGCCGCTGGCCGCCAGCTGGCACTCGGACAAGTTCCTCAACCCGGCCACCGACGGCGCGGTGCTGCCCATCCTGCACCTGAACGGGTACAAGATCGCCAACCCGACGGTGCTGGCCCGGATACCGCATTCCGAGCTTGTATCGCTGCTGAGCGGCTACGGGTACACGGTGCACACGGTCGAGGGTGACGATCCCGCGGTGGTGCACCAGCAACTGGCCGCCACCATGGACACCGTGATCGCGGAGATCCACGCGATCCAGCGGCGCGCCAGAGGTGCTGACCCGGGGGGACGACCCCCCGGAACCCCCCGCAGCGGGGACCTGAGCCGTCCGGCCTGGCCGATGATCGTGCTGAAGACCCCGAAGGGCTGGACCGGACCCAAGGTCGTGGACGGGCTGCCGGTGGAGGGCACCTGGCGGGCGCACCAGGTGCCGATCGACGCGGCCCGGACCAACCCCGGGCACCTGGCCCAGCTCGAAGCCTGGATGCGCTCCTACCGGGCCGAAGAACTCTTCGACGCCTCCGGCGCGCTGGTGCCCGAGCTGGCCGCGCTGGCGCCGGCCGGAACGGCGCGGATGAGCGCGAACCCGCACGCCAACGGCGGCGTGCTGCTGCGGGACCTGGACCTGCCTGACTTCAGGGAGTACGCCGTGCCGGTCAGTCGGCCGGGCGCCGGGATGTCGGAGGCGACCCGGGTGCTCGGCGACTGGCTCCGCGACGTGATCACTGCCAACCCGTCGAACTTCCGGCTGTTCGGCCCGGACGAGACCGCGTCGAACCGGCTCGGCGACGTCTTCGAGGTGACCAACCGGGCCTTCGACGGCGAGATCATCGACGGAGATGATCACCTGGCGCCGGACGGCCGGGTGATGGAGGTACTGAGCGAGCACATGTGCCAGGGGTGGCTGGAGGGTTACCTGCTGACCGGGCGGCACGGGATGTTCAACTGCTACGAGGCGTTCATCCACATCATCGACTCGATGTTCAACCAGCACGCCAAGTGGCTGAAGGTGACCCGCGGTATCGAATGGCGCCGCCCGGTCGCCTCGCTGAACTACCTGCTTTCCTCGCTGGTGTGGCGGCAGGACCATAACGGGTTCTCGCACCAGGACCCGGGGTTCATCGATCACGTGGTGAACAAGAAGGCCGAGGTGATCCGGGCTTACCTGCCGCCGGACACCAACACGCTGCTGTCGGTGGCGGACCACTGCCTGCGCTCCCGGCACTACGTCAACGTCATCGTGGCGGGCAAGCAGCCGCAGTGGAACTGGCTGACCATGGACCAGGCGGTCATCCACTGCACCCGGGGCGCCGGGATCTGGGAGTGGGCCTCCAACGACGCCCCCGGCGAGCCGGACGTGATCATGGCGTGCTGCGGTGACATCCCCACCCTGGAGACGCTGGCCGCGGTGTCGCTGCTGCGCGAGCACCTGCCGGAGCTGAAGGTGCGGGTCGTCAACGTGGTGGACCTGATGCGCCTGCAGCCGGAGACCGAACATCCGCACGGCATGTCCGACGCGGAGTTCGACGCGCTGTTCACCGTCGGGCGGCCGGTGATCTTCGCGTACCACGGGTACCCGTGGCTGATCCACCGGCTGACCTACCGGCGGCACGGCCACGACAACCTGCACGTCCGCGGGTACAAGGAGGAAGGCACCACCACCACCCCGTTCGACATGGTCATGCTGAACGACCTGGACCGGTTCCACCTGGTGATGGACGTCATCGACCGGGTCCCCGGACTCGCCGCCTCGGCCGGGCACGTCCGGCAGCTGATGGCGGACAAGCGCCTCACCAGCCGCGCCTACACCCGCGAGCACGGCGAGGACGCGCCCGAGATCAACGACTGGAAGTGGCCGTATTGAGCCCGATCCTGATCGTCAACGCCGGGTCGAGCAGCCTCAAGCTCCGCGTCCTGACGCTGCTTGCGGGTGCGGGTGCCGACTCGGTCACCGGCTCCGCCGACCTGCCCGCGCCGCGCGGCGCGGCCGACGCCGCCGCGATCAAGGCGGCGATCGAGGCGTTCGGCGAGGTGCACGCGGTCGGTCACCGGATCGTGCACGGCGGCCAGGAGTTCAGCGGCCCGGTGCTGATCGACTCCGACATCAGGCAGCGGATCGGCGCGCTCACCGACCTGGCGCCGCTGCACCAGCCCAAGTCACTCGCCGCCCTGGACGCGGTGCAGGCGGTGCTACCCACGGTGCCCGCCGTCGCCTGCTTCGACACCGCGTTCCACGCCACCATGCCGGCCGCCGCCGCCACCCTCGCGCTGCCGGCCTCGTGGCGGGAGCGCTGGGGGCTGCGCCGTTACGGGTTCCACGGGCTGTCGCACGCCTACGTATCGCGGCGGGCCGCCGAACTGATCGGCGGCGACGCTTCGGAGCTGCGGCTGGTCAGCTGCCACCTGGGCGCGGGCGCGTCGCTGGCCGCGGTGCACGGCGGCCGCAGCGTGGACACCACGATGGGCTTCACGCCGCTGGACGGCCTGGTCATGGCCACCCGGTCGGGTTCGGTGGACCCCGGGCTGGTGCTCTGGCTGCAGACGCACGCGGGGATCCCCGCAGCCGAACTCGGCGACGCCCTGGAGCACAGGTCCGGCCTGTCCGGCCTGGCCGGAACCGGTGACATGCGGGAGATCCTGGCCCGGGCCGCGGCGGGCGATGCCCGCGCGGAACTGGCCAGGGAGGTGTACCTGCACCGGCTGGCCGGCAGCGTGGCCGCGATGACGGCCGCGCTGGGCGGCCTGGACGCGCTGGTGTTCACTGGCGGCGTCGGCGAGAACTCCGCCGAGGTCCGGTCCCGGGCCGCCGGCCGGCTCGGGTTCCTCGGCGTCCGCGTCGACGAGGAGCGGAACGCGGCCGGGACCGGTGACCGGGACATCGGGCCGCCGGACGCCGGAGTCCGCACCCTGCGGATCGCCGCCCGCGAGGACATCGAGATGGCCCGCCAGGTCCGCACCGTCGTCCACCCGTAAAACAGGCCGGGCCCGGGCGGCGGATAGCATCGCAAGACATGACGGGACTGCGGGCAGGAGGGCACGGCGCAGCGGTCAGCGCCGCGCAGGCCGCTCAGCCTGGTCAGCAGGCCGGCCCGAAGCCCGGTGAGCTGGCGGCGGCGTTGCGGGCGGCCGGGGTCGGCCACGTCGACGATTCGGCCCGGCGGCGGGCCGAGTACTCCTCCGACGCGTCGAACTACCGGGTCGTGCCGGCCGTGGTGGCGTTCCCGGCGCACGTAGAGGAGGCGGCCGCCGCGCTGGGCGTGGCCCGCCAGTTCGGCGTGCCGGTCACCAGCCGGGGCGGCGGGACCTCCATCGCCGGCAACGCGGTCGGTCCCGGCCTGGTGCTTGACTTCTCCCGGCACCTGAACCGGGTGCTCGCGGTGGACCCGCAGGCCCGGACCGCGGTCGCCGAGCCCGGCGCCATCCTGGACGACATCACCGCGGCCGCGGCCTCCTGCGGGCTGCGGTTCGGGCCCGACCCGTCCACCCACGCGCGGGCCAGCATCGGCGGCGCCATCGGCAACAACGCCTGCGGCGCACGGGCCCTCAGATATGGCCGAACGGCCGATAACGTCATCAGCCTGGACCTGCTGCTGGCGTCGGGGGAACGGCTGGCGGCCCGCCGGTTCGGCCGCGACGGCCTGGCCGCCGCCGGGTCGGTCGGCGCCGCGCTCGAGAAGCTGATCGCGCCGCGGCTGGGGCTGATCCGCACCGAGTTCGGCCGGTTCACCCGGCAGGTGTCCGGTTACTCACTCGAGCACCTGCTGCCCGAGAACGGCGCGGATCTGGCCAAGTTCCTGGCCGGCACCGAAGGCACGCTGGGGATGGTCACCGGCGCGACGGTCCGGCTGGTGCCCTCGCCCAAGGCGGTGGCGCTGGCCGTGCTCGGCTACCC
>CABEDN010000064.1_pt1 | contig 11837 bp, 11 predicted proteins | sample 3423051 | NCBI WGS metagenome assembly CABEDN01 (sample SAMEA5534330, study PRJEB31848) | metagenome | biome: tundra; feature: field; material: soil | place: USA | collected 2013-05 | depth 0.15 m
GGGTGCGGGCCCGGTCGGCGGCCAGGTACGGGTTGCGGCAGGCGATCAGCCGCTCGCCGGGGAAGTCATCGGAGGTGATCTCCGCGAGGTCCTGCTGGTCGAAGAGGCTGAGCTGCAGCGGGCCGTCGTCGGCCATGAGCTTGCGGATGGCCGGGGCGCGCAGCGCGGTGATCCACCCGTAGGGGTCCGGCCGCGCCGTCCCGTCCTCGGCCTGGTTCAGGGCGTCGATCCGGGCGAGGTGATCATCCCGCGGTCCCCGACCATGACCATTTCCTGCAGGCCGAACTTCTTCCGCACCACGTCCACGATGGCGGTGAACGCGGAGGGGTCGCCGGTGTTGCTGGGGAACACCCGGACCGCGACCGGGCGGCCCTCACAGGTCGAACACCGCCATCTTCGACGGGTTGGCCTGCGGGGCCAGGTGGCGGGCCGCGAGCTTGGTGTCGGCCCACCAGGTCAGGGTGGACAGCTTGGACGTCGGGGCCACCACCCGGGAGATGATCAGCGCCATCGCCAGGTCCCGGGGCCGGCCCGCCGGGCCCAGCAGGGCGGGCAGCCCGAGCTTGGCGGCCATGGCGTGGACGGCGGAGGCGTGGCCGTCCGGCACCGAGCGGGTGATGGTGACGGCACCGGCGGCGGGGACCAGCTGCTGGCCTTTGAGGCCGGCGTCGATCAGGTCGATGACGTGGCCGGGCAGCGCGGACAGGTTGGCGACGGTCTCGTTCTTGACCTTGCCGCCGTCGTGGTAGGTGCGGCGCAGGTACGCCGAGGAGTAGTCCTTGCGGCGGCCCTGCTTGTCCACGTAACCGGTCTTGGAGACTCTGACTACACTCCGTGGCCGGATCTCACCGAAACGGCAGCTCAGGGCGCAATACCTACAGAGAGCTACGGCAACTTCGGCTTAATCGGCGCGTTCGGAGCGTGTCGCGAATTGGCCAGCAAATGGATCGTCCGCCGGCAGGTAAAGACGTTCGGCGTGGACAGCCCCACCCCGGACAACCCCGCCAGCACCAGTTATCCAGTCCACATGATGTGCCGTCGGGAGCACATCACGCACTACGAGAACCTCGCGAACCTGGACCAGGTAGTGAATACCCGGTTCACCTTCGCCGGGTTCCCGCTCAAGCTCCGGGGCGCGCACGGCGGCCCGACCCGCGCGGTGGCCCTCGTCAGCTAACGCCTGGGCGGGCAGACTGGACGTGGCACGCCGGGTCGGCCGGCGTCACCGGGGCGGGAATCCCGCCGGGAGGAGGCCGGGTGAACACGACCAGGACAGACACGGCCCGTGAAGTAGCGGCACGGGAGGTCGCCGTCCGGATGGCCGCCGCCGCCACCACCTGGCTTGACGCGCTCGATCCCGCGCAGCGTGAGGTGGCCGCCGGCCACGCGCCCAGCCCGGACGCCGACTCCGACGCCGAGCGCAGGCGCTGGTTCTACACCCCCACCGACCACGGCGGGCTGCCCCTCGGCGCCCAGCGGCCGGCCCAGCAGAGGCTCGCACACCAACTGGTCGCCACCGGACTGTCCACCGCCGGGTACGTCACCGTCGCCACCATCATCGGGCTGGACAACGTGCTCGACCACGTCGAAGGCTGGACCGTCGACTGGGGCCGGGAACGGGGCCGCGACCCAGGGCTGTACTACCTGCGGGTGTTCGGCGAGCCCGGCGGCACGGAGCCGTGGGGCTGGCGCTTCGGCGGCCACCACGTATCGCTGAACAACCTCATCGCCGACGGCATGGTCGTCTCCACCACTCCGTGCTTCCTCGGCGCCGACCCGGCGATCTCCCCGCTGCTCGGATCCGCCCCGCTGCGTCCGCTGGGCGGGACCGAGGACCTAGCCCGCGAGCTCGTCCGCTCGCTCGACACCGAGCGGGCCGCCCGCGCTATCCTGCTCGACCGGGCACCGTCGGACATCGTCGGCGGGAACCGGACGCGGCTGGCGGACGGCGACCAGATGATGCACCTGCGCGACATATGGCGCGGCTATTTCACCGAGCCCAGGCTCGACGGCAAGGTGACGCGGATGGGCGACGACGCCGGGCAAGCCTCCGGCTACGACGCCGGCGACTATCAGCTGACCGCGCTGACCAGTGCCCCGAAGGGCCTGCCGGCCCGGGAACTGGACGCGGGGCAACGGGACCTGCTGCGCGCGCTGCTTGCCACCTACCTGGGGCGCGTCCCGGACGGCCTGTCGCCACAGGCGGACTACGCCGACGACGCCGCGCTCGATGCTGTCCACCTGGCCTGGGCCGGGCCCACCGGCCCCGGCCAGCCGCATTACTACCGGCTGCAGGGCCCCCGCCTGGTCATCGAGTACGACAACACCCAGCGCCAGGCCAACCATGCCCACTCGGTGTGGCGGGATCCGGCGGCCGACTTCGGCTGCGACGCACTCGGGGCGCACCTGATGGCGCACCACCGCTGAGGATGGCCGCCAGCCTGCGGAAGAGTCGGATTACCCGGCGCAAAGCTTATAAATTCGCGGCGCCGTATGACCTGTAGGTCATGGAGTCAGTCAGGTCCAGCGTTAATTCCCCGGGCCGTAGAGCCCGAAAATGAGCTGTGGGTCGCCGGGGCGGAAGCTTCCCGAGAACTGCGAGCTGTCGCCGATGTCCCGGCAGCGGGCCAGCAGGCCGCGGCCGAGCGCGAGCTGCCGGCGCTCCCAGATAGCGAGCGCGGTCGGCACATTCCCGTCCGCAGCCGCGAGCTCTTGCGCCAGCGCCCACCCGTCGGCGGCCGCCTTGGCCGTGCCGGCCGCCGCGTGCGGGCGGACGGCGAACGCCGCGTCGCCGACCAGGCAGGCGCGGCCGAACGCCATCCGGGGCACCTCGATGTCGTAAATAACCTGGACGAAGGGCTCGGCCGTGCATGATACGACCTCGGCGATGGGGCTGGCGAGGAGGTCCGCGGCGGCCTGCCGCATGCCCGCGATGGCCTGCTCGGTGGCCGCGCCTGGTGGCAGCGACACCGGGCGCCGGATGCCGTCCCTGCCGGTCATGAGGACGTCGAGCGGCGCTCCCTCGGCGACGTTGACATACCAGACCGTGTTGACTAGACGGTTGCCCTCGCTCAGCGAGCCGTCCAGCGCGGGTATCGGGTAGACGAGGATGTGGCTACCGGGCAGCACCTGATAGGTGATCGCGCTGCCGAGGAGCGCGCGGGTGCCGGGAGACAGATCGCACTCGGGCACGGTTCCGCGCCAGGCCACGTACCCCGAGTAGGAACGGCCGGCGCCGGGCGCAAGCCGCGCCCGGCCGAGTGAGCCGACCCCGTCGGCGCAGACGAGAAGATCGGCTTCGGCCTGCGAGCCGGAGGCAAGGGTCACCCCGACCGTCTCACCGTCCTGGCGAAAATCGGTGACCTCGGCGCCCAGCAGGTAGCGGTCGGCGTCGAAGAGGCCGAGCAGGGACCGGTAGATCGTGTTCCAGGACGAGAACAGGTACCGATGCCGCTGCTCATGCCGGACGCTGCCGTCACGGTTGAGAAAGCGGATCCATTCCGTGCTCGAGCACACGTCGCAGGCCCGCAAGCCGCCGCGTCGCACTAGGTAATCCAGCGTGGTATCGAGAGCGGCGATCCCGGCCCCGCGTGCCGTCAGCGCCGTCGAGGACCGCTCGAAAACCCGGACGTCACAGCCGGCGTCGCGGAGCACCAGCGCCGCGGTCAAGCCGCCGATCGACCCGCCCACGACGATGACTGTCGGCATTCCGGACACCGGCTGTGATCCCTCCCGGCAGCAGGTTAGGGACGACCGAACGTCGCGACCTTGACGACCTCCATCTCGAACAGCACCCGCCGCTCGTCCATGGCGGGATCGCGCAGTGCGTACGGCGGCTCGTTTCCGGTGTACTTCACCCATATCCGGTCCAGCTGGGCGGTGACGCGCTGACCCTCCGCCGGGTCGTCCTCCGAGATCTCCCGCTTCACCACTGTCTTGATGCTGAGCCAGTGGTAGGTGTTCTCCGGGTTCATAAGGAGGAACGTGGCATACGGGGCCTCGCGGAGCCAGTCCACCTTCTTGCGGTGCGTGGCCAGGTTAAGCAGCACCGTGCCGCCCTCATAGTCAAACCACACAGGAGTCAGATTGGGGTGGTCGCCTCGGCCCATGACGGCCACGACGGCGGTCACCGGCTCATCCAGCAGCCGCTTGAAACTGGGATCCAGGTCGGCCAGAGTCGACACCGCCCCCCGATCTCCGATCATGAACTGGCCCGGTTGGGTTCCCTCGGCAACGTCTCTGAACTTCGCAACGGTAATAGCCACTGCACATGCTCCTTCGCATTAACTCGATCCCCAGGGGCTTAATCGCCGCCGGGGCGGTTGAGGTCGTGGCTTGCCCGCAGCCCGGCCGCTCGCGATCGCACCTCCTGCCTCGGCCGACTGGCTCGGGCCGGGCGCGAGCTGGCGTCCCGCTTCTCCTCGGCTCAGGTTCATGACCATGGGATAGCCGGCCGGGTCCACCAAGGCGTCGATCACCGTCGGGCCGTCCCGGCACAGCGCAGCCGCCAGCGCGCTCGCCAGCTCGGCCTCAGCGCGGACGACCACCGCTGCGGCGCCCATCGCCTCGGCAGTGCGGGCGTAGCTGACCGGCCCATAGTCGACGGCCTCGCCGCCGCCCTGACCGGCCGCCAGTTGCTTGATCTTGATGAGGCTGAGGGCGGCGTCGTTGAACACGATTACCACGATCCGCAGCGCCAGCCGGACGGCGGTCTCGATTTCAGACAGCGTCATGCCGAGGCCGCCGTCTCCGGTGAAGGCGATCACCGGCTGGCCCGGCGCGCAGATCGCGGCCGCGACAGCGGCCGGCAGGGCGAAGCCCATCGTGGCCAGCCCGCTTGAGATCAGCAGCCGACGCGGCTCTGTCACTTCCCACAACGGCATCACCGCGAGCATGTGGGCGCCGGCGTCGACGGTGGCGACGCAATCGTCTGGCGTATGCGCCCGCACCGCCGCGGCCACCTGCTGCGGCGCCAGCATGCCCGGACCCGCGCAAGCCGCGTCGGCCAGTCGCTGCGCGGTTTCCCTCCGGGCGGCCCGGCCGGCCAAGTGCGGCCAGTCATGCCGTCGGCCGGTGACCGCCAGCAGGTCAATCGCCGCGGGGAGCGGCATCGTCAGCTCACTGGCACCGGTGAAATACGTTGCCTGGCCCCGCTTGGCCGGGTATCCGGTGACTAGCATCGTGGGCCCCCGGTATTCCCAGGACGCCGGGATCATCTCCGCCTCATCGACGCCCAGCCCGATGATGAGATCGGCGGCGGATAGCAGCGGCCATTCCATTGTGCCGCCGGTGACCAACCCCGCAGCCTCAGCTTCGGAGTCAGGCATGATGCCCCGCGCCCGGTAGGTGTGCAGGGCCGGGATACCACTGCCGCGCAGCGCCGCCCGGATGGCGGTGGTGTGCGCGATGGCGTCGTGACCGAGCAGGATCGCCGGCCGCCGGGCCATGCGCAAGGCGCGGGCCAGCGTGGCGAGATCATCGCCGAAGGCGCTGCCCTCCGGCCGGGGCCCGAGCGAGCCCGGGCCAGGATCCGCCGGACCGTTCCGGCCAGGACCGGGGGCGTGGCAGACACTGCTGTCGTCCATAAGTACAACGACAGGGCCGGTCGGCGGCGTAAGAGCCAGCCGGACCGCATCCGCGGCCGCATCGCCGGCCTGGCTCCCGCCGACTGTCACCACCGCCTTGGCCACCGCCCGGCCCAGCGCGGCCAGATCCAGCCGCTGGTGGCTGATCCGGTCAGCCTCTGCCGACCGGACCGTGTCGGCGATGACCATGACCGGGAGCCGGTCGAGCGCCGCGTGCGCGATTCCGTTGACCGCGCTGGCCAGCCCAGGACCCCGGGTAACCAGCACCGCGCCGGGCACGCCAGTCAGGTCGGCGTATGTAGCGGCCATGATCGTGGCCGCGGACTCGGAATGCGTGAGAACGAACCGCAGGCCGGCCGTCGCAGCGGCGCCTACCACGTCCAGGTTCGGGCCGCCACCGGGGATGCCGAAGATCACCTGGGTGCCGGAACTGGCCAGCGCGGTCACGATTGCCGCCGCGCCGGCGGGCGCCGACGGGCGCCGGCCGTTATCGATCACCACGCAGTCCCGCGTGCAACTCTGGCTTCCACTCCGGACTCCTGCTCGGTCGCCCGGATCGGATCCCTCTAGACGGCCACGCTTGTTGTAGAAGGCCATACTTTAGGCGGAGACCGCATCCCGTCAAGAGATGATCATGCTGGCCGTCCTCGGCCAGCGCACCGTTCGATTCAGCCCGCCTGTCCCGGACGCCAGGGACCCGGGACGCGTTGATTCAGATAGGTCGGTCTTGTTGATCAAAGTAGATGGGGTTCTCGTAGTCCGAACCTTAGCCAATATGAGTTCGGTTACCTAGAAACCACCCTGCACGACAGGGCTTGGAATGCCGGGGTCTTTGTCTGGTTGATCACGGTCGGCGTGCCGGGGCGTCCGGCCGGGGAAGCCCGGTCACCGTGATCTGGGACAACCTCAATACGCACCTCGGCAGGAAGATGCGTGCCTTCACCACCGGTCACCCGGACTGGCTGACGGTGATCCAGCTGCCCGCCTAAGCCCCAGACCTCAATCCAGCGCGGAGGCACCTCGTCGGTGATGAAGAACGGCCTGAGCAACCTCACCGCCGGCACCACATACCAGCTCGCCGCCGCGATGCGGAACCAGCTGAACCGCATCCAGCGGCGGCCCGCTCTCATCACCGGATTCCTCGCCCCGACCAGACTCACCCTTGAATTAGAACCGTCCGACACCCAGACCCGGCGTTTCAAGCTCTGTACTCCGCGATCCTGCGAGAGCGGGACCAGGAACTCCCGGAAATGGACCACGGGCAAGCAGGATAGTGAGTCACCCGACTACCGATGCACCTTCGGCTGTTCGGCGTCGTGACAGGCAGACAAACCGTCCTCCGTGATAGAAAATCGCGTCCGCGTGACCGCCACGGCAGCTCGACGGATCCTCCGCTAAGGATGCCAGATCGGGAAGAATCTCCCGCGAGACCGCAACCTAAGGCGCTCTGACCAGCAACGAAGGGACAAAATTGCAGGTGGCTGGCTCTCATCGCAGCTTTCACTGCTAGGCAGGTGTTCGGAAAAGGTCGTGGGCCGTACAAGATTTGAACTTGTGACCTCTTCCGTGTCAGGGAAGTCCAGAGCGATTCTGGGTGTCTGTCACGGTCGGACTGAGTCGAACGGGGAGCCCTTGACCTGGGCGGACATTCTGAATGGGTCGCGCTGAGTCCGGGGACGGCTGAACACGTTGGCTCCCATTTGTGGCTCCCACGGCCTTTTGGGTTGGCAGGAACTGCTGATAGCGGTCATGATTATTATTCAGGGCTTCGCGATGCCGCACACCTGTCTGATCGATCCCTTCTGAGAGCCCCCGAACCTGCGCCGGACAGCAGTGCCTGACGAGGCAGACAGTGCAGCTCGAGCCGATAAGGGAGGGGCCAGCAACCTCCGACCGTGTGCAGTTCCGCCGGGAGCCGTCGAGAACGGATAAGAAGCCCGCGCCGCCGCCAGAGCCAGCGCAGTCATGCGGGTTCGATTCCCGTCGCCTGCTCCGCAGTGAGGGTCACGCAGCTGGCCTGCCGGTCCCCGGGACGTCGAACTTGTAGGCCAGCCCGGCCTGCGGCTGGAGCACGCGGAGCGGGCCGTGGCCGGTCCAGTAGCCCACCTGGAAGAAAAGCCCGTCAGTGGCCACGATCCACAATCCCGAGCCATCGGCGGACCAGCGCGCGCAGACGACGTCGCTGGAGCCCGCCGGGAATGCTCCCAGGACCGCGGGAAGCGTGGCGACCGGTACCGGACCGCCCGGAACCCTGATCAGCTTGCGGGCGCTGAGGTCCGCGACGTAGACGTACGTGCCGGTGATCGCGCCCTGGTGATCGGTGGTGTCCAGCGGAAGGGCGAGGCGCTGGCCTGCCGGATCGAAGTCGGACGTGTCGCCGGAATCGAGGACGGTGTGCGGCGGCAGGGCGATCTGTGTGTCCGGACCGCCTCGCACGTCGGTGACGTGCAGGGGGCAATCAGGCGGGCAGGCCGCAGCCTGCCAGGCCACATGGTCCGCGTCAGTACCGGCGATGATCGCGTTCGCCGGGATGCCGATACGTCCGGCACGGCCGTTCACCGGGTCCATGAGCGCTAGTTTCTGGTCAGGACCCTGGACGAGCAAGCCACGGACCGTGGCCGCCACCAGCGCCTGGTTGTTCAGGCGGAGGACCCCGGACAGGCGGCGGCCATCCTCACCGGCAAGCCAGGCCGGGCTGCTGGCCGGCCCGTTGCCCAACGGCGGCCCGGCCTGCTCGACCCAGACATCGCGATGGTTCGGCGCTAGCGCCATGTAGTTCGCCCGGGCGATGATGCGCGGGGGGCCAGCCCCCTGCGCATCGACGGGGACGAACAGCACATCTCCGATATCCGGGAGGTCGCCTGAGCCGTGGCCGTAAATAAGCGCGACGACGCCGTCGGCCACCGAGATGATCTGTTGCACCGCTGGATCGGGGCCGAGCGGATTCCGGGCATCCCCGGCGTCCGGCAATACGCTGGCCAGGGACGTTGGCGCCTGCTCCCGGACATTCAGCAGCCGCAGTTCCTGACCGCCCAGAAACAGCAGGGTTCCGGGCGCGCCGCCCGGCCGCACCGGCGTTCCGTGCAGCATCGACGGTGCGGCCAGGGCTACGGATGACGGCGAGGCCTGCGGCTTCCGGGGCGGCACCGAGCCGGAAGGACCTGAGGTCAGGTGGAAGGCGATACCGCCGGCGATGAGCACCGCCGCCGCCACGCCGGCCAGCAGCCGCCACGGCGTCGCCCGGAGGTGATCGGGATCACGACCCCCGCTGATGACGTCAAAGGCCGGCTCGTCAGGCATAACGCCAACCTACCCGCGCGGCCCTGGTTCAGCAGGGCCGGTCCTGATCCGCTAGGGGACGTCGGGGTCAGGATCAACAGGCCGCTTACCTGGCCGTCCGCGTTGAAGGCGACACCGCCCCACCCGGACTGTCACCCATTGCTCCGGGATCGGCTCCCGGGCGGAGCCAATCTGGGGGATCTGGATCAGGTGGTCCATCAGCGCGATTCCCTGCAGGCCAGCCTCGGCGGCGGCGTGGGCCACCGCGGCCAGCCAGCGTGCCGGGCCTGCCGCGTCCTCACCCCAGGGAAATCGCGACAGCTGCAGCACCAGGCCCATCCGGACCGGCCGCTGCCGCTGCTGGCTGGCCGCATCCTCGCGCCTGGGGTGTGCGAGGCCTCGGGCTGAGCTTGCCTGGCGGTTGTCACCAGGTCCCATCCCTCGCCGCGGATCTCCACGGCGGCCGCCTGCATCCGCCGCAACTGGCCCTCCAGCGCAGGCGCGGGCACGGGCCGATCGCGTGCGCGGTTCTGCCGGCGACACTCCACCGGATCGGTGTCGACAAGCACGGCGACGGCGGGCATGCTGCTGCTCCTGTCCAGCTCCAGGTAGCTACGGCGCCGCGCCGGGTCAAGGCCCAGGGTGTCCACCACTGCGTCAGGCCGTGCCGCAGCCCGGCCGCCACTATGTGGTCAAGCAGGGCAAAGCGTCGGCCAATGCATTCAAGTCGTGCTCGCCGCTACCCACCAGCGCGCGCAGCCGGTCCGACGAGAGCACCTCATCCAGGCGGTAATGCTCCGCCGCCCAGACCGACTTCCCGGACCCGGACGCCCCGGCCAGCGCGACCAGCGCAGGATCGGGCAGCGCCACAGCCGTTCCCAGTTCCGCCGGATCCACCCCTCCAGCTTGGCAGATCCTCATACGACGCCGAGCGCGCGCTCGACTTGCTCGAAGGCGACCCACACCTAGCCCGAGTTTCCGGGCTAAGTTGATCTTGGTCTGCTGAGGCGCCGGTCCTGGTGCCCTTGCCTGGGCAAACAGCGTGTCGGTGGTCGCTGGGTGCGTGTGATAATGTATTACCCATATATGGCATCGATAGTCGGTAAGAAGCGCGGCGAGGCCACCTACTACTACCTGGTGGAGTCAGCCCGTGTCGGCGGCAAGCCCCGGATCGTATCCCAGGAATACCTGGGTACTGCCGAGGAGCTGGCCGCGGCGATGCGCGGCGGCGGGCTGGGGCTGCCGGATCGGGTCCAGCACAAGGACTTCGGCGCGGTCGCGGCCGCCTGGGGCATGCTCGAAGACCTCGGCGTGGCCGCGATCATCGACCAGGTGGCCGGGGCGCGGCGGTCTGATGCGGGTGCCAGCGCCGGGACCTACCTGGTGCTGGCGGCGCTGAACCGGCTGGCCGATCCGTGCTCCAAGCGGGTCTTCGCCGACTGGTGGGCCAGGACGGCGGCGCCCCGGTTCACCAAGATCCCGGCCTCGGTGCTGGATCACCGGCGGTTCTGGGACGCGATGCATGCGGTGCCGCTGGAGGCCCTGGAGGAGATCAGCCGCCGGATCGCGGTGCGGATCGCCGGGGAGTCCGGGCTGGACTGCTCGTCGGTGGCGCTGGACATGACCAATTTCGCGACCTTCATCGATACCGGTAACGGCAAGGCTCCCATCGCGCAGCGGGGCAAGGCTAAGCAGAAACGCTCCGACCTGCGGCTGGCCGGCCTGGGCCTGGTGGTCACCCGGGACGGGGGGATCCCGCTGGCCTGGCGCGCCTACCCCGGCGACAAGCCCGACGTCACCCAGTTCCCCGCCCTGACCGGCCAGCTCCGCGCCTCGCACCAGGCGATCTGCGCCGCCGCCGGGCAGCAGCCCGCGCCGCAGATGACCGTCGTATTCGACGCCGGGCAGAACTCCGGGGACAACTTCGCCTACCTGGCCGGCACCGGCCTGGGCTACATCGGGTCGGTACCCGCCTCGGACTGCCCGGACCTGGCCAGCCTGTCCGCCGGCGTCCGCGCCGTCGTGGACCAGGACCGGTTCGGCGGCCTGACCGCCTACGACACCCGCCGCGAGGTCTACGGCGCTGATCGCCGGGCGATCCTGACCCACTCACCCGAGCTCCACCAGGCGCAGGCCCGCGGGTTCGACGGCACCACCCTGGCCAAGGCGGGCCGCAAGCTGGACGAGCTGGCCGCCACCCTGGCCCGCGGCAAGACCCGCCGCCCGCGCGAGAAGGTCGAAGCCGAGATCGCCTCCATCACCGGCAAGCCCTGGGTCCGCCGCGTCATCACCTGGCAGCTTGACGGAGACCAGCCCTGCGACCTGCGCCTGACCTGGAGCATCGACCAGGCCGCCCGCGCCGCCCTGGAAGAAGAAATCTTCGGCAAGCATGTGCTGATCACCAGCCACGACGACTGGCCCGCCGCCGAAGTGATCGCCGGCTACCGGTCCCAGTCCGAGGCCGAGTCCTCCTTCCGCCAGCTCAAAGACCCCCACGTAGTGTCGTTCTCCCCGATGCACCACTGGACCGAGCACAACATCCGCGTGCACGTGTTCACCTGCGTGCTCGCCCTGCAGATCGCTCACCTGATGCGGCTGAAAGCCCGCCGGGCCGGGCTGGACCTGTCGGTGCGCGAACTGCTCGGCGAACTCGCCGGGATCGGTGAGACCGCCCTGCTCTACCAGGCCGAGCGGGGACGGCCCCGCGCCCACCGCATGCTCACCGACACCACCCCGGTCCAGGACAAGCTCACCGAGATCTTCGGCCTCGACCGCTACGCGCCCAGGCGCTGACGTGGGTAATACGTCCAACCACGCCCAGCGCACCCACTGACCAGCGGAAACAAGAGCAAGATCAACTTATCCCGGAAACTCCGGCTAGCGACGTCGGGTGAGATAGCGACGCCAGGCCGGAAGGCTGACCGGCCGTGCTGGCCAAGAGCCGGCTCGCGATTCCGGCACCGAATACCGCAC
>CABEDN010000079.1_pt1 | contig 11738 bp, 12 predicted proteins | sample 3423051 | NCBI WGS metagenome assembly CABEDN01 (sample SAMEA5534330, study PRJEB31848) | metagenome | biome: tundra; feature: field; material: soil | place: USA | collected 2013-05 | depth 0.15 m
TGAGATCACCAGGTATGGCCTGCGGGCCGGCCGGGACGGGCAGGTGCCGGGCGCGGTCAAGGTCGGCGAGCACGGCCATGGGACGGTCACCACCGCCGGCAGCCGCGACGGGATCGTCAGCCCGGCCGCCAGGGACCGGATCCGCGCGTTCGCCCGGCAGCGGCTCGGCGGCCTGGACCCCGAGCCCGTTGGCGAGGTGACCTGCCTGTACACCTCGACCGCCAGCGAGGACTTCATCTTGGACCGGCGGGGACCGTTCGTGATCTGCTCTCCGTGCTCCGGCCACGGTGCCAAGTTCGCGCCGCTCGTCGGCGAGATCGCTGCCGACCTGGCCTGCGGCGGGACCGCTCCGGAGCCGCGTTTTACCCTCGCCGCCCACCAGGGCTAGCGGCTGTCGCGGCAGCGTCCTCAACCGGGGATCGCTTCAGAACGTCTAAAGATGTATCAGCAGGCGGCACTTCGCCTCTAAAGTTCTTGACGGTGGGATGTCCCGCGAGGTGGAGCCCTCATGCAGCCTTTTCGCTTTGCTCAGCGGTGCCGCCCGGGTTTCCCGCCCGGCCTGTCCGCACAAACGCCGGCCCGGGTGGCGACCCGGCGCCTGCGCTGGTGGCTGGGTATCTGCCTGGTCGCCATCGTGGCGGGCTGGCCGGCCATGCTGGCCGTCAGCAGCGCGGCCGGGCCGCCCGCATCCGGGACGGCTTACGTCCTGACCGCGTTCGGGGGCCCGCAGGCCAGGGTGATCAACCCGGGCCCGCCCACCGGGCTGACCGCGGCCGGGGGCAATGCCCAGGTGACGCTGTCGTGGACCGCGCCTGCCTCCGATGGCGGCGCGGCGATCATCGACTATGACGTCTACCTGGGTACCAGCCCCGGGGGCGAGTCCGCCGCCCCGGCCAAAACCGTCACCGGGACGAGTGCCGTGGTGACCGGGCTGACCAACGGCACCACTTACTACTTCACGGTGGACGCGGTCAACGACGCTGATCTGCACAGTGCCGCCTCGGCCGGGGCGACGGCCACCCCGGTTCTCCCGGTCACCGCACCCGGGGCGCCCGCCGGGCTGACTGCGACCGCGGGCGACGCTCAGGTGAGCTTGTCGTGGACCGCGCCAGGCTCCGACGGCGGCGCGCAGATCACCAGCTACGACGTCTACGAAGGAACCACGGCCAGCGTCAAGCACGGCACCCCGGTCACCAGTTCCAAGGGCACCAGCGTGACCGTGAAGAACCTGGCCAACGGCACCACCTACTACTTCGAGGTGACCGCGGTCAACCAGGCCGGCCAGGGCTCCGCGTCCGGCGCCGCCTCCGCTACCCCGGCGCTCGCGATCACCCAACCCGGACCGCCCACCGGGCTGGCCGCGACCCCGGGTCGTGGCCAGGTGATCTTGTCCTGGACCGCGCCCGCCTCCGATGGGGGCGCCGCGATCAGCGGTTACCTGATCTACCGGGGGACCAGCCCGGGCGGCGAGTCCGCGACCCCGGTCAACGGCTCGCCGGTCAGCGCCACGGGCTACACGGTGACGGGCCTGGCCAACGGCACCACGTACTACTTCAAGGTGGCCGCGGTCAACGCCGCCAAGCATCAGGGCAACGATTCCGGTGAGATCTCGGCCACGCCGGTGTCGGCCACCGCCTCGCCGTCCGCCACCGCCTCGGCGTCGGCCGGGGATCCGAGCGCAACATCCGGAGCCTCCGCCGCGGCGGCCGGGCCAACGACCTCGGCCAACGCCCAGGTGAGCCCGTCGCCGACGGGTATCCTGGCCGCGAAGAAGGTACCGAAGCCGGTCATCATCTCGCTGGCCGCCGTCGCCGTCGGGGCCACGGCCGGAGCCCTGACGCTGGGCGCGTGGCGGCTGCGCCCGCAGCGGCTGGCCCCGCGGTCGCATCCGTCGCTGGCACCCCCGTCGGACGTGCGGGCCGTGCCTGATATGGGTCCGCCCGGCTCGGTCACCATTCATGAGATCGGCATGGACGAGAGCTACACGGTCCGCCTGGAGCCCCTTCCCGGAGCCGTCATCACGACCCTCGAGGAGGTCCCCTCGTGACGACCGATGAGCCGGACCGGCCGCTTACCGCCGCCGATCTGCTCTTCGGCTCATCCGCGGATACTCCCAAGGCGCTGGCCAGTCACATCATGTCCGCCGGTCATACCAAAAGCCTGGGCGGTGCGCTGGCCCACCTGCCGCGGGTGACCCGGGAAGCGGCCGTCCGGGAGGCTGCGGGCGCCGCGGCCGGGCTGCTGAAGATCGACCTGATCGAGATGCTCGTGGCCGGCTGGCGCGAGCACCGGGAGATCATCGGCGCCGCACGGCGCACCCTGGCCACCCCGGCCAGCAAGGAACTGGTCGGCCTGGGCGCGCACCGGATCACCACGATCCAGCAGCCCGCGGTCGGCATCCTCCTGGATGGCCGCCGGGTGCATACCCTGCAACTCGGCGTGTCCATCATTTTCGACGTCACCGCCCTGGTGGCCGGGGTCAGCGTCGGCCGGCTGGCCGGCGTTCACTCCGGGCGCTGCGATGTCGGCGTCGCCCTGACCGTCCACGAGGTCGAGGTTCTCACCAAGCGGGCCCACCTCGAATTGCCCGGGGTCAAGGCGCTCAGATCCGGAATCCGGCTGCTGCCCGCCAGCGAGTACCCCGTCAGCGACTACCCCGGCAGCATGCACCCCGCGAGCATGCACCCGGACGGCGGATACCCGGGTGGCATCCACCCGGAGAGCCAGTTCCCGGCCGTCGAACTCGCCGGCGCGATACACCCCGCCGAGGTGCATCCCGGCGCCGAGCATCCGAGCAACGGGGACCCGGGTGGCGGACATCCGGACGGGGGGCACGGTGGCGAGCACCCGGACGGGGGTCACGGTGGCGAGCACCCGAGTACCGGGAACTCCCCGCCGCTGGACCGCCGGGGATAGGCCGATATTCGGCAACTGTTCCGCCCGGTGGATATCGGGCGCATACGGCGAGCCTGCTTGCCGGCGGCCGGCGCAGGCCATAGAGTCCAAGCCAGGTTCCGTGGGCATCGTCGCGGCCTTAGCACGGAGGTTCAGCACTGGTGGCAGCATCCCGCATGACAGAGCACCAGGCAGGAGATCTTGGTCCGACCGGGCGGCCAATGTCCGCCTTCCCGGATCCCGGGCCGCTCATGGTTCACGGCCCGGCGCGCATCATCGCGGTCTGTAACCAAAAGGGTGGCGTAGGTAAGACTACTACCACGATCAACCTGGGCGCGGCCCTGGCCGAGCAGGGCCGGCGTGTCCTGCTCGTCGACTTCGACCCGCAGGGAGCACTCTCGGTCGGGCTCGGCATCCAGCCGCACGACATCGACTACACGGTCTACAACCTGCTCATGGAGCGCGACGTCACTCCGCACGACGTGATGCACAAGACCGGCGTCGACGGCATGGACCTGCTGCCGAGCAACATCGACCTGTCCGGCGCCGAGGTCCAGCTGGTGCACGAGGTCGGCCGCGAGTACGTGCTCGGCGGAGTCCTGCAGCCGGTAATGCCGGACTACGACATGATCATGATCGACTGCCAGCCTTCCCTTGGCCTGCTGACGATCAACGCGCTGGCGTGCGCCAACAGCGTGCTCATCCCGATGGAGTGCGAGTACTTCGCGATGCGCGGCGTGGCCCTGCTGATGGAGACCATCGACAAGGTTTCCCGCCGTCTGAACACCAAGCTCACCATCGACGGCTTGCTGGCCACGATGTACGACTCACGCACGCTTCATACCCGTGAGGTCCTGGCCAGCATGGTCAACGGTTTCGGAGACAAGGTTTTTCATACTGTAATCAACCGCACGGTGAGGTTCCCGGACGCTACGGTGGCCGGAGAGCCTATTACCAGCTTCGATTCCGGTTCAATGGGGGCGAATGCCTACCGGGAGCTGGCCAAGGAGGTACTGGAGCGGTGGCGGCAGGCAGGGGACGATCACGGAGGGTAAGCCTTCCCGGGGTCGCTGAGCTCTTGCGTCCCGCTGCTATCGGCCCGGACGGAGGCGACCAGCGCCGGGCCAGCGGCCGGCAGAAGCACTCCCAGAAGATCACCGTCTACCTGTCCGCCGAGGAACTACTTGACCTGGAACGCGCCCGGCTCGCGCTGCTGCGCTACGGGGCCGCCGCCGACCGCGGCCGGATCGTCCGTGAGGCGATCGCCGTCCTGCTCGCCGACCTCGACGCGCAGGGCCAGGACAGCCTGCTGGCCCGCCGTATCGCCGCCGCGAACCAGGCCGGCGACGATCCCGCCAACCAGGCCGGTGACCGCCCTGCTCATGACAACCGGGCTCATGACAACCGGGCTCATGACAACGGGACCCAGGACAGCGGGACCCAGGACAGCGGGACCCAGGACAGCGGGACCCAGGACAGCGGGACCCAGGACAGCGGCGTCCGGCCGCCCGGCGCGGGGAGCGCCAACGGCCGGGCGGATGGATCCGGGCGCTAGCAGGCTGCGGATACCGTCATGACCGTGAGCGTGCACGACCCGGATCTGGCGGGTGACCCCGAGGGTGCGGCCCGGCCCAGCTCCTTCGAGGTGCACCTCGACGTATTCGAGGGCCCGTTCGACCTGCTGCTCGCGCTGATCTCCAAGCACAAGCTGGACATCACCGAAGTCGCTCTGTCTCAGGTCACCGACGAGTTCATCGGCTATCTCTCGGCACGCGCCGACGGCTGGGACCTGGACCAGGTCAGCTATTTCCTGGTGGTCGCGGCCACCCTGCTGGACCTGAAGGCCGCCCGGCTGCTGCCCTCCGGTGAGGTGGAGGACGAGGAAGATCTCGCCCTGCTCGAAGCCAGGGACCTGCTCTTCGCCCGCTTGCTGCAGTACCGCGCGTACAAGGAAGTGGCGGCCGTCTTCGCGGCCCGGATGACCGCCTCGGCTCGCCGCTTCCCGCGGCGGGTCCCGCTCGAGCCGCGGTTCGCGCAGCTGCTGCCCGAGGTCTTGCTCGGCCTGGGCCCCGCGGAGTTCGCCAGGCTCGCGGCGCTCGCGCTCGCGCCCAAGGTGCCGCCGAAGGTCTCGACCGAGCACATTCACTCGCCCGTGATCAGCATCAGGGAACAGGCCCAGGTCATCGCGGCCCTGCTGGCCAAGCTCGGCCGGGCTAGCTTCCGGCAGCTGACCGCCCGCGCAGCCGGCAGCTACGAGGTGGTGGCGTCGTTCCTCGCGCTGCTCGAGCTGTACCGGGACGATGTGGTGTCCTTCGAGCAGGTGGCCCCGCTCGGTGACCTGTACGTGACCTGGACGGGCCCCGCTGAGACAAGCACCGCTGAGACAGGCACCGCCGGCCCCGGCACTGATAGCGTCAGTGAGCTGACGGAAAGCGACGATGAACCATGAGCATCGAATCTCCGCCCGCGGGCCACGAGCGCCACCAGGGTCCCGGCGCCCCCGACGACGCCGAGGCCATCACGGCGGGACCGGGGCTCAGGGCCAGCCTGGAGGCAATCCTGCTGGTGGCCGACGAGCCGGTGCAGCTGGTCGTGCTCGCCCAGGTCCTCGAGCGACCGCGGAACGAGGTGGCGGCCGAGCTGCGCGAGCTGGCCGCGGCCTACGCCGCCGAGGGCCGCGGTTTCGAGCTGCGCGAGATCGCCGGCGGCTGGCGGTTTTACACCCGCGAGGATTGCGCGCCGCTGGTCGAGCGTTTCGTGAGTGACGGGCAGGAGGTCCGGCTGACCCAGGCGGCGCTGGAGACCCTGGCCGTGGTCGCCTACCGTCAGCCGGTGAGCCGGGCTCGGGTGTCAGCTGTCCGCGGGGTCAACTGCGACGGGGTCATGCGCACCCTGGTGCTGCGCGGCCTCACCGAGGAGGCGGGCACGGATCCGGAGACCGGTGCCATCCTGTACCGGACCACCAGGTACTTCCTGGAACGCCTGGGGCTGGCGAGCCTGGAGGACCTCCCGGATCTCGCGCCCTTCCTGCCGGAGAACATTGAGGACATCGAAGATGAGAACGCCCGACCGTAACCCCAGGGGCCGCGACTTCGACGATGAGGACGACGAGGGTGAGCGGGACTCGCTGACCGACGTCCCGGGCGGGGTCCGGCTGCAGAAGGTCCTGGCCGAGGCGGGGATCGGCAGCCGCAGGTACTGCGAAGGGCTGATCGGCGAGGGCCGGATCGAGGTGGACGGCGAGACCGTCCGCCGGTTCGGCGCCCGGGTCGACCCCGGCCACCAGGTGATCAGGGTGGACGGGAAACGCATCCCGGCCAAGGCCGGCCAGGTCTACCTGGCCTTCAACAAGCCGCCCAAGGTGCTGACCGCGATGTCGGACGATCGGGGCCGCAAGACGGTCGCCGACTATCTGGGCGACCGGTCCGAGCGGCTCTTCCACATCGGCAGGCTGGACTACGACACCGAGGGCCTGATGCTGCTCACCAACGACGGTGAGCTCGCGCACCGGCTCGCCCACCCCAGCTTCGAGGTGGCCAAGACGTACCTGGCCGACGTGACCGGCCCGACGCCGAGAGATCTCGGCCGCCGCCTCATGGCCGGGATCGAGCTCGACGACGGCGTGGTCACCGCGGACAAGTTCCGGGTGATCGACCGGTCAGGCCACCGGGCGCTGGTGGAGATCACCTTGCACGAGGGACGCAAGCACGTAGTGCGGCGGATGCTGGCCGCGACGGGGCATCCGGTCAGCCGGCTGGTCCGCACCGACGTCGGCCCGATCAGGCTAGGGAACCTCAAGCCGGGGACCTCGCGCCGGCTGACCACCCCCGAAATCGGCGAGCTGTTCGCGGCGGTCGGCCTGTAAAGGTCGGTAGCCTGTGCCCATGGGAGGTCCGATGAAAGTCAGGGCGGTTCGCGGTGCGGTGCAGGTCGATTCCGCCGGCCGGGACGCGATACTCGAGGCGACGGCCGAGCTGGTCACCGAGGTCATGACCCGCAACGAGCTCACCACCGACGACGTGATCAGCGTGCTGTTCACGGCGACGCCTGACCTGACCGCCGAATTTCCCGCGCTGGCCGCGCGCAAGATCGGCTTTCATGACGTGCCGCTGATCTGCGCGTCGGAGATCGCGGTACCCGGCGCCATGCCCCGGGTGGTCAGGCTGATGGCCCACGTCGAGACGGACCGCCCGCGGTCGGCGATCCAGCACGTATACCTGCGGGGCGCCGCCGCGCTCCGGCTGGACATCGCTCAGTAAGGGATGACCCAGTGAGGGTTACGGTCATCGGGACGGGGCTGATCGGGACGTCGATCGCGCTCGCGCTGCGTGAGCGCGGCTCCAGCGTCTGGCTCGCCGACCAGGACCCGGCGGCGGCCCGGCTGGCCGCCGACCTGGGCGCGGGCGACCTGCTGCCCGAAGCGCCCGGCCGCCCGTGCGACGTGGCGGTGATCGCCGTCCCGCCGGCCGCGGTCGCGGCGACGCTGGCCGGCGCGCAGGCGCGCGGGCTGGCCGCCTGCTATACCGACGTGGCCAGCGTGAAGCAGTTCCCGGTCGCGCAGGCCCGGGCGCGCGGCTGCGACCTGACCGGCTACGTGCCGGGGCACCCGCTGGCCGGACGGGAGAAGCACGGTCCCGCGGCGGCCCGCGCCGACCTGTTCCTCGGCCGGACCTGGGCCCTGTGCCCGGTGCCCGAGACATCGGAAGAGGCCACCGCCGCCGTGACGGCCCTGGTCCGCGAGTGCGGAGCGGTCCCGATGCGCACCGAGGCGGCCGCGCACGACCGCTGGGTCGCGCTCAGCTCGCACGCCCCGCACCTGGTGGCCGCGGCGATGGCGGCCCGCCTCGAGAGCGCCCCGCCCGAGGCGCTCGACCTGGCCGGGCAGGGGCTGCGCGACGTGACCAGGATCGCGGCCGGCGACACCGGCCTGTGGCTGCAGATCCTGTCCGCCAACGCCGCGCCGGTCGCCGAGGTGCTGGCCGCGGTGGCCGCGGACCTGGCCGAGGCCGCCCGCGTGCTGACCGGCGGCGACGACGACGATCTTAAGCCGGTCACGACGCTGCTGGACCGCGGCCAGGCGGGCGTGGCCAGGATTCCCGGCAAGCACGGCGGCGCGCCCGGTGAGTTCACCGTCGTCCAGGTCGTCATCCCGGACCAGCCCGGCGAGCTGGCCCGGCTGTTCCACGCGACCGGCGCGGCCGAGGTCAACATCGAGGACGTCAGGATCGAGCACTCACCCGGGCTGCCGGTCGGTGTCGCGGAGCTTTCCGTGCGCCCCGCCGAGGCGGCCCGGCTGCTGGACGCCCTGGACCGGGGCGGCTGGCCGGTCCGCGGGTAGCGTCCCGCCCCGGCCTGGTCCCTTACCCGGCTCCGCCGGTAGCATCGCACGGGTGAAGACTTCAGCAGGCCTGGAGAGCGAGACGGGCGAGGTGAGCGATACGGGCCCCAGGCTTGTCGTCGCGGTGGACGGGCCTTCAGGGGCGGGTAAATCGAGCGCTTCCCGCGGCGCGGCGGCCGCGCTCGGCCTGCGGTACCTGGACACCGGGGCCATGTACCGGGCCCTGACCTGGTGGCTGCTTGACCGGGGCGCGGACGTCAGCGATCCCGGCGAAGTCGCCGGGCGGGCCGCCGAGCCGGTCATCGAAGTCAGCACCGACCCGCTGGCTCCGTGGACCAGGGTCGACGGGACGGACGTGTCCGCGGCCATCAGGACCCGCGAGGTCACCGCCGCGGTCAGCGCCGTCGCGGCCGTCCCGGCCGTCCGCGCGCACCTGATCGCGATGCAGCGGGGCATCATCGCCGCCGCGCCGGGGATCGTGGCCGAGGGCCGTGATATCGGCACGGTGGTCGCGCCGGACGCGTCCGTCAAGGTGTTCCTGACCGCCGACGGCGCCGCCCGCGCTACCCGCCGGGCCGCCGAGGCCATCTGGTCGGCGGCCGCTACCCAGGCCGACCAGGACCGGCGTGATCGCCTCGACGCGGCGCAGAGTGAGAAGGCCACTGACGCGGTCGTGATAGATTCCACCGGGCTGGGCTTGGACGAGGTGGTCGATACCATCGTCAGGCTGGCCCGTGAGCACGCGGATATCCCTTTCCCGCGGCAGAAGAGCAGATCATGATGCCGGACGAGGCAGAACTCAACTCCGATTCCAGCCCCAACCCTGTTCCCGTGGTGGCCGTGGTCGGCCGCCCGAACGTGGGCAAGTCCACGCTGGTGAACCGGATCCTGGGCAGCAGGCAGGCGGTCGTGGAGGACGTCCCCGGGGTGACCAGGGACCGGGTCACCTACGACGCCCTGTGGAGCGGCCGGGAGTTCACCCTGGTGGACACCGGCGGCTGGGAGCCCGCGATCGAGGGCACCGAAAGCCTGGCCGCCCGGGTCGCCGGCCAGGCCAGGGTGGCGGTGGATGCCGCCGATGCGGTGCTGTTCGTGGTGGACGCCACGGTCGGGGTGACCGACGCGGACGCCGCGGTGGCTAATGTGCTGCGCCGGTCGGGCAAGCCGGTCGTGGTCGCGGCTAACAAGGTCGATGACACCAAGGCCGAATCAGAGGTCGCCGCGCTCTGGTCGCTGGGCCTCGGCGAGCCCGCGCCGGTCAGCGCCCTGCACGGGCGCGGCAGCGGCGACCTGCTCGACCTGGTGCTTCAAGCGCTGCCGGACGCGCCGCAGAATGCAGAGGAGACCGAAGGCGGCCCGCGCCGGGTGGCCCTGATCGGCCGCCCGAACGTCGGTAAGTCCAGCCTGCTGAACAAGCTGGCCGGCCATCAGCGCGCGCTGGTCGACTCGGTGGCGGGCACCACCAGGGACCCGGTCGACGAGCTCATCGAGCTCGGCGGCATCACCTGGCGGTTCGTCGACACGGCGGGCATCAGGCGGCGGTTCAGGGAGAGCCAGGGCGCGGACTACTACGCGGCGGTGCGCACCGCGGGCGCGCTGGACCGGGCCGAGGTCGCCGTGGTGCTGGTCGACGCGAGCGAACCGCTCACCGAGCAGGACCTGCGGATCATCTCGATGGTCATCGAGGCGGGCCGGGCCCTGGTCATCGCCTATAACAAGTGGGACATGGTCGACGAGGAGCGGCAGCACTTCCTGGAGCGCGAGATCGAGCGGCAGCTCTACACGGCTCGCTGGGCGCCACGGGTGAACATTTCCGCGGCCACCGGGCGGCACACCGACCGGCTAGTTCCCGCGCTGACCCAGGCGCTGGAAGGCTGGGAGACCCGGGTGTCGACCGGGCGGCTCAACGCGTGGCTGACCGGGCTGGTCGCGGCGACCCCGCCGCCGGTGCGCGGCGGCAAGCAGCCGAAGATCCTGTTCGCCACCCAGGCCGGAGTCCGCCCGCCGCACTTCGTGCTGTTCTCCTCGGGTTTCCTTGAGGCGGCTTACCGCCGGTTCATCGAGCGGCGGCTGCGCGAGGAGTTCGGCTTCGACGGCAGCCCGGTCCAGGTCTCCGTGCGGGTCAGGGCCAAGCGCGAGTCCCGCGGCGGCGGACGCAGGACCACCAACCCGTCCGCGCGGGCGGAGCGCCGGCGCTGAGCCCTCCTCCGGATCTTCTCGACGCGGACCGCAGGCACGTCTGGCATCCGTACGGGCCGATGCCCGGGCGGATGGAGCCGCTGGTGGTGGAGTCGGCGGCGGGGGTGCGGCTGCGGCTGGCGAGGCCGGCCGGCGAGGTGCGCGAGCTGGTCGACGGCATGTCGTCGTGGTGGGCGGCCATCCACGGCTACCGGCACCCGGTCCTGGACGAGGCGGCGGCCCGCCAGCTGGCGCGGATGAGCCACGTCATGTTCGGCGGGCTCACCCACGAGCCCGCGGTCCGGCTGTGCGAGCGGCTCGTCGCGCTGGCTCCGGATGGGCTCGAGCATGTCTTCCTGTGCGACTCGGGGTCGGTCTGCGTCGAGGTCGCGGTCAAGATGTGCCTGCAGTACTGGCGGTCGGCCGGTCGGCCGGGCAAGCGGCGGCTGCTGACCTGGCGCGGCGGTTATCACGGCGACACGTTCATGGCGATGTCGGTGTGCGATCCCGAGGGCGGCATGCACGCGCTGTGGGACGGGGTGGTCGCGGACCAGGTGTTCGCCGCTGCGCCCCCGGCCGGCTTCGCGGCCGGCGTCGATCCCGCGTACGCGGCGGCGCTGACGGCCCTGATCGAGGAGCACGCGGACTCGCTGGCCGCGGTGATCGTGGAGCCCGTGGTCCAGGGCGCGGGAGGGATGCGCTTCCATGACCCCGGCTACCTGCGGGTGCTGCGCGAGGCCTGCACCGCGCACGGCGTGCTGCTGATCTTTGACGAGATCGCGACCGGGTTCGGCCGGAGCGGCTCGCTGTTCGCCGCTGGCCACGCCGGCGTCAGCCCCGACGTGATGTGCGTAGGCAAGGCGCTGACCGGCGGATACGTCTCGCTGGCCGCCGCCTTGTGCACCCCGGCCGTGGCGTCGGGAATCTCCCGCGGCTCGGTTCCCGTGCTCGCGCACGGGCCGACGTTCATGGCCAACCCGCTGGCCTGCGCGCTAGCGCTCGCGTCCCTGTCGGTACTGTTCGACCCCGAGTGGTATCCCGGCGGGTGGCAGGCTTCGGTGGCCCGGCTCGCCGCCGGGCTGCGCACCGGCCTGGCCCCGGCCCGGAACCTGCCCGGGGTGGCGGACGTCAGGGTGCTCGGCGCGGTCGGCGTCGTCCAGCTTGACCGCGAGGTCGACGTGGCGGCCGCGACGGCGGCCGCGGTACGCGCCGGCGTATGGCTGCGGCCGTTCCGCGACCTGATCTACACGATGCCGCCGTACCTGACCTGCGATGACGACCTTGCCCTGATCTGCCGGGGGGTCCTGGCCGCGGTCCAGGCCTAAGA
>CABEDN010000081.1_pt1 | contig 11732 bp, 6 predicted proteins | sample 3423051 | NCBI WGS metagenome assembly CABEDN01 (sample SAMEA5534330, study PRJEB31848) | metagenome | biome: tundra; feature: field; material: soil | place: USA | collected 2013-05 | depth 0.15 m
CGCCGCGGCGACCCACCCCGCCCGAACAGGAGCGGCTCAACCCGGACTGGGCGATGGCCCAGCGGCGGGAGGAGAGCCTGCTGCACCGGCCGCTGAAGGCCGCCGCCGCCGCCGCAGTGATCGTCGCCGTGGCCGTCATCGGCCTGGCTGCCGCGGGTTTGGCCGGCGTCCTGGTGGCTGGTCTCGTGGTGATCTGCTGCGCCCTGGTCGCGGCCGTGAGCGGCTACGCCATCTGGCAGGGGGAGCGGGCGCTGCGTTCCAGGCTGGCCGACGAGCGGACCCGGGTCGGCCGGATACGCGCGGCCCAGGAAAGCCAGCTCTTCGCCTGGCAGGCCGAACACGCCGCCCGGGTCCGGGAGTGGCAGGCGCTCCGCGTCGGCTATGAGCAACAGAAACGGTGGTACGCGGTCTGCGCGCCGGGCGGCGTGCACCGTGTCGACGTCGCCGGGGGCACGCTGTCCGGCTGGTCGGCGATGCTCGCGACGGCGGGCGCGCACCGGCTGGCGGCGGGCGGCGAGGTCACCGTGCTCGACCTGACCGAAGGCTCGGTGGCGCTGGACCTGATCGGTTTCGCGCGAGCCTCCGGCATTGACCCGCTGGTCTGGGTGCTGCCTGCCGACCTGCCCAGGCTCGACCTCGGCACCGGACTCGGTCCGTCGGCCCTGGCGGACGTGCTCGCCCTGGTGGTCAGCGCGAGCGATGAGGAGCGTTCGGCCCGTGACCTCTCGCTGGACCATGCCATCCTCGAGCGGGTCATCGAGGTGCTCGGGGCTCAGCCGGCCGTCGCCGGTGTGGCGGCGGCGCTGCGGGCGCTGGCGCAGGTCGGCGACCCGCGCGACGACGTGGCGGCCGGCCTGATCACCGCCGGTGAGGTGGACCGGCTCACCGCGATGTTCGGCCGCGGCGCCACCGACCGGGTGGTCCTGGAGCGGGCCTGGGTGCTGGAGTCCCAGCTGCGCAAGCTGGCCAGCGTCGGCACCGCGCTGGTGCCGCTGCCGCCCAGCGCGCTGCGGGTGGTCGCCTTGAGCCAGCAGGCCGGCGCGGTGGAGGCCAAGGTGTTCGGGACCTACCTGGCGGTCGCGCTGACGCACGCGCTGCGCGGCACCCCGCGCGGACGGCCCTGGCAGCACACGCTGTTCGTGCTGGGCTCGGACCGGCTGCGCGGCGACACGCTCGACCAGCTCAGCGACGTGTGCGAGAGCACGGGGACCGGGCTTGTCCTGACCTACCGCAGCATGGCCCCGCACGTCAGGCAGCGGCTCGGGCGCGGCAACGCCGTGGTCGCCTTCATGCGGCTGGGCAACGCCGAGGACGCCAAGGCCGCGAGCGAGCAGCTCGGCACCGAGCACCGCTTCGTGCTGTCCCAGCTGACCGAGACCATCGGCCTCTCTGTCACCGACACCACCGGCAGCGCGTACACCAGCACCACGGGCTCGGTGAGTTCGGCCGCCACGTCGCGATCAAGCAGCGAAGGATCCTCCCGCAGCACCGGGCATGGCCACAGCGAGGACGGCCGCTCGCTGCTGCCGTCGCGGGCCAGCTTCTCGCGCAACGTCCAGGCCAGCGATTCGCGGAGCACCGGGTCCAGCGACTCGGTCAGCACGGGCATCAGCTCGAGTACCGCGTGGGGGCTGACGACGTCGAAGGCGGCCGGGGACAGCGAATCGCTCGCCCGCGCCCTGCAGCGTTCTCGTGAATTCCTTGTCGAGCAGCACGAACTCCAGCAGCTCCCGGCGAGCGCGATGATCATTACCTACGCGGGCCCGGCCGGGCGGCAGGTGGTGATGACCGACGCCAATCCGGGCCTCGGCGGCCTGAGCACCGCGACCGATCTGACGCTTGAGGAGTTCCGCGGCAGGCCGGGCGTGGTCACGTCTCCGGCGGCGGCCGCGGGCCCGCCGTCTGGACCCCCGTCTGGCCCGCCGTCTGGACCCCCGTCTGGACCGCCGTCTGGCCGCGAAACCGGCGGGCAGGCCGCGCCGGGGAGCTGGCGTTCGGGCGGCGACCAGCCGTCACCCAATCTCGGGCCGCCGCCGCCGCGCCTGGACTGGCGCAAGCGGCGATCCTGATCAGCCGCGGCAGGCGGCGGCGGGAACGGCTGACGCGCAGACATCCCGGCGGCGGCATCTTCACATCAGCGCGCGAACATTCAGGCCAGATCTCTTTTATCCCGAACGGCCGGCGGTGATCCCCCCTCATCACCGGATACCCAGGGGGGGTCACCGCGCGGTACGCCCCTCGTTCGTTACCGGGTCGCAGCTGGGTTAAGTGATGCGCAGGTGACCGACACTAGGTCTATGAGCAACCTCTACCTGGCCGCCGGCCTGTCCCGTGATCGAGCCGGGTCGGCTCCCGCGCTGGTCATCGCCGGTCGCCGGCTGGCGGTACTGAACCGGGCGCGAATTTATGCGTGCGGGATCACCCCGTATGACGTGACGCACCTCGGGCACGCGGCGACGTTTGTCTGGGTCGATGCGCTGAGCCGTACCCTGAGCCTGCTGGGGGCCGAGCCGGAGGTTTGCCGGAATATCACCGACGTAGACGACGTCCTGGACGCGGCGGCTCATCGGGCCGGCGCGCCGTACGACTCGTTCGCGGCGGTGCAGCAGTACCACTTCGAGCAGGACATGGCGGCCCTGAGCGTGCGCGTCCCGTCACACGAGCCGCGGGCTCACCGGTACGTGCAGCAGGTGATCCGGCTGGCTGACGGGCTGCTCGCCGGTGATGCCGCCTATCATCGCGGGGGCAGCGTCTACTTCCGGGGCCGGGCTGCCGCGGACCGCGCGGGCCTGTCCCACGCTGAGGCCTTGCGACTATCCGCCGAGTACGGCGGTCGGCTCGATGATGCGGCCAAGGACGACCCGCTGGACGTCGCGGTGTGGCAGGCGGCTGAGCCCGGTCATCCGGCCTGGGAATCACCGTGGGGACCGGGGCGGCCGGGATGGCACGCCGAGTGCGCCGCGATGGCGCTGTCGGTGTTCGGCGTGGGTGTCGACGTCCACGCCGGCGGCAAGGATCTCCGCTTCCCGCACCACGCCTACCATGCGGCGATGGCGGAGGCCTTCACCGGCGTCCGCCCCTACGCCCGGGCCTGGCTGCATGCCGGCACCGTCACCACCGGCGGCGTCAAGATGGCCAAGTCGGCCGGCAACCTGGTCCTGGTCAGCGACCTGCTGGCAGGCTACCCGGCGGCGGCCGTCCGGCTGATGATCCTGGACCGGTCCTGGGCCGATGACTGGGACTACCGGCCTGACCTGCTCGACGCGGCGGCGGCCCGGCTGGAGAGCCTTTATAGTGCGGCGGGCCGCGCCGTCCCGGCCAGCCCGGACGCCGGATCCGGGCTCGGTCGCCTGCTGGCCGCTGACCTGAATGTCCCGGCGGCCATCGATTACGCCATCGAGACCGGCGGCGCGGCGGCCCGGACGGCGGTCACCGTGCTCGGTCTCAGCTGATCCGGGACCCGCCCGCGGGCAGCTTCGCTCAGCGCAGGCCGGCGCGGTTGTCCTGCGCCGGCGGCTAGTCAGCCTCGGTGACCGGCTCGAACCGGGCCGCCTGGTCCTGGGCGGACCACCGGGCGACGTAGGAGAACCGGTCCGCGCGGACCAGGCTGTGCCGCCATTCCACCGGGGTCGTCTGCCAGGTGGCCAGGCGCTCGACGGCCAGCGCGGGAGTACGGGCGGGCAGCCGGAGCAGCCCGCGCTGTTCCGGGTTGGGCAGCTCGGGGCGGATCCGCTCCCAGCCGGCGTCCGGCCGGACGCCGCAGCGGACGTGCAGCTCCTGGTACAGCGCCGTATGGGTGAAGTCGACGGCCAGCAGCGGCCGGGCCAGTGCGGCGGGCAGCCACGAGCAGTCCAGGACGATCGGAGCGTCGTCGGCTAGCCGCAGCCGCTCCAGGTAGATCAGCGGTGCGCCCGGCGGGCAGCTGAGCACCCCGGCCGCCTCTGCGTCCCGGCGCTCCTCGAGCCGCCGGACGATGCTGCGCTGCGCGAAGCCCTGTTCCTCGACCGAGCGGAACAGGCTGTAGATGGCGCCGAGGGGCTGCTCGATCATGGTGTCCCTGACGAATGTGCCCCGCCCCCGGCCGCGCTCGACGACGCCCTCGGTCTGCAGCCGGCGGACCGCCTCCCGCACGGTGTGCCGGCTGACCCCGTACTGCGCGGTCAGCTCGTCGTCGCCGGGAACACGCTGGCCGAACTCGCCGCTGGCGAGGCGACGGCGCAGGTCGCCCAGCACCTGAGCCCACAGCGGCAGCGCGTTGTCGCGGTCGACGACGATCACGCCCTCAGTATGGGGTGCCAGTGGCGCGGAGAGAAAGTCACCGGGTCATTGATATTGCTGGTCATTGACATTGCCTCATCCAGCAGCCTTAAATGTACGTACATTCGTAGTTTTCCTGAGGACCCAGCGGAGGTCCTATGCCAGCCCGGAACTCGCACCACAAGATCGTCATCGTCGGCGGCGGCAGCGCCGGCATCTCGGTGGCCGCCCGGTACGGCATCGATGTGCGGCTGGAGCATGAGGTCGTCGAGGTGAACCCGGCCGCGAAGGAAATGATGCTGGTGAACCGGCAGGGCGGCGGTGAGGAAAAATCCGTTCTGTCTTACGACATCGCCCACCTGGTCCCGCCGCAGAGCGCCCCGGCCTGGATCAAGGCCGGGCCGCTGGCCGACCCGGCGAAGCCCGGCGGATACGTGCAGATCGACAGGACGACGATGCGCCAAACCCGCTACGGCAACGTGTTCAGCCTCGGCGACGCCGGCTCGTCGCCGAACTCCAAGACCGGCGCGGCGATCAGGAAGCAGGCGCCGGTCGTGGTAAGTAATCTGCGGGCCGTGATGGCCGGCTGCGAGCTCGACGACACGATGCAGCCGCGTCCCACGATTGCCCTGATCAACACGCAGAAGGAGCGTTACGACAGGTGGCTGCTCAAGCGGTACGGGCTCCCGTTCATGTACTGGAACCTGATGCTCAAGGGCCGGGTCTGAGCCCGCGCCCGCGATCGGCAGGGGCCCGCTGATGCACGAGGTCGTGACCATCGAGACGCCCGGGCTGGGTGATCGCAGTTACCTGATCCACGACGGCGGCACCGCGGTGGTTATCGACCCGCAGCGGGACATCGACCGGGTGCTGCAGGCGGCGGAAACCTCCGGGGTGCGGATCTCGCACGTGCTGGAGACGCATATCCACAACGACTACGTCACCGGCGGGCTGGCCTTGGCCCGGGCGGCAGGCGCGGCCTACGTGGTGGCCGCCGCCGAGGAGGTGGGGTTCAGCCGGACGCCGGCCCGGGACGGTGACCAGATCACCGCCGGCCACCTGGTCCTGACCGCGATGGCCACCCCCGGTCACACCCCTGGCCACCTGTCCTACCTGCTGCGCGAGGGCACCAGCGATCCGGTGGCCGTGTTCACCGGCGGGTCGATGCTGTTCGGCGCGGTCGGCCGCACGGACCTGATCAGCCCGGACCAGACCGAGCTCCTGACCCGGGCGCAGTACCGGTCGGTCCGGCGCCTCGCGGATGAGCTTGCCGACCAGGTCGCGGTGTACCCGACGCACGGTTTCGGGAGTTTCTGCTCAGCGACGCCGACGAGCGGCAACTCCTCCACCATCGGCCTGGAGCGGCGGGCGAACGTCGCGCTGACCAGCGAAGAGAACGCCTTCGTCAAGGAGCTGATCGCGGGCCTGGGCGCCTATCCGCGGTACTACGCGCAGATGGGCCCGGCCAACCGCAGCGGGCCTGCGGCCCCCGACCTGAGCGTACCGCGGACCGCCGATGCCGCTGACCTGCGGCGCCGGATCGACACGGGCGAGTGGGTGGTGGACTTGCGTCAGCGTAAGGCGTTCGCCCGCAGCCACATCACCGGGTCCATCTCGGTGGAGCTCGGCGACCCGTTCGCGACCTACCTGGCGTGGACCATCACCTGGGGCACGCCCCTCACCCTGGTCGGTGATACCCCCGGGCAGGTCGCCGCGGCCCAGCTGCAGCTCGCCCGGGTCGGTATCGATCACCTGGCCGCGGCGGCGGCCGGCCCGACCGGCGACCTGGCCGGCGGGCGGCTGTCCAGCTACGGCGTCGGCGACTTCCCGGCGCTGGCCGCCGCGTGGGGACGCGACGGCATGATCGTGCTCGATGTCCGCCGTCCCGACGAGTGGCGGGCCGGCCATCTCGCCGGGGCGGTACACATCCCGTTCTGGGAACTGGAGCAGCGAGCTAGCGAGGTTCCTCCCGGCGAGGTGTGGGTGCACTGCGCCAGCGGCTTCCGCGCCGCCATCGGCGCCTCGCTGCTTAACCGGGCCGGCCGCCAGGTTGTCCATATCGACGACGACTGGGACCGCGCCGCACCGCTCGGACTGCCGGTCCGTGCCGATGACTGACGACGGCATGACGCTCGATGACCTGCTGCAGCGCTGGGTCAAGGTCATTGACCAGGACAAATGCATCGGGTGTCACGCGTGCACGACGGCGTGCAAGAGCGAGAACGAGGTACCGCTGGGGGTTACCCGGACCTACGTGAAGTCGGTAGAGATCGGGGTCTTCCCGCAGGTCCGTCGCGCCTTCCAGGTGACCAGGTGCAACCAGTGCGCGGACGCGCCGTGCACCACGGCCTGCCCGACCCAGGCGATGTACCGGCGGCCGGACGGCATCGTCGATTTCGACAAGTCGATCTGCATCGGCTGCAAAGCATGCATCGCGGCCTGCCCGTACGACGCGATCTTCATCAACCCCGAGGACAACTCGGCCGAGAAGTGCAACCTGTGCGCGCACCGGCTCGAGGTCGGGCTCGAGCCGGCCTGCGTCACGGTGTGCCCGACCGAGGCGATCCTGGTCGGGGACCTGAACGACCCGGAGTCGAAGGTCGCGCAGATCGTCCAGCGCGAGGCGGTCACGGTCCGCCGGCCGGAAAAGGGAACCCGGCCCGGCCTGTTCTACAAGGGAGCACACCAGGCGACCCTGGACCCGCTGGCGGCCCGCCGGCCCGACGGCGGCCTGTACGCGTGGGCCACCCAGGGCGGCGAGCACGACGCCGGTCATGTCGCCGGCGGCCACCCGGGGCAGCCCAGTTCCAGCGCCGAGGCCCTGCTGTCGTACGACATCAGCCATCATGCTCCGTGGGGATGGCGGGTCAGCCTCTACACCTGGACCAAGGGCCTGGCGGCGGGCGCGCTGCTGGTCCCGCTGCTGCTGATCCTGGCCGGGCAGCTGTCCTGGGGCAGCCCGCTGGCCAGGTGGGCGGGGCCGGCCGTAGCGCTGGCGTTCCTCGGGATCACCGGGGTGCTGCTGATCTGGGACCTGCGTCATCCCCGGCGGTTCTACCTGATCTTCACCCGGCATCACTGGCGCAGCTGGCTGGTGCGGGGGTCGTTCATCATCGGCGGCTACGGGGCTGCCCTGGCGGTGTACTTGGCCGGCTCGCTGGCCGGGGCGGTGGTCGTCAGGCAGGTCGCCGCGGGCCTGGTCATCCCGCTGGCCCTGGCCACCGCGTGCTACACCGCGTACCTGTTCGCCCAGGCCAGGGGCCGGGACCTGTGGCAGAGCCCGCTGCTGGCCCCGCACCTGGCCGTGCAGGCGGTACTGGCCGGAGCCGCCGGGATCTTGCCGTTCGCGCTCTGGCTCGGCCCGGCGTCCGCCGTGACCGGGACCGAGGTGCTCCTGGCCGCGGCCGCGGCCGCGCACGTGCTGCTCGTCGGCGGGGAGATCACCGTCACCCACCCGACCGAGCACGCGCACCTGGCCGCCGCCGAGATGACCCGGGGCCGGTTCGCGCGGTACTTCTGGCCGGGCCTGGCCGCGGTGGCGATCGCGATCGCGGCACCATGGATCGGCGTGGCCGCCGTCCCGCTCGCCCTGCTGGGCCTGCTGGGCCACGAGCACGCCTACGTGCAGGCCGGCCAGTCCGTCCCGCTAGCCTGAGGAGCTCCCATGCCGCCTCCCGCAACTGCCCCCGGCGATGACACCCCGGACCTGGCTGCCCCGGACCTGGCTGCCCCGGACCTGGCTGCACTGGGCGAGCGCGTCTCGGCGGCGCGGGCCGCGACCGAGGCTCGCGGCGAGACCTTCTACCAGGGTGCGAGCCGTATTCACCTCGGCGCGTTCCCGCCGAAGGAACGCTGGGATGACTGGGTCGAGCTCTCCTCGCGAGCCTGGCCGGCCCGCGAGGAGCACCACTACATGCTGGTGCCCACGACCTGTTTCAACTGCGAGTCCGCCTGCGGGCTGCTCGCCTACGTGGACCGCGACACCCGCCAGGTCCGCAAGTTCGAGGGCAACCCCGAGCACCCCGGATCGCGGGGCCGTAACTGTGCCAAGGGCCCGGCGACGATCAACCAGGTCACCGACCCGGACCGGGTGCTGTACCCGATGCGGCGGGCGGGACGGCGCGGCGAGGGCCGGTGGGAGCGGATCAGCTGGGACGAGGCGCTGGACGCCATCGCGGCGCGGATCCGCGCGGCCCTGATCGAGGGACGTAACAACGAGATCATGGTGCACCTGGGCCGGCCCGGCGAGGACGGCTACACCGAGCGGGTGCTGGCCAGCTGGGGCGTGGACGGCCACAACTCGCACACGAACGTGTGCTCAAGCGGCGGCCGGACCGGGTTCCAGTTCTGGATGGGCATCGACCGGCCCAGCCCGGATTACGCCCACGCCAAGGTCATCTACCTGATCAGCGCGCACCTGGAGACCGGGCACTACTTCAACCCGCACGCGCAGCGGATCACCGAGGCCCGGGAGAACGGCGCGAAGGTCATCGTGCTGGACACCCGGCTGTCCAACACCGCCACCCACGCCGACTACTGGCTGTCCCCGCAGCCGGGCAGCGAGGCGGCGATGAACCTGGCCATCGCCAGCTACCTGATCCGGGCCGGCCGGTACAACGCCGAGTTCGTCCGCCGGTGGTGGAACTGGGAGCAGTACCTGGCGCGGTGCCGCCCGGACCTGCCGCCCACCTTCGAGGCGTTCCAGGCCGCCCTGGGCGAGCTGTACGCCGGGTTCACGTTCGAGTACGCCGCCGCCGAGTCCGGGATCGACGCCGCGGTGCTCGCTGAGGTCGCCGAGGTCGTGGCCGGCGCCGGGACGCGTTTCTCGTGTCACTCGTGGCGGTCGGCGGCTGCCGGGAACCTCGGCGGCTGGCAGGTGTCGCGGACCCTGTTCCTGATCTCGGCGCTGCTCGGCGCGGTCGCCACCGAGGGCGGCACGTTCCCGAACGCCTGGAACAAGTTCGTGCCCCGGCCCATCCACACGCCGCCGCACCCCGGGGTGTGGCAGGACCTGTCCTGGCCGCTGGAGTTCCCGCTGGCCCAGAACGAGATGAGCTTCCTGCTCCCGCATTTCCTCAAGGACGGCCGTGGCCGCCTGGACACCTACTTCACCCGCGTCTACAACCCGGTGTGGACCAACCCCGACGGGCTGTCCTGGATGGAGGTCCTTACCGACACCGAGAAGATCGGCTGCTACGTCGCGCTCACCCCGACCTGGAACGAGTCGGCCTACTTCGCCGACTACGTGCTGCCGATGGGACACGGCTCCGAACGGCACGACACGCACTCCTACGAACAGTACGACGGGCAGTGGATCGGGTTCCGGCAGCCGGTCCTGCGAGCGGCCCGTGAGCGCCTCGGCGAGGACATCACCGACACCCGGCAGGTCAATCCCGGCGAAGTCTGGGAAGAGAACGAGTGGTGGATCGAGCTGTCCTGGCGGATCGACCCGGACGGCGCGATGGGCATCCGCCAGTACCACGAGTCCCGCGCGCACCCGGGCGAGAAGCTGACCGTCGATGAGTACTACGGGTGGATGTTCGAGAACTCGGTGCCGGGGCTGCCGGAGCGGGCGGCGGCCGAGGGCCTCACCCCGCTGGCGTGGATGCGCCGCTACGGGGCCTTCGAGATCGCCAGCGGCCAGGGCGGCCTGCACGAGCGCGAGGTGCCGGCCGGGGAGCTGCGTGACGTGTCGATCGGGCCGGCCGGGCAGGTCTACACCGCCGCGGCCGCGGCGGCCAGCACCAACATCGTGCCGATGGCCGCACCTGACCCGGACCGCCAGGGACGACGCCCGGCCGGGGTCATGGTCGACGGGACCATCCGGCGGGGGTTCCCCACGCCCTCAGGCCGGCTCGAATTCTGGTCCTCGACCCTGGCCGACTGGGGCTGGCCCGAACACGCCCTGCCCGGCTACATCAAGAGCCACGTCCACCCCGCCGCGCTGGCTCCCGGCCAGATGGTGCTGCTGTCCACCTTCCGGCTGCCCACCCAGATCCACACCCGCTCAGCGAACAGCAAATGGCTGGACGAGCTGTCGCACACCAACCCGGTCTGGATCCACCCCGCCGACGCCGCCCGGCTCGGCATCAGCCGTACCGGTGACCTGATCCGGGTGGAGACCGACATCGGGTACCTGGTGGCCAAGGCGTGGATCACCGAGGGCATCCGGCCCGGCGTGGTCGCCTGCTCTCACCACATGGGCCGCTGGAAGCTCACCGGCCACAGCCAGGTCAGCGCGGGCGGGATGATGGCCACCGTCGACCTGCACCACGGCGATGACGGCTGGGCCATGCACGCCACCGAGCGGGTCAAGCCGTACCAGTCCGCCGATCCGGACACCGCCCGGATCTGGTGGTCCGACACCGGCGTCCACCAGAACCTCACCTTCCCGGTCCACCCCGACCCCATCTCCGGCATGCACTGCTGGCACCAGGCCGTCCGCGTCCGGCCCGCCGCGCCCGGCGACGCCCAGGGCGACATCGCGGTCGACACCGTCAAGGCGCGGGAGATCTACCAGCAGTGGATGGCGCAGACCCGCCCGGCCGGCCATGTCTCGCCCGACGGCACCCGGCGACCGCGCTGGCTGATGCGCCCGCTCAAGCCGACCGCGGCTGCCTCCGCCCTGCCAGACGGCGCGCTGCCAGACGGCGCGCTGCCATCGGACGACCAGCAGCCACCCGCGTGACCGGCGGCCGATGGGAGCTGCTGCGCGCGCTGGGTGCCGTGGCCGACAGCCCCGCCGATGCCCGTACCGCCGCCACGGCGCTCGGGCTCAGCGCGGCCAGCGCGGCCGAGCACACCGACGTGTTCGTGCTGAACTGCCCGCCTTGCGCATCGGTGTACCTGGGACCAGACGGCGCGCTGGGCGGTGAGGGCGCCGACCGGGCGGCCGGGTTCTGGCGGGCCATCGGGCTCATCCCGCCCGCCGAGCCCGACCACCTGACCGCCCTGGTCAGCCTGTACGCCAGCCTCGGCGAAGCCGCTGACGAAACCCGCCGGCCGGCCACCGCCGCCGCGCTGGCCCGGTCTCAGGCGGCCCTGTTCTGGGAACATCTATGGCCGTGGCTGCCCGGCTACCTCGACGCCGTCACCGACGTGGCAGCACCTGCCCTCACCGCCTGGGCCCAGCTGACCCGGCGCGCGATGGCCGCCGAGTACCGCGCGCAGCCGGACCCGGCGCAGCTGCCGCTGGCGCTGCGGGCCGCACCCGCGGCGGCCGGCCCGGACGGTCCGCTCCGCGACCTGGTCGCCGCGCTGGCCACACCGGTACGCAGCGGGATCATCCTGACCCGCCGCCGCCTGGCCATCGGAGCCGCCAAGGCCGGGGTCGGCCACCGGATCGGGGAGCGCCGTTATACCCTGCGCGCCATGCTCGAGCAGGACCCGCCCGCGACGCTGACCTGGCTCGGGCAGGAGGCACAGCGCTGGGAACGGCGGCACGCCCGCCGGGCCGCCGGCGATGCCGCGAGCCG
>CABEDN010000085.1_pt1 | contig 11681 bp, 11 predicted proteins | sample 3423051 | NCBI WGS metagenome assembly CABEDN01 (sample SAMEA5534330, study PRJEB31848) | metagenome | biome: tundra; feature: field; material: soil | place: USA | collected 2013-05 | depth 0.15 m
CGATGTGAACATGACGCCTTCCCTTCAGTGTCCTCTCCAGTGACTGCCGAGATAGGATTCGGCCAGGTCACAGCTGCCGCGGGTGTACCCGGCGCCGAGCTCGGCGGCGATGTCGACGCCCCGGTGCGAGCCGATCCAGGCGACCAGGAGCAGCCGCCGGAACATGATGAACGTCCAGATTTCCGCCTGGTCGGCCGCCGGCAGCTCACCGGCCCGGCGGTATCCGTCGAGCCAGCTGTCCACCAGAGAGGGCACTTCGGGCGAATGCTCAAAGAAGCTGACCGAGGTGCCCAGGTCGTACAGGTACCAGCTGAACCCCGAGTCGTCGAAGTCGATGACGCTCACCGATCCCTCGTGCACCAGCAGGTTGGCCAGCCGGGTGTCCGCGTGCACGAGCCCGTAACGCTCCGGCCCGGTGCCGAACGCGGCCAGGCGGGCGCGGAGCACGTCGTCCAGCCGGGTGAGCACCTGCCGTTCGGACGGCCCGACTCCGATGCCGTCCTGCCAGCGTCCCCACCGGGCCCGCGGACCGAACGCCGCCGGGTAATCCCAGTGGAACCGGGTGAACCAGGCCGGACGGGGCCATTGCCTGGCGTGGCGGTGCATCCGGGCGGTGATCTCGCCGAGCTCGGCGAAGTGGCCGCCGCTCGGCACGCCACCGGACTCCCCTTCGGGCTCGCGGCCAGGCAGGAACTCAAAACGCACGCAGTGCCGGGTCGCCGCGCCGCCGGGTTCGGCCACCGTGACGACCCGCCGCCCGTCGGTGGCGGGCAGCACCCGCGGCGTGCGCACCCCGGCCTCGGCGCGCAGCGCGTCAATCCAGGCCAGCTCGGAGGCGATCTCCTGCTCGCTGTGGTAGCCGAGCCGGTGCACGCGCAGCACAGACGGCCCGGCCTCGGGGTCGGACACCAGGAAGGTGGCATTCTCCGAGACATTGAGCAGCTCGATCTCCGCGGCCGGGTGAGCACCGTAGGCGCGCAGCGCGTCCCGCGCGCATCCCAGCACCCGGTCCATGACGTCCCCGCCGCCCGACAGGTCATGATCCGCCGAAAGGTTAACCGTCTCGGTGACCGGAAGCCCGTCGGGCGGCTTCTCGTGCGCCACCACAATCGGCACCTCCATCCCGCTCCGGCGCCAGAACCATACGACACGTTCGGCTAAACCAAATCAATATCTAATCAACCGTTTAATGTCAAGAGGTTGTGTTTCATGCAGATTATCTGAACCAGAACTCTTGATCATGAATCCGAATGGCTGTTACGCTCCCCGCAAATACGCCGGAGGTGTACCCCATGGCCCATCCCGGGTCCCCGAAGTTCTCAGCGTCGCCGGCGCTCGTGCCATGGCTGAGGACTATGACGTCTCACAGCGCCAGGATGTCGCCAAGCTTCGCAAGCATGCCGTCGGGCTCGGCGGCGTCCTGTTCCTGACCGTGACCGGGTCGGCCCCGATCTCGGCCATGCTCTTTAATGGCCCGATCATGGTGGGGTACGGCGGGCGTCGGCTCGGTGGTGGCGTACTCGGTGGTGGCGTACTCGGTGTTCGAGGCCTCGCTGGCCGGCGGCTTCGCCTACTTCCTGGGCCTGAAGCTGAACGCCTACGGGGTCGACATCAGCTGGCCGTGGCTAGCGCTCGGCATGGTGGCGATCATCGCCGTCCTGACCTACTTCGACGTCCGAGCCCGCTCAACATCGTGAACGCGTTCAAGGGCTTTCCGGCCCAGGCAAGCTGGCGGCGGGCGCGATCGACATCGGCCTGTTCTTCGCCTTCTGGCCCTGGGTTGGCTTCGAGACGGCGCCGAATTACGGCGAGGAATCCCGCGATCCCAAGCGGATCGTCCCCCGGGCCCTGCACATCTCGGTGATCGGGCTCGGCATCTTCTACGCGATGACCTCCTGGGCCTCGCTCAGCGGCTACCCCAGCACGCACGCCGCGATCGCCGCCTCGCAGGCCAACGCGGCGAACTACTTCCTCACCCCGGCGACCCAGTACGCCGGGCACTGGGTGTCCTCGGTGATGAGCTCACCGTCAGCCCAGCTTGCGGACCGCGCGCTCGCGGGCCCGCCCCCAGGGCTTCAGGGCCTGGCCGCAGTCCGGGCAGCGCAGCATGCGGCGGGCCACGGCGCTCCTGGCCACTGTGGTGTCGAAGACCTCGATCATCGTCCATCCGGCCAGGCTGCGGCCTGGCCGCCTCGTCCGGGAAGGGGCAGCTGGTGTTGCAGCCTGGCACCCGCAGGCGGCCCGCGCAAGCCGGACGGCCTGATCACCCAGGACCCGGCACCGAGCCCACGCCAACGCTGCCATCCGCCCATCGAGCCGCAGGTCACAGCGGCCCGCGACGGTTATCGGCACGGTGCCTCGCGATGCCCAGCAGCGCTCCCACGCCGTCATCGGCACCCGGCCGCCCAACGCTCCTGGTCGCGCTTGTTTGCCCCTGGTGACACGTTTCTTGCCGACTCGTCGCCCCGGAGTTAGGCCCGGCTGAGGTTCTTCGCTAAGAACTCACTGCATCAACGCATGGCAGCCCCGGGAACCTTGCCGGGTTCATCAGGTTCTGGCAGGTGCGTCGGGCCGCGGACTGGCCTTGTGCTTGCCCAGGTCTCAGGAGGACGATCGCCAATAGAAAGCCCGGCCACTGCTGCTATCCGCCTGGCATCAGCGTCCCGGATCACGTCGTATCAGGGGGATCATGACGCTCTCGACCTCGTACTGGGCCGCCGACCATTCGCAGCCGGTCCTTGACCTCACCGTCGGCGAGGCCCTGCGCGACGCGGCGGCGGAGGCACCGCACACCACCGCGCTGGTGGAGGGATCTGTGGACCCGGCGGCTCGGCGACCGTGGAGCTACGCCGAGCTGCTGGAGGTGTCCGAGCGCGCAGCGCGCGCGCTGCTGGGCCGCTTCGCCCCCGGGGACCGGGTGGCGGTGTGGGCCAACAACCTCCCCGAGTGGGTGATCCTGGAGCTGGCCGCTGGCCTGGCCGGGATCACGATCGTGACGGTGAACCCTGCCCTGCGGGCGCAGGAGCTGGCCTACGTGCTGGGCCAGTCGCAGGCCGACGGCATTTTCCTGGTCCCGGCCTACCGCGCGAGCCCGATGGCCGAGGTGGTGCAGCAGGTGCGCGGCGACCTGCCCGCGTTGCGCGAGGTGGTCTCGTTCGCCGACTGGGAGGCGTTCTGCGCCGAGGCCGCCCCCGACCGGGAGCTGCCGGAGGTGAGCCCGCACGCGGCGGCGCAGATCCAGTACACCTCCGGCACGACCGGCTTCCCCAAGGGCGCCGTGCTCCATCACCGGGGAATCGTGAACAACGCGCGGCTGTACACCGCCCGCCTGGGCCTCGGGCCCGGCAGTGTCCAGCTCAGCGGCATGCCGCTGTTCCACACCGCCGGGTGCGTGATGTCCGTGCTCGGCGCGGTCGTCACCCGAGGGACGCTGATCCTCCCGCCGTACTTCGATCCCGGCCTGATGCTTGAGCTCATCGCCGCCGAGCGGCCCGCCACCGTGCTCGGCGTGCCGACCATGCTCATAGGCATGCTCGACCATCCCGGGTTCCGGCCCGGACGGCACGCTATCGGCACGGCCGTGGCAACAGGCGGGGCGGTCGTGCCGCCCGCGCTGGTCGGCCGGGTGGAGGCGGCGTTCGGCGCGCCGGTGTCGATCGTGTTCGCGCAGACCGAGGCGTCGCCGGTGATCACCCAGACATCGCCGCAGGACACCGCCGAGGACCGGGCGCATACCCTGGGACGCCCGCTGCCGCAGACCGAAGTGAAGATCACCGACCCCGCATCGGGACAGACCGTCGCGCCCGGCGTGATCGGCGAAGTGTGCACGCGCGGCTATCACGTAATGACCGGCTACTTCCGGGACCCTGAGAAGACCGCCGCCGCCATCGATGCCGACGGCTGGCTGCACACCGGCGACCTGGCCTCGATGGACGAGCGCGGCTACTGCCAGATCGCCGGGCGGCTCAAGGACATGATCATCCGCGGCGGCGAGAACATCTACCCGCGCGAGATCGAGCAGATCCTATTCGGGCACCCGGCCGTGGCCGACGTCGCCGTGGTCGGAGTACCCGACCCGAAATGGGGGGAGCAGGTCGCCGCGTTCGTGCGGCCCGCGCCCGGCCAGACGCCCAACCCCGACGAGCTGTTCGCCTACTGCCGCGGGCACCTCGCGCCGCACAAGACACCGCGCTACTGGACGATGCTCGAGGAGTTCCCCCTCACGCCCTCGGGCAAGATCCAGAAATTCGTGCTCCGGGAGCGCTTCCTCGCCCAGGGACCTGACGTCGCGATTCGTGCCGAAAGCACAGACATCGCTGCCTCGGCCCCACACGTCTCATGATCACGGCTGCCGTGCGCCGTGCGCCCGGCTAATCGGTGGCAGATCCCCCAGTCCTGGACGCGGGGCACATCATTTCAGCGGCAGGAACAGGACGCCAGAATAGACTGATCTGCGTACGACTATCCGGCTGGTCAGCACAAGGAGCAGGCGCACCGTTTCGGCAATCTGTATCAGCGCGGCTGCCTGGGTGCCCAACTGGTCATCACGCTGTGCACTCGCATCTGCCAGCCGGAGAGCCACCGAACATCGTCAAATGGTTAGCAGTGGCCCATCACGACGCATCCAGGATGCGACGCCTCGGCGAATGTCACGGTGGCGCAGGAACCCGCGCTACAGTCAGCCCAGCAGGCTCGTCGCGGTACGGGTTCCCGTCGATGAGCGTTCGGGAATCGCGGAACCTGCGCGCTTCCGGCTATGGCGTGATGATCTACTGGCACGTCGAGCGGAGCCGGCTGTGCGTCTACTCCCAGCTCAAGTCCTGCTCTTCCTCCGAGGTCGCCGCGATGATCGAGGGCCTGCTCCGGCACGGCACCGACGCCGGGATCGAGGCCAACTACACCGACACCCACGGCGCCAGCCTCGTGGGCTTCGCCTTCACCGAGCTGCTCGGCTTCAAGCTCCTGCCCCGGCTGAAGAACAGTCGGTGCGATCCAGCTCTACGCCCCCGGCCCGAACCAGGCCGCCTGGCCCCGGCTGGAGAAGATCCTCAAGAAGAGGCCCATTACTGGGATCTCATCGCCCGCAACTACGACCAGATGATCCGCTACGCCACCGCGCTGCGGCTGCGGACCGCCGAGACCGACCAGGTGCTGCGCCGCTTCACCAAGGGCGGCGACCCCAAGCACCCCGTCTACCTCGCGCTGGAAGAACTCGGCCGGGCCGTGCGGACCATCTTCGCCTGCGACTACCTCGCCGGCCCGCAGCCGCGCCGCGAGATCCACACCGGCCTGCAGGTCGCCGAGAACTGGAACTCCGCCAACGACAAGATCTACTACGGCCGCGAGGGCGTCATCACCGGAGACGACCGCGAGCACGCCGAGGTCTCCATGCTCGCGCTCCACCTCCTGCAATCAAGCCTGGTCTTCATCAACACCCAGCTCCTCCAGGCGGTCCTGCGCGACCCGGCCTGGGCCGGCAAGCTCACCGAGGAAGACCGGCGGGGCCTGTCCCCGCTGTTCTGGTCGCACGTCAACCCCTACGGGCGGTTCCGCCTCGAACATGGACACCCGCTCGACCTCACCGCCGCATGAGATGGCCTGGCCCTTCAGGGGCCAGGCCAGGTAAGCACCACAGGGGCAATGACCCGGCGGGCGGGCCGGGGGCCGGAGGGCTACCCGGCCTTCACCTTCCACTTGACTGCACTAGCCAAGTGTCGGCTCCATCGAGAACCGATCAACTCGCGCCAACGGTGCTGCGCAGGACTCGTCGGGACGCCGTGGGGTGTCGGGCACGCCTGTCACGAGGAGTGGGCCGGCGGATACCCCGCTAGTGGCCGATTCCGTCTAGCTCGGCGAGCTCCTCGTCGGAGAGCGGGAGTCCCGCGGCGGCGATGTTCTCGCGCAGGTGCGCCACCGACGAGGTGCCGGGGATTAGCAGGATGTTCGGCGACCGCTGCAGCAGCCAGGCTAGGGCGACAGACATCGGCGTCGCATCCAACCGGGCGGCTACGGTCGAGAGCGCCGAGGACTGCAGTGGGCTGAAGCCGCCGAGCGGGAAGAAGGGCACGTAGGCGATGCCCTGTTCGGCGAGCATGTCGATCAGCTTGTCGTCTTGGCGGTAGGCGAGGTTGTACATGTTCTGCACGCACACGATCGGCGCGATCGCCTGTGCCTCGGCGACCTGTTCCGCCGTCGCGTTGCTCACTCCGAGGTGCCGGATCAGGCCCTGCTGCTGGAGTTCGACGAGCGTCTCGAACGGCTCAGCGAGCGAGCCGGGTTGGGGTCCCTGGGCGTTGCCGAGCCGGAGGTTGACCAGGTCGAGCACCTCAAGGCCGAGGGTTTCAAGGTTCTCGTTGACGGATCGGCGCAGATCTTCGGGCTGTCGGGCCGGGGGCCAGCCGCCCTGCTGGTCCCGGGTCGAGCCGACCTTGGTCACGATGTGCAGCGACTCGGGGTAAGGCTGCAGCGCTTCACGGATCAGCTGGTTGGTGACGCGCGGCCCGTAGGCGTTGCTGGTGTCGATGTGGGTGATGCCGAGGCCGGCGGCCTCGCGGAGGACTGCGAGTGCGCTGTCGCGGTCGGCAGGCGGCCCCATGACCCCGGGGCCGGCGAGCTGCATAGCGCCGTAGCCGAACCGGGTGACGGTCAGGTCGCCCAGCGCCCAGGTGCCGCCGGGAAGCGAAGTGGAGAACATGCTCATACCTCTGCCTTTCGTGTTGAGCTGGTGGTGGTGCCTAACGGCTCCTTGCATCAGTATGGGTAGGTAACTTCCTGACGGGAAGTAGGCACCTCGGAGTGCGTAAGGTACCCACGGTTGAAGGAGTGCTCGATGGCAACGATGACGGCGGCCCAGAAGAGGGCACAGACCAAGGCGGAATATGACGCTTTCCTGGCGGCGTGTCCAAGCCGTAAGCTGCTCGACCGGATCTCCGACAAATGGGTCACGCTGATCCTGGCCGCGCTGGGCAGCGACGGCTCGCATCAGCTTGGCGCCGACTGCGCCGGTGAGCCCCGGTCGATGCGCTACTCGGAGCTGTCCCGCCTGCTGGCCGGCGTCAGCCAGAAGATGCTCACTCAGACGCTGCGCTCCTTGGAGCGTGACGGTCTAATCACCCGCACCGCGACGCCGACCGTGCCCGTCACGGTCTCCTACGAGCTGACCGACCTCGGTCTCTCACTGCACCAAATGATGCGCGGCCTCAAGACCTGGGCCGAGATGCACATGGACGATGTGCTCGCCAACCGCGCGACGTACGACACCCGCGTCGCCTGAACCAGGGAGCGAAGGCGTCACATCAGCCTCTCTCCCTCCACCCGCTACTCCAACTCGTCGACTTCGAGGTCGGCCGCGCACGGTGCAACCGGGCAGCACGGCGCAGGACGCCGGTCTCGACCGAAGCGTCCGCCTCGCCCTCGACGACCAGCGGCTTGACGACGATCACGGTGCTGGGTTCCTGCGTGCCCCAGGCAAAGGTCCGCTCGAAGCTCGCGCCGGGGGGCTGCAGCAGCGGCGCGACCAATCTGACCGCCGCCTTGGTCAGCACGGTGGTCGAGCCAGCCGTGACCGGCTCGCCGTCGTGGTCGACGACACAAGGAAAGGCGAGTACGAGCGTGCTCGGCGCGGCCGCGGTGCCGGTGCAGCCGATCACCACCATGTCTAGCGTCGACTCGGCCTTGACCTTGACTGGACTAGTCAACGGCCGGGCTTAAGTTTGGCCCCATCACAACCGATGAACTGCCCGCCGACGATGGAGCGGCCGCCATCCGGGCGAGAGCCGTCCCGCACGACTTCCGGCGCGTGGAAGCGCACGACTGCCCCATGTCCGCCTGCGCCGTCCCCGCTGGCTCGCCGTGCCGGACCAGCAAGGGCAAGGTGGCCGTCCAATACCACACCGCCCGTTTCCGGCTCGTGCCCCATCTGGCCAAGACCCTCAACGTCCCGACCCCCGCCGTCCGCAAACCGGGGTCGGTGTGGATCGAGCTGCCCCGCCCCGCCGCCACCGGAGCCGAGCCGGCCGGGCACGTGCGGCTCGGCTACGCCCGCGCCTCCACCGCCCGGCAGTCCCTGGACACTCAGCTCGACTCGCTCAAGGTAGCGGGCGTTACCCGGGTCTTCCACGAGAGGATTTCCACGCGTGCCGTCCAGCGGCCCGAACTCGACAAGGCGGTCGTCCTCGCTCGGGTGTTGCGGGCCTCCGGCGTCGCAGTCACCCTCGTCGTCCACGAGCACAAGCGCCTCGGGAGGGGCCTCGAACTGACGGCGCTGGCCGAGCAGCTGAAGGCCTGCGATGCCGGTCTGGAATTCCTCACCGGCGAACTCCAGGGGTCGCACGACCCATCCGGAGTGGTGTTCACCGTGCTGGCCGCCCTGTCGGGGATGGAACGTGAGTACATCCGCGACCGCACCCTGGAAGGCCACGAGTCCGCCCGCAAACGCGGCAAGATCATCGGCGGCGCCGGCGTCACCGACGATGACATGCAGTCCATGGCCCTCCACCTGCGCGGTTTGGACCTGAGCCTGCGCGACATCGCCTCACGGCTCGTCATCACCAAGGGTAAGAAGAAAGGCCAGCACCCGTCCCCGGCGACCGTTCTGCGCATGCTGCGCGCACGACGAGACGACCGCGGTGACGGCGTCGGCCGGGGGCTGATCAGGGCTGTCAGCCGGGCCATGGCAGAAGATCGAGACGGCCCAGGATGAGCGCGTCGGGCAAGAGCGCCGCGGGTAACCCGGAACTCCCGAAGCTGTCCCGAAGTGCGAAGTAGCCAGCCCGGCTAACTGACCTTTCCCGGAACTTTGCCAGTGCTCCCCAGCTATCGTCAGCCGCGGATCGCGGGAAGCGTGGTGGGTGCTGATGAAGTCCGGGTAGCCGCCCTCGTTTTGTTTCCTGTAAAAGCTGTTTTGATGGTAGCATTAAGACATGTCGCTAGATATCTCCGAGTTGCCGCTGGCCGGCGGCCATCCTGCGCTCGACCTGGTCAACACGGTGGCGCCGCGGGTGCGCCTTGACCATGAGGCCCCGTATGACCATCTGCGGAGCCCGGCCGACCTGGTGGTCTGGGCGTCCCGCGCCGGATTGATCACCGCCGCGGAGGCCAGGCAGGCCGTCGCGGCGCCAGGGGCCGGGGGCACCGCGCTGCAGGCCGCCGTCGAGATACGCGAGGCGCTGCACGCCGTGCTGCTGGTCGTGACCGGCGCTGATCGTCCTGGTCGCGCGGGGACGGATGTCGCACTGGAGCGGCTACGGCAGTTCTGGACCGCCGCCCTGGGCCGGTCAGCGCTGCAGATCGACGGCTCCGCCGTGCGACTCCAGGTCGGCATGGCGGCTCACCTGCTGATCCCGGACCGGGCCGCTGCGGCGGCGATGGATCTGCTGCTCAACGGGGATCTCGGGCGGTTGCGCCGCTGCCCGCCGGAGGAGGGCGGCTGCGGATGGATCGTGCTGGACAACAGCCGAAATGGCAGCCGGCGATGGTGCCGGATGGCCGACTGCGGGACAACCGTGAAGGCCCAGCGACTCACCGAACGCCGGCGCGCGCGCCGATCCGCCGCACCAGTGGCACCCGGGTCCGGCGCTCCTGCCGGCACCTTGCTACCTACTCAGTCACTTACGGAGGAATCATGATGTCCAATTACGGTTACCTGGTGTTCCAGGCGGAGCGCGCCAAGACTCAGGCCGAGCAGCGGGCGATTGACGACCAGCTGGGTCGGCGTACCGCGGCGGTCAACCAGCTATCGCATTCGCTCGCCCAGCCGGCGCGCGTCCTGCGCCGCTGGTTCAGCACCAGCCCCTCGGCCCAGCCCGCGTGTTCGGCGGTCGATTGCGGCTGCTAGCGGCCCAGGGTCATAAAGTCCCGCAGCGCCGAGGGGAGCTGGCCAGGCGCGCTAGCAGTGCGACCTGCGCTGCTATCGCGCCGCTAGCCGCGTGCTGGCGGCCTGAATGACCCTCAATCCGCACCCGGAGCGCCCTGGCGCTCTGGGTCACCGCCATCCTGGGGCGCCAGCCGCCCATGACACGCATCCGCCTGATCACCGCCGCCCGCGATCCCCGATCCCTGGGATGACTGACGGGCACACCGAAAATTAACCTGGCACCAGTGCGCGGCCGCCTACGGCCGCCAGCCGGGGCCCGTTCAACTCCGCGCAGCGGACGGCCAGGCTCCACACCTCCCTCCCCTGGTACCACCAGCAACCCGCGCTCAGCAACCATCACCTGCTCGTCAGCCACCCTCGAACCTCACCGTCGCGCACCGGAGCATGGGACCGACCGACGCTAGTGCAGACGAATGCGAGTCAGCCGGATGTCCCGTACTCCTCTGCACTCACCCGCAACCCGATAGTCGGCCGTGCAGAGAACCTCAGACATCGACATCCTGCGCGTCGAGGCGAGCGACTGCCCGATGTCGTCCTGCGCGGCTCGGCCGGGTCGCCGTGCCGGACGGGCAAGGGACGGGTGGCCGCCCAGTACCACACCGCCCGGTTCCGGCTCGTGCCCGCTCTTGCGAAGGCGCTCAGCGTCCCGGTCCGCCGGTCCGCAAGCCCAGCTCGGCCTGGACCGAGCTGCCCGCCCCGCGGCGGCCGGCACAGCGCCGGCGGGGCACGTGCGGATTGGGTACGCCCGCGCGTCCACCGTCCGCCAGTCGCTCGACACCCAGACGGACTCGCTGAAGGCCTCGGGCGTCACCCGGATCTTCGCCGAAGATCTCGACCCGCGCGGTCACCCGGCCCGAGCTCGACCGGGCCGTCGCCCTCGCCCGCGAGATCCGCGCGTCCGGCGCCGCCGTCACTATCGCCGTGCACGAGCACTAGCGGCTCGGCCGCGGCATCGAGCTCGCCGCGCTCGCCGAGCAGCTGCGCGCCGACGGCATCGGCCTGGAGTTCCTCACAGGCGAGCTGCAGGGGTTGCCGAGGTTGATGTCGTCGAGCTGGAGCTCGCGGATCGCTCTGGTCCGGGCGGCGTGGATGGCGGCCAGCGCCAGGATGAGCCGGTCCCGGGGATTCCGGGCGGCCTTCACGGCCTGGTCGATGTCGTCGTCGTGCAGCGGCAGGATGATGTTGCAGGGATGCTCACCGACCGGGAGCCGCGCTGCCGGATCACGGAAGATCGTGCGGTTCTTCTTGCAGTGCCGGAACAGGGACCGGATGACGCTGAGGGTGTGGTGGCGTTCGTGGCCGGTGAGGCCGCCGATGGCCGCGAGGATGTCCTCGCGGGTCACCTCCCGCAGGTGGTCATAGCGATCGGACCAGGCCGCCAGCGACGGGCCGGCTGTGCGCAGGTAAGTCCAGGTTGTCTCGGGGGCGCGGGGCCGGGACCGCGGCCCGACGTGTCGCAGGGTCCTGAGCCAGTGCTCGACGTTGGCCCGGATGCCGGGGGCCAGGCCGGCGAGGCTGCGGTCCAGCCAGGTCTCGAAGGCCGGGACACGGTCGTCGTGGAACAGGCCGAGCTCGCCGAGGACTTCGACGGTGCGTTCGACGCTGATCCCGTAGGCGCGGAGCGCGGGGAACAGTTCGGAGTAGCGGATCTTGTCACCGTCGGCGTGGCCGGACAGCAAGATGACCAGGCCGCGATCGACCTCGCCGGCTACCCGGCGGCTCCAGCCGCGGGCCTCGCCGATGGTACGGGCGACGGTGCGTGCCCTGGCCAGCCAGGGGTTGGCGAAGTCGGCGTGGCGGCGCCGGT
>CABEDN010000094.1_pt1 | contig 11626 bp, 8 predicted proteins | sample 3423051 | NCBI WGS metagenome assembly CABEDN01 (sample SAMEA5534330, study PRJEB31848) | metagenome | biome: tundra; feature: field; material: soil | place: USA | collected 2013-05 | depth 0.15 m
ACCTGAGGGACGAGTCGAAACGGGTCAGAGATCTCGTCTCAGCGTATCACGGTGCCATCTGTGCGCATCATGGCTTCGATTGCCATATGGCTCAGCGCAGCTCGCTGATTGCAGGTCAGGTGCCGCGTGATCGCGGAAGGCACAGTCTCGTGCCCTCCGTACGGCTTCTAGAAGACGTCGGGACCGCTGGCCTGCAGCCGCGCGAAAACGCTTTGATGACCGATCAGCGTTTATATACACCCCGTTCCCGATACGGGATGCTTCCACCTGCCCTGCATTCTTTTCAGGGCACTTGCGTGCGTATCATCCATGGAATGGGGCATCGCATGGTCCGCCTAGTTGTTTGCGTGTCATTGTTCCCGGTCGGCCCACACCATCACCGACGCGGGTGCCGCGTGCTGTCGTTCGGGTGCGCAGCCGAAATCAGTGGCGGCTGGCTGGATGCCCGCCGTCCCTTGGCATTCTGCCTGACGCTTCGCGCACGACGCTAGCCATGGGCGCGATTACGCTGGTCGAGTTCCTCAGCCAGGGCGCACCAGGCCAGCGCGCAGCTGCGGGCGATCCGTATCACGTCGAACGTGCAGTGCGGTGGTATACAGTCCACGACCCCCTCCCAGTCCGAACTCTGCATCAGGCGCGGCGGGCAGAGCCAGGTCAGGAACGTGCGTCCGGTCTCGGTATATCGGACGGACGGATCCTGTCGGAGACGTTGCAGGATGGCCTCGAAGTCCACCTCGCTGCTGGCTTTCCTCGCCCGGGCCAGGCTCGCATCCCCGTTTTCCTGGTAGGTTCGCTGCTTCGGCACCACCGGATCGATGCCCTGGCGGACCTTCTCTCTGACGTCGCGCGCGGTACCGACGGAGATCCCAGCGTCGCGTGCGATCTGCCGGAGCGAAGCATCGGGGTTCGACGCCAGGACCTCACTGGCTATGCGTCGCCCCTCGGCGATGTTCAGCGGTCTGATCCGGCCGTCTCGTCCCACCCTGCGGCTCAGGGTCAGCACCGCTTCTGGCGCGTCCCGGCGGATGGCGGCCACCGTCTTGGCCGCGAGCCCGGCGATCTCGCCGATCCACCGGTCCGAGGCATCCGGCCTGAGCCGGATAATGCGTGCCGCCGCAGCTCGACGGTCGGCCAGCGTGAGCGGCAACCCGTGTTTTATGTTGGACGCCACCGCGAGCAGGAATGCCTCGTCTTCGCTCCCGTCGAAGAACTGAACGAATATTTCCGTTTCACCCCGGATACGGACCGCGTCGAGACGGTGCATCCCGTCGATTACGCGCATGGTTGCGCGTTGTACGAGAATGGGCGGAAGTCCGCCATCCACCTCAGCGAGCGCTTCGACGTGAGCTAGGTCGACACCGTCCAGGCGGGGCGAATCAGCAGGTACAAGAGAGTTTATGGAAATCAGCGCTTCGCCGTCGGCCCGAGAGACCGGGAGCTCAGCCAGCAGCTTATGGATCGACACCGCGGCGGCAAGGGAACCGTTTTTTGACATCGGATTTCCTGACATGGCTTCTCCTTTCGTCATGCCTTCAGCCCCCATAGCCGTGCGCTTATCGGCCTGTTTGAAATCCATCGATAATGCAGATCTTTATACTGCCACCTCCTGCTCCTGAGCCGCCATTAATAGAATTTGTCATGCAGTACGCTACGGGTGACTATGCGGCATCAGCGTTCGCGATACCTGCCCGACTGCCGATCGCCATCCGGCGCGCACGCCTAAAGTAAATTCTGGCATTAAGCCATCAGAAGATATCTGGATGTGACGACATTATCCGCGATCTGAGCAAGGCAAGACTGTTTTGGCCTCTTCACGGAGCCGATGCGAAGTCAATTGCAGGATCTAGCCAGATCAGTGCGAGCTCGGCAGAAATTCTCATTTACTGAAATTTAAGAAGAGAGTCGATATCCCGCTAATTCACGCCCCGTTCTCCCCCCCGGTACCTCGCTGACGCGCTGCTGTTTTCGTAAACAGTAATATTTAAGCAGATGGTGACAAAATATGGCAAGGGGAAAATGAGTTACTTAAGAGTTTGGTCGGGGGGCAGAGTAGCCGGGATGCCAATGCAAATTTGTCGCAAGTACTCATTTGTTGCGTTGAGGCATCAGTTCCCCGCGCCCGGCGTGTCGCCGCCGATTACCAGCTGACCTGCTGACCTGCCGGGGTCCGCCGCGCTCAGACGCGAAGGTCGCCGGCCTCGGTCAGCTGGTGCAGCAGTTCCGCAGCCCCGTCCGAGAGCCGCCGGACCAGTGAGTCATCCATCCGGCCGGGCGAGTACTGGAACAGCAGGCGGAGTCCGTCCTCGTGGGCTACGGCGGAGAGTTCCAGGTCGAAGCGGCTGGCCACGGTCGGCGGGATGACCTCGACCTCCAGTCCGGCCACGGTCACGCGCGGCGGTAGCTCGGGCAGCAACTGCAGGACGATGTCTTTGACGTGCGTGCCGTTCTCGGCTGACGGCGAAGCCTCCGGCAGGAAATGCGGATAAGCCTGGTGCGTGAGCGCCTCACTCACGGTCGTCCTGGTCCGACGCAGCAATTCGGTCAAGCTGGAGCCAGGCTGGAACTGCGTCCGGAGCACGAGCATGTTGGCAAAGAGGCCGACTGTGCGCATGACTTCAGGCCGGGTCCGGTTGGCGAAGGGTGAGGACACGGAAAGGTCGGTGCTGCCGGACTCCCGGTACAGCAGCAGGTAGTAGAGGCTGAGCAAGACGGTGAACGGCGTGGTCCGTTCGGCGCTGGCCAGTTCCCGGAGCCTCTCCCAGCAGGCACGGTCCACACCGGTCTCGATGCTGCGGCTTCCGGCCCTGGCCGCGACGGCCCCCGAGGAGCGTGTCGGCAGGCGCGGGCCGGTCGCCCCGGTCAGCTGACGCTGCCAGTAAGCCCGGTCTTCTCTCAGCCGCTCGGCGGTAGTCTTACGGCGCTGCCACTGCACGAAATGCCGGTATTGCCACCCCGGCCGGGGCAGCCCGGTCCCGTTGCCCAGGAGTAGCAGCAGTTCTTCGACCAGGATTCGGCACGACCACGCGTCGGTCACCAGGTGGTGCGCGTTCAGGCACAGTATGTGCTCCTGCGGCGTTACCGGCCACAACGTGACGCGGACAGGTGCCGTCCTAGCGTCGATGGGGGTGGCGATCTCGCCGGCGATCACCTCACGCAGGGCCGCGTCGGACTCAGCCCTCGGCGCGAGTGTGACGCTGACCGGAACCGGCTCATGAATGAACTGGGTGAGCATTCCCTGACGGCGACCGAAGGTGGTCCGCAGCGTCTCGTGCCGGCTGACCAGGAGGTCCACCGCGCATTGTAGCTGGGCACGGTCGAGCGGGCCGCGCAGCCGGAGTAGCAGCGGGTAATTGAGCCGACCGTGCGCACCCTCGTAGCGCTCTATGAGCCAGAGCATGCGCTGGCCGACTGACGCAGGCTCCTCGTGCAGGACGGCCCCGCCGGTACCGCCTGTCACCGGCCTGGCTCCCGGGCCCGGTACCTGGTGAGCCGGCCGGCGGCGACGAAGAGCGTCTGCCCGGGTTCGTGTACATCACTGGTGTGCCAGACCCCCCGCGGGTTGATCATGGCCTGACCGGGCCGAAGCGAGATCGTCAGATACTGTCCGTCAATTTCCTGAATGACATCGCACGAGCCGGAAAGAAGAACGACTACTTCCTCCCCGGTATGGCACTCCCAGTGCGTCCAAGTCTTGGCCATGGGGACGATTCCCATCAGCCGCCGCTCGTCTCGCTCGGCCGCGAACTTTCTCAGGTACGCCATAATCTCCTGGCGGGACCAGGAGAAGTCGTGCAACGGCAGCGCGGTGCCACCCACTCCCAAATGCACGTAAGTCTTCGACAAATCAAATACGTCATCTGGCATGCCGGTAATCGTAACGGCATATTGCCAGAACACGACAGGGGCCAGCCCGCGCCCGTTATATCCGCCGGTAGCGTGCCTCGCCCGGGCCGAAGTACCGTTGGCGCAAAGTCTGCTCCGCCGCGTCATAGGCTTTCCTGAAGAGCCCACGGCGCTGAAGTTCGGGAACGAGCAGTTGGCACAGGTCCGCGGTGCCGCGAGTAGGCGGACACGGCATGAGGTTGAATCCGTCGATGCCGGTGCGTTCCAGCCATTCCTCCATCCGGTCGGCCACCTGCCCGGGCGTTCCGAAAAGCATGAGCCGGGCATAAGGATGGGGTCGCTGGGGTACCGCGACGAAATCGCGCAAGCCGCCTACGGTAAGTTCGCCGCGCGGCGCGGCTTGCTGGACGAATCCCAGCACCGAGTGCAGATCCTCGGCGCGCAGGTCCGACACGGGGGTGTCCTCCGGGTAAGCCGCGAGGTCCACCCCTGACCAGCCGCACCACTTGGTGATGAGGCCGCCGCCGCTGCTCAGCTGCAGGTACTCCGCCGCGCGGGCTTGCGCCTCGGCCGCGTCCGCGCCAAGAATCAGGCACATACCCTGCAAGACCTTGAGGCGCTCCGGGTCGCGTCCAGCCTGGGCGGCCTGGCGCCGCAGGTCGGCCACCTGCTCACGTCCTTTTTGGAAGCCGCTGAGCGTAACGAACACGACCTCGGCGTGACGGGCCGCGAATGCCCGGCCTCGAGGCGAGGATCCCGCCTGATAAAGCACCGGGGTTCGCTGCGGGGACGGCTCGCACTGGTGCGGAGCTGACAGGCTGAACCATCGGCCCTGGTGCGCGATGTCGTGCACGCGGGCGGGATCGGCGAAGACGTCGCCCTGCACGTCCCGCAGGACCGCGCCTTCCTCCCAGCTGTCCTCCCACAGGCGCACCGCGACGTCGAGGTACTCGTCCGCCCGATCGTAGCGCTCATCGTGCCCAAGCTGCGGGGAAAGGCCGGTGCGCCGGGACAGCCGGAGATCGGACGTGACAATATTCCAGCCCACCCGGCCCTCGGTCAGATGGTCCAAGGTGGAGAAGAGCCGGGCGCACTGATAAGGTGCGTGGTAAGACGTGGAATAAGTTACCGCAAAGCCAAGATTAGTGGCAGCGGTGGCGGCCGCGGGGATTATCAGCACCGGATCTATGGCTGGCACCTGAACGGAATGACGGATTGCGGGTGCGCAGGAGCCTTGATACGTGTCATAGACACCGTGTGTGTCCGCGAAGAATAGTGCGTCTATACACGCTGACTCCAGCTGGTGAGCCATGCGCATCCAGTATTCCAGGGAGCGGTAACCGACCGCCGTACCGTCGTCAGGATGACGCCACATACCTTCGAAGAACGGTGCGGGTATGCATTGGGTGAGGACATTAATGTGCATGAGTCCTGCCCTCCTCGTAAGGTGACGTCCCGGTCGGGCTGACCACTCATTGCGTGCTGTGTTACATATTCCAGATAACATCGGAGGGCGTCTCATGGCGAAGTGCTCCAATGACCGGTGGGATACCGTGCCGGACATCGTCGGCGCCTGCGCCAGGCACCGTCCGGACGTCACGGTGCTGGCCGACGGCCACGGGCGGGAGGTGACCGCGGCCGGACTGCTTGAGCAGGCCAGGCGCGGCGCCCGCGTGCTTAGCACCGGCGGCGTCGGCAGCGGGGATTTCGTGGTCATCGACGCATCGATGGGCTGGATTGACGTCGCCATGGCTTATTTCTCCGTGACCTGGCTGGGTGCGGCCGCGGTCCTGGTCATGGACGAGGCCAGCGAGCGGATTGCCCGGGAGCGAACCCAGCCGGCCGCGGTGATATCAGGGCCGGGCGGCCCGGGCCAGATATCCGTGGCCGACCTGGGCACTGGCAGTGAGCTGGCCGGGCCGTCCGCGGCCAGGCCAGACGATATCGTGGATATCGTCTTCACCTCCGGGACCACCGGGACGCCCAAGCCGGTGGCCTCCACCCACGCACAGTGGACGGACTCGGTCCGGCCCGAGATGATGACCAGCCGCGCCCGCCGGGTCGTCGGGCACACTGGGATCCCGGTCGGCGTGTCCGGCGGCCTGCACGGCGTGTTGGTCAGCCACCTGGCCCGCGGCGTGACCAGCCTGTGCGGCCGGACCGCCGCCGAGCTGCTGGCGTGTTGTCGTGAGCGGCTCGTCGCCGAGCTCCACCTCACCCCGCACTCGGCCCGGGCCATGGCCCGGCTTACGCGGCCGGGCGAGGGCTGGGCCAACCGGGTCATTCTTATCAGGGTTATCGGCGGCCCGGTTCCCGCGCTCGTCGCCGAGCAGCTGGAGGAGCGCTTCCCGCGGGCCCGGGTGGTCTCTCTGTACGGGCTGACCGAAGGGGGAGCAGCGATGTTCGTGAAGCTCGTCGGCGGTGGCCACGACGCATCGATCGGCAGGCCGGTGGAGGGCACGCAGCTGCGCGTGCTCGGTGCCGGCGGGACGGAACTTCCGCCCGGCGAGGTCGGCGAGCTCGTGATCCGCGACGCGGGCAAGGGCCCGCTGACCTATTACCAGGATGAGTCGCTGACTAGGGCTTGGTTCCCGGGTGGTTGGGCCAGAACGGGCGACATGGGCTACCTGGGTCTCGACGGGGGGATCCACCTGGTCGGGCGGGACCGGGAGCTGATCGTGCTGCGCGGTGGTCGGGTCAAGCCGGAATCGGTGGAGGAAATCCTGTCCAGACAGATACCTCAGGACGTCGAGTTCGCGGTGGTCGGCCAGGCGGCGGCGGCCGGTTGGGACAAAATCGCGGTATTCCTGGCCGGCGACGCGGACAGCCCGGCCATAGCCCAGGCGAGCCGGAACCTGGCCGAGATGAAGGGCCCCTTCCGGCCCCAGCACGTCCGGGTGGTGCCGCGGATTCCGCGCGGGCCATTCGGCAAGCCGCTGCGCCGGGTCCTGGCCCAGGAGCTCGGCGGCGATCCGGGCGGCGGCTAGATGAGGCTCGTGCGGACGCCTTCGGGGGCGGGCCGACCGTTCAGGTCGCGAGGTCCAGGTGCGCCCGGAGGGCGCTGCAGGTGAGCGATGGCTCCTTGCAGGCCAGGCGAAGCACCGAGCAGCACTGCTCAAGCAGCTGCCCGGCCGTACTGTGCCGGAAGATGCGCGGATCGTAGCTCATCCAGATTGCGATCCTGTTCTTGCGGTCCTCCGCGAACCCGATGTCCATCGGGAACCCGGCGAAGACAGCGTCCTCGATCCACGCGTCCCCTGACGGCCTGGTGTCGAGCATCCGGTAGTGATGCGCGCGCTGGGCCAGGAACTGGACCCGGATCGGGGGGAGGGCGACCGGTCCACCCAGGATCTCGTGGAGCTGAAGGAACGGCATTCCAAGGTGCCCGAGCGCGCCGAGGACGTTGCTCCGGCTCACGGCCAGGGCGTCGGAGAACGAGGGGTCCTCCGGCAGGGTGGACCGGAGCAGCACGACGTTGCTGAAATTTCCCTGGACGTCGGTCCACCGGCTGGCCCGGTTGCCGGTCATGGTGGTGAGGGTGATGTCGCGCGCGCCGCTGCGGCTCGCGAGCAGCATCTTCACCACGGCGACGGCAGCCATGAACGGTGACAGGTGCAGCCGCCGGCACAGGTCGCGCAGGGATTCGGTCATGTCGTCGGAGAAGATGACGACCCGCTCTCCGGCGACGTCCCCGCTGGGGTCGGGTCCGTCACGGTCGATGTACTCCGGTGGTGCCATGCCCGCCAGCTGGCCGCGCCAGTACTCCGCCAGCTCGGCCGGCAGCTGACGCTCCCGCTGCTCCCTGGCGAACGTCGAGTACCCGGCCGGCGGCGCGGTCAGCGCTGGTGCCGGCGAGCCGGTCGAAGCGCCCAGGGCCTCCAGCTCAGGGTGCAGGCGTGCGCACGACCAGCTGTCGGTGATCATCTCGTTCATGTCGATCGTCAGCCGCAGCCGGCCTTCCTCACCCGGCGTGAGCCAGACGCGGGCCAGGTCGTCCGGTGACAAGGAACTGGTGTTCCCCATCACCGGGTACACCGGCGCGTCCGCCTCCATTACCTTGTGCGGGTAGTCCGGCAGCACGTGACGGACCGGCTCGCCCGCGATCGTGTCGTACGCCGTCCGGAATATCTCGTGCCGCGCCGATATGTTCGCAAGTACCTTGCGAGCCTCTTTGAGGCCAGCGCCGGGTGCCAAATCGGCTGACAATACAGCGCCGCGCATGAAGAACAATCCTGGATTGGTGACGTACTCATTCCAGGCAGCTTCTTCTGGAAATGACAGGGGACCGGTTACATTCTTGTATGTATTCTGCACGATGCAATACGCTACGTGCCGAAATCATCTTCAGCAAGAAGTGCCACTAGCACGGTGCTCCGGCGAGTAAAAGATAGCGGATGCGATGGCAGAGCCAATCGAACGAATCACGACACCGGCCGGGGATTCGGCCTGGCACATTACCGGGCACCCGGACGTCAAGGCGCTGCTCGGGGACCAGCGGCTGGGCCGGGCCCATCCCGACCCGGCGACCGCGGGGCGTTACTCGGCGGACGACATCGCCGGCCGGCCGGCCGGCGGGAGCGAGACCGAATACTCCGAGCACGCCTGGTGGCGGAAAGCGATGAACAAGGTTTTCTCGCCCGCCGGGCTGGAGCGCTGGACCCCGGCGGTGGAAAAGATCGCCCGGCAGGTGGCGGGTCAGCTCGCTCTCAGGCCCACGCCAGCTGATCTCAATGACGCCTACTCGACCCCGCTGGCCTCGCAGGTGATGTGCACGGTGCTCGGCGTGCCCACCAGCGACATCGAGCGGTTCCGCGAGTGGACGGAGGAGGGCGCGCAAGCGACCGACCTCGAGCGGTCGCTCGGCGGCATCAGGCTGCTGATGTCATACGCCCGTGACCTGGTGACGCAACGACGCGGCCGGGACGGTAACGACATCATCTCTGTGCTGCTGGCCGCAGGGACCGGGCCGCCGGGAATCCACGAAGGGCGGGTGGTCAAGCTGGTGGCCGGCATGCTCGCGTTCGGGCGTGAGACCCCGGCCTCCGTCATCGACTCGGGGGCGCTCCTGTTGCTCACCCATCCCGAGCAGCGCCGCCTGCTGCAAGACGAGCCGTCGCTGATGCCCCGGGCGGTGGAGGAGATACTGCGGCATTTCAAGCCGCCGGCCGCCACGGACAAAGGGCTCCTGCGTTATGCCCATGAGGATCTTGAGGCGAGCGGAAACGCGATCCGCGCGGGCGACATGGTGCTGCTTGACCTGATGGCCGCCAATCACGACCGTGACGTCTTCCCCGAGCCGGGCCGGTTCATCGTCGACCGGGAGCCCAACCCCCACCTGACCTTCGGCCATGGTTTCTACATGTGCAATTTCACCCGGCTGGCCCGGGCGGAGATCGGGATAGCCCTGGGTACCCTGCTGGAGCAGTTCCCGGACCTGGACCTGGCCGCGCCGCCTAGCCAGCTGCAGCTCAAAAGCCACCTTCGGACCGGCGGGCTGGAACGGCTGCCCGTCACCTGGTAGCTGGGTGCTCAGGCCGCCCTTCCGCCAACTGCGGAGGATCCGCAGTTGGACGGCGCCCAGGACGGTCCCCGCGGCGTGCCGCGCCCGGCACCGTACCGCCGTCCTGCTTGCCGGCGGCGCCTGCTGCCTGTCAGCCTCACGCAGTGGAGTTCGAACTGCGTCATGTCACGCCGCCTGGAGCCGAGTTCGCCGCGCTCGCCAGCAAGCACGCGACCGACTTCGCCGCTACGGCGGACAGGCACGACCGTGAGGGCACGTTCCCGTTCGGGCACTGGGAGGACCTGCGGCGATCTGGGTTCCTGGCCGCCACCGTACCGCCGGAGCTCGGCGGCCTCGGCGTCACCGACATCGGTGACCTGGTGGTGGCGATCAGCAGGCTGGCCCGGGGAGATCCCGCCACGGCCATCGGGGCGGCCATGCATTCCACGGCCTTCTGGTATCTGGCCCGGCTGCTGGCGGACCGGTCTGCGAGGCCCGGCGACGACCGTTTTGCCGCCGGGCTCAGGCTGCTGCTTCGCCGGTGCGCGAGAGGCCGGGTCGTAGCCTGCGTGTCCATCTCGGAGACCGGGACCTCGCTCGGGAACCCGCTTACCGTCGCCGAGCCCATCCCGGACGGCTACGTGATCAGCGGGAAGAAGACGTTCTGCACGAACTCCCCGGCCGCCACCATGTTCCTGTGCTCGGTCCGCGTGCCCGCGCCGGGAGCGGGCGACCGGCTTGGATTCGCTCTCGTCCCCCGGGAGACACCGGGGGTAACCGTCCGAGACAATTGGGACGCGCTTGGCATGCGCGCCTCCGGCAGCGGTGACGTGAGCTTCAGCTCCTGCCGGGTACCGCGCGGCCTGGTGACGGCGGCCGGGCCAGTTGGTGTCCTGTCCGAGCAGATCCTCACGCTGACCATGACCGGCGTGCTGGTACTGGCCGGTGCCTTCCTCGGCCTCGCCGAGCACGCTCATGCCGTGGCCGTGGCCGGGCTCAGGGTCAGCAGGCCCGGCTCTGGGCAGGCCGCCGCGGGTTCCCGCGGCGTGGTGCAGGCCGCGATCGGCGAAAGCGAGGCTGATCTCGCCGCCAGTCGCGCGGTGCTGGCCCGTACCGCGGCCCTGCTCAGGGACGGCTTGGCGACGGCCGGGGACCCGGGCCCGGCCGGGCTGTCCGGCCTGATGAAGGAAGTTCAGTGCGCGAATATGGTGGTGAAGCGCGCCGCGATCGCCATTGTCGACCGCTCTCTCACTACTACGGGCGGTCGCGGATATCTGAGTTCCAGCGTTTTGTCGCGTCTTTATCGAGACGTCCGTGCCGGACCTTTTATGCAGCCATTCTCAGCCATTGACGCATTCGAGTACATTGGCCGGGTCGCACTCCGTGCCGGGCCGGAGGGATTCGGTATGACAGACATTCCCGATGCCATTCCCATATCCGTGGGTTCGCAGGAATGACGGTATGCGCGGAGGGATCGTGCTTGGCTAAGGGGAGCCGATAATGGTAGCTGAGGGCAGGCAGGACGCTGCGGCCTTGATCGAGAACCTGGAGAGCATGGGCGTGCAGCTCTGGGTCGAGGACGCCCAGATCCGTTACCGGGCCCCCCTGGGACTGATGACCGGCGAGCGGCTGGCCTCGCTTCGTGAGCGGCGTGCGGAGATAGCCGCCGTGCTGGCCGCCGAGGCCGGCGACGCGGCCGTGCGTCACGATGCCGGTAACCGGTTTAGCCCGTTCCCGCTGACCGATGTGCAGGCCGCCTACGTCACCGGCCGGGCCCCTGGGTACCCTTACGGCGGCGTGGGCTGCCACGGGTACGGGGAGCTGCAATACGAGGACGCGGACCCGGCCCGGCTGGAGGACGCCTGGAATACGCTCATCGGCCGGCACGACATGCTGCGGGCGGTGGTGTCTTCCGACGGGACCCAGCAAGTGCGAAGCGACCAGCCCAGGTACCACCTCGAGGTGAACGACCTCGGCGACGCGCCGCCGGGACAGTTCTGCGCCGCGGTCGAGGCCACCCGTGCGGACATGGACCACCGGGTGTACGCGCCGGGCGAGTGGCCGCTGTTCGACCTGCGGCTGACCGTGGCGGGGCGCCAGGCCGTCCTGCATTTCTCCGTCGACTTCCTGATCGCGGACTTCGTCAGCATCCAGGTCCTGCTGGGAGAACTGGAACGGGAGTACGGCGAGCCGGGCACGATCCGGGATGACCTGGAGATAACGTTCCGCGACTTCCAGCTGGCCCGCCGGGCCGCCAGGGATGGGTCCACAGCGGTCCGGGAC
>CABEDN010000096.1_pt1 | contig 11552 bp, 9 predicted proteins | sample 3423051 | NCBI WGS metagenome assembly CABEDN01 (sample SAMEA5534330, study PRJEB31848) | metagenome | biome: tundra; feature: field; material: soil | place: USA | collected 2013-05 | depth 0.15 m
CATCTGCAGGGCCAGCGTGGCGTAGTAACCGACCAGGGTGGACAGCTCGACCAGGCCTTCCTCGCCCAGGGTGGCGAGCGCGGCGGCGTATTCCTGGTCGTCTAGGTCGGCCGGGATCCGCGAACTGGTCAGGGCGCGGGTGGCCGAGTAGGCGACCTGTTCGGTGTCGTCGGCGAACTTGGGATCCTGGCCTGAGCGCAGGGACTCGATCTCCGGCTCGGTGAGGCCGGCCCCGCGTCCGATCGGCTCGTGCGAGGCCCGCTCGTAGCCGCAGTCCCAGGCCTGCGCCACCACCAGGATCGCCATCTCACGGACCCGGGGCGTCAGCTTGGTCCGGAACCTGATGGCCGCGCCAAGCTCCTGCAGCGCGTGGCCGACGGCCGGCGCGTACAGCATCGCGTTGAACGGGCCGGCCAGGCCGCCGGTCCCGTCGGAAAGCTGGATCGCGCGGGGGCCCTGGCCGCGCGGCCCGGACAAGATCTCCCGGTACAGGTCCACCTGGTCGGCGGTCATTTCCTCGGACGACAGGACAGCAAGACGCATCGGCACTCCTAAGCCGCGGATCCGGGCTCGGGCCCGGACCGCACGAACGTCATGGCGGCGACCGCCACCACGATGAGCAGGGCGATCACCAGGGGAAAGACGATATGGACGTGGATCACGAGCAGGGCGCCGATCAGGGCGCCGAGCAGCATCGCGGCCACTGAGATCAGCCGACGGGTCGCGTGCGCTCCGGTCGCGCCCGCGACCGGGCTGTCCGCCGCGACCCCGGTGATGGTCAGCGTCAGCACGGTCGTGGTCAGGTCGGGAACGGCGAGCTTGCGCGCGGTGGCGTTCTGCACGCCCATGGCGGCCGCCAGCACCACGATCAGGGCGTACCGCAGGCCGGCCGCCAGTGGTTGGGTGGGGAGCGGCGGCGCGGTCAGCGCGGCCATGATCACCGCGGCGCCGAGCAGGACCGCCTGGATCGCCGCGGTGACGCCGAGCAGCCGCTCGCGACGGCCGGCCAGCGGCCGGGCCAGCCGGCCCGCGGCCAGCGCGCCGACCGCGAAGCTGGCGATCGCGACCAGCGAGGCCAGCACGGAGAACCCGCCCGTGCCGGCCAGCGCGAAGGCCAGGAAGACCACGTTGCCGGTCATGTTAGCCACGAAGACGTGGCCGAGCAGCAGGTAGCTGAACGCGTCGACCAGGCCGGTGACGGCGGTCAGCGCGACCAGCAGCGGCGGGAGCAGGCCGTCTTTACCGCCGCGCGGCGGCGCGAGGGTCTGCCGCACGTCGGTGAGGAACGCGTTCATCCCCGGTATCTGCCCACCTGACCTAGAGCATGCACCCAGGGCCGTTCGGAATAATGCCGTAAAAAAATGACCGCCCGGCGCGCGGACGCGTCGGGCGGTCATAGCTGGGTTCAGGCGGCGCTGCCCCGGCGGCGGGCCAGGGTGTCCACGGTGACGGCGGCGAGCAGGACGGCCGCGGTCCAGATGTACTGGGGCGCGGCGCCCAGGCCGAGCAGGTCCAGGCCGTTGGCGATGACGCCGACGACGAGCCCGCCGAGCACCGCGCCCACCATCTTGCCGCGGCCGCCGAACAGGCTGACGCCGCCGATGACCGCCGCGCCGACGGCGTACAGGACATTCTGGCCGCCCGGGACGCCGGTGGAGACCGAGCCGAGGAAGGAGGCGTAGATGATGCCCATGATGCCCGCGGTCAGCCCGGCCAGCGTGAACGCGAGGATCCGGATCCGGGTCAGGTTGATGCCGGCCCGCCTGGACGCCTCGGCGTTGCCGCCGATGGCGTACAAGTACCGGCCGAACCGGGTGCGGCCGAGCAGGAAGCTCCAGGCGACGACGACCACCAGGACCACAAGCACCACCCACGGCACGCCGCGCACCACGGTGAAGCCGACGCCGCGGTTGGTGTTGCCGATCAGCACCACCACCACGCCCGCGACCGCCATCGCGGCGATCTTCAGCAGCGTGACGCTCAGCGGAGGCGCGGTGAGATTGCTCGCCCGCCTGCGGGTGTCGCGCACCAGGAACAGCGCGCCGGCCAGCGCCACGGCGGCCGCCATGACGATCCAGCCGGCCACCGGGCTGAGGGAGCCGGCGTAGATATCGGCCAGGACGCCGGGGTACAGCCGGATGCTCCCGCCGCCGTTGGGGGCGGCCGCGTCCATGACCTCGAGCAGCAGGCCCAGCGCCAGCAGCTGGCCGGCCAGCGTGACCACGAACGACGGCAATCGGAGCCAGGTGACGATAAAGCCCTGGAGTCCGCTGAAGATCGCGGGGACGGCCAAGCCGACCAGCACCGCGAGCGGCCACGGGGCGGGATTCGGCGGCAGCAGCAGCCAGAGGGTGAACGTCGCGCCGACGGCGGAGGTGTAGCCGATCGACAGGTCGATCTCGCCGAGCAGCAGGACGAACACCTCGGCCATGCCCAGCATCATGAAGAAGGCGGCCTGCCCGATCAGGTTGACCAGGTTGCCGGCGGACAGGAACAGGGAGCTGCGGGCCTGGAAGTAGATGACGATGGCGGCCAGGCCGAGGATGACCGGCAGGGCGCCGCTTTCTCCGTTGCGGACGCGGGACAGCCAGATCTTGGCGTACTCGCCCAGCGAGTCCGCGATGACCTCGGGGGGGGCGAGGGCGACCTCGGACGCGATCTCCTCGTCGGGTTCGGTGGCCTCGGGTGACGGCCCTTGGACGTCAGTGCTCACTGGAGCTCCCTGCTGAGGGCTCGGCCGACGTGGCGGCGAGGCGCTTGGAGGTACCGGTGGTCATCAGGTCGACGATGGACTCGGCGTCGTACTGCGACGCCGGTCCGACGGCGACCAGGCGGCCCAGCCGGAGCACGGCGATCCGGTCCGCGACCGACTGGACGTCGTTCAGGTTGTGCGAGATGACGATCACCGCGATGTTCTGGCTCTTCAGCCGTTTGATCAGGTCGAGCACGACGCGGGTCTGGGTGACGCCCAGGGCGGCGGTCGGCTCGTCCAGGATGACCAGCTTAGCCTCGCGCATCACGGCGCGGGCGACCGCGACCGCCTGCCGCTGGCCGCCGGACAGCGAGCCCACCGGCTGGCGGACCGAGCGGACCGTGACCACCGACAGGTCGGCCAGCGTCTGCCTGGCGGTCTTCTCCATCCCGATCTCGTCCAGCTGGAAGTGCTTGACCTCCTCGCGGCCGAGGAACATATTCGCCACGATGTCCAGGTTGTCGCACAGCGCCAGGTCCTGGTAGACGGTGGCGATGCCGAGATCGGTGGCATCCTTCGGAGAGTGCAGGTGGACCTGGCGGCCCTGCCAGATGATCTGACCGTCATCCTGGGTGTAGATGCCGGAGATCGTCTTGATCAGCGTGCTCTTGCCCGCCCCGTTGTCACCGACGACCGCCGTCACCAGGCCGGGCGGGATGTCCAGGGTGATGTGGCTCAGCACCCGCACCGGGCCGAAGCTCTTGCCGATTTCGACCAGGCGCAGCAGCGGCTGGGCGTCGTCGCCGGCCGGGTCCTGGGTGTTGTCTGGGGTGTCCATGGCGTCTGTCCCGTCCGTGGCGTCGGTCACGTGGGAGTCGGGCGAGGACGCCCGGCCCGCGTCTGCGGGCCGGGCGCCTTCCGCGCTCGGTGTGGTCACCGGGCGCGCCTCACTGCCTTCACGGTCATTACGAGATCCCGGCGGCCTTGCAGGCGGCTGCGTACTGGCCGACGCACAGCTGCGAGGCCTTCACGAAGTTGTCCGCGATGACCGTCGACTGCATGTTCGTCGGGGTGACCCACTCCGGCGTGCCCAGCACCGACGGCACCGCGACGTTCTCCTTGGTGTCCTTGACCGAGCCGTTCACCAGGCTGCTCGGCGGGGTCTGGCCCGCGCGCAGGTACATGGCCAGCGCGACGGCCGCCTGGGCCTCGATGTAGATCGGCTTGTAGACGGTGCCGCACTGGTAGCCGGACAGGATGTTCTGCAGCCCGATCAGGGTCGCGTCCTGCCCGGTGACCGGGAAGGTCTTGGGCTTGACGCCCACCCGCTGCAGGTAGGTGATGATCGGGGCGGCGTTCTCATCGTTCGGCGTGAGCACGGAGTTGATGTTCTTGTGCGCCGTGAACGCCTGCTGGAACTCGGTTTCCGCGACCGTCGGGGTCCAGGTCCCGGCGGGCTCGCCGACATTCACGTACTTCCCGCTGGCGAACAGGGGGTTGAGCACGCCGAGGTACCCCTGGGCGAACAGGGTGGCGTTGTTGTCGGTCGGGTCGCCCTTCATCACCAGCACGTTCGGCTTGGCGACGTGCCAGGCGGTGGCGCAGGCCGTGAAGCCGTCGCCGATCTTGGTGCCGACGAGGACGTTGTCGAAGCTGACGTAGTACGAGCGGCTGCCGCCCAGGGTAAGCCGGTCATAGTCGATGACCTTGGCCCCGTGCGCCTTCGCGTAAGTCTCGATCTGGGCCCCGACGCCGGGGTCGAACGGGTCCATGATCAGGATGCTGGCGCCCTTGGTGATGGCCGCCTGGGCTTGGGAAAGCTCGGTGGCGTCACTGCCCTGCGCGTTCTGCACGGAGAACTGCGAGGCCGTCAGACCCGCCGCCGTCAGAGCCTGCGTCAGGTAAGGCGCGTCGAACTCCGTGTACCGGGCCGAGGAAACGGTGTCCGGGAGGAGAACGGCCACGTTGCCCTTGCCCACGGACGCCAGCGGCTTCAGCGTCGCCATCGCGGCGAAGCTCCGGTTCAGCTGGGCGAGCGAGACTGACACCGAGGGCGCCGAGCTGGAACTGCTCGTGGCGCTCGATGATGACGTACTGGGGGTACTGCTACTGCTACTGCTACTGCAGGCCGCAGCGGCGAGGCACAATGCCAGCGACACTGACGCTACAGCAGCCCCTTTCTTAGTCACCCGAATCATAAAAACCACCTCGTGTTAAAGGGAAGGGCCGCATCCAAGCGTGCGACGTTGCCTCGCAGGCCTGACAGACTTCGCGGCCTTAGCGTCTTGATAAGACCCTAGAGCGCCGGAAATTAACGTGGCCTTAACATCGGGGGGGTTTCGTGAAGATGCCGTGAACAGCAATCTTCCTGTGTTCTTTCTGGTTCACGTTTGTCACCTAGGCGTTATTGTTTGCGCTCACATTGGCGCACGCTCGGGCGCACACTCGGGCACTCACTCGGGCGCCAGCCGGTAGCCGGCCCGGGGCTGGGTGAGGATCAGCGGCGGGCTGTCCTCCGCCTCGAGCTTGGCCCGCAGCCGCCGCACGTAGACGCGCAGGTACTCGGTCTCGGTCTCGTACCCGTGGCCCCATACCCGGCGCAGCAAGTGGGCGTGGGTCAGCAGCTTGCCCCGGTTGACCGCGAGCTCGCGCAGCAGGGCGAACTCGGTCGGGGTCAGGTGGACCGGCTGGCCGCTCCTCGTCACCTGCTGCAGGGCCAGGTCGATGACGATATCGCCGACCACGATGACCGGCGGCGCCTGCTGCTCGGTGGGCGCGGCGGGCCGGGTGCGGCGCAGCGTCGCGGCGATCCGCGCCAGCAGCTCCTCGATGCTGAACGGCTTGGTCATGTAGTCGTCGGCGCCCATGTGCAGGGCGGTCACCTTGTCCCGCTCGCCGCCGCGGGCCGAGACCACGATGATGGCCACCGGCGAGCGCTCGCGGATCTGGCGGCACAGCTCGAACCCGTCGGCTTCGGGCAGCATCAGGTCGAGCAGAACGATGTCGGGGTCCTCGGTCTCCAGCAGCTGCAGGGCCCGCATCCCGTCCACGCTGACCACGGTGTCGAAGCCGCGCACGGCCAGGTTGGACCGGATCAGGTCGACGATGTTGGGGTCGTCCTCCACTACCAGGGCGCAGGTCTTGCGGGCGCCCTCAGCCATCGCCGTCATTTCGTGAACCTCCGACATCCGCGGTAACTCCGAGGCCTCTGAGCGCGTGCGGCCCGGTGGTCCGGCTCGCGTCGAGGAGCTCAGCCTCGACCGGCAGGGCCACCCGGAAGCAGGTGCCCTCGGGCTGCGGGGTGAGCTCGATCGTGCCGCCGTGCGCCTGCACGATGCCCTTCGCGATGGACAGGCCCAGGCCGGCTCCGGCGCTCTTGCGGCTCGGCCGGCGGGCGGGCTCGAACGGCGCGGCGGCCAGTTCCGGCGGCATCCCCCCGCCGTCGTCGCGCACGCTGATAACCACCTGATCGGGCTCGGCCGTGGCGCTGACCTGCACCCGGGTTCCCGGCGGGTTATGGCCGAACGCGTTGTTCAGCAGGTTCACGAATACCTGCTCCATCCGGTCATGGTCGGCCCACACCACGGGCAGGTGCGGGTCGCAGGTCAGCGAGACCGATCCCGCGCTGCCCGGCGGCAGGCAGCCGATCGCCGCCTCGAGCACCAGCCGGATGTCGCACCAGTCCCGCTGCAGGCGCATGATGCCCGATTCGATCGCGGAAAAGTCGAGCAGGTCATCGACCAGCCGGCCGAGCCGCGCCGACTCCGCGGCGATCCGCTCCAGGAAGCGTTCCTGGGAGTCACCGTCCCAGGTCACGTCGGGCTGCATCAGGCTGGACGCATACCCCCTGATGGCCGTCAGCGGGGTCCGCAGCTCGTGGCTGAGCCGGGACAGGAAACCACGCTGCAGCTCCCGGGACCGGCGCAGCGCCGCCGCCTCCTGATGCGCGTGCCCGGCCTCCTCGCGTTCGAGCGCGAGGCGCAGCGAGTTGGCCGCGTCCTCCATCAGAGCCGTTTCTTCCTTGGTCGGCGGCACCCGCCGCCAGCTCGCGATCAGCACGGTGGGGCCGCCGGCCGCCACGAAGGCCACCGCCCGGACCCGCTGCCTGCGGCTGCTGCGCAGCTGCCGGGCCACGCCGTCCGGGTGGGTGAGGGACAGCGCGCTGCCTGACATCTCGCGCAGCGAGGCCGTGGCGCAGGACGGATCGGTGCCGAGCGGCCCGGCGTAGGCCCGCCAGCGGGTCGGCTGGCCGGCCGGCTGGGTGATCAGCGCCACCTCCTCGGCCTGCAGGCCATGGCGCAGCGACTGGAGCGCGACGACCAGGCCGTCGGCGACCAGAACGGGGCCCGCCAGCGTCTCCAGCATCTCCCTGATCGTCTCCAGGACCCGGTTCCTGGTCGTCACCTGGTCGAGCAGCCGGTCACGTTCGATGGCGCTGGCGGCGTAACCCGCGTAGACGGTGACGAGATCCAGCTCGTCGCGCTGCGGCGCGCCGTGCTCGGCGCGGAACACCGTGATCACGCCGCTCAGCCCGCTCGGCCCGAGCACCGGAACCGACCACGAGCTGGCCACCTTCACCGTCTTGGCCAGATCACGGAAGCTGCGCCAGGCCGCGCCGACGCGGACGTTGTCGGCGACGAACGGCCGCTCGTCGGCCGCGGCCACCCCCACCGGGCCGCCGCCAGGACCGAACGCCAGCCGGTCCCACGGGTCCAGCTGGCCGGGGGTGAACCCCAGCGACGCGGCGCAGAACAGGGTCCGGTCCGAGACCAGGTGAATGCACAGCCGTTCGCTGGACAGCGCCGCCCCGAGCGCCGAGAGGATCAGCGACAGGCTCGACGACGGGTCCGCCGAGACCAGCCGGTCGGTGAGCCCGTGCAGCCGGGTGAGCTGGCGGCGTGCGGAGGTGTCGATCTGCTGGCCGGACAGCAGCGCCACCACGTCGTCCGGGTGGGAGTCAGCCGGGCGCACGTCCGCCACGATCCGGCCCTGGCGCAGCACCACGATGCGGTCGGCCAGCCGGAACATCTGGTCGATGTCGTGGCAGGCCAGCAAGATCGTCGTGCCCTGCTCCCGCAGGCCCATGATCAGCTCTTCGACCTGCGCTGATTCCTTCACGCCGAGCGACGCCGTGGGCTCGTCCAGGGCCAGCAGCCGCGGCCTGCGGCCCATCGCCCGGGCCACCGCGACCAGCTGACGCTGCCCGCCGGACAGCGAGCGGACGTTGCGGGTGGTGTCCTTCAGCGGGATGCGCAGCTCGCTCAGCAGCGACGCGGCCCGGGCGTGGAACCGGGTGTCTGACATCATCAGGCGCCGCGACTCCCGGCCGAGCAGGATGTTGGCCGCGATGTCCAGGTTGTCGCACAGCGCCAGGTCCTGCCAGACCACGGCCACCCCGAGCTTGGCCGCGCCGGCCGGATCCGACGGCACGCGCTTGCCCGCGAGGAAGACCTCACCGGCCGCCGGGACCACGTCCCCGGCGATGCAGCGCACCAGGCTGGTCTTGCCCGCGCCGTTCTCCCCGGCCAGCGCGACCAGCTCGCCGCTGCGGACGTCGAGGCTGACATCATGCAGGGCCCGGACCGGGCCGTAGCTGACGCTCAGCCCGGACACGGACAGCAGCGGCGCCGTCGCGGCTTGTCCCTGCGTGGAGCTAGCGTCCGCTTCGGCACCGGGGTCCGCCGTGGACGCCAGGAGAGAAACGGTCATCCCGTCATTGTGTGGCCTGATCGGGGCGGTTGGCCACAACGATCACCCACCAGGTCGATCTGACCAGGCATTTTCACGGTTTTTAAATGTTCTGGGCATGATCGCGGCGGGCTCCGGGTCACGGGTGCGGGTCAGCCGAGGTAGCTGGCCAGCTTGGTCAGGTCCGGGACGCCAAGGCCGACGGCCTCGTTGTAGGGCTGCCCGGGGTTACCGGTGTAGTAGAGGTTGTCGTTGCTGGTGCTGGCGGTGTCCAGCGGGTTGAACGGCGAGCTGTAGCCCGCCGCGGACGCGTAGAGGGACGGGTTCAAGAACCCGACCCGGTGGCCCAGCGCCGAGTCGATGACCGCGACGGACCCGTTGAACTGCGGCGCCACGAAGCTCGTGCCACCCCAACTGCCCTGCAGGACCGGCTGGCCCACACCGGCGAACGACGGCTCGTACAGCAGGTAGCCGCTATACGGGTCTGCGTCAGCCGACATGTCCGGAACGGCCCGCGTGTCACCGGAGCCGCCGGTCACGCTCGGGGCGGGGTTGAAGGTCCAGGCGGTCGGCTCCACCAGGCCGGCCACGATGGTCTCGTAGTCGGTCGGCGTCAGGTACTGCACCGCGTGGAAGTTGTGCGTTCCCGGCACGAACTCCTGGTAGGCCGGGGATGCCTCGACCTTGCTGAAGCCGCCGCCGCCGCCGCCGACATTCGCCTCCGCCGCGGTGGCTTCGGACTCGTCGCTGACCTTCGCGATCGCGGGCCACAGGTAATCCCAGCCCCAGGCGCGCTGCGTCGGCACCGTCACGGTCGCGCTGCCGTCCGGGCCGGTGAGGGTGCCGGTCCAGGGCAGCGTGGTACCGCCCGACGAGGTGATGTACGGGCTGTCCTGCGAGGTGTCAACCGACAGGTTGGTGGTACCCAGGTCGCCGCTGGCGTCGTAAGCGCCCGAGTCGCCGGCGGCGATGAAGCCGGACTGCCCCTGCGCGGCGAACTCGAGGAAGGCCTCATCGAACGCGGCCAGGTAGGTCGAGGCCTCCTGGCCGGCCAGGATCGACGCCGCCAGGATGGTTTCGGACTCGCCCCAGCTCGACGAGACCGTGCTGGCGGTGTTCTGGCTGGCCGCGGTGAAGAACGCGTCCGCGAAGCCGGGGTCGGTGTTGGGCGCCTGGTAGTCGACGACGTTCGCGCCGTAGGCCAGGGACCCGGACTGCTCCAGGTCCAGGTCGGTCTCACCGGTGCCCGAGGCGTCGCTGGGCGCGCCCGGGCCGCCGTCGATGTTCCGCACGGTGAAGGTGCGGCCGGTCGCCGGGACCTTCGCGATGTTGCGCCAGAAGTACTGCGGCGCGCCCGGGTCAACCGCCGCCAGCGTGACGATGGCCAGCGTCTGGCCCGCCCCGTCGGCCCCCTGGGCGTACAGGCCCTTCAGGTCGTAGCTGGCGGCGAAGTCCGACGGCAGGTTGCACGCGTTGGGCAGCCCGGTGAGCGCCAGGCAGGCATTGGAGCTGCCCGGCTCCGGCTTGACGTAGTTGCTGTTGACGTGCACCGGCTGGCTGGCGTAAGGGGCGTAGTTGGTAAGCCCGAGGACGGCCAGGACGAAGTTCGAGAGCCGGTACGGCAGCAGCGGCGAGGTGGCGATGCCGTGCACGTTCTGGGCCGGGATCCCGGCCAGCCCGTCGCGCGCCGCGAAGGCCGGCACGCGGTACTGCTGCTGCGTGACGGACAGCGCCGCATCGTATTCTCCAGCGGTGCCGGTGGTGCTGATGTCGACATCATCCGCATAGACGTCGGACTTGATGCCGAAGTGGGCCAGGTAAGTGGTCAGCGCGGAGATGTTGGCCGGGGTCTGGCCGTAGGCGCTGGCGAACCCGCTGACCGAGAGGTAGTTCCGGAAGCCCTGCAGGGCACCGGCCTCCAGGTAGCTGAGGTTCCGCTCGCGCAGAATGAAGGAGACGGCCTCCGGCGTGCCGGCCGGGGTGCTGCCGAAGGCCGTGCTGCCCGGCAGCGACGCCACGCCGATCCCCGACGCCACCGCTTCCGGGGTATCCGGGCTGGGGATCGAGGCCGAGGCCGGGCCCGCCAGCGTCGCCAGCGGGGTCACGATCGCTGCTACCCCCAGCACTATCCCGGCCGATAGTCGTGCTTTTCTCATCCAGATCATGTCCTGTATACCGTCCTGTGAACGTACCTGCGTAATTGTCACGATTAGTTACGGCTACCCGTGGATCGTTAGCGATGCCAGTGAGACCGAGGCTTCCCCGGATGCTGAGCAGGATCGTTTCACAGCGATCATCTAACTACCTGTAGGCGCGTCATTACAAAATCAACGTTCCGGGGCGCAGGCGCATGGCGGATGCTGACGCATCACGGTTCGTTCGGATAATTTTGCCTTTAACTGATGAGAGGAGCTTGGCTTGCTTGTCGCGTTTTCTGTGACGCCGATCGGGACCGGGGAAGCGGTCGGCGAGGCGGTGGCCGAAGCGGTCCGGGTTGTGCGGGACAGCGGGCTGCCGAACCGGACCGACGCCATGTTCACCACCGTCGAAGGCGACTGGGACGAGGTGATGGCGGTGGTCAAGCGGGCCGTGGACGCCGTCGCGGCCCGGGCGCCGCGGGTCAGCCTGGTGCTCAAGGCGGACGTGCGTCCGGGGGTGACCGGGGCGCTCACCGCCAAGGTCGAGACGGTGGAGCGGTACCTCGAAGGTTAAAGGGGTTAGGGAACACCGGTTTTAGGGGATGCCGAGGAGGCGGAGCAGGGCGGTGACGGCGGCGGCGGACAGGATGACGACCAGGAACGGGGCCTTGCGCCAGGCTAGGATGCCGCCGGTCAGGACGCCGGCCGGGCGGGCCAGGCCGGCCAGGGCGTGCCCTTCGGTCAGGGCGGTGGTGGCCACCAGCGCGGCGAGCAGGATGACGGTGGCGGCCTCGAGGAGTTTCTCGGTGCGGGGCGGGAAGCTGATCCGGGCGCGCAGGACCTGGCCGGAGAACCTGATCGCGTACGTGCCGGCGGCCAGGACGGCCATGCCCGCGATGACCAGCGTGGTGTCCTTCACGCGCCGGCCCGTTCGCGGACGAGCAGGAGGACGGCCGCCAGGGCCAGCAGGATGGGCAGGCCGGGCGGCAGGAACGGCGTGGCGGCTAGGGCGATGACGGCGCCGCAGGCGGCGG
>CABEDN010000098.1_pt1 | contig 11552 bp, 11 predicted proteins | sample 3423051 | NCBI WGS metagenome assembly CABEDN01 (sample SAMEA5534330, study PRJEB31848) | metagenome | biome: tundra; feature: field; material: soil | place: USA | collected 2013-05 | depth 0.15 m
AGGGCGTTGCGCGCGTCGGCGGGCTGGGTGTCGATGACGTACTGCCCGTAGCCCGCCTGGACCGCGATGACGCTCATGCTGTGGGCGACCACGTCGTGCAGTTCCCTGGCGATGCGCAGCCGCTCCTCCGTGACGGCCTTGCTCGCCGCCTCGTCCTGCAGCCTGACCGCGTACCGCCGCCGCTGCCGGACGAGGTAACCGGTGAACCAGGCGATAATCACGCACAGCGTGACGGACGCCAGGCCGCCGTGCAGGAAATACCCGCCCCCGGTCAGTGACATGAGCACCGCGTCGGCCACCAGGGTCGCGAAGACGGCGGCCAGCACGCGGACCGCGGTTCGCCTGCGCTCGTAGGTCGCCGCGACCAGGTAGAGAACATAGGCGACGGGCAGGAAGTAGGTCAGGGCCCCGTCCACCGGGCCGGTCAGCAGGGTGATGACGAGCGAGCCGGCCAGCAGCACGCCGAGCATGAGCGAGGGCTGACGGCGGCGCAGCGCCACCGCGATGACCGCCGTGAACACCAGGAACACGGCGAGCGGCCAGGCTAGCGCCAGCGGCCGGTAAGGCAGCACGCCAACCGGGCCGCCCATGTCCGCGATGACGCTGTGCCTGATCGACGCGAAGAGGATCACTCCGAACAACGCGCCGACCACGTAGTCCAGTGCGGTCCAGTGGCGGGGACTGAGCCGCATCGTCAGCGGCGGCCGCTGACGTACGGCCGGAACGTCCGAGATGGTGCGCACCAACCTACCGTAACCGCCTTCCGCGGCCCGGGCGTCATCCTGCAGGCGTACGCCGCGGGTCCGGCCCAGCCCGTACTTCACTCTGGCGGGTGATGACGTACCCGTCGCGCGCTGCCACGGTATGAACCATGCCATCCATCCAAGCCTCCCCGATCGAGGCCGGCGCCGTCATCCAGACCCGGGGACTGACCAAGGTGTACCCGGGCGACGTGACCGCGCTCGACGGTCTCAGCGTCGACGTCGCGCCCGGCGTCACCGGCCTGGTCGGCGCTAACGGCGCGGGTAAGTCCACGCTGATCAAAATATTGCTCGGCCTCCTGCCGCCGACCAAAGGCCAGGCCAAGGTGCTCGGCCACGACTGCGAAACCAGCGGCGAGACGATCAGGACGCTGCTCGGCTACATGCCAGAACATGACTGCCTGCCGCCCGACGTGACCGCCACGGAGTTCGTGACTCACCTGGGCCGGATGTCGGGCTTGCCGCCCACGGTGGCCAAGGAACGCGCGGCCGAATCGTTGCGCCATGTCGGGCTGCACGAGGAGCGGTACCGTCAGATCGGCACCTATTCCACCGGTATGAAGCAACGGGTGAAGCTAGCCCAGGCGCTGGTGGGCGCCCCTAAACTGCTGCTGCTTGACGAGCCGACCAACGGGCTGGACCCGGCTGGGCGCACCGCGATGCTTGAACTGATCAGCCGGATCGGGCTGGAGTTCGGTATCTCGATCGTGGTGGCCTCGCACCTGCTCGGCGAAATCGAGCGAATCTGCGACCATCTGGTCGCGATCGATGCCGGGCGGCTGCTGCGCGCCGACACGATCACCAGCTTCACCCAGATGAGCCAGGTCCTCGCGGTCGAGGTGGAGGACGGCCTGGCCCAGCTGCAAGCGGAACTGGCCGGGCACGGCCTGATGGCCACCGTCCAGGCCAGGACGCTGCTTGTCCCGCTCGGCGGTGACGATACCTACGACGTCGTCCGCGACTGCGTGGCGAGTCTCGCCTTGCCGCTGTGCCGGCTTGAGCAGCGGCGGCATCAGGTTGAGGAGCTATTCCGCGACGAAGAGGAGGTGCCTCATGCCTGACCCGTCCCTGCCAGCCGCCGGGCCAGCCACCAGCGTCATCCACGACCTCGGCTACCGCGGCTACGACGGTCCCAGGCTGGGCCGGGCGCAGATCGTCAGGGCGCTGACCTGGCACAGCTTCCGCTCGTCGTTCGGCATCGGCCGGGGCGCGAAGGCCAAGATCATCCCGGTGCTCGCGTTGGTCGCCATGTGCCTGCCGGCCCTGGTGAACGCGTTCGCGGTGGCCCGCGGCAACGCGCGGCTGTTCGGCTACGACGTCTACTCGCCGACCCTGCGGGTCGTGGTGGTCACGATCTTCATCGCCGCCCAGGCGCCGGAACTTGTCTCCAGAGACTTGCGCAGCCGCGTATTGCCGTTGTACTTCTGCCGTCCGCTGCGCCGCAGTGATTACCCGCTGGCCAAGTACATCGCGCTCACCGCGGCGTGCCTGATCCTCATCGAGCTGCCGCTGCTCATCTTGTACGTGGGCACGATCGCGTCCGCCAGCGGCGGCCGCGCCGTCTGGAGCGAGACCAGGGCGCTTATCCCGGGTCTCGGCGTCGGCTTGATGTGGGCGGTGCTGATGGCGGCGATCGGCCTGGTCCTCGCGTCCCGCACCGGGCGCCGCGCGTACGCGACCGGGATCGTCGCGATCGTGTGCTTTCTCACCTGGACGTTGTCCCTGCTGCTGATCCAGGCGGAAGGAGGGCTGACGGCGACGTCGACGGGGGCGCGAGTCGCCGGGCTCTTCAGCCCGTTCACCATCCTGGACGGGGTGCGGATCTGGCTCGGCGGCACGTCCCAGGGTGAAGTCGCCAATCCGGGCCACTTCGGCCCGCTCTACGGGATCCTCGCGGTGATCCTGCTCGCGGCCAGCCTCGGGGGCTTGGCCGCGAGATACCGGAAGGTGAGCCAGTCATGACCATCGAACTGCGCAACGTCTCCCGCTGGTACGGCAACGTGGTGGCGGTCAACGACGTCACGATGTCCATCGGGCCAGGGGTGACCGGGCTGCTCGGGCCGAACGGCGCCGGTAAGTCGACCCTCATGCACATGATCGCCGGGTTCCTGCCGCCATCCCGCGGCGAGCTCACCATCAACAGCCGGCCGAGCTGGCGGAACGCGGCCATCTACCGCACCATCGCCCTGGTCCCGGAACGGGACTCGGTGTACTCGTTCCTGACCGGCCAGCAGTTCGTCACGGCGACCGCCAAACTGCACGAGCTCCCGGACACCGGCGCTGCGACGGCGCGGGCCATCGACATGCTCGACATGGCCGACGCGGCGGACCGCAAGATCGCCACCTACTCCAAGGGCATGCGCCAGCGGATCAAGGTGGCCGCGGCGCTCGTACACGACCCGGAGGTCCTGGTGCTCGACGAGCCGTTCAACGGGATGGACCCGCGCCAGCGGCTGCACATGATGGACCTGCTCGACAAGCTCGGCAGCGAGGGCCGGACGATCCTGTTCAGCTCGCACATCCTGGAGGAGGTCGAGCGGCTGTCCGGGACCATCCAGGTAGTGGTGGCCGGCCGTCTGGCCGCCTCGGGTGATTTCCGCGCGATCCGGCGGCTGATGACGAGCAGGCCGCACGTGTTCACCGTGCGTTCCTCCGATGACCGCCTGCTCGGCGGCACCCTGATCGGCCGCCCGGCCGTGACCGCGGTGGAACTGACCCGCAGCGGCCTGCAGGTGCGGACCTCGGACTACGGCGCGTTCTGCCGTGACATCGCGGTGCTAGCCCGCGAGCACGATATCCGGCTGCGTGAGGTGCTGCCCACCGACGAATCCCTGGAAAGCGTCTTCGCCTACCTGGTCTCCGACTGAGTCTCCAGCTGAGGAGCAGCAATCACATGTCTGGCTTCTTTAACCCGACGGTGGCCGGGATCACGCTTCGCGCCACCCTGAGCCGCAAGCGAGCGCTGCTGTTCGCGCTCCCCGCCGTGATCCTGATCTTGTTCACGGTCGCGCTCAAGGTCTCGCGCCCGCCGTCGCGGCCGTGGCCGTCGCACGTCCTCGGCACGTTCGGGTTCTCCGTGCTGCTGCCGCTCACCGCGCTGATCATCGGCACCAGCGTGCTCGGCGCCGAGATCGACGACGGCAGCATCATCCACCTGCTGGCCACACCGGTACGCCGGTCGTCCGTGATCGTGACGAAGTTCGCCGTCGCCACCGTGCTGACGATGATCTTCGCCGCGGTCCCCGAACTCATCGCCGCCCTGATATCCGGCGGCGGGGACGCCCCGGACAAGGTCAGCAACGGCGCGGGCGGCGTGGTCAACTTCACCCAGGGTGCCGCCATCAGCGGGAGCAAGTTCGCACTTGGCCTGTTCATCGGGGCGCTGGTCGCCTCGGTCATCTACAACGCGATCTTCGTGATGGTCTCGGTGGCCACCACCCGTGCCATCGCCGTGGGCCTGCTCTACGTGCTGATCTGGGAGGCGCTGCTGTCTAACTTCGTCAGCGGGGCCCGGCTGCTGTCGGTGAGCCACTACGGGCTCGGCATCGCCAACGGGATCGCGAACGACCCCGGCCTGAACGCGGGCCTGGGCGTGGTCACGTCGGTGGTGATGGGAGCCATCGTCACCGTGGCGGCGCTGGTCCTGGCGGTCAACCTGCTGTCGTCCTTCACCCTCAAGGGCGACCCCGCCTAACGGCTAGTCCCTGGACCTCTGAACATGAAGGTGGCCGGTTACCCCTCGCCAGGGGGTAACCGGCCACGATGATCAAGCGCGAGCGCTACTGGGCCTCGTCCGGATCCGAGGCTTCGCCGGGCGGAACCTGGGCCGGCCCGGCGCCGGTGCCGGGCGCACCGACGGCGGCATGCTCGCCGTCACCCGCGGCTACGGCCGGGTGGCCGTTTCCGCTGCTGACTTCATGCCCGTTCCCGTGACCGTCGGCTTCGATCGCGGTGGTCTCGGCGAAGGCGCGGTTGGCCCGCGCCCTGGCCTTGCCCAGAACGCCGCGCCCGGAAGGTGCGGGCACGCCGTTAGCGTCCTCGGACCCGGGTGCCGGCAGGAGCGCGGGCACCGTCTTGGCCTCGAGCACCGCCCGCGCCTCTTCATTCACCGGTTTGTGGACCTCGATGAACTCACCGTTGGGCAGCTGCCTGATGATGCCCGACTCGTAGCCGTGCAGCAGCGTCTCTTTGTCCTTACGCTGCAGGGCCAAGCAGATACGTTTAGTAACGAAGAACGCCGCCAAAGGCCCCACGAAGACCAGGACCCGCGAGATCCAGGTAATCGTGTACAGCGGAACCTGCAGCTTGTCGGCGATGACGTCGTTGGCGCCCTCGGCCCACAGGACGCCGTAGAAGATCACGGCGGCCATGCCGATGCCGGTCCGCATGGGAGCGTTCCGCGGCCGGTCGTTGATGTTGTGGAACGACCGGTCTCCGGTGGCCCATTGCTCGAAGAACGGCCAGAAGGCCGCGCCGCCGAAGATTATGCCCAGCGGCACCGCAGCCGGGACGAGCACGCTTAGCGAGAGCGTGTGCCCGAGGAAGTTGATCTCCCAGGCAGGCATCATCCGCAGCGAGCCCTCCAGGATGCCCATGTAGAAGTCGGGCTGCGACGCGGACGAGATCGCCACCGGCGTGTACGGACCGTACAGCCAGATCGGGTTGATCTCGGCGAACGTGGCGAGCAGCACCAGCGCCGCGAAGATGAAGAAGAACCAGGCACCGCCCTTGGCCAGGAAGTACGGGAAGAAGGGCTGGCCGACGACGTTCTTCTCGGTGTTCCCCTTGGCCGGCATCTGGGTGTGCTTCTGGTGGAACATGATGAAAAGGTGGGCGGTGATCAGCGCCAGCAGGACGCCCGGGATCAGCAGCACGTGGATGACGTACATCCTCGGCACGATGACGTTGCCGGGGAACCCGCCGTCGAACAAGAAGTACGCCAGGTAGGTGCCGACGATCGGGATGCCTTGCAGCACGCCCTCGAGGATCCGCAGGCCGGCGCCGGACAGCTGGTCGTCGGGCAGCGAATAGCCGAAAAGCCCCTCGAGCAGCCCAAGGGTGAACAGCACGACCCCGATCAGCCAGTTGACCTCGCGCGGCTTGCGGTAGGCGCCGGTGAAGAACACCCGCAGCATGTGGATGATCAGCGAGGCCATGAACAGGTCGGCGGCCCAGTGGTGGATCTGCCGCATCAGCAGCCCGCCGCGGACGTCGAAGCTGATGCTCAGCGTCGACTGGTAGGCCTCGCTCATCTTGATGCCGTCAAGCTTGACGTACGAGCCGTGGTAGACGACATCGTTCATGGACGGGACGAAGAACAGCGAGAGGAAGGTTCCGGTCAGCAGCAGGATGACGAAAGACCACAGCGCGATCTCGCCGAGCATGAACGACCAGTGGTCAGGGAACACCTTCCGCATCAGGACGCGGAAGCCGCGCGCCCCGTGGAACCTGTCGTCGAGCCATCCGCCTACGCCGGTCAGCGGGGCGGGAACGTCGAAGTTGTCGCTCATCCGCGCTCCCAGAAGCTCGGCCCCACAGGCTGGGTGAAGTCGCTCTTGGCCACCAGGTAGCCCTGCGCGTCGGTAGTAATCGGCAGCTGCGGCAGCGCACGCGCCGCAGGGCCGAAGATCACGTTGGCACCGTGCGCCGCATCGAAGGTCGACTGGTGGCACGGGCACAGCAGGTGGTGCGTGGTCTGCTCGTACAGCCCCACCGGGCAGCCCACGTGCGTGCAGATCCTGGAGTAGGCCACGATATTGTCCACCGTCCAGTTCATCGTGGCTATCAGCGTACTGCCGTTCATCGTGGTGGGAATGTCCAGCTCACCCGGCCGGAACTTGATCAAGGTGACGGTCGCCTTGGTCAGCGCGTCCTGGTCGTCCGCATAGCCCTCGGGCACGATCGAGATCGCGCTGCCGGGCACGCTGAACTCGGCCGGGGTGAGCGGCGTGTCGGTGCCGAAGACGAGCAGCCGCCGGCCCGGGCTCCACACGGTGTGCCGCAGGCTGGTGCCCGGCAGCGGGCCCATGTCGCGGAGCAGCACCAGCGGCGCGGCGATCAGCGGCAGCGTGCCCAGCATCAGGGTGCGCCGCACCAGCGGCCGCTTGACGAACTGGCTGTTCGCCGCGCCCTCCTTGAAGTACTCCTCGAATGCCTGCCGGTCCTTGGTCTCCGAACGCAGTTCGTGACGCTGCTCGATCACCTCGACGTCGGGCATCAGGTGCCGCACCCAGAGCAGCGCGCCGAGGCCGAGCGCGATGAGCGTGACCGCCAGCGAGGTGCCAAGCGCCAGGTTGGACCGCAGGGCGGCGTCGACCGCGTTGCCGCCGGGCGACAGGCGGTCCGATCCGATCTCGAGGCCGACGTAAGCGGCGATGAAACCGCAGCCGGAGATGAACGCGAAGATGAAGCACGCGGCGACGATTTTTTCGACCCGCTTGGCGTGCTCTTCGTTCACCGGGTGGGTCGGTCTCTCGCCGCCGAGGTGCTCTCCGTCGCCGGTTTCGTCACTGACCTGGCCCGCGTGACCGTCCCCGACTACGGCGGTCGAGCCAAGCAGCCGCGGGGTTGGCGGTGGAGTGCCGATGACCCGGCGCGGCGCCACCGGACCCTGCGAGCCCTCTGTCTCTTCCATGTCGCTCATGATTACTACTACTCCGTCCCCGTCGGTCTTGGATCACGCCGCCTGGCAGTAATCCACAGCGCGATGAGCACCAGGAAGCCCATCCCGCCCAGGAAGATGACGAGGCCTTCTGTGATGGGCCCGGTCCGGCCGAGCGAGAAGCCGCCGGCGTTGGGCTCGACCCGGGTATCCACGATGTAGGCGATGATGTCGCGCTTGGCCGACGGGCTGAGCGCGCCGTCGGGGAACGCCGGCATCGCCTCAGGACCGGTCAGCATCGCCTCGTAGATCTGCGTCGGGGTCGCCTGGGTCAGTGGCGGGGCTGACTTGCCGTAGGTGAGCGCGCCGCCGGCCCCGGCGAAGCCATGGCACTGCGCGCAGTTGGCGCTGAACAGCTGTTCCCCGAGCGCGGTGTCCGCTCCAGCGGTGGCTACCTGCTGGGCGTCGGGGATCGCGGGGCCGCCGCCGAGGGAGGCGATGTAGTCGGCGATCTCGTAAATCTGCTTCGCGGTGAACATCGTCGGCCCGCTATTATTCTCCGCGCCGACCTCCTTGGCCGGCATGCGGCCGGTGGACATCTGGAAGTCGACGGCGGCCGCACCCGCGCCGATCAGGCTCGGGGCCTGCGTGGTGCCCTGCGCGTCGAGGCCGTGACAGCTCGAGCAGGTCGCCTCGAACAAGTTCTTGCCCGTGTTGAGGTCCGACTGCGACGCGGCAGGCGCCGACGCCTGCGCGGCGCCGCCGCTGCGGCTGAAGGCACCGTAAAGCAGGCCGACCACGACGAGCCCGAGCAGCAGGGCCGTGTAGCCGGCGACCGGGCGCCTGCGCCTGGCGTTGAACCAGCTCACTCGCGTCCCCTGACTAGTGGATGAGGTAGATGGTGGTGAACAGGGCGATCCACACGACGTCGACGAAGTGCCAGTAATACGACACGACGATCGCGCTGACCTGCTGTTCATGCGTAAAGGTCTTGGCGGCGTAGGTACGGCCGAGCAGGAAGATGAACGCGATGAGGCCGCCCGTGACGTGCAGCCCGTGGAACCCGGTGGTCAGGTAGAACACCGAGCCGTAGTTGCTTGACGCCAGCGTGAGGTGCTGCTTCCTGATCAGGTCCAGGTACTCGTAGCCCTGCCCGCAGACGAAGTAGGTGCCCATCAGGAGGGAGAGCACGTACCACTCGCGCAGGCCCCAGCTCATCGGATGCAGCAGGCCCTTCGTCCGCCTGATCTGCCCGCGCTCGACCGCGAACACGCCCATCTGGCAGGTCACGCTGGACAGCAGCAGGACGGTGGTGTTCACCGACCCGAGCGCGATGTCTAGGTGCGCGCCTGGCCAGGGTAGTCCTGAGCCCTTGTCCACCGACCTGATGGTGAAGTACATCGCGAACAAGGCCGCGAAAAACATCAGTTCGGAGGACAGCCAGACGATGGTGCCCACGCTGACCAGGTTGGGTCTGCTGGCCGGCGTGCGGGGGGCCGTATCCACGGTTGCTGTCGCCACGAAGCAATTATTACGACAACCTGTAGGCGATCGCTACGCGACCCCCCGCGTTGGTCACCGTATCGGTACCATGCAGTCTCATGAAGGTCGTTGTGTACAGCCACGACGCGGATGTCCGGGCCCAGGTAAGGCTCGCCATCGGGCGTCGTCCCGCGATGGACGTGCCGGACGCCGAGATCATCGAGGTCGCCACGCAGCCTGCGCTGTTCCGGCTGCTCGATGCGGGCGGCGCCGACGTGATGGTGCTAGACGGGGAGGCCCAGCCGGCCGGCGGGATGGGCGTATGCCGCCAGGCCAAGGACGAGATCTATAACTGCCCGCCGGTGCTGCTGATCATCGGCCGGCCCGACGACGGCTGGCTCGCCACCTGGTCGCGGGCCGACGCTGTGGTGAGCCATCCCATCGACCCGATCGCGCTGGCGCACGAGCTGGCCGGGCTGATGCGCGCGCGTCCCGCGGTCACCAGCTAGGTTCCGCCCCTTTTTTCCGAACGATCCCTGGTCTCACTTTCGTAACCCCCTGGGGGCCCGCCGTGGATGCCCGCACTACCTGGCCGGCACTGCTCGGCGCGCTGATCCGCGGTGATGCGCTCACCGCGGATGAGACTGAGTGGGCCATGAACGAGATCATGGAAGGCGCGGCGACGCCGTCCCAGATCGCGGGCTTCGGGATCGCGCTGCGGATCAAGGGAACGTCGGTGGCCGAGATGACCGGGCTGGCCCGGTCGATGCTCGCCCACGCGACGCCGATTCACCTGCCGGGCCATCTCACCGACCTGGTCGGCACCGGCGGGGACGGGGCGCACACGGTCAACATCTCGACCATGGGCACGATCGTGGCCGCCGCGGCCGGGGTGCGGATGATCAAGCACGGCAACCGGGCCGCGTCGTCGGCCTGCGGAGCCGCTGATGTGCTCGAGGCGCTCGGCGTGGTGATCAACCTGCCCCCGCCGGCCACCGCCGAGCTGGCAGCCGAGGTCGGCGTGGCGTTCCTGTTCGCGCCGCTCTACCACCCGGCGCTGCGGTACGCCGGCCCGACCCGCAGCGAGCTCGGCGTGCCGACCGTATTCAACTTCCTCGGGCCGGTGGCCAATCCGGCCCGGCCCTCGGCCCAGGCGGTCGGGGTGGCGGATCCGCGGATGGGCGAGATCATCGCCGGCGTGCTGGCCGGCCGCGGCTGCTCGGCCCTGGTGTTCCGCGGCGCCGACGGGCTCGACGAGCTGACCACGACCGGGCCGTCCTCGCTATGGGTCGTGCACGACGGCGAGGTGGCCCAGACGGAGTTCGACCCGGCGTCGCTCGGCCTGCCCCAGGCGTCGCTGGCCGACTTGCGCGGCGGTGACGCCGGGTACAACGCCGCGGTCGCCCGCGCGGTGCTGGCCGGCGAGCACGGCCCGGTGCGCGACATCGTGCTGCTGAACGCCGCCGCCGCGCTGGCCGCCGCGGCGGGCGTGCCGGGCCCTGAGGCGGTCACCTCGGCCCTGGCCGACGGCTACGCCCGGGCCGCGGAAGCGGTGGACTCAGGCGCCGCCAGCGCCCTGCTTGACCGCTGGATAGAGGTAAGCCGCCGGCTCGCCCCCTAGGGTCAGACCTCGGCGGCCAGGCCCAGGGAGAAGGCGGCCTCCAGGTCGTGCCTGCTGTACGTGCGGAACGCGATGTGGGTCTCGGTGTGGGTGACGCCGGGGACCTTGTTCAGCCGGCCGGGGATGACGTCCGCGAGCTGTTCGTGGGCGCGTACCCGCACCATGGCCACCATGTCGAACTCGCCGGTCACCGAGTACACCTCGCTCACCTCAGGGATCTGGGCGATTGTCTCGGCGACCTCGGGAATGCGCTGGATCTCTGCCCTCACCAGAACGATCGCGGTGACCACCGGATGCCTCCCAGGTTGCTCTGCCAGTTTGCCCTGCCAGTTGCCCTGCCAGCTTGTTCGGGCCAGCTGTTTCGGGCCAGCTTGTTCGGGGCTGGCGCTTACGCTACTACGTCGGGCCACCCGCTGAGCTCGCTGAGGGTCCGCACGCCGCGGTGCGCCAGCCGCCTGATCAGCCAGCCGAGCACGTCGGCGGTGGCCCGCGCGTCAGCCAGGGCGCGGTGGCACGGCGCCGTCCGGGCGCCGAAGAACCCGGCCAGCGTGGCCAGCTTGCAGTCCGGGATCTGGTCCGGATCCATCACCCGCCTGGCCAGCATGACCGTATCGAGCACGGTGAAGCCCGGCCAGGCCAGGCCGCAGCCGTCACACCCGGCGACCAGGAAGCCGAGGTCGAACGGCGCGTTATGCGCGACAAGCACGCAGCCGCGGGCGAAGTCGAGCAGGCCGGGCAGCACCGCGCCTAGCCGCGGGGCCGCGGCCAGCATCCCGTCGGTGATCCCGGTGAGGTCCGCGATGCCCGGCGGGACCGGCATGCCCGGGTCGACCAGCGAGGCGAACTCGCCCTGCCGCCTGCCGCCGCGGACCCGGACCGCCCCGATCTCGGTAATCGCCGCCGCCGCCGGCGACCAGCCCGTGGTTTCCAGGTCGACGACGGCGAACTCAAGCTCGGCCAGCGGGACGCTGTCGTACCTGCTGGGCGCCCGCGTAGCGACGGCCGGACTGATCACGCTCACCAAGGTAAATCCGCCCACCGACATTTTGGTCCCAGCCACGCCGCCGGCGGGCCCTGCCCGCCAGCC
>CABEDN010000102.1_pt1 | contig 11538 bp, 9 predicted proteins | sample 3423051 | NCBI WGS metagenome assembly CABEDN01 (sample SAMEA5534330, study PRJEB31848) | metagenome | biome: tundra; feature: field; material: soil | place: USA | collected 2013-05 | depth 0.15 m
ACCGGAAATCATAAGGGACACGGCCATTTCGCATTCAAATCACGGCTTGGACCGTGCTCAGGACGGAGACCGATGGAGCCCACGAGCACCGTTTTCGCGACCGTTTCCGGCGGACGTGCCGGAACTGCCCCGGCCACCTGGGGGCACCGCGATCTTCCGGTGGCGGCGGCTGGTCCCCGAGGAGACGCATTTCCTCTCCTCGTGTGCGTGCGAGCTGCCCGCCGGGTGCACGCGTGCGGCGGTCACTGAGGGCATTGCCCACGTGCTGTGGCGGTACGACGTGCTGCGCACCATTTTCCAGGGCGCAGGCCAGGCCAGGACCTGCAACAGGTCGTGCAGGGCCACGGCCAGGCCGCCGTCGCGATCTACCAGACGTCCGCGGGGCGGGCCGAGGATATCGCTCAGCAGGTCGCGACCGAGTTCTCCGCGCGGCCGTTCGAGAACGACCAGGAATGGCCGGTGCGCTTCGCGATCGTCGAGGACGGCGAAGCGCCTGCCTACGTCGTCATGGTGTTTGACCGGCTGGCGTTCGACGGCCACGGCATAGCGGCGGTCGAGGAGGACCTGAGGAAGGCCTGCCTGGGCAACGCGGACACCTCGCGGCCGCATTGGCAGCCGCTGGACGAGGCGGCGTACGAGCAATCACCGGCCGGGCAGGCTCAGAACGAGCGGGCGCTCGGCTACTGGCGCACGACGCTCCAGGAGTCACCGGGCTCCTTGTTCGACTTCCCGGCCTTCCCGGTCGCACCGTTGCGCTACTGCCACCTGCAGATCAAGTCCGCGGCGATGACCCGCGCCATGCGGATGCTGCGGCGCAGCTCACGCCTGAGCGCGTCCTCGCTCATCATCGCCGCGGCCGCCATCGTGCTCGGCCAGTACACCGGTCATCAGGAAATCGTCATGCGGATGCTGGCCGGCAACCGGCTGGGACGTGACCGCAAGGCCATGGTGGCCACGCTCACGTCCGAGGGCGTGTTCCTGCTCGACCTGGCCGGCCTTCCGTTCAGCCTGATTGCCCGGAACGCCTTCCGGGCCAGCGGCTCGGCCAACCAGTTCGCTTTCTGTGATCCGGTGGCGGTGGAGGCGGCCTGGGCGGACCTCCGGCTGCGCCGCGGCGCGTACCTGGACCTCGGGACCTGCTTCAGCGACGTCCAGGGCAGCTACGCCGGCCCCCGGCTCGAGTCGGCGGACGAGGACGACATGGACGAGGCCGGGCTCCGGCAGCTAGCCGAGTCCACCACCATAACCGACTCCTACACCCCCGCCGGAATCTTCGGCATGCGCATGTTCCTGAGCGCATGGGACCGTGGGGACATCATGCTGCAGCTGTCCTCCGACACCCGTTATGTGCCCGCCGAAGCCGGGCGCGAGCTGCTGCTCGGTATGGAGCACCTGCTGATCGCCGCCGCCTGCCGGGATGTCACCGCGGCCGAGTTCAGCCAGGTCACTGGCGTGAGGCCGGTGTCGCGGGGCCAGCACTGGACGCGGTTGGGCCAGGACTGGGTGGATCTGGCGGCAGCCGGGCGTCTGTGGCGGCAGGTGACGGGGACGGGCCAGTCGGCGATGGTGTGGGAGGAAGCGCCCAGCGGCGAGCGGCGCCTAGTGGGCTACGTCGCGGGCGAGCAGCCGCCGAGCTTCACCGCGCTGCACCGGGCGTTGGTAACCGCGATCGGGGAGCGCAGCGACGTCCGGGCCCCGGACTGCTACCGGCATGTCGCCTGCCCGCCGCCCGATCCTGACGAGCGCGCCTCGTGGCTGGGTACGCAGGTGCTCGGGGAAGACAGCGGCCGACCGCCATCTTGATCCGCGTCAGGGACGGCGAGACCTGGCCTGCAGGCGGCCAGGAACCGCGCCGCTCCCAGCGCCAGCTGCTCCGGGCCGGCCGCGGCGAAGCACAGCCTGGCGGCCCGCGCCGAGGTGCCGAAACGGCTACCCGCAGCGAACGAGACGCCGCGCTGCTCGGCGGCGCGCAGCAGCTCAAGGTCACTGAGCCCGGCCGGCAGCGTCAGCCAGGCAAAGAAGCCGCCGGCCGGGCGCCGGAGAGTGAAATCCGGCGGCAGCCCCGCCGCCAGCGCCGATAGCAGCACGTCCCGGCGGGTGCGCAGCCCGGAGCGCAGGAACGCGATATGCCGGTCGAGCTCGCCGTTGAGGCAGCCGGCCATCACGAGCATCGCGGTGAAGTGGTTCGGGCCGCCTCCGCTCAGCCGCGCAGGCTCAGTGGCCAGCTCGGCGACGAGCCGTTCACCGCCGACGAGCCAGCCCAGGCGAAGGCCGGGCGCCAGGCACTTGGCGAAGGAGTACAGGGTGATCACGGTTTCCTGACCGAGGCTGCCCGCCCACAGCGGCGGCGGCGGCTCGCCGTCGTAGCAGATCTCGGCATAGGCCTGGTCCTCGACCACGATTGCGCCCGTGTCGCGGGCCAGCGCCAGCACCTCTTGCCGCCGCTCCGCGGAAAGAACCCGGCCGGTGGGATTGTGGAAGGTCGGGATCAGGTAGATCGCGGGTGGCACGCCGGTCGCCCGGAGTGCTTCGCGGGTGGCCTGCCGCAGCAGGCTGACATCGAGGTCGTCAACCGGGCTGGGGACGGGCACCGTCGTCGCGCCGCGGCCGGCGAAGATCAGGCGGCCGAGGTCATACGTCGGATCCTCGGTCAGCACGACCCGGCCCTCCGAGGCGAAACGAACGGCCAGCATGTCCAGCGCGGCGGACGTGCCGCCGGTGATCATGACATTTGCGGGCGCGCACCGGGCGGCCCCGGTGGCCGGCATCCGGGCGGCCAGCCAGGCCCGCAGTTCCCAGGGACCGGGGTTCGCCCCGTACGCCAGCGACCGGGTGCCCCAGCGGCTCACGGCCTCGGCCGCCCACCGCTGGATGAGCGCCGCGGGGACGAGCCCGGGATCCAGGTACCCCGGGCCCAGCTCAACCATGCCCGGCCGCGGCTCCGCCTGGACGACGCCGAGGGCGGACGGATCGCCCGCACCGCTACTATCGCTAATCATGGGCAAACCCTTCGATGAGCACCTAAAAGGCTATTCCCTGCCATTGTCTCCTTCTGGTTCTTCGGCCATGATCTCCGCGCCGCCTTGGCATTTCTCCGGCGACGCGCTATGGGTCACCTACCAGGCCGATCCCGATCGGGTGGCTGCGTTCTTGCCGCCCGGGCTAACCGCAGGCCGGGATCCGGGAGCCGCCGCGATCGGCTTTTACGACTGGCAGTGGTGCTCCGCGGACGGAGCCGAACTGCGCGAGCCTGGACGAGCACAATTCCGGGAATGCCTGATCGTGCTGGATTGCGACATGGATGGCAAACCTGTCGGACGTGTTCCTTACGCCTGGGTGGACAGCGCCGTGCCGCTGGTACGCGGCCATATCCAGGGCATGCCTAAGATGTTCGGCTCGGTGTGGCTCACCCGCAGTTTCCCCGTGGGCCTGGCCGGGCCGCGCCGCCAGCCAGGCGCCGAGTTCAGCGCCGTCGCCTGTGCCGACGGTCGCCAGATCGCCGCCGCGACGGTTACCCTCACCGGACCTCAGGTCGCCCCGCCGCCGTTGGCCGACCGGCCGCTGGTGCACACTCGCCACTTCCCGGCCTGGGAGCCCGGTGAGCCTCCGCTGCAGGAGCTCGTGGTGGCTACGACCACCGGTATCGAGTTCGCGGACAGCTGGCAAGGCGAGGTGGTGCTTCGCTTCGACGCGGCCGGACAGTCCGATCTGGCGGCGCTGGCCCCGGTTAAGGTCGGGCGCGGTTACCTTTTCTCCTATGCTGAGACGCTGGCGCCGGGACGGCGGGTGGGCCCTAAACCCAGGCTGAGCTGACTGCGGATCGCGGTCGCCGCGGCGCTGATCATCTCGGGCGGCCGGCTGAGGGCCACCCGGACGAACCTATCGCCCGCCTCGGGGTTCGCCCAGTGGAACTGCCGGCACGGAAGCACGTGCACGCCGCGGTCGCGCAGCGCATGCCACAATCCGGTGCCGGTAGTCCGGGCCGGGACGCAGACCCGCTCCACGCTGATCCGGCTGCCGGGATCGGGGAACGAGACCGGAGCGCAGCGGGCCAGCTGACCGCGCAGCTGGCCACGGTTGGCCGCGATGAACTGGCTGAGCTCACCGAAGCCGCCGCCCGCCGCGTCGTCGGCGAACTCGCGGATGAGCAGGAGAATCAGCGGCGAGATGCCCAGCAGGAGATCGGTATAAACGCGCCGGAGCGGCAGGTGGTCACCTCGGGGGAACACCAGGAAACCGGCCTTCAGGTCCAGGGTCGGCCAGAGCTTGCCGGTGTCCTCGATGACGACGTACCGGCATCCCTCCCCGGCCAGGACGGCGTAGTGATCGTACTGCGCCCGGTCGTCGAACCCGCGGAACGAGGTGTCGAGCCCGAGGATCACCCCGCTCGCGGCGCACACCCGCGCCCAGTGCGCCAGGGCCTCGCGGGGCAGCACCGCGCCCGTCGGGTTGTTCGGCGTAGTGATAAGGAGGAGCTCCGTGCCGGGCGGGAGTACGGCCGTCCCGGCGGCCAGCAGGTCCTCGCTTACCGGCGCCAGCGTCATCCCGACCCCCCGCATGATGTCGGGGATGTTGTCGAACGTCGGGTGAATGAGCGCGACCCGGCGGATCCCGGCGGCGTATGCCGCACGGGCGAAGATCTCCATGGCGACCGAGGAAGAGTAGCAGGTCAGCACGTCGGAGCCGACCATGGCCGTGTGCTGCCCGACCGCGCTGAGATACGCCTGCTTGGCTTGCCACTCCAGTCCGGCCCCGCTCCCCGAGGCCGCCTCGGCGAACAGGCCGGGAAGCCGGTCGATGATTTTCCGTTGCGCGCTGGTTAGCTCCTGCCGGGCGTGCCCGTCAGCGACATTGACGCCGGACTCGATGGCGGCAATCTCAAGCTCGGTGAGGTTGGGGACGTGGCGCGCGCCGATCTGGCCTGACAACACCTGTGACCTCCGTACTGGATGAGCCGCGTCGCAGCGGATGCGGCCGCCTGTCGACTAAGCCGCCGGTACCGTGGCCCGTTCGGTCTGGACCTTCCCCCACCATTTAACTGTCAGGTCCGCGATCGTCTGGCTGTCGAAGAACCAGTCGAGCTCTGGTCAGGGATTCGTCAAAGTCGGTGTAGCAGTGCGTGACTTATGGGGTGGCTTGACGCGGCCCTCCGGCGGGGTTCCGGGGATCCCGGGCCAGCCGTAGCCGTTACTTTAAGTGACTGGTTTGCGGGGGTGCCGGCGGCGGGCGCGGGGAGACGCGGCGCGGGCCTGCCTGTTATTTGCCGGAGCGGGAGCGCGGCCAGGCTGCCGCGGGTGATGATTCAGGTTCTCACACAAAAACCGTCACGCGAGGACCCACTTGACCGCGCCCCTGCCCTCATCATGGCTCACTGACCTTGTCCGCCGCCACTTTCCTGCCGGGACGGCTGGTGGCCCGCGAGTCGGTCGGGGTGGGCGACCTGGCGCGGATCGACGACACTCCCGCCGTCCTGACGGCCCTGCGGTACGCGGAGGCACAGTTCGCCGAGCGGCTCCCCGGCGGGCTCGAGACCCAGCTGGGCCGGTCGTGGGAAGACGGGACCGACCTATCCGGCGGCGAGTGGCAGAAGCTGGCGCTGGCCCGGGCCATGATGCGTCCGGACGCCTTCCTGACCGTCTTCGACGAACCGACCGCAGCCCTTGATCCGCAGACCGAGCATGCGCTGTTCGAGCGGATCGCCGACGCTACCCGGCAGAGCGCCGGCCAGGGACGTATCACCCTGCTGGTCTCGCACCGCTTCTCCACCGTGCGGATGGCTGACCAGATCATCGTGCTCAGCCAGGGCAAGGTGCTCGAGCAGGGAAACCACCAGCAGCTCATGGCCCGCCGCGGGCTGTACGCCGAGTTGTACGGGCTGCAGGCGAAGGCCTACCGGATCTAAACCGCTAGCCGGCCGCGCTCACCACGTCACGGGCAACTCGACGACGCCGCTTTGCGGATGCTCCAGGTAGAGGAGATCCGCCGGGTTCACAGCGAGCCGCAGGGTGGGCAGCCGCTCGAACAGGGCGGCCAGGCCCACCTCCACCTCAGCCCGAGCCACCCGGTTGAAATTGCAGTAGTAGAAGCCGTGGCCGAACGTCAGGTGCGGATTGGGGTTGCGGGCGATGTCGAAGGCATCCGGGCGGCGGAAAACCTCCGGATCCCGGTTCGCCGCGGGCACGTCGAGCAGGACCATATCGCCGGCCCGTATGGTGACCCCGCCGATCTCGATGTCGGCGTGCGCGTACCTGTCCAGCCCGCCGATGGCGGCTGAGGTGGCATTGAAGTGCCTCAGCACCTCCTCCACCGCGCCCGCCATGCGAGAGCCCTCGGCCTCGATCAGCCGCCGCTGGTCCGGGTGGGTGATGAGCATCAGCGCGCCGTAGTCGATCGCAGACGCCGCCACCTGCCACCCCAGTCCCAGGATCCAGGCGACCAGGCTGATGATCCTGCCTTCGTGGAACTCGTCCTCGTCGTCCTGCGCGGCCAGCAGGGCGGAGACGATGTCGTCTCCGGGCTCCTGCTGCCGCCGGCGGACCAGGTCCTTGACGTACGTCATCAGCTGCCGCAGCCCGAGCACCGACTGCCGGAACTCCGGATTTTGCTTGTCGGCCGCCCACTGCCGGAACAAGGCCGCGTCCTCTCCCGGCACGTTCATCAGGTCACAGACCACCCGCGCGCACAGGGGAATCGAGAACGTACTTGTCAGGTCCACAGGTGGCGGCTGCGCGGTCATCTGGTCAAGCAGATCCGTGGCGAAGGCCCGGACGTCGGGAATGGTCCGGTGAATGTTCTGCTGTGAGAACATGCGGGTCATGGTGGCGCGCCGCTGGGCCCGTTCCTTCTGATCCTGTGCACGCCCCGGTATCGGGCGCGCAGCCAGCCGGACCAGGACCCGGTGCATGGGCGAATCGGAATACCACTGATTCGCGGCCGGGTCAGGGTGCTCCATGGCCAGGCGGCGGTCCTCCATAAGCATTTTTACCTGCTGGTACCGGCTGACTCGCCACGCTTCCCGGCCCGCCGGAATCATGCCTTTTTCGATCTCTACGCTCATGACCACCGCGTGCCTTTCATCGATACGTCACCGGCACCCTTTTCCGGCGAGCCTAAGTCGTCCGCCGGGGCAGTGACAAGAAATGCGAAGCCAGACAAGGTGATAATCGTCAGGCCGCAGCCAGGCCAATAGGAATCTGCTCATAGCTGCGGAATACCTGCAGCGGCCGACGGATAAGCTCCCCGGCCGGAGTGAATTCTTCGCAGCGTTCCAGTATGGTACTCACCACGGTCGTGGCCTCGAGTCGGCCGAGACTGGCGCCCAGGCAGGCATGTAGCCCTGCGCCAAAGCTGACGTGCGGATTGGGGCTACGGCGAATATTGATCTCGTCGGGGGCGGTGAACTGGCGGGCATCGCGGTTCGCCGACCCGAGCAGCAGGTGCACGACCCGGCCGGGGCGGATGACGACGCCTTCGAACTCGATGCGCTCCGCGGCGAAACGGGAGATGTGCTGAATGGGCGACTCGTAGCGGATGAGCTCTTCCACCGCCGAGGAGACGAGTGAGGGGTCGGCCCTTAGCTCAGCGAAGACCTCCGGGTGCCGGGCGAGCGCGGCGCAGACGGTCGCGATCACGTGCACGGTCGTGGTAAACCCGCTCACCAGCAGGAAAATCAGGTTGTCGACCAGTTCCTCGCGCGACATCTCCCCGCGCTCGGCCGCATCGCCGACCAGGCCAGCGATCAGGGCCAGCTTCCCGGCCGGCCGGGACAGCAGGCCGGCCAGATAGTCGCGCATATCCGCCACCGCGGCGTTGACCGGGGCCCGGTCGGCCTCCCGCGTGACGACGTTGAAGGCCTTGATGATGTCCAGGCCCCAGCCCTGGATCAGCGGCCGGTCCGCGGCGGGGATGCCAATCATCTCGCAGGCGACGGCGGCGGGCACCGGAAGCGCCAGGTCCCGCATGACCTCACACCGACCTGCCTCGATGGCCTCGTCGAAGCAGCCGTTCACCAGCTGGCTGACCAGCATCCGCAAGTCCGCCGCCGGGCTCAGGTGCAGGCACGCGCCGAGCAGCCTGCGCAGGCTAGCGTGCGCCGTTCCCTCCCGGTGCAGCACGGACCGCACCAGGAACTCTTGCCCCGGCCCGGCCCCGATGCGCATACGCTGGAAATCTTCCGGCCACTGGCTGTGCAGCCGCTGGTCGCGTAGCAGCGCGGCGACGGGGGCGTGCCGCGCGATAACCCACTGCGTGGCCCCCTGACGCACGGCCGGGCCCATCGCCCGCAGCGGTTCATAAAACGGATACGGATCTTCGAGGAAGGCCGGGTTGAGCGGGTCGAAGCCGGGCTCCTCATCAGGCGCTGCTGCCATGCCAGCACTCTGCTTAACCGACCGTGGCATGTCAACGCACCCCGGCCCGGCAGCCCGTTCAAGTGCTGCGAATCACCATTTGCCAGTCGGCCGCGGCTCACCTGCCCTGGCCGGATGCTGCGTAATGCCCGGGCGGGCCGCCCGATGACTCCGCGCCTTATTGCCGCCGCCGGAAGGGGCGTATCGCGTGGCGCCTGCATGCGCGAGGCAGACGCTCACCCTAGTTCGAGGAGGACATCGTGCCCGAAGACGCCGCCACCGGCTGGGCCCCGGTCTACCCCATCTGGCCTACCAGGATCCCGTCGGGGCCATCGCCTGGCTGACCAAGGTCTTTGGCTTGCGGGAAGTGCTGCGCATGGACGACCCGGACGACGGCACCTTCATCACGGCCAAGCTGGCATCGCCTGAGGGAGGCCTCATCATGATCACGGGGCATTCCGAGGAGTTCATCGACTGGCTGCGCGAACGAGTGCCCGATCTGCACGTGGACGAGAAGCTGCCCTACCCCCACCTGGGACACACGATCTCCGTGATGGTAGCCGACGTGGATGCCCACTACCAGCAGGCGAAGGCGGCCGGGGCCACCATCTTGAACGAGCCGAAGGACCAGCCATGGGGCCTGCGGGTGTACTCGGTTCTCGACCTGGAGGGCCGCCAGTGGGAGTTCGTCCGCCCGGTGCGCACCGTCCAGCCCGAGGAGTGGGGAGCCGAGCGCGTCGGGTAGCCGCGCTCCACGACGTCGGCAGAGCCTAAATGATCAATGCCAGAGCCCCGCGATGACCGGCGGCGGAAAGAGGCGGCCATGCCCGAGGAAGTGACCTCCCAGCTCGACACGCTGACCGATCTCACCACGCCCTGGTGCGTGCGAGTCGCCGTGACCCTGCGGATTCCTGAGCTCATCGAGCAGGGCACGGCGACGGCCGCCGCCCTCGCGGCCGAGACCGGCTGCGACGCGGAGGCGATCTCGCGGCTGCTCCAGCACCTAGCGAGCAAGGGCGTCCTGCAGGAGGCACCGTACGATGCGTTCACCCTGGGCGCGACCGGCCGCCGGCTCCTCGACGAGTCGGCCCGGCTTCTGCTCGACCTCAACGGCATCGGTGACCGCTACGCGCGAATCTGGTCCGGGCTGTTCGAATCCATGCGGACGGGCGCCTCGGTCTACCACAAGGTCTTCGGGCTGCCCTTCTGGCAGGATCTGGAACAGCATCCGGCGATCGCCGACAGCTACGATCAGGTTAACGGCCCGCTCGGCCATCCTGCCCAGGCGCCGGATTTCGATGTCTGCGGCGGGTGGGAGTCGATCACGACCGTCGTGCATCTCGGGGGCGACATCGGCGGGGATCTGGCCGAGCTGCTCCGCGTTCATCCGCACCTGCACGGCACCCTGGTCGATTTCCCCCGGGTGGTCGCCGGTGCTCCCGAGGTCTTCGAGTCGGCGGGCGTCGCGGAACGAGCTACGACCGCCGGGCAAAGCTTTTTCGCCCCGCTGCCGGCGGGCGCCGACCTGTACCTGATCAAAGGCGTCATGCGGGTCTGGTCTGATCCTGTCGCCGTCCGGCTGCTGAAACGGTGCGCCGAAGCGCTCGGCCCGCACGGGCGCCTGATCCTGCTCGACGACGTGCTCCCGGACGGCCACAAGGACGCCAACGAGGGCGGCTACGAGCAGCTCCTTACCCTGATGGTCGGCGGCAAGGATGCCCGCAAGCGCACTCTCAGTGAGTTCAGCGAGCTCGCCCGGAAGGCCGGACTGGCCGTCACGGCCTCGGCACCGCAGCCGCCATGGCCCTTCGTGGTCGAATGCCGCTCCCTCGTCGTGCCGGCCGCTGAGCTCGCTCCGTCTACGCGGGAGCCGCTCAACCAGCTGCTGACCCGGCTGGGCTACCGCACCGTCGGCGAGCGCTGGAACGACAATCCGCTCCCGGCGGATCCGCGCGCCGATCTGCCGGTCGCGGGCGCGCCCCCCGGCGAACGCGCCGCCTGCGCCGCGGCCGCGCAGGCGCTGCGCGGGCGGATCCTGACCCGGCAGCAGAACGTGATGCCGGAGATCATCGACCGGTGGCCTGCCGTGGCCGGGAGGGGGGTGACGCTGGTGGTCCAGACGCGGGGCGGCGAGCGCGAGGAGGTCAGCTGCCGCTTCGCGGCGGCCACAGCGGCGTCTCCCGCGGGCGACAGCGCGGCGGTCCCGGGGCCCGCCATCGAGATAGCCGGAAACCCGGAAACCTGGCTGTCGGTCTTGTCGGGCCGGTCGAGTTTCCCGGCGCAGATGACCACGGGCGGGCTGCGGCAGGTCAGGGCGGACCGGACCACCCGGCTCCGGCCCGACGAACTTCGCGCGATCGCGGTCCTGCTCGGGCTGGCCACGACCATCCCGGTCTCGCGCGCGGCGGGCCCGGCGGGCGCCGACCCGGCGCGCGTGCTGCTCGACGGGCGCACTCTGAACCTGAGCCCGTAATGACCCCGGTGGCAATGCCAGCCGTGCGGAAATGACCAATTAATGACCTCTTGGCGCGGCCTGACGGGTAGTGGCATCGTAATATGTCCCAGGCTCCTTTACTGCCCTGGAATAAGGAGGCCGTAATGGCTGGTCCGATGACTGAATTCCACGGACGCCTTGTCGACTGCGACTCACATCTGTACCTGACCCCGGCCCAGCTCCCTGATGCCGTGGGACCGGATTTCGCCCGGCGTTTCATCCGGCTGCAGGAAACGACCTTCGGCCCGCGTGACGTGGCCGGCGAGGCAGCGAGGGTCACCATGGACGTCGACAGCGTATGGCGGGTCAAGGGATGGCAGGCGGGCGCGGCCTACGACGCCGGATTGCGCGTCCAGACGCTGAACCTCATGGGGGTCGACCGGCAGGTGCTGTTTCCCGACGGCCTGTTCGCCTCGGTCACGACCTCCCGCATGCCGGGAGCGCCGGAGGCGGCGTCCCGGTACAACGACTATGTGCTGGACTGGTCAGCCGCCGGGAACGGCCGGCTACGTCCGATGGCCATCCTGCACATGCGCGATGTGGCCGCCGCGATCAGCGAGGCCGAGCGCACCATCAGCCGCGGCGCGTACGGCTTCTACCTCAGCTGCGCCGCTCCGCCAGCCGGCATGGCGCCGGCCAACCCCGCCTGGGACCGGCTCTGGGCGCTGCTGGCCGAGGCGCGGGTACCGGCCTTTC
>CABEDN010000107.1_pt1 | contig 11510 bp, 12 predicted proteins | sample 3423051 | NCBI WGS metagenome assembly CABEDN01 (sample SAMEA5534330, study PRJEB31848) | metagenome | biome: tundra; feature: field; material: soil | place: USA | collected 2013-05 | depth 0.15 m
GTCACCGACAGTCTCAGGCCATCCCATCTCATGCCGGAAGAGCCTATCGGCAGGCCGCTTAAAGACGTACTATCTTGAGCAGGGGGCCGGAACGAGACCGATGGCGGTGGAAAGCGTGTCCGAGTGGTGGTCGATCGAGGTTTTCGACGCAGAGCTACTGCCCGCTCGCCGGTGGAAGGACTCTTATCAGGACAAGCTCACCGAGGCGGCGGTCACTAACGGGGCCACGTCATGGGAGTGGCACGAGCACCGCTACGGGGTGGTGTTCGAGGTGCTCTTCGAGTCCGACCAGCAGTGGGAGGCGTTCCGCGCCCTTCCAGCGGTCCGTTCGGCCCTTGACGGCGTGCCCGATCCCGTCAACGGCGTGATCATCTACCGGGGCCGCGGCGGCGGGTCCGGGCCGAGAATACCACGCCGGCCCAAGCCCGCTCCGGCGGCGAGCGCGATGGCCAGACCCGAGCCAGCCGAGGATCGCGTCCTGTGCCTGACCGGGGTCACCCCGCCTGGAGTGCCGGAAGTCGCACTCACGGTCGAGGGTTAGGGCGGCTGGGCCCGCTGAAGCACGGGCCGTGGAGTACGGGGCATGAAGTAGCTGAGTGAGGGTACAGCGCGGGGCGCGATGAGTAGATTCGGTCCCGCGGGTGAAGCACCCGGCCGGACAGTGCAGGATAAGGGGATGAGGGAAACGCGAGTCATGACCGATGGCCTGCGGGCCGCGATCGAGCACAGCGGCTATTACCCAGGTCTGGTGTCCGATGCGGTCGCCTCGGCGCTCGGGTCCGAACCGGTAACCGCTTTCGTCGTCCATCACGACGCCATTTTCGATCCGGGCATGGAGGTGCGCCGTCACATGACCGTGCTGGCGCTGACTCCGACCCGGCTGGTGTACTCGCACACCGACGAGCATCCAGCCGACGACCCTGATACCCGTCCGCGCGCCGAGACGAGCACCGAGGCGATCCGGTTCGCCAAGATTTCATCCGTCGCCCTGAGCCGGGTCGTCTCCGATCCCGAGACCTATGCCCCGGGCGTCACCATGCCGTCGGAGGTCATGCTGACCATCGGCTGGAACGTCCTGTCCCACCTGGAACTCGAGCCGGCCCATTGCGGGGATGAGAGCTGCGAGGCTGATCACGGCTATCTCGGGACGATCACGGCCGATGACTTCTCGCTGCGGGTGAGTCAGGCCGCGGACGGCGAGGATGCGGTGCGGCAGCTGCTCGGATTCGCCCGGGAGCTCTCCGACGCCACAGCGATAGGCGGTAGCTGAAGACTCTACGGGGGCCCGTTTTGCCGCCGTTTCCCGCCCAGTGGGACGATGTTCCGGCAAGATGCTAAGGCTAGATGCTGAACCTTGACGCTGAGGCTAGACGCTGAGTGGCACCCACGAGTAGCAGATGAGGATTCCCGTATGACGCTCGAGCCGAGACATTCGCCCACCGTGCCGTCCTATGGGGTGTCGACCCTGGCTGACCTGTCATCCTCGGTCCTCGCGTCCCTTGACCCCGGATCGCTGGACTCGCAGAACGTCCTCGGCCTGGCGCCCGCGCCACGCGCGTGCGTGCTGATTGTGGACGGGCTCGGCTGGGAACTGCTCCGTGATCATCCCGCCGCCGCGCCGTTCCTGTCCGAGCTGGCGCGCAACTCAAAGCCGATCACGGCCGGGTTCCCGTCCACGACCGTGACCAGCCTCGGCTCGATATGCACCGGGCGGCCGCCTGGCCAGCACGGGATACTCGGCTATCAGGTCATAATTCCTGGTGAGAACCGCCTGCTCAACGGGCTGCGCTGGGACTCCAAGGTCGATCCCTTGCAGTGGCAGCCGCTGCCGACGCTCTACGAGCGGGCCACCGAGGTGGGTATCGCGGCCGTGCACGTGGCGCAGGGCTCGTTCCGCGGTACCGGCCTCACCGTGGCGACGATGCGCGGCGCGGACTTCCGCCCCGCCGACAGCATGGGGGCCCTGGCCGCTCAGGCCGCTGCGGCGCTGACGGAGAACGCGCGCGCGTTCGTGACCGTGTACCACGGTGACCTTGACGGCACCGGGCACGTGTTCGGTGTTGCCTCGGACGCCTGGTACAACCACCTGGCGCACGTCGACAAGCTGGCCGAACAGCTCGCCAGCGCGCTGCCCGCCGGAACCTGCATGTACGTGACGGCGGACCACGGCATGGTGGACATCGGCCCTGAGGACAAGCTCGACATCGACGCGGTACCCGAGCTCCGGGCCGGGCTGGCCCTGCTCGGCGGCGAGCCGCGAGCCAGGCACCTGTATGCGCAGCCAGGTGCCGCCGCTGATGTCCTGGCCACCTGGCGTGAGGTGCTCGGCGATCGCGCCTGGGTGCTGTCGAGGGACGAGGCCATCAAGGAAGGATGGTTCGGCCCGGTGGACGACCGGATGGCCGCCCGGATCGGCGATGTCGTGGCCGCTCCGGCGGGGTCGCTGGCCTTGGTGGCCCTGCAGGCAGAGCCGCGGGAGTCCGCGCTGCTCGGCATGCACGGCTCGCTCACCTCGTCGGAACAGCTTGTTCCCTCGCTCGTGTTCCGTGCGGCATGACGGACGCCGGCCGCCTTCTCGTCGGCGTCGAGTCGCTCGCCGCGGAACTGGCGACCGGCCGTGGGCCCGTGGTGCTGGATGTGCGGTGGCGGCTCGGCGGCCCGCCGGGCATCGACAGTTACCGTGAGGGCCACCTTCCCGGGGCGGTTTTCACCGACCTGGATCATGTCCTGGCCGGCCCGCCCGGTCCCACCGGGCGGCATCCGCTGCCGAATCCCGACGAGTTCCAGGCCGCGATGCGCGCGGCCGGGATCAGCCAGGACCGCTCCGTAGTGGCCTATGACGACGGGGACTGCATGGCCGCGTCCCGTGGCTGGTGGGTGCTGCGTTACTACGGGCACCGGGACGTCCGGGTTCTCGACGGCGGTTACCGGGCCTGGGTGAGCGCCGGGCTCGCGGTGACCACGACCGAGCCCGGGCCGGCATCCGGCGACTTCACCGCGCGTCCGGGCTCCGTGCCGGTGCTCGACGCGATAGGCGCGCAGGCGATCGCGCAGACCGGGCTGCTGCTCGACGCGCGGGCCGGGGAGCGTTACCGCGGTGAGATCGAACCTATGGACCCGGTGGCCGGTCATATTCCCGGTGCGATCAGCGTGCCCACGGCCGGCAACATGAGCCCCGACGGCACCTTCAAGGACGCCGCGGAACTCGCGGCCAGGTTCGCCAAGCTCGGTGTCACCGCCCGCGCCGCCGGACAGGACGGGGGAGCGGTCGGAGCTTACTGCGGCTCAGGGGTTAGCGCGGCTCATGAGGTCGTTGCCCTCGCGCTGGCCGGGATTCCCGCCGCGCTCTACGTGGGTTCCTGGTCCGACTGGGTGGCCGACCCGGGCCGCCCGGTCGCGACGGGCGATCCTGGGCCTGCCTAACGCGCTTTCTATGCGGTTATTCCGGCCGGTTCATGATGGGTTTTTGATGGATGCTGGTCTGTTGACTTGGCGTATCGGCTCCTGCAGTCTCATGTTCGTTCCACCCCCGCGGGTCCGTGCGAACTGATGGAAGCAGGAACCTCATGACCCACGCCTCTGATCACGGGTCCAGTCAGCCAGGCGTCGGCCTGATCAGCGTGGGCTGGATGGGCAAGCTGCACAGCCGTGCGTACCAGGCACTCCCGATGGTGTATCCGGAGCTGAAGATCAGGCCGAGGCTCGTGCACGCGGCCGACACCGCCGCCGACCGGGCCGACCACGCCCGTGAGGTCCTCGGCTACGCCAAGGCCGGGACCGACTACCGCGAGGTCCTCGCCGATCCTGAGGTGGACGTCGTTTCCATCTGCGCCCCGAATCTGCTGCACCGGGAGATCGGCGTCGCGGCCGCCCGGGCCGGCAAGCCATTCTGGATCGAGAAGCCGGTCGGCCGTGATGCCAGCGACACCGCCGAAGTCGCGGCCGAAGCGCAGGCCGCCGGCGTCATCACCTCCATCGGCTATAACTACCGGCACGTCCCGGCGGTCGAACGAGTCCGTGAGCTGATCGCCGCCGGCGAGCTCGGCCGCATCACCAACGTGCGCGCGGTGTTCTTCAACAGCTATGCCGCCGAGCCGAACGGAGCGCTGTCCTGGCGGTTCCGGCGGGACCTGGCGGGCAGCGGCGCACTCGGCGACCTGCTCAGCCACGTCGTGGACCTCATGCAATACGTCGTCGCCCCGATTGACCAGGTCAGTTCGCTGCTGTCCACCGTGTACGCGAGGCGTCCCATCTTGCCGATCGGATCGGCCACGCACTTCGCCGTGATCGAAGACGGGGAGATGGGTGAGGTTAAGAACGACGACTACGCCGCCGCGCTCGTCCGCTTCGCCGCCGGACCGCGGACGGCCGGGGCTGTCGGCACCCTGGAAGCATCCCGGGTGATCGTCGGCCCGCAATGCGGGCTCGGCTTCGAGATCTACGGCACCGATGGTTCGGCCATCTGGAACTTCGAGCAGATGAACGAGCTGCGGCTCTGCCTGGGCCGGGGCGGGCAAAACGGGGCCAGGCACGGATACACCACCGTCCTCGGCAACTCCGGTTTCGGCGACTACGGTCACTTTCAGCCCGGGCCGGGCCACAGCATGAGCTATGACGACCTGAAGGTCATCGAGGCCAAGAAGTTCCTGGTCGCGGTGGGCGGCGGGGAGCAGCGCAACTCCACCATCGAGGACGCACAAGCGGACGCGGAGGTAATATCGGCGATGGCGGCCTCCGCCCGGGACGGCGGCTGGCACGCAGTGGTGCCGGTACCCGGAGCCACGTTCGGGCATCCGCTGGCACCCGTGCTGCCTGACCGCGGCGAGCTCAGCCCGAACTAGAAGGCGCCTGTCCCCACCGGCACCTCGTGTTCGTCGTCATGGCGACACGCCCCAAGGAGATCGTCATGCCCAACGTTATCGTCATCGAGTTCGTATCGCTGGACGGAGTGATGCAGGACCCGGATGGCTCCGGTCAGTCCGAACACGGCGGCTGGGCCTTCCGGTACGGTCCCGAAGCGGTCGCCGGCGACAAAGGTTCCGGTGTTCAATGTCTCGCCTAGGCCGAACTTCGACTCTGCTGGTCGGCGATCTCATCGAGGAGGTGACCCGGCAGAAGGCCATCCGGGACATCATCATTACCGGAAGCCACAGTGTCGTCCGTGCGCTGATGAACCACGACCTGATCGATCAGTACCGGCTGCTGGTCTTCCCTGTCGTCCTCGGCGGGGGCCAGCGCCTGTTCGGTGAGACGCCTGGGGCCATTGAACTCCAGCTCGCCGGCGTCGAGCCGAAAGGAGCCGCCGTGCTGCTCACCTACGACCGGACCGCACACAGTCAGTGATCGCCTTCGGGGCGATGGCCGGGAAACTGTCCGGCGGCCAGCGTCCCCGGCCTCACCTACGAACCAGCCAGCTCATCCACCGCGTCGCCTGCCCGGTCCTGCCGTTAGAGGCGGCGGGACCAGTTCTGGCCGGTCAGGTCTTTTCCGAAGCTGTGGTGGTGGCTCTCGCTGTCCAGGGTGAAGCCGGCTCGCTGGTAAATCCGCCTCGCATCGGCGAGCACATCGTTGGTCCACAGAGTGATTTCTGGGTACCCGGCCTGGCGAGCGAAACGGAGGACCTCCTCGACCAGCCGGGCGCCGACCCCCAGGCCCCGAGCCCAAGGCTCCACGAGCAGCAGCCGAAGGCGTGCGGTGCCAGCGTTCTCGCGCACGCAGAACACGCAGCCGGCCGGCGTGCCGTCAACCTCCGCGATCCACGCCGCTTCGGCATCTGGATCCCGGTGGTCCACGTAATTCGCGACGATCCTGGCCACCATGGCCTCGTACGAGGTGTCCCAGCCGAACTCCTCCGCGTAGACCGCCGCGTTCCGCTGCACCACCCAGCCCATGTCGCCCGGCTGGGGTGGGCGGAGCAGGTAGCCGCGCGGCGGCGGTGACCCGGTGAGGGTTTCAGTGATCACGCGCATGGCATCGAGCAGCCTGCGCCGGTCCTCGTCGCGGACGGCTGCCAGCATGTCCCGGGTCTGCCCGGCCGACCGGGCATCCAGGCCCGCGACGACGGAACGGCCGGTGTCCGTCAGCTCGATGACCTGACGGCGCCCGTCAGCGGTAGACCGCCGCCTGGTGATAAGACCGTCGGCCCCGAACCTGGCCAGGATGCGGCTCAGGTATCCCGGATCGATATCCACCATGCGGCGCAGGTCGGTGACCTCGCTGGTGTCGCGCTGGGCCAGCTCGAAGAGCAGCCGCGCCTCGGTGAGCGAGTACGGCGTGTCCAGGTACTTCCCGCGCAGCAGGCCGATCACGTTGGTGTAGAACCGGTTGAACCCGCGCACAGCTGCCACCGTCGGCTCGTTCACGCTGGCCGCGGCCAAGCCCGGCTCATCCACTGCATCTCGCATATCGCCAGCGTGCGGGAGGTTTGCGCTTAGCTCACTCATGCCATCCCCGGAATTTTGATTGCCTAAGTCAATCATATACATGCTCTTAGCAAACATAGGATAGCCATATTTGATATATCGGCAAAGAGCCGTCAGGGCGCTAACCGGCCTGACGTTTTGGCCTCCACGAGCCGCTTCAGCTCGGGGACGAGCCACTCCATCGCGCGTTTCCTGGTGACGCCAAGCTCGGTCAGCGTCCTGGCGCCGATGCCGTCTTCCTCGGCCAGCACGCCCAGTAGAACGTGCTCGGTGCCGATGTAGTTGTGCCCGAGGTGCAAGGCTTCCCGCAGGGCGAGTTCGAGCACCTTCTTGCCGCGCGGACTGAGCAGGATCCGGCCGGACACCGATGCATCGGCCGCAGCCGGCGGCAGGGCCGCGACGAGCGCCTGGCGGGCCGTCTCCAGAGGTACGCCAAGCGCCTCGATCGCCTTGGCGGCCAGGCCTTCTGGCTCATGCAGCAGGCCGAGGGCGAGGTGCTCCGTACCGATGAACCCGTTCTGGTGCTCGAGTGCCTCCTCCTGGGCGGCCGTCACCGTGTGCCTGGCCCGATCGGTAAAACGGGAGAAGAGGTGATCTTGGAAGGCGTCGCTCAGCAGTTCCTGCGCGCCGGAGTCCTTGGTCACGAAGCGCTTCTGCGCCGCCTGCTTGGTCACGCCCATGGACCGGCCGATGTCGGTCCAGGAGGCGCCGCCCTTGCGGGCCTGGTCGACGAAATGCCCGATCAGGTGGTCGGAGAGCTCGCCGAGATGCTCGGAAACTCCCACGGCCGCCGACACGTGGTCCAGGGCCGTGCCTTCCTGGCTTTTGACGTAGCCGATGAGCTCGTCGAGCCTTACTGGTGGTTGAGTCATGCGTCAACCTTAAGTTGACGAAGACGAATCGTCAACCAGGGGTTGACGATCTGCCCAGCCGGATTCAGCGGTCCCGCGGCGCAGGGTGAGGTGGCGGCGGCGGAATGGTACCGAGGTCAGGTGCCGACTCGGGCCAGACCAGCAGCACCGGGCACGCCGCGTGATCGACGACAAACCGGGCGGCCTTGCCCAGGCTCTTGGGCCCGAGCCGGGACCGGTCGCCGTCTCGCGCCATCACAAGCAAATCCGCTTGCGCCGACGCCGCCACCACGGACCGTTCGGTATGACCGTGAATTTCCACCTTGTCACAGTCCTGCCCGAGCCTGTCCGCGGCCGCTTCGAGCAGGTCATTAGCCGCGGCGGTGGCCAGTTCATCGAGCTTGGCCCTCGGATCGCGCCCGCCCCGCCCGAACAACCCGAGGTAGGCGCCGTGCGCGACGTCCGCCACCTCGGCCGGCGTGACGTGCAGCAGGGTGTACCTGGCACCGGTCGGGGCCAGGCTGAGGCCCGCGTCCACGCTGGCCTGCCACGTTCCCTCCGACACCCATATCAATACCGAACGGCCGGTGGTATCACTGCTGGTCAACGTTGATCATCCTCCCACCATGTGGAGCGAGGCCCACAGCGCCAGCACCGCCATGACCAGTCCCGCGGGCACGGTGAGGAGCCCCAGCCTGGTGAATTCCCCCAGATCCGGTGCTGACCCGTGGCGCCGCAGGATGCGCCGCCACAGCAGCGTGGCCAGCGACCCGGTGTAGGTGAGGTTCGGGCCGATGTTGACACCCAGGAGCACGGCCAGGACGGCCCCGGCGCCTGACGGCGCGGCCAGCGGCAGCAGCACCAGAACGGCGGGCAGATTGTTACACACATTGGCCAGGGCCGCGGCCAGGGCCGCCGTGGCCAGCAGCGCCGGCAGCGATGTCCCGCCGGGCAGCAGCGGCGCGAGCGCGGTACCGAGCCCGTTGCTCACCACCGCCTCGACCACGATGCCCAGGCCGAGCACGAACAGCAGGAACGGCACGTCCACGGCACGGACCAGGCTGACCGGGCTGACCCTGCGGCGGGCCAGCGCGCGCACCGCCAGGACCGCGGCCCCCGCGAAGGCGGCCCAGGCCGGGTTCACGCCCGCCGCCGACGCCCCCGCGAAGCCGGCCAGCGTGAGCGCGACCACGGCGAGCGTGAACACCGGCAACGGGGTGTCCTGGGCTCGGTCCTGGTGATCACGTCCCGGCCGCACGGACAGGTCGGCGGCGAAGAACCGGTTGAACACCGCGTACTCGATGCCGATGACGGCCAGCCAGGGCAGCGCCATCAGCGCGGCGAAATGCGGGAAGGCCAGCCCGCTGGCCGCGAACGCGAGCAGGTTGGTCAGGTTGGATACGGGCAGCAGCAGCGACGCGGAGTTCGCCAGGTGCGTGCACGCGTACACCTGCGGCTTGGCCCGTATGTCCAGCCTGGACGCGGTGGCGAAGACTACCGGGGTGAGCAGCACCACCGTGGCGTCCAGGCTGAGCACGGCCGTGGTCACGGACGCGATCACGAACACCTGCACCAGCAGCCGGCGCGGCCGCCCGGCGCCGGCCCGCGCCATCCACGCCCCGCAGGCCTGGAACAGCCCGTCGTCGTCGCACAGATGCGCCAGCACCAAGATGGCGGCCAGGAAACCGATCACCGGGGCCAGCTGCCTGGCTTCGGTGGTCGCGTCGCCGAAACCGATCGCGCCGGCCGCGATCAAGATCACCGCGGCCGGCACCGCCGCGACCGCTTCGGGCCACTCGCGCGGCCTGATCACCGCCCACGCCAGGACGGTGAACAGGGCGATCAGGGCTAGCGTCTCGCCCACCGCGGCGTTCAGCGCGCGTCCCCTCCTAGCACCTCAGTACCGAAGGGACCATCCAATCAGAGACGCGGCTTAACCCGGACTAGGCTACGGGCGAACCTCGTACACCAAGTTGAACGGCGTTTCTGTGGCGCGCCGGAACCTGGTGAAGCCCGCGTCGGTGACTACCTGCCTGATGGCCGCCTCGCCGGCCTGCGCGCCGAGGGCGTAGCCACCGGGCTGCGACAGCGCGTTCGGCACGCACAGCAGCGTGGAGAAGTTGTAGTAGACCCGCCCGACGGGATTCATGTTGCCCGTGACCTCGTCGGAGGCGTAGGGCTCGACGATGAGCCAGCTGCCGTCGGGCGTCAGCGCCTGCCTGACGTGCTTGGCCGCGGCGAGCGGGTCGCCCATGTCGTGCAGGCAGTCGAAGGTGGCGGCTAGGTCGTAGCCGGTGCCGGAGAAGTTCGCCGCCGAGGAAATCTCGAAGCTCACCCGGTCGCCCACCCCGGCGTCGCCGGCGTGCTTACGGGCGAGCTCGATCGACCCGGCGTGGTAGTCCGAACCGGTGAACCTGGAGTTCGGGTACTCCTGCGCGAGCAGGATAGTGGACGCGCCGAGCCCGCAGCCGATGTCTGCCACGGCGGCGCCCGCCTGCAGCTTGTCCTGCACGCCGTCGAGCGCCGGGATCCAGGCCGGGATGAGGTTGGCGATGTAGCCCGGCCGGAAGAACTGCTCACAGCCGGTGAAGACATCGGCGTCCTGCTCGTGCCAGCCCATCCCGGCGCCCGACCGGAACGCCTCGGTGATCCGCGGCTCGGCCCGCAGCGCGCCGAGGGCCAGCACGAACGCGCCTGGCGCGTAGATGCCACCGTCCGGGTTGGTCAGCGCGAACGCCTGCTCCTCGGTCATCGAATAGCTGTCCGCGGCCGGGTCGTACTCGACGTAGCCGCCCGCGGCCTGGCCGCGCAGCCATTCGGCGACGTAGCGCGGGCTGGTGTGCGTGCGCGCCGCTAGCTCGTCGGCGGTCGCGGGCCCGACCGCGAGCGCCTTGTACAGGCCGAGGTTGTGGCCGATAACCACGTTCCCGGCCGCCGCCGTCGCGCCGAGGTCGGTGACGAACTTGCCGAGGAACGCGTGCAGCTTGTCGTTGTCGATGGCCATGATGAAACTCCCCTGGTCGTGTGGTAGTTGGTCACCGCCAGCCTGCTCCGGGACGTTGCAGTGGCATTGCAACCGATCTGCAACGAAGATCACTAAGAAGGAGGGCAGGAGCGAGCCGCGTTTACCTGGGCTGGCTGCGGTTCCGAGGTGAGGAGACAGCTATGCGGGCGAGATATCCGGACGCCGAGGGCTTCATCGAGCGGGATGGCGTCAAGGTGGCCTATGAGGTGTTCGGCGCGGTCGGCCTGGCGCTGGTGTTCGTGCCCATCGACGGACTCGTTCACTCCCGCGCCTGGAAGGCCCAGGTGCCGTACCTGGCGCGCACCTTCCGCGTCGTCACCATCGACCCGCGCGGGAACGGCCGGTCCGACCGGCCGCCGTCGGCCGCCGCCTACGCTGACACCGAGTTCGTAGCCGACACCATCGCGGTGATGGACGCCTTGGGCCTGGACCGGGCGCTGCTCATCGGCATCTGCAGCAGCGTCTGGACGGCCCTGCTCATGGCGGCGTTGCATCCCGGCCGGGTGCTCGGCGTGGTGGCCATCGGCACCTGGGTGCCCTTTCTCACGCCGCCTCATCCGGACCGGAGCACCTACGACTTCGACCAGGTCCTGGACACCGACGAAGGCTGGGCCAAGAACAACCGGCACTACTGGCGGCGCGACTGGCAGGGATACCTCGAGTTTTTCTTCGGTGAGCTGTTGCACGAGCCGCACTCGACCAAGCAGCGCGAGGACTGCGTCGGCTGGGCGATGGAAACAAACGCCGAGACGTATCTGTCCTTCATCGACGCACCGTACTCGTCGTCCTGCCGGGAGGACACCGAGGCCGTCCTGGCCCAGGTGACGTGCCCCGTCCTGGTCATCCATGGACGCGAAGACCGCTGCCAGCCATGCGCGCGCGGCGAGCAGGTGGCCGCCCTCACCGGCGGCGAGCTGCTGATCCTGGAGGGCGCCGGGCACCTGCCGAACGCCCGGGAGCCTGTCGTCGTCAACCGCGCGATCCGGGAGTTCGCTGATCGCTTCCGACCCCGTGACTCCGGTCAGGGCGCCTCCACCGGGCGGCGGACCTGGACCAGGCCGCTGAACCGGCCCAAGCGGGCGCTTTACGTCTCCTCGCCCATCGGCCTCGGTCATGCCCGCCGCGACCTGGCCATCGCCGACGAGCTGCGCAAGCTCAGGCCCGGCCTTGAGGTGCACTGGCTGGCCCAGCACCCGGTCACCGAGCTGCTCG
>CABEDN010000112.1_pt1 | contig 11387 bp, 14 predicted proteins | sample 3423051 | NCBI WGS metagenome assembly CABEDN01 (sample SAMEA5534330, study PRJEB31848) | metagenome | biome: tundra; feature: field; material: soil | place: USA | collected 2013-05 | depth 0.15 m
CCGGGGTTCTGTGCCACCGTGACCGGCGGCCCCGCCGTATCGGTCGCGACCGAAATCGGCGTCACCGTACCCTCTACGTCGGCCACGTACAACGTCTTCCCGTCCGGTGTGATGGCGAGGACGGCGGGCGCCGGGCCGACCGTGATCGGCGACCGGGCCGTATTGGTGGCGACCGTGATCGGCGTCACCGTGCGGGCGGGGCCACCGATGTCGAGCACGTACAGGGTCTTCCCGTTCGGCGTGATCGCCATCGACGAGGGTGCCGTCGCGACCGCGATCGGCGGCTCGGCCTTGCCGGTGGCCACCGAGATTGGCGTCACCCAGCCGGGCCCGTGGTGGTTGCCGGCACTGGCCACGTACAGGGTCTTCCCGTCCGGGGTGATCGCCATGGCCACGGGCCCGGGTTTGACCCTGACCGGCCGGCCCGCCGTCCCGGCCACGGTCGAGATCGCCCGCACCCACCGGACCTGTCGCTGGCGATGTAGACGGTCCTCCCGTCCGGGGTGCTGATGATCGAATCGGACTCCCCGGTCACGATCGGCTGCCCCACGGTACCGGTGCCGACCGAGATCGGCGTGACCGCGCCCCCGGGAAACCGGCCCCCCGGAGAACTCCGCGGTGACCCACAGGGTGGGCGGGATCGACACGGCCGACGCGAGTTCCGGCCCGGACCCGGTGCGAAGGCCTGGGACGGTCACCCCGGCGGCCACGATCACGGCCGCGAAAGCCGCGAAAACCGCGGTCGCCCGGACCCGGCGACGCCTGCGCAGGCGAAAGCCTGCCGCGACCGAACTGGCTACGATCGGCCCAGCCGGCGGCTCATCGGCCACGGCCCGCTCCAGCAGCGCTCGCAGCGACGTCTCATCCATTTCTGCTGTCCCCCTTCTCCCGGAGACCGGTCTGGGTACCGTCCTCTTCGAGAACCGCCCGCAGCTTGCCCAGGCCCCTGGCGCTCTGGCTCTTCACGTTGCCCGTCGAGCAGCCGAGCAGGTCCGCGACCTGCTCCACGCTCAGGTCGGCCCAGTACCGCATCACCACCACCACCCGCATCTTGGGCGGCAGCGTGGCCAGCGCGTCGAGCACGACCATCCGCACCTCGCAGGCCCGCGGCTCGACCGCGGTCTCAGGCAGCCAGCCGGTGAGCACCTCCCGGCTGCGCCGCCGCCGCCGGTCGCTCAGGTAGGCGTTCACCAGCGTCCGGCTCGCGTACGCGTACACCACGTCCTGCCTGCTGATCCGCCGCCAGGACACGAACATCCTGGCCAGCGTGGTCTGGGTCAGGTCCTCCGCCGTGTGCCAGTCCCCGCAGAGCAGGAACGCGGTCCGCCGCCGCCGCGCCCGCCGCGAACTCGGTGAACTCCTCCACCGCAGTAGTCATCCGACCGCCTCTCCTCCACACCCGACGCCTTATAGATGCCGCAGCCTCCCCGACAGGTTGCACGTCGGCTCCGCCCGAACCGGCGCCCGCCGGCCTCAGGACGGCCAGCCTCAGGACGGCCAGCCTCAGGACGGCCAGCACCGCCCGCTTTGGTACTGGCCGTCTTGTTGTTGCGATCCTCGGCCGCCGCTCGGGCCGGCGCTGGAAGATCTTCGTGCGCGGGTTGCGGTGCACGCCGTGCCGGGTGAGCCATGCGCTGCTGCCGGCGTTCACGCTGGCCTGGCGGCTGGACGTGGCGGAGACGGCCGGCGCGGTGATCGGCCAGGTGACAGGGGGCGGATGCGGGGTGCGCCCGGCGGTGGCCCGGCTGGGGTTCCGTATACGACCGCGCGCGGGTGTGTGCGGTGGTTCCGGGGGCGCATGCCTCACCCTTCGCGCCATACCAGCAGTGAACCTTTCCGGCCATCCTGTCGTAGGTAAGTCACAGCAGTCCAATTACGCCGGGAACGAGGCGTGGCAGACATGACACGAATGGACCCCGCGCCGGGTCAAAACCCGGTCAGCGGCTTCAGGGGCGGTGGCCGGAATACTCCGCCCAGCCCGGCGGGACAAGCCCGGGTTTAGAACCGGGCTCAGTTTTCACGTCCTTTGGACGCCAGTACCTAGCAATGGAGGTCAGTAATGCATGCGTTGCTGTTGGCAGGTATTCTTGCGGCACCGCTGGGCTTCGCCGGCCTGCTCATGCCGGTAAAGCGGCACGCCCGTACAGTGTCCGGGCCATGGTCGGCCATCCGCCGGCTCGTGCTCGCGGTGGTCGCCACAACGGCACTTGCTGCGGTGGTGGCGGTGTCGATGAGGCTGCTCAGGGTTTCCGGGCACGGCCAGGCGGTCGGCGTCGCTGGCGTGGTGCTCGCGAGCCTGGCCTGGCTCCCTGCCACCCGCCGCTGGACCGCGCGGGCCCACCTGTGCTGGGCATCAAGCATCTTCCTGGTCATCGTTTACCTAACGGTCGCGCTGGAGCGGACCTTCGCCAGCCGATCCGGGGCGGCCAGCACCGTCGGCGGCGTGCTGCTGTGGCTTTTTGAGCTGTTCGCGGCCGTACTGTCGTGCGCCTACCTGTGGGAGATCTGCGAAGCGCTCGGCACCGAGCACTGGCGCAGGCGGGTAGCCCCTAAGGTCTCGCCTGCCGCGAAGGACAGCGACCTGCCGATGATCAGCCTGCACGTCCCCGCCCACAACGAGCCGCCGGACATGGTCATCGACACGCTACGGGCCCTGATACGCCTCGACTACCCGCGGTACGAGATCATCGTGATCGACGACAACACCGACGATGAGGCCCTCTGGCGTCCGGTGGAGACCTGGTGCAGGCGACACGGGGTCAAGTTCGCCCACCTGGAGAACTGGCCGGGTTACAAGTCCGGGGCGCTGAATTACGCGCTGCGCCACCTGACCGATCCGCGGGCGGAGCTGATCGGCGTGGTGGATTCGGACTACCAGATCAAGCCGGGATTCCTGCGCCGCTGTGCGCCTGCCTTTGCCGATCCCTGGATCGGCTTCGTCCAGGCACCGCAGGATTACCGCGGCTGGCAAGGGGCCGCTTATTACCGTCGCCTGTACTACTCCTACAAGTACTTTTTCGCCATCTCTCAGCCGTCACGCAACGAACGCGACGGGGCCATCTTCGCCGGCACTATGGGGCTCATCCGGCGGGTGGCGCTGGACGAGCTCGGCGGCTGGGACGAGTGGTGCATCACCGAGGACGCCGAGCTGTCGCTGAGGCTGCTGCGAGCCGGCTGGTCGGGGCTGCACCTGGATCAGTCCTTGGGTCACGGCATCATGCCGCTGACCTTCGAGGCGCTGAAGGGCCAGCGGTACCGGTGGTGCTTCGGCGGCATCCAGATCTTGCGCATGCACTGGCGGTCCCTGATTCCCGGCCGCACATCCAAGCATAACCACCTGTCCACCGCCCAGCGGTGGGCCTATCTCGCCGGCGCGATCCAGTGGTACGGCGACCTGCTCGGGCTTGCCTTCTTCGCCTTCCTCCTGGCCGGCGCTGCCAACCTGGCGACCGGCGACGGCGAGGCATTCTGCAAGCTCACCCCGTTCCTGCTCACGACCACGCCGGTGCTTTTCGTGCTCGGGCTGGCCCGGGCGGTGGCGCTACTCCGCCGCGGGACCGGCGCCACCTGGCGACAGGCGATCGGCGCCTTGTTCATCTGGCAGTCCACCTCCCTGGTGGTGGCGAAGGCGTCAGTGCTTGGCCTGTTCGCCCGGAAAGCGGCCTTCCTGCGAACCCCCAAGACCAGCGAGCAGGCCCGGTGGTGGGAAGCGCTGAGGGCCAACTGGGCCGAATCCGCGCTGGCCCTGCTCGGCGCGGCCGGCATCGCCGGAGCGCTGACCAAGGCCACCCAGCTGAGCGGCCTGCTGCTTGCCGGGCTGCTCCTGTTCCCGACACTCGGCATGGCCGCGGCGCCGTGCAACAGCTGGGCTGCCCGGCGCGCCTCGCTGCCGCCCCGGCTGCGCGAGCGGCGGCGCACCGAGTACCGCCGCGAGCACCGAGAGCGCCGGGCCTTCGCCATGGGCGCCGCGACCGGCGGGCTCGCCACCGTGCTTTGCGCGGTGATCGCGGCCTGGGTACTGCTGCTCACCCCGAACCACCTGGTGCATGTACCTCATCCGATCAGGCCTACCCACAGCAGCAAACCCTCCCCATCGCGCCCTTCCCCGGCGTCACCTAGCCCCAGGACGCCGACACGACCAGGCGTACCTTCAGGCCAGCCCTCAGGCCAGCCCTCAAGCCAGCCTTCACGCCAGCCCTCAGACCCGCTTCCAGGCCTGCTTTCAGGCCTGTTTTCAGGCCTGCTGTGAACCGCGCTGGAACGCCCGGGCGCTCCAGCACTGAGGAAGACGGACGGACTCGTGGGACGTCGAGCAGCGAACTGGCCCCGGAACTACGTGAGCGGGTGGCCCGGAAAACGTTCACTTATCCGGCCTGGTTTCCGCTGGGAAATGAAGAGCGCCTGCCGGGTGGATTCAGCGTCGCCCTGCTACTAGGGTTTTGCGGCGGGATAGTTCACGCCCTTGGGCAGCGTTTCCGGCCGAGGTGCTGCAATACTGAAACAAGCCGCAAATCGGCCGGCGAAGTGAACCAAACGGCGGGTGGGCGCCGTTGACCAGTTGGGGGGCCCGGTGTGTCACTAGACGATGCCGAGACCCAACTGGCTGCGCAAGAAGCAAAGCTAGTTGACCAGATCGCAGAGGGGAACACCGAAGAGCCGATGCGGGAGCTATACCGCCGCTACGCAAAGAACCTGTATCGCTTCGGGCTCCACATGCTCGGCGACGAAGGACTGGCCCAGGAAATGGTGCAGGAAAGCTTTCAGCGGCTGTGGCGCAGCGCCGGGCGTTTCGACGCTCGGCGAGGCAGCGTCGGCGCCTTCTTGTTCGTGATCGCCCGCTCGGCCGCCGCCGACATCCGCAAACGCCCGTCGTCTCGCCTGCTGCTCCCGGTCGAGGATTTCCAGTTGCCGCCGCTGCCCGACAACACCGATCAGATCCTCGATTCCCTCATCCTGCGCGAAGCTCTGGACAAGCTCAGCTCGACTCACGCCGAGGTGCTGCGGCTGACCCTCGAAGAAGGCTTTACCCAGGCCGAGATCGCCGAACGCCTGGGGCTGGCGGTCGGCACCGTGAAGTCACGAACCTTCAACGGCATGCGGGCACTGCGCAGCTCCCTAGGAGAGCGAGGTTTCAATGCCGCCTGACAGTAAAGCCGACCTCGCTCACCCCGAAGCCGCCGATTGGGTGCTGGGCACCATGGGACCGGCGCAGGCTGAGGATTTTCCGCGTCATCTCACGGACTGCCCGCACTGCCGGGCAGCCGTGGCCGAGTTCGGCGAGCTCGGCCAGATGCTCCAGCACTTGCCGCCAGCGGCCGAGCCACCACCCGGGCTCGAAGCTCGCACCATCGCCAGCGTGCTCGCCGCAGCAGCCAAGTACCCAACCCCCACGGCTGACCGCCGCTCGGACCCCGAAGATCAGGCCGCCACCCGGATCCAGCCGAGACCGCAGATCCCCCCGCCTGCCGCGGACGATACCCGGATCCAGCCGAGACCGCAGATCCCCCCGCCGGCCACGGACGATACCGGGCCGGAGGTCACTCGGCTGCCTGTGTGGCGACGTTACCAAGGCCGCCTCGCTGTTGTAGTCGCCGCCGCTGCCATCATCACTGCCGCCATCGTCATCCCGCTCAGCCTTGGCGGGGGCGGGATCGTGACCCCGCTCCATGCCACCGCGGCGGCCAAGCTGATCGGCGACAGCGCAGCCACCGCGAAAGCGACAGCCCGGCAGGCTGGCCAAAGCTGGACCTTCAATTTGACCGTCCATGGCCTCAAGGTCCTTCCCGGCACTGACGTCTATGAGTGCTGGTATGCCACTTCGGGCAGTACCCAGTTGGTTAGCGGCGGCACATTCGTCGTGGACACCTCGGGATCGACCACCGTCACGATGACGACCGGAGTCGACCCCCGGCAGTTCCGCATGATGGAGATCACGGCCCAAAAACCGGGTACCGGCGCCTTGCAAGGACCGGTGCTTCTCATCGGCCAAACGTTATAGAGCGTTTACACGCCCCCAGTCAGTGGGACGCCCAACTGATCTGAGAGCTTTCGAGAGCGGAGCAGCCGATGGCTCCCACGTTGACATACCCGCCCAAGCCCCAGCGCGGTGATGCCATTGCCGTGCTCTCCTCTTCGTGGGGCGGCCAGGCCGGGTTCCCGCTGCCGTTCGAGCTGGGCTTGGCCCGGCTGCGGGACGAATTCGGACTGCGTCCGGTCGAGTACCCCACCAGCCGGGCGGCGCGGGCTTCCCCAGCAGAGCGGGCGAAGGACCTGCACTCGGCCTTTGGCGATCCCGAGATCAAGGCCGTACTCACCAGCATTGGCGGGGAAGACGAGATAAAAGTCCTCCGGCACCTTGACCCCGAGGTCCTGGCCGCCAACCCCAAGCCGTTCTTCGGCTACAGCGACAACACCAACCTGCACCTGTTCCTCTGGAACCAGGCCTGGTCTCCTACCAAGGCGGCGCTGTGATGGTGCAGTTCGGTCGTCCTGGCTCGATGCACCCCGTCACTCGCCGGTCGATCGAGCGAGCCATGTTCACCCGTGGCAGTTACGTGCTCCAGCAACCGACCGACTACAACGATGAGGAAGGCGACTGGGCGGACCCGGCCGTCTTCTCGGCCGAACCGCCCGGCTTCGAGCCTGAACCCTGGTCATGGCATGGTCCCAAGTCGATAATCTCCGGCCCCGCCTGGGGCGGCTGCCTGGAGATCGTCGATTTCCACCTCCGGGCGAGCCGCTACCTGCTCCCTGAGGCCAGGTATGAGGGCTCAATCCTCTTCTTCGAGACCTCCGAAGAGATGCCTCCCGCCACTACGTCTACCGGGTCTTGATGTGCATGGGCGAACGTGAGTTGCTCCAACGCTTCGCTGGCATCGTCTGGGGTCGCCCCAAAGCGTGGTTTCTCTATGGCCAGCGCAACGACCCGGCGGCTAAAGCCCGCTATACCCAGGAGCAGCGCAACGCAGTGTTGGCGGCCGTAGCCGAGTATCACCCCGACGTCCCGGTGGTCTTCGGAGTCGACTTCGGCCACACCGAGCCGCAGTACGTGGTCCCAAGCGGTGGGACCGTGACCATCGATAGCGCCAACCAGCGGATCGAAGTCTCTTACTGAGTCATGACTTACCGCCCGAGCCGGCCACGTCCACTCCCCCACCCGACGCTTAGCAGCGAGCCCAACGAAGATGCGGCATCGACGGGGGCCAGCACGGCTCTGTCCTGCGTGGTCTGGCTTTTATCCAAAAGCCATATTCAGCGGCTCGGCCTGGATGTGGTCGACGTCGATCCGGAGAGACGACCCAGGAACGATCGCCCTGAAATCGGCCGGTACACCTCCTATCTACCGCCGTGGGCGCCGGGATGCTCCGTAGCGGTCCGGTGTATTGCGCATGTCAGGGCCGGGATATCGGGTCAGCCCAGGGTCGCGGTCACCGATGATGGCTGGTAGCTGTTGTTTCCGGGGTGAGAGTGCCGAGAAGTCGGTCCGTGCTGGTAGCTGGCTTGCGATACAAACCGCGTACCGGTGATGATCGGCTCTTGTGTCTTCGTCTCGTCTTCCTCCTTGCCACTCGTCTAGTTGCAGTAGCGCGTTTGTCCCGCCGCGACACGGCGTGGAAGAACGCGGAGATCCTCCTGCTGCGCCATCAGCTCGTTGTCGTGCAGCGCCAACTCGGTGAGCGAGCGCGGCCGAAGGTGTCCTGGGCCGATCGGGCGCTGATCACGCTCCTGCTCGGCCTGATACCGGCCAGCCGGCAGCACCGGCTACGACTGATCGTCACGCCGGGCACCGTCCTGCGCTGGCGCCGCGACATCCTGCGCCGCCGCTGCCCTCTGTGTCAGGATCAGGTGAGACACCAGGGGCAACAGTTACTGGTGGAACTTGAGGGCTAGACGGGATCAGCAGACAGTGACCATGACTAGCTCAGACATGCAGGACACCCCGGCCGGGCGCCGGGCGGCCCGGGCGGACGGCCCGCGGTCGTCCCAGCCGAAACGGCGCACCTTCACCGCCGCGTACAAAATGGCGATGATCGAGAAATACGACGCGGCCACCGAACCAGGCGCGAAAGGCGCGCTCCTGCGCGGCGAGGGCCTTTATGACTCGCATATCAGCTACTGGCGGAAGGCGCAGGTCAAGGCACGCACCGCCGGAGCTGTGATGGGCGCGGGCCAGGTGTTCAAAGCTGCGGGGTAGAAAGGCATCCCTCGGCCCGGTTTAGTTCGGTCACATCCCCACAGCGGATTCTCCTTCGCCAGGCGAACCACCAGGCGGACGACGCCCGGGACCGTCGGCGGGCGCCCGGGCTTGCGCCGCTTGCTCGTATCGTACTTGCGGCCGGCCAGCTTGCGGTGCCAGGCCAGGAGCGTCGCGGGCGTCGCGGGCGTCGCGGGCGTCGCGGGCGTCACGCGGAAGATCCCTGCCCAGCACCTGCGCGGCAGGAGCAGTGCCACCGCGGCGAACCACACCCGGTCACCCGGCTCGTACCGTACCGGGCCGACGCGCCGACGCAGCACCGCATTCTCGTGCCGGAGCACGAGCAACCCGGCATCCTTCGCCCGGTCACTACGGAACACCAGGACGGCCAGGCCGAGTACACGGGACGTCAGCAGGTAAACGATCTTGAGCAGCACCCGGCAAGCCAACCACCACTGCACCCACCGTGCCGGCCAACAGCGCAGGTGACACACCCAATCGAGTAATCGAGCGGCACAAGATCGGCGCGGTGTACCCGCGCCGCTCCGAGCGCCCCCGGACATGTAGGGACACTTATTCTCTGCGGCGAGCGGGAGATCCGCGTGCTGGCGCAGTCGGGGTTGTTCTTGTCCGAGGACGCGGCCATCCAGAAGATCTTCAAGGGCAAAGCCAAAGGCAGGCGTGCGGGTGCGGATCCTGGTCGGCAGCCCGCTCCTCTTGACAGTCGCCGATAGGCCCTACGGCGCTTCATCGCCGTGGGCGCTGTCGTTCACGGCGTGCCACGACTGGTGTTATGAGGTCCCCCGGGCACGGCCAGTCGCGGCCTCGACCGCGTAGGTGGCCGGCTTGCTGCGCGGCTATCCACCGGAGTAGAGATGGTGCCGGATCGTTTCTCGTAGCGGGCCGAGGCGGGACCAGGTGAACCGCCTGACGAGTCCCTAGTCGATGTCCGGGAGCCTGGAGTGGGCTAGGTGGTTGCGCAGGTCGTAGAGGTTCGACCAGGTCCGGTCAGCACGTACGGGCTGCCCGCTGGCGGCCGTGTACGCGAGCGCCTCGTTGCCGACGGCGATCCATAGCCGGTGCAGAACCCAGCGGTAGCGGGAATCCTGGTCGAACCGCGCCGCGTCACCGTCATCACGCAACGCCGCGAGTTCGCCGAGCAGGGAGTCGAGTTCCAGCAGCGCGTGACGGTCCGGGCGGACGTCGCTCACAGCGGCGTGGCGGCGACCAGGTCGGGGCTGACGTGTTGGTTGCGCAGCGCCCCGTCAGAGTAGACCGTGACCTCGGCGCCGAGCAGGTCTGCGGCCGCCCGCTGGAACTCGAACATGTCGAACAGATCCCGGTCATCCGCGAGGTGCCCTCGCAGGCGGCCAGGCGAACCGAAGGCCAAGGCGGTGATCCCATGCCGAGAAGCCAGCTCGACTAGCTCGGCGGCGTGCGAGCGGACCTGCCACTCGGTTGCGGGTGGCAGGTGCGCTGGCTCGGCAAGCGGCTGGCTCACGCCCGCCAGTCTACCGGTCACAGGGTCAGCCTGGGCAGCGGTAAGCCTACCCGGCTAACGTTGCAGGCCGCGCTTGCCAGCGCCCTGATCGCCCGCGGGCCTCACTGCGGACGTGCCCCGGGTGTCACAATGGACCGTGCTTTAGCCCGGCGGTGGCCGCTCGGTCATTCGATACGGGGACAGCCTGATATGCCACCCACGCTGGGTGGCCAGGGCGGCGACCTGGGCCGCGGTGAGCCCGCATTGGGCGCGGTGGGCTTTGATATCCTGCCAGGTCATCGTTCCAGTTTCCCGAAGGGCATCAGCAAATTGCCGCGAGGCTTCCTCTGGAACCGGCATGGTCAGAAGGCCGTTTAAGCTCCCGCGAAGGTCTGTGACTAGGAACCCCAGCCGTTGCGGGCACAGAAAGCTATCGCGGCGGCAGCTTTCGCCTGGTTGATCGCCAATGGCATGTCGAGCAGAGGCTTAACTTCGATGAGTATGCAGTACCCGTCCTTGGTGGCCACAGCAGGTCGGGATAGTAGGTGCGATGCCGCCCGGCGAAGATGTAACCGATTGCCGCCGGCTGTTCGCAGAACCACGTCACCTGCGGTGCCATATCCAGCGCCCGTATTAGCGACAGTTCGGCCCTGGACTCAAACGCCACCTTCCGTCCCAGCTTGACGGATTCCCATGTCTCGGCGTCGTCGTGTCCCCGCTGCGGGGTGATCAGCGACTGGGGTGGAGCAGGCTTACGGCCACCTGGCCATTCGGTATCGGCCAACAGGCGAATCAGCAGCTCGGCAGCTCGCTTAGTGAACTGAGCCTGACGGACCTCGTTAGCCAGCTCAGCATCGCGTACCACACGCAGCGTGACCGCCTCGGCCCGCAACGTGCTTACTGACCTGGCGGCTATGGCCAGCGAGCTGGGCCAGTACCCGCGCGGCCAGAGCCACCGGCACTGCAGGCAATGCCGCCTCAGCCAACGTGAGCAGGCTCTCGCCCGTTTCGGCGCCGGCGCTTTCAGCCTGGTTCAGCACAGCAGCAATCGCCTGCCTGGCGTACTGCCTCACTCCTGACGGCACGCGACGGCGGCACATCCGCTCCAGCGCCCTGTCTTGCAATTGCCGGACTCGCTCACGGGTAATGCCCAAGCGCTCGCCGATCGACTGCAACGTCAGCGGAGCGTCGCCATCAAGTGCTAACGGGGTTGCACCCCAGCCCGTCGAGGCATGCCTGCTGCTGGGGTGGGCGAAAGGGGCTCCGGCCGGTACGTGACGGTGACACCATGTGTCTCCGTATATGACCGCCTGTGGCGGTAGCTGGCCTGTGATGGCCGGTCCGACCGGAGCCACCGATGACGCTACCCCGTTCCGCTGCCGAGGTCCTTGCCCGCCATGTGCTCTTCGAGCTGGAGTGCATCGACCGCATCTACTGCAACCTGTATGTCCCCAGGCTGCAGCGCGAGCTGGGCGTGGCCAGCTTCATCCGCGAGCACCTGGGCAAGCCGGTGGCCTCCACCGCGGTGCTGGCAGCGGCCACCGCCCGCGAGCGGGCCGGGCTCTACCGAGCGTGCGGTGTTCCAGGAGCAAGACCCACGGCCAGCGACCGTGCGTTCAGTCCGTGCTGGGCCACGAAGGTCTCGAAACTGGCCCGCTGTTCGGTTGTGGCCCGTTGCGCCGCATGGAGCCGTCCCGCAGCGGCCAGGGTGGG
>CABEDN010000117.1_pt1 | contig 11359 bp, 10 predicted proteins | sample 3423051 | NCBI WGS metagenome assembly CABEDN01 (sample SAMEA5534330, study PRJEB31848) | metagenome | biome: tundra; feature: field; material: soil | place: USA | collected 2013-05 | depth 0.15 m
CGCGCTCGCGCTAGCCGGCAACGTACTGCTCGGATTCGCGGTGGCGGCCGTGGGCCGCACCCGGACCGGTGAGCCGGGGGCGGCGGCGTCCGCCGCCGTGGTCCTGATCCTCATACTGCCCGGCACCGTGCCGCTGGTCTCGCATTGGGTGCGCACGTTCCCGGCCTCCGGCGGCGACGGCCTGCCGTCCGACACGGTGTGGTGGACCGTCCTGGCCCTGTCCGTGGCGGCCGTCGCCGCATCGGTCAGCGAACGGCGGCTCCCCGGCCGCCGATGATCTCAACATTCTCGCCACAATGCCTGTTTCGGTGCGGCGCCTCGGCACGCTCCGCCTCCAACGCCACCCGCCCTGCCAGGCGCGAAACCAGTCGCAGAACAGCCAATTCTGCATTCCAGCCTGACTACTATCAGAACCGATCTGACCCGCGCATATCGGCGGTTATCTGGAGCCGTCCCTGTCTATGCCGCGCCTGACCAGGACGTCTGCGGCGTTGACATGTAGCTGAACAGCGTTCACGCAGTAGCCTCTTAGTTCTAAAAACAGCAGCGACAAGGAGATTGTCGCCAGGCGTGCGGCGGAGACACTGTCCAGGTAACGCGTCCACCACGCAGGAAATGCACACGAAACACCCGCGGCGCTTACAGCGAAGACACCCAGATTCGGACTCCAGATAACCAACGGCGGGTACGCGCGCGCAGGCTCCGCCAGCGATGCTAGCTGAGCGTCACGGGCGCCGCGGATCGCAGGCGACGTGGTCGCCGGCTCTGCCCTTACCAGCTGCCGCGCCGGCGGGCTATGGCCCGTGCGCGGAAAGCCCCGCTTCTGATCTGCTCTGGCGGCTAGCCGCCGGGGACTGCCTTATGGGGGTTCAACTCGGTCTCATGGGGGTTCAACTCGGCGGCAAGGTCATCTGGGCCGGTTCGCGGGACTGCGGCTGCGGTGCGGGAACTGCCGGGCAGCAGCGGGAGGCTGTCGCCGTGCTTCCCTGATGATTAAGCGCAGTGAGGCGGCTGCCGCAGTCCGGCCCGGGCCTGCGGTCCCATTCCGGCTGACCGTCCTCGTCGTTTCCGCAGTTCACACGCCTGGACCGGTCGGGCGGGCCGGTGCTGCCGCCTCTTTTCGTCTGCGAAATGCGGGCCCGGCGGGCCCTTGTCGTGTTAGCTTGGACTGGTGATGAATCACCGATCTGGTGATGTATCACTCGAATGGGTCTTCAAGTCCCCCCTCGGACACTGTCGAAAAACCCATACCGCACAGGCTCGACGGTCGCTTGGACGAGCCGTTGGGCTGGTGGGAGGTCAGCTGCCGGAAGACCTCGGCCTTGTCTGCCGGATCGGCCTCGTGCAAGACGCGCGCTACGTCGGCGAGCTTGTCAACGATCGCCTTGATCTCTGCCTCGTTCATGCGCGGGCGGGTCGTGGTCCGACGTATTGCGAGTGCCTAGCTTGCCCGCTCAGCTTCGGTCTCGGCGATCCACGCGGCGACCGTGGCCGGGCTTGCTCCGGCATCGAGCACAGCGCGGTACTGGGCTAGCTTGACGTCGCACTCCGCGATCTTGCCGGCCGTGTCCTCGTTGTCGCTCGCATCGCGTGCCATGCTGGCCTGCCGGGCTGCGCCGTCCTGTCAAGCATCAAGTGGAGCCTGGCCCTGAGCGGCCCTGAGCGGCCGAATATGCTTCGGAGTTAAGATATATATTTCCGAGACGAATATCTTGACTCGGAGACAAGGGAGGCTTTACGGTACTCACAAGGGGGGCAGGCAGCCTCCGCATCCGGAAGGATCCCTACATGAGCGCCACACTTGTCGTCGAGCACAAGGTCGGGGACTACGCCGCATGGCGCAAGGTCTACGACGGACTCGAGCCGCTGCGAGCCAAGCACGGTTGTACCGGGCAGCGCGTGATGCGGCTCCCGGATGACGGCAACAACCTGTTCCTCACCCACGAGTTCCCCAGCGCCGAGCAGGCGGTCGGCTTCGCCCATGACCCGGCCCTGCAGGCCGGAATGGCGCAGGCCGGGGTCGAGGGCGCGCCCCGGATCGAGATCTTCACGGATGTCTGAACCGAACCGCCAGGTGAGGCGGGGGAAGGGCAGCCGCCCCTCCCCCGCCTCGCTTGGCGTGGTCAGGGTGGGTACCGATTTCGAGGACGAGTACCCCGACGGCGACACGACCTGCACCGAGGCCTATGCGTCATTGGTCCGCACCGGCGAGGCCCTGCTGGGCGAGCTCGACCGGCGTATCCGGCTGACCTTCGGCGTGCCCCAGGCCGCCGCGACGGCACTGGCGGTCATCGACGGGGCCAGCGCGCCGCTGACCCCCTCACAGGTCAGCGACCGGGTCCTGGTTCCGTCGGCCACCATGACGGCCGTGCTCGACCTGCTCGAACACCGCGGCTGGATCGAGCGCATCCCCAATCCCGGCGACCGGCGCAGCGTACTGATCCAGATCACCCCCGACGGCCGCGCTACCACCGATCAGCTGCTGCCCGGCATCCGCAGCCTCGAGCGGAGCGTCCTGTCGGCACTGAGCCCCGACGAACGAGCAGGCCTGCTGAACCTGCTCGGCAAGATCCTTACCCGCACCGCCGCAGTCGCCGCCGAACACCCTGACCCCCTCAACGGTCGGCGCATCCGGCCCCCCCGGCTCGACGGTCAACCGCAACGCACCTAGCCGGCATGTAACGCTTCGGCTAGGCTGTGCGTCGCGGTGGCCGCCAGCATCGCCGCGATGCCTAGAGCTGGCAGCTCCCCCGCCAACGCCTGGCACCAGAACACACCGCCGCGCCGCGTAGAGCACAGCTTGCACAGATCAGGTCAGCCCGTCCACCACCATCAGCGGATCAGCCGGGCCGCCAAACCCGCATCGCCGTGCGCCCCCACGAGCCCGTAGGCATGCTTATACAACGTCAACGTCCTGACATCCGCGACGCCGATCACGGCCCAGAGATGGACCACCCGATGATCCGGCCTGTACCCGTCAGCACGCACCGTCGACCTTGAGTGCAAACTCCGCGGTCAGAACGATCGGCACCATGTACGTAAGTTGCGAGTCGCCCCTCGGACACACCGTGATCATGACCTGACCTGCAGACATGCTATGGGACAGGGTTCAGGCGGAGGCCGCTGCGGCTGGTTTTTGCAGATCAGGGCCATGGGAGTTCAAGTCGGATTCAGGTCACGGAACGGCAACTTCGCGATTTCGCTGCGTAGCCTGCGGACCGCCCGAACGGCTGCAGTCGGCCATGGGAGGTCCGTCCTCACTCGGTCCGGCGACTTACCAGTTGCCCCACACCAGCGCCGGTGCAGGCAGCCGCGGCGGCGTCAGGAACGCCGGCGGAGCCGTCAGGTCCAGTGCGCCGAGCGGCGAGGTCGCCGCCGCGTCCCGCCGGGTCAGCGCGGGCAGATTCCACTTCTCCTCAATGAGCTTCAGCACCGAGGTGTGGTCGAATATGTCCGACAGCACGCAGTCCGGCCGCGCATAGGGTGACACGATCACGGCGGGCACCCGGAACCCGTAGGTGTCGTAGGCATCCGGGCCCGCGACGAGCTGCTCGGCATGCCGCACATAGCCCGGGAACAGCACCTTCAGCAGGCTGCGCAGCAGGCACGGGTGCGCGACCCGGCTGCGCCCGGGGACGTCGTCCGGCGGCACCGCCGCGGGCGGGGCGACATGATCGTAATAGCCGCCGTTCTCGTCGTAGGTCCAGATGAGCAGCGTGTCCGCCCAGCCCGGGCCGTGCATGACCCGGCTGATCACCTCGGCGGTGAAGCTCTCCCCCTTGCGGACGTCTTGCGGGTTCTCCTCCGAGAAGCTGTGGAAGTCCGGGTCGACGATGCAGAACGACGGGAGATTGCCGGAGTCCGCATCGGCGAAGAACCGTTCGATGCTGCGGACGTGGGCCATGTGGCTGGCCATCCCGAGCGGGTAAATCGCCGACGTGAACTGGAGATCCCGCTTGAACACGTCACTGGTCTTGCGCAGCGGACGGCCGAGGGAGACCAGATGGTGCCGGGTCCGGCGGCGCCGGTACCGCACGTAACGGCGGAACCCGGACTGGTCGCTGCTGGCCGGCCGATAGTTGACCCAGGAGATCCCGTGCCGTGTCAGCATGTCCATGATCGTGCCTGCCCGCGGCCGGTCCAGCAGGTTAAAGGGCAGGTCATCCATCAGGCCGTTGGCCGTCCCGGCCAGCAGGAACCGGCGGTTAGGAAACGTCGGCCCGAGGCACGAGCTGAACCAGCGGTCGGCCAGCGGAAAGGTCCGGGCCAGCCCGTGGTAGAAGGGCAGATCCTGGTCGGTCCAGTAGGCCATGGCCGCAGTCTTGTTGCCTTCAGGCGCGGCCTGCTCGGTCGAGGTCACGAAACCGGTCATCTTGCCGCCAGCCCACTGTGCGTGGCTGGCGCTCCAGCTCTGGCAGGGCACGCCCTGTTCCTGCACAGTGGAGCTCGCATGATAGGCCCGGATCATGGTGCCCGCGGAGTCAGGATTCTCGGCATCCGGCGTGCCGTCGTCACCGAGCGGGAGCCCCTCCCCCCGGCCGAGGGTGCCGAGGTAGTTGTCGAAGGAGTGGTTCTCCATCATCAGGACGACGATGTGCTTGATCTGCGGCAGCATGTCGGTGCCGACCGGTCGGGAGGGATCGGGCCGGTCGCCAGGCCGGTCATGGTGATGGTGATGGCGCCTCTGCCGCTTTCGCAGGCGCAGCTTCTGGCGTTCGATCCGCTCCCAGGTGCTCACGCTGGTCATGTCAGCTCGTCCTCCGCTGCTGGCTCGTGCCCATGGACATCGGGTCGGCCGGTGACCTTGGCCGGGCTGGCGGCGGCCGCTTCCGCCGCCGCACGATGACCGCGATTATCCCGGCGATTACGAGTAGGGCAATCAGCCCGGCGATGATGTAGGCCGGGGTGTTCACCAGGTGCTGCACATGCTGCCAGTTAGCCCCGGCCGCGTACCCGGCCCAGGCCAGGCCGCCGATCCAGGGCACGCAGCCGGCCACGGTATAGACGCCGAAACGAACTGGCCGCATGTGGGCGTAACCCGCGGGCAGCGAGACGAACGTCCGCACTACCGGCAGCAGGCGGCCGATGAAGACGGCACGCCGGCCATAGCGATCGAACCAGTGCCGGGCCCGCTCGATGCCTGACCTGCCACCGAGGAACCGCGACCATCGATTCGCGGCCGCCGCGCCTCCGTACCGGCCAGCCGCCCAGGCCAGATAGCTGCCGATTACATTGCCCGCAACGCCGGCCACGATGACCAGCGGCAGGCTGAGGTGCACCCCGGCCACCGCGCCCGCGGCTATCGCACCCCCGAGGGGCATCGTGAGCTCGGATGGTACTGGTATGCAGGCCGCCTCTGCCGTCAGCAGCAGGAGTATGGCCAGGTATCCGTAGGAGCTGATGAAATGCTGCACCACGCCGTCCCGGTCGGTCCATCTTTCGGGGGACCGCCGCCCAGCGGTGCCGGTACGGAGCTACCCCCCGATTCCTCCGCCAAACGGCTGGTGTCCTAGCCGGGTGATACTGGGGTGATAAATGATCAGACGGTCAGCTATCGCTCCCAGGCCCCCTTACAACGGCAAGCGCGAAGGCGGCCGCCAGGGTGTATCGGCTATCTGGCGCGGTTCGGACACCAAACTTGTACACGCCGGATAATTTCGGGCATAGAGAGACGCCACCTGGGCCCAGGCTTGCGCCAGTGCCGGGCGCTCAGCCCCTGAACTCTCCTCCTAATGAGCCTCCGTTTTCTTCCGTCGTCGTCGGGGCCGGCGTCGCGGAGGGCCTGCTCGCGGTCGGCTGCCTGGCGGCGTTCGCGTGCTCGCCGTTCCCGGTAGTCCTGCCACGGGTCGGGCAGCGCCTGCTCCAGGCCGGCCAGCCGCACCTGACCGCCGTCCGGGCCGGGCAGCGGCAGCCAGACCGGCCCGGCCGGGCTGGTGACGGACGGGCCGATCGCCGCCGTCGCGATCCGCAGCGGCCCGGCGTCCTGGGACGTGGCCAGGGCGCGGCGGGCGGCCTGCTCCCGGCGCGGCGAGCCGAAGCAGAACAGCAGCACCGGGCAGGGCTCCCCATGCCAGGCCAGCCCGGCGGCCAGCACCCGGTAGCCGTCCAGCTTGCCGGCCAGCACGCCCAGGTGCTCGGTGCCGGTGTCGTACTCCAGCAGAAAGCTGACCCTATGGCCGTCCTCAGCCCAGGTGCCCGCCCCGTCCGGCCGGGGCAGCCGCGCTCGGTCATCCACCCAGACGGCCGCGTGCTCGCAGCGGGTGGCCGTGTCGGCCTCGTTCAGCCACTCGGCCAGTTCCCCGCCGCGCTCGCGGGCATCCTTCACCAGGGCGGCGAAGAACCAGTTCCGGCCGGTCATGTGCCCCAGCCGCGGGGAGCGTTCCAGCGCGAGCTGCCGGTCGGCGCGCACGTGCGGCGCCCACCTGTGCTCGTCCCGGTCCTCGACACCGAGCAGCGCGGCGCCGACCGGGCCGAGCACGTAATGCCATGGCGCGGACCCGGCCGGCAGGTGCGGCCGGAACCGGCGCAGCAGCCCGGTCCGCACCAGCACGGCCAGCCGGTGCCGCGCGGTGGTGATGCTCCCGAACCCGAGCGCGGCGAGCTGACCGGTGGTCAGCACCCGGTGAGTGGCCACCAGCCGGACCAGCAGCCGGTCCCGGTCGGTCAGGTGAGCAGACGCGGCCAGCAGCGCAGCCTCGTCCCTGGTGCGTGCCCCCGTACCCGCCCCGCGCGCAGGAGAATGTGAAGACATTGTCATCAGTCCCGGATCACCCCCGAAGGTACATTTCGCCGCTGACCTGCGCCCACGGCCCCTCCGGGGGCGGCAGGCACCCCGGCAGGTCTAGGCTGCCGGGCCACCTGCCGGGTCACCGTCCGGCCGGTTTGCCGGGGCAAACACCGGCCGACCCGGCCACCGGGAGCACCGGGCCGGGTGATGGTGCGCGGCGGACGCGGGTGGCCTGGCGGCCAGCGGGAATCCCGGGCGGTGGCCGCCGGCGTGGACCTGCAGGGTGCCTCAGCCGTGGCCCGGTCACGAGCCGGCGGGCGGGTCCCGCTGGCCTGCCGCCCGGGACCAGCCCCATCCACGCTCGACTCGGACAAGCCGTCAAGTCCGGCCGCACGCCCCGGCCAGGCCGCGCCCGGCCCTACGCCTGCGGCCTGCGCCTCGACAGGGCCAGCAGGAAACGATGCCACCACCTCATCAGCCCGGAAGCTCCCTTCCAGCCGGGCGCCCCGGCCCTCGTGCCACGCGAGCGGGCCTGAGCCGCCCGCCCGCGTGAGTGCCCTCACTAGAGAAATCCGGTAAACAGCCCTCACATTCACGCGCAGCGCCCCAATCGTTACCTGGCAGCCAGCAGTCGCCAGCGGCCAAGTCCGCCTCTGACCCGTCCCTCACCTGCGGAAACCGCCTGCAGCGGCACTGTCAGATGCCGGGCACGGCGCGGTGGACGAGAACCGCCTCACCTATATAAATCCGGGAAACGAGGCTGGTCTTGGCACCCACCGGACACGTGACTACGATTTGTGGTTACTTGTTTACGAAAAGGAAGTGTGACTTTGCAGCGAAGGTGACCACTGTGCAGCTACTTGGCCACGGGACTCTGGGTCGTCGGCCGTGAGGTGGAGCAGATCGGCGTCACGGCGAAGGCCGAATGTTCAGCGACAGCGGCCCTGTCCCCGGTGCGGCGGCGAACTCTTTGACAGTAGCGGCGCTCTAGACGACGTTCGAGCAGACCTTGCCGAAGAGGGTGAAGACCTTCTCGCCCCGCAGCTGCATCCGGGGGCTCAAGGGAGAGCAGAATGGGCACTTCCCCCCAGTTTTAACTTATAGCGCACCCGGGGGCTTGCGGCAAGACCCGGGTTGTGCCGCATAATCGCAGGCCGAGGCAAGAACCTGCGGAAACGGGAGCAGCGGAATGCGAGTGACGGACACCGACGTGATCATCGTGGGCGGCGGCCCGACCGGCCTGATGCTGGCCGCTGAGCTGTGCCTGGCCGGCGTGCGGCCGCTAATACTGGAACGGCAGCCCGGCCCGCGGGAGACCCCGAAGGCCAGCGGTTTCAACGGGCAGATCGTGGAACTGCTGCGCTACCGGGGCCTGCTGGACCGGATCGAAGCGGCCAGCGCCCGTCCCGTCGGCGCGGCTCGCGGCGCCCCGTTTGGCGGCATGGAGCTGGACTTCTCGCATCTGACGGATCCCCCGATACGGGTGGTGCATCTCCCCCAGCCGCGGCTCGAGCGCCTGCTCGGCGAGCACGCCGACGAACTCGGCGCCAGCATTCGCCGCGGACACGAGGTGGTCGGCGTCAGCCAGGACAACGCTGCCGTGGCGGCGGCTGTGCGCGGCCCGGACGGGCCCTACCAGGTGACCGCCCGCTACCTGGTGGGCTGCGACGGCGCGCACAGCAAGGTTCGCGACACAACCGGGATCCCGTTCCCTGGCACCACCTATCCAGAGGTCAACCGGCTGGCCCAGGTCGCCGTGCCCGGTTCGGTGCTCCAGCTGGACAACGGCGACCTCGACGTTCCCGGGCTCGGCCGGATCCAACCGGGTTTCACCCGGACAGACCACGGCGTGTTCGCGTTCGGGCGGCTCGCCTCCGGGGCTCTGCTCATCCAGACGACCGAAGACGAGCCCGCCGGCTCCGACACGGACGCGCCGATGACCCTGACCGAGTTCCGGGACAGCATCCGCCGCGTGCTCGGGGCGGACCTTCCCCTGGGAGAAGCGACCCGGCTGTCGCGCTACGGGTTTCAGGCGCGCCAGGCCGAGCGGTACCGCGACGGACGGATCCTGCTGGCCGGCGACGCGGCTCATCAGTTCCCCGCCACGGGCATCGGCATCAACAATGGCATGCTCGACGCCGTCAACCTGGCCTGGAAGCTGGCCGCCGCCATCGGCGGCTGGGCACCGGCCGGCCTGCTGGACACCTATCACCGCGAGCGCCACTTCGCCGGCGCGCGGGCATTGCTCCAGACCCAGGCTCAGGTGGCACTCCGGCGCGGACAGGACCCAGCCGCCGAAGCTCTGCGGGAACTGTTCGCGGAGCTGCTCACCGACGAGCAGCCATCGCGCCGCGTCGGGGCTCTCATCGCCGGCACCGACATCCGCTACCCGATGCCCGGCCAGCACGACCTGGCCGGCACCTTCGCCCCCGACCTCACCCTGCACACCAGCCAGGGCACAACCAGCGTCGCGGAACTCATGCACACCGCACGGCCGGTCTTCCTCGACCTCGCCGACCGCCCGGACCTCCGTGAGACCGCCCAGGACTGGCGGCACCGCGTCGACATCCACACCGCCCGCACCGATCACCCGCCGGCCGACGCCGTCCTGATCCGCCCGGACGCATGCATCGCCTTCGCCGCAGCCACCGGCGAACCCGCCGGCACCGCCGAGCCCGCGCTGCGCGAAGCGCTCTCCGGCTGGCTCGGCGCGCCCCTGAAAACGACAGTGCCCGTCATCAACCGGACCTCCTGACCGGACCGACCGAAAACGCCAGGAGACGCAGCCCGCCGCCTGCCGGCATCCCGGCCCGCAAGATCCTGCCGCGCTGCCGGTTACAAGACACCCGCAACGCCTTGTAACCGGCACGCCAGGGCGCGGCGACTCGCGCCATAACAACCCAATTCGCGCCAGACCAGCAAGCGGCGCATGCAAGGTCCGCCGCCACCGTCCGTGACAGCCCGGAGAGCCGCCAACTCCGGCTACGACCGTTACGATGGCCAGCCGACGCCAGCGCGAGAACACGAGGCCCCTGGCCAGGAATCATGCAAATCTGGACCCGTTGGCCAACTACCGTGCAAATCACCGAGCATGGCGCACGATGCGGGTACGCCTCTCAGACGGCTCTCGCAGGTCACAGCCAACTGTCCCGCGCCCATGCGGCCAACTAGATGCAACGTAGTGGCCATGTTCCCTGCAAAGTCACAAAAAGGAAGCAACTGGAGGTGTCCCCTCGGAGCCGCCTGCTTGTCCGCCAGGCGCCCGGCAGGAAGGAAGGCCGGTCCGCGGGGCGGTTCGCACGGGTCCCGGCGACATGATGATGGATTGGGTATCCCCCGCCTGCGGAGGATGCGGCTGCTCAGTCTGATCAGGCCGTCCGCGCGGCCCTGCCGGGCCGGGGGCGGCTGACAGCGGTTCGGCGGGAGCCGGCCACGTTCCCCATCGCGTGAGTTCGGCTGTGGTGTGGCGGCGTGCCGCGGCTGCGGTCGCCGGGCGGTTCAGGTGGTGATGAGTCGACCTTCGCCACCGTCCGACTCCGCCGGCGGGTCACCAAGGGACCCGGCTCCCGCGCCGCAGGCATCGCCACGGCCTTCAAGCTCATCGAGTCCGCACAAGCCCGCTGGCGCGCGGTCAACGCACCCCACCTTGTCGCCCTGGTCCGCGCTGGCGCGAGGTTCGAGAACGGCCAGCTCGTCGAACGACCCGACGAATCAGGAGACGATCAGCAAGCCGCGTGACAGGGCGGCCATGAGACCGGTCGGCATGTCGGTCAGCGCGAACTTCCGGTCAGATTCCGCTGCTTGACGGGGTGTGGCGCATTGGATGGACTCAGACATGCAGGGCGGGCCGGTAGATGAGCTCTTGGATGTGGCCGTCGAGCGTCCGGCGCTCGATCAGCTCGAGGTCGAAGTCGGCCCCGCCCTGGAAGATCGGGTCCAGCCCGGTCTGACCGGTGATCACAGGGAAGAGCGTCACCTGGACGCGGTCAACCAGACCGGCGGCCAACAGGGCCCGGTTCATCGACAAGCTGCCGTGCGAGCGCAACGGTAGCTCGGACTCCTCCTTGAGCCGAGCGACGACGTCGACGGCGTCGCCGCTCACGACGTTCGCATCCGGCCAGTCGAGGGATCCTTCCAGTGTGGTCGACACCACCGTTGCCGGCAGGCTCCTCATCCGTGTGACCCATGGGTCACGCACGTCGGACTCCTCGGTGCTCGAGGCCAGCATCCGCGCGAACGCCCGATACGTGTTGGCCCCGAAGACCATCCGCTGCTCCTTGCCGTACAGGGCGAGGCGGCGGGCGAGGAGCTCGGGGCCTTGCTTGCCCCAGTAGCCGGTCCAGTTGCCGCTGGCGGCGCCGAAGCCGTCGAGGCTGGAAAAGACGTCGAATGTGTATGTAGCGGTCATGATGCTCTCCTCGAGTGCGGTTGATCGCGTGTTGGGGATGCAGACTGGCAACCACGGCGGTCTGCACCGTTCGATGTGATGGTCATGTCGCGGTTGTCGTCCATGCAGACGTGCCGGACCAGAAAACTAACCGGTCTCGGGACGAACAATCCGGCCGGAGCTCTTGGAAGACCCCGCCGGGTACTGTGATCTACCGGTCAGTGCGCGAAGCGAAGGGGTGAACG
>CABEDN010000122.1_pt1 | contig 11329 bp, 2 predicted proteins | sample 3423051 | NCBI WGS metagenome assembly CABEDN01 (sample SAMEA5534330, study PRJEB31848) | metagenome | biome: tundra; feature: field; material: soil | place: USA | collected 2013-05 | depth 0.15 m
GTGCCGGCTGCTGCTGGCGGACACCGCGGCCGCCGCCGTGCTCACCGCGGCCGTCTCGCGGGACGAGCTAGGCCGCTGTACCGCCGCCCCCGTGCTGGCGGCCGACGCCCACGCCGGAGACGAGCTGGGGCAGGCCGTGCCCGGCGCCGGGCCGGAGCCGGGGGATCTGGCCTACGTCATCTACACCTCCGGGTCCACCGGCCGTCCCAAGGGCGCGATGCTGAGCCATCGCGGGCCCGCGGCCACGATCGCGGAGGTGAACCGCAGGTTCGGCGTCGGTCCGCGGGACGTCCTGCTCGGCCTCTCGTCGCTGTGCTTCGACCTGTCCGTCTACGACATCTTCGGCGCGGCCGACGCCGAGGCGGCGCTCGTCCTGCCCGAGCCGGACGCCGGGCCGGCCCGCTGGCTCGAACTGGCCCGCGCCCACCGCGTCACCGTGTGGAACTCGGTGCCCGCGCTCATGGACCTGCTCACCACCCAGGCCCTGGCGACCGGGACCCGGCTGCCGGAGCTGCGGCTGGTCCTGCTGAGCGGGGACTGGATCCCGGTCGGCCTACCCCAGCGGGTCCGCGAGGTCGCCCCGGCGGCCCAGGTGGTCAGCCTGGGCGGCGCCACTGAGGCGTCCATCTGGTCGATCTGCTACCCGGTCGGCCGGACCGACCCGGGCTGGGCCAGCATCCCCTACGGCCGGCCGCTGGCCGGCCAGCGCTGGTTCGTCCTGGACGAGCTCGGCCGGGACGCCCCGACCTGGGTGACCGGTGAGCTGTTCATCGGAGGGGCCGGGGTGGCGCTTGGCTACCTCAACGACCCGGCCATGACCGCGGCCGCGTTCGTGTCCCGCCCGGGCACCGGCGAGCGCCTGTACCGCACCGGCGACCTGGGCCGCTACCTGCCGAGCGGAGACATCGAGTTCCTCGGCCGGGCCGATTTCCAGCTCAAGATCCAGGGCTTCCGGGTCGAGCCGGGGGAGATCGAGAACGCGCTGACCGGGCATCCGGAAGTGAACCAGGCCGTTGTGGTGGCACGGCCGTCGGGATCGGGCAGGCAGCTGGCCGCCTTCGTGACCCTCGCCGACCGCGCCACCGCCAGCGCGGCGTCGCTGCGCGATTACCTGGCCGACTCGCTGCCCCGCTACCTGCTGCCCAGCTACATCACGGTGCTTGACCGGCTGCCGCTGACCGCCAACGGCAAGCTGGACCGCCGGGCGCTGGCCGCGCCCGTGTCGGCCCGGCCGCGCCGGTACGTGGCCCCGAGCACGCCGACGCAGCGCGCCCTCGTGCCGATCTGGGAGGAGGTGCTGGCCACCCGGCCGGTCGGGGCCGAGGATGACTTCTTCGAGCTGGGCGGGCAGTCGTTCGCGGCCCTGCAGATGACCGTGCTGCTCGACCAGCGGCTCGGCCGCTGCGTCGCCCCGGGGGTGCTGCTGGAACGGCGGACGGTCGCGGCGCTGGCGCAGTGGCTGGACACGCCGGCCTGCGAGGAGTCCCCGCTGGTCACGTTGCAGCCGTCCGGGACCGGGACACCCTGGTTCTTCGTCCACCCGGCGGGCGGCAACGTGCTGTGCTACCGCGGCCTCGCCGCCCGGTCCCGGCGGCCGTTTTACGCGTTCCAGGCCGCCGTCTCCACCGGGCAGGAGCCCGCGGCCACGGTCCGTGACATGGCCGCGGCCTACCTGCGCGCGCTACGCGAGGTCCAGCCGTCTGGCCCCTACCTGCTCGGCGGCTGGTCCTCGGGCGCGGTGATCGCGTTCGAGCTTGCCGCACAACTCCAGGCCCAGGGGGAGACCGTCGCCCGGCTGGTCGTCGCCGACGCGCCGGCTCCGCAGACCCAGCCCCGCCCCGGCGACGTCACGGTCCTGCTGTGGTTTCTCGAGGACACGGCGCCGGGATTCGACGCCGGACTGGTGTCGCCCGGCGTTCTCGGCAAGCTCGCGGCGGCGCCGCCGGCGCGCCGTCTGGAACGCGCCCTGGCGCTGGCCAGGGAGCAGGGCAGCGACCCGGGCGGGCTGGACGCGGCGGCCGCGGCGACGGCCCTGGGTGTCTTCCGCCGCGTCATCGCGGCCTGCGCCAGCTACCAGGCGCGGCCTGCGGCGGCGCCCATCACCGTGGTCCGCGCGGCCGACGGGCAGGTCGCCGAGTTCGCCAGGCACCCATGCGCGACGGCCGCGGACTGGGGCTGGGCCCGGCTGGCCGGCGCCGGGACGGACGTGGTGACCGTCCCAGGCACCCACCACACCATGCTCAGCGAGGCGAACGTGACCGCCGTCGCGGACGTCCTCAACGGCGTGACACCCGAGGCGGACCACGCGCGCTCGTGACCGGTCGGCGTACGGCGGAAGGAGTCAGAGATGGTGCAGGACCTCCTGCTGGAACTGCACCGGCGCGGGATCAGGCTCCGGCTGGACGACGGCCGCCTCGACGTACTCGCCCCGCCCGGTGCGCTGACCCCGCGGCTGCGGGATGAACTGCGATTCCGCGGCGAGGAGCTCAAAGAGTTGCTCGGCCGGACGCAGGGCGGTGCCCCGGGCCCCGTCGAGCTCGTCGCCCAGCCGGACCGGCGGCACGAGCCGTTCCCGCTGACCGATATCCAGCACGCCTACTGGGTAGGCCGCAACCCCGCGGTCGGGCTCGGCGGGGTGGCCACCCACTACTACGTCGAGCTGACCGCGGACGAGCTGGACGTGCCCAGGCTCTCCGCGAGCTTGCGCCGCGTGATCGAGCGGCACGACATGCTTCGCGCGGTCATCACCGAGGACGGTCAGCAGCAGGTCCTGTCCGAGGTGCCGCCGTACGAGATCGCCGTCGCCGACCTGCGGGGGGCGGAGCCGGCCCGGCAGGAGGCGGAGCTGGCGCGCATCAGGGCAGGCCTCGCGGGCCAGGTCTTCCCGGCCGGGCAGTGGCCGCTGTTCGAGTTCCGGATCACCCGGCTCTCACAGCGGCAGCTGGTCCTGCACCTCAGCATCGACCTGCTCGTCGCCGACGGCTACAGCATGCTGCTGCTGCTGCGGGACTGGCGCCGGTTCTACGAGGACCCTAGCTGGCTGCCTGAGCCGTTGGGGTTTTCGTTCCGCGACTACGTGCTGACCGAGCAGAGGATGCTGAAGGACGCCCAGCACGAGCGGGCCAGGCAGTACTGGCTCGCCCGGCTCGGCTCGCTGCCGCCCGCTCCTGCGCTGCCGTTCGCCGCCGATCCCGCCCAGATGACGCGGCCGCGGTTCACCCGGCGGCGGGCCAGCGTCGGCCGGGATCGGTGGGAGGAGATCAAGCGGCAGGCCCGGGCGCGCGGCCTGACCCCGTCCGCAGTCCTCATGACCGCCTTCGCCGACGTGCTCAGGCGGTGGTCCGAGCGGGCCGACCTCACGCTGAACCTGTCGCTTTTCAACCGGCCGCCGCTGCATCCCCGGATCGGGGAGGTCATCGGGGATTTCACCTCGGTCGTGCTGCTCGGCGTCACCGGTTCGCCCACCGAGCCGTTCGCGGACCGGGCCCGAGCGCTGCGTCAGCAGCTCATGCGCGACCTCGAGCATTCCTCCTTCAGCGGCGTGCAGCTGCTGCGGGAACGCGCGCGGCAGCAGGGCGGCGGCCTGTCCGCCATCATGCCGGTCGTCTTCACCAGCGTGATCGGGCATACCGTGCCCGGCAGCCCGGACGGCAGCTTCGGCCTGTTCGGCGGGCGCGGCTTCTTCGGCACCTACCGGTTCGGTATCAGCCAGACCCCCCAGGTGGCGCTGGATCATCAGGTCGCCGAGGAAGCCGGGGACCTGTACTTCAACTGGGACGCGGTCGAGGAGCTGTTCCCGCCGCGGCTGCTCGACGACATGTTCGCGGCTTACCGTGACCTGCTCGGCCGGCTGAGCCGGGACCCTGGCTGCTGGGACGAGCCGTCCCGGGGCGTGCCGCTGCCCGACTGGCAGGCCGCGGAACGCCGGCGGGCCAACAGCACCGCTGTTCCCGCCGCGCCGCGGACCCTGCCCGGGCTGGTCGGCGAGCAGGTCGCGCGCCGCCCGGACGCCACGGCGGTGATCGCCCACGACGGTGAGCTCAGTTACCGGGAGGTAGCCGAGCGCGCGAGCCGGCTGGCGGGCCATCTGGCCGCGCACGGGGCCGGTGCTGGCCACTTGGTCGCGGTGGTGATGGAACGCGGCCGTGACGTCGTGCCCGCCCTGCTCGGCGTGACCGAGTCGGGCGCCGCCTACCTGCCCGTTGATCCGGACTGGCCAGCCGCCCGGCGCCATCAGCTGCTGGCGGAGGGCGAAGTCACACTGGCCGTCACCACCCCCGCGCTGCGCGACAGCCTGTCCTGGCCGCCCGGAGTGCGGCCGGTCACCATGGCGGACGCCCCGCCGGGCCGTCCCTCGCCGGGCCCGGCGAGGGACGGCCCGGCCCCGGCGGACCTCGCCTACGTGATCTACACCTCCGGGTCCACCGGGAAGCCGAAGGGCGTGATGGTCGAGCACGGCAGCGCGGCCAACACCGTCGCCGACATCAACCAGCGATTCGGGATAGGGCCGGCCGACCGCGTGCTCGCGCTCTCGGCGCTCAGCTTCGACCTGTCCGTCTACGACGTCTTCGGGACGCTGGCGGCCGGCGCCGCCGTGGTTCTGCCCTCCCCGGCCGGTGCCCACGACCCGGCCCATTGGGACACCCTGCTGACTCGTCACCGGGTGACCGTGTGGAACTCGGTGCCCGCCCTGATGCAGGCCAGGCTTGACGCCTATGGCCGGCCGGACGCGCCGCCGAGGACCGGGCTCCGGCTGGTCATGCTCAGCGGGGACTGGATCCCGGTTACGCAACCGGACGCCATCAGGCGGCACCACCCGGGCGCGCGGGTGGTCAGCCTGGGCGGCGCGACCGAGGCCGCCATCTGGTCGATCTGGTACCCGATCGGCGAGGTGCCGCCGGAATGGTCTCGCATCCCGTACGGCACACCGCTGTCCAACCAGACCATGCACGTCCTGGACGGGCAGTTCGACGACTGCCCGGTCTGGGTGACCGGCGAGATCTACATCGGCGGGGCGGGCGTGGCCCGCGGATACTGGGCCGACCCGGAGCGGACCGCCGAGCGGTTCCTCCTCCACCCCGGCACCGGCGAGCGGCTGTACCGGACCGGGGACCTCGGCCGGTACCTTCCCGGGGGCGACATCGAGTTCCTCGGCCGGGCCGATTCCCAGGTCAAGCTGAACGGCCACCGGATCGAGCTCGGCGAGATCGCCGCCGCCCTCGAGCGGCAGGACGGAGTCAGGGAAGCGCTGGCCACGGTGGCCGCAAACCCGGCCACGGGCAAGCGCCAGCTGGTCGCCTACGTGGTGCCCGACCGGCATGACCCGGGCCTGGCCGGGCCGGCCACGGCCCCCGGGACCGGCCCGGCCTGGTCAGCCGCCAGGGACGCGGCCGGGGCCGCGTGGCAGCAGGGCAGCGCCGAGCTGGCCGCCGAGCTCACGCGCTACCACGGCATGCTGCGGGCCTTCAACGTCGCGTCCGTCCCGCTCATCTCCCAGACGCTGGCCCGGCTGGGCTGTTTCACCGCGGCCGGGGACACCGCTAGCGCCGCCCAGGTCATCGACCGGTGCGGCAGCAAGCTCGAGTACTACGGGCTGGTCGAGCAGTGGCTGCGGCTGCTCACCCGGGCCGGCGTGCTGACCGGGGCGGAGCAGCCCGGCCAGTACCGCTGCCCGGCGGGGCTTGACGTGGCTGCCCTGGACCGCCAGGTCGCCGACGGGCTGGCCGGGCTGGCGGAGCACGAGGCGCCCCGGGCGCTGGCGGAGTACTTCGGCCAGTGCGCCCGCCATCAGGCCGAGCTGCTGCGCGGTGAGGTCAACCTCCGCGAGTTCCTGCTACCCGGCGGGAGCTGGGAGGTCACCGAGGCGATGTACGCCCGCAACCCGCTGGCGCGGCTGGAGAACCGGGTCCTGGGCGAGGCGGCCGGGGCGTTCGCAGCCGCCTGGCACGGGAGCCCGGTCCGCGTCCTTGAGGTGGGCGCGGGCACCGGGGCGACCTCGGCCGAGGTGCTGGCCCGGCTCCCGGCCGGGGGCAGCCGGTACTCGTTCACCGACATATCGCTGTTCTTCACCGAGGCCGCCAGGTCCCGGCTCGCCGCCTACCCGTTCGTTGACTTCAGGACCTTCGACATCGACGCGGACCCGGCCGTGCAGGGTTTCGTGCCCGGCTCGGCCGACGTCGTGCTCGCCGCCAACGTCCTGCACAACGCCAGGCACCTGGACCTGACGCTGCGCCGCCTGGGGTCCGTCCTGGGGTCAGGAGGACTGCTGGCCCTGATCGAGAACACCGTCAACGAGCCCTTCCACCTGGTCACCGTGGGCTTCTACCAGGACCTGGGCCGGTACGAGGATGACAGGACGCTACCGCTGCTCGATCCGGCGGGCTGGGGTAACCGGCTGCGGGCAGCGGGCTTCGGGCGGTTCGCGGTCCTCCCGGGGCCCGGCGACCCGGCCGGTCAGCACGTCATCCTGGCCGAGGCGCCGGTCACCCGAGCCCGGCTCGACCCGGCCGGTCTGCGGGCCGCGCTGGCCGAGCTGCTGCCCGGCTACCTGGTCCCGCAGCATTACCTGGTCCTCGACCAGTTCCCGCTCAGCCCGAACGGCAAGGTCGACCGGGCCGGGCTGCCCGCCCCCTGGACCGAGACCAGGCCGGCCGAGCCGTCACCGCCGCGGGACGCCGCAGAACAGCAGTTGCTCGCCATCTGGCGGGACACGCTCGCGCGGAGCGACTTCGGGGTGAACGACAACTTCTTCGAGCTGGGCGGCGACTCGCTGCATGCCCTGCGGATCATCGGCAGGCTGCGCGACGAGCTCGGCCTGGAGGCCAGCGCAGAAGAAGGGCTGCAGATACTGTTCGACAACCCCACCATCGCCGCCCTGGCGCGGGCCCTGCCCCGGTTCAGGTCCTGACATGGTTGCCGCCATGCCCGCGGGCGGCTGGGACGACATCGTGGTCGGGGCAGGCTCCTCGGGCGCGGTGCTGGCCAGCCGGCTCTCCGAGCGCCGGGGCCGGCGGGTGCTGCTGCTCGAGGCCGGGCCAGCCCGGGCGGCCGTCCCCCCGGCGCCCGGCCCGCTCGCCAGCCCGCTCGTGGATGGCCTCAACTGGGACTACCGCGCCTACATCGGCGCGGAGGGCAGCGCCCGTGACTTCCCCTACCGGGTGGGCAAGGTGATCGGCGGCTCGTCCGCGGTGAACAGCGCGATCGCGCTGCGCGGCCTGCCCGCGGACTTCGACGGCTGGGCGGCCGCGGGCAACCCGGAGTGGTCCTGGGACCGGGTCCTGCCGTACTTCAGACGGATCGAGGCCGACGCGGACTTCGGCGGGCCGGCGCACGGCGACGCCGGGCCGGTGCCCATCCGGCGCCGGGCGCCCGGCGACTACGACGCGGCCGCGGTCGCCTTCGTCCGGGCCTGCCGCGACCTCGGACTGCCGGAGGTGGCCGACCTCAACGGCAGCCTGGACGCCGGGGTGGGGCCGGTGCCCGCGAACGTGGTCGCCGGACGGCGGATGTCGGTGGCCGAGGTCTACCTGGCCGGCGCGCTGGCCCGACGCAACCTGGAGCTGCGGGCCGACTGCCAGGTGGTGCGGGTCCTGCTGGCCGGGCGCACCGTGGCCGGGGTGGAGGTGCTAAGCGGCAGGCAGCGGATGACGGCGACCGCGGCGCGGGTGACCCTGTGCGCGGGCGCGGTCGGCAGCCCCGTCATCCTGCAGCGTTCCGGCATCGGGCCGGCCGGCCCGCTGACGGCCGCGGGCGTCCGGCCCTTGGTCGTCCTGCCCGGAGTGGGGGAGAACCTCGCCGACCATCCGCTCATGGCCATCTGGTCGGTGCTCAGCGCGCGGGACTCGACGGCGAGCACGGCCGGCCACACCGTCATGGCCAGGGTCTCGGCCCAGGGCGGCCCGCCCGACCTCGCCTTGCTGCTTGGCAGCAACATCGGCGTGCCCGACATGCCGGGGATCGGGCGCATCCTCGGCCGGCGGACCAGCCTCGCGGTCTCGGCGATGCTGCTCAATCCGGCGTCCCGGGGCCGGGTCCGGATCCGGGACAGCGCACCGGGCGCCGCGCCGGCTATCGCGCTCAGCCTGGTTTCGGCGCGAGCCGATCTCGATCGGCTGATGTCGGGCACCCGGCTCGCCTGGTCCCTGGTCCGCTCGGCCCCGATGGCTGCCATCCTCCAGCGCCCGCTGGTCTGGACGGATCGGCTGATCCGCGACGAGGCGCTGCTCCGGGAGGCCCTGCCGAAGTTCGTGTCACCGATGTGGCACCCGGCGGGCACGGCCAGGATGGGACCGCCGGGCGATCACATGGCCGTGGTCGACCAGTACGGCCGGGTCAGGGGCCTGGCGGGTCTGCGGGTGGCGGACGCCTCGGTGATGCCCTCCCTGCCCAGCGCCACACCGAATCTCACCTGCATCATGATCGCGGAAAGGGTCGCGGAGTGGATGGACCGTTCCCGCTGACGGAACTGCAAGAGGCGTATCTGGTCGGCACCAGCGACGGCATCGAGCTGGGCGGGTTCCGGCCGAACTTCTACTTCGAGCTGGACATGGCCGGGCTTGACCCGGCCCGTGCCGAAGCCGCGGTCGACCAGCTCATCCGGCGGCACGAGCAGCTGCGGACGGTGCTGCTGCCGGACGGCGGCCAGCAGGCGCTCCGGCCGGACCAGGTTCCCCCGTTCCCGATACCCATCAGTGACCTGCGCGGCCGGGCCCCGGACCGGCAGGAGGAGGGCCTGCGGGCCACCCGCGAGCAGATGCTCGAGGACGGGCCCGACCCGTTCCGATGGCCGATGTTCAGGATCGCGGTCACCCGGATCCGGTCGCACCGCTGCCGGGTCCACGTCGCCATGAGCCTGCTGCTGGCCGACGCCCACAGCGTGTGGCTGTTGATCAGCGAATGGCTGGAGCTGGTCCGCGACCCGGCCGCGGCCCAGGCCCGGCCGCGGCTGACGTTCCGCGACTGCGTCCGCGCGATCGCGCAGGACCAGGACAGCCCCGGGTTCGCCGCGCACTGGGACTACTGGGAGGCACGGCTCGACTCGCTGGGGCCCGCGCCGGCCCTGCCGCTGGCCCGGCCGGTCGCCGGCCTGAGCCGGGTGCGGTTCGTCCGCCGCAGCTGCCGCCTGAGCGCCGCCGAATGGACCCGGTTCCGTGCCAACTGCCGCCAGCACCGGCTGATGCCAAGCGCGGCCCTGGCCCACGTCTACGCGGAGACGCTCGGAGCCTGGGCCGCCCACCCGCGCTTCTGCCTCAACGTGCTGCACCTGGGCTGGCTGCAGCGCCACCCGGAGTGGACGGGGGTCGTCGGCCAACTCGGCGCCACCTTGCCGCTGGAGGTGGACCTGAGCCTGGACGACGGCTTCTGGGACCGCGGCCAGCGGTTGCAAGGTCAGCTGTGGCGCGATCTGGAGCACTGTGACGTGACCGCGGTCCGGGTCATGCGCGAGGTCGCGGCTCGCCGCGGCTGGACCTCACGGGCGGCGCTGCCCTGCGTGTTCAACAGCATGCTCGGGCTCGGCGCACCGCGATCGGGCCGGCCCACTGGCCGGATCGCGGCCAGCGGCTTGCGCACGCCGCACGTCCTCATCGACAACCAGGTGCAGGACACTCCGGATCAGGGCATCGAATGCGTGTGGGACACCGTGGACGACGCGTTCCCGGCCGGCCTGCCCGCGGACATGTTCAGTGCTTACCAGAGCATGCTGCGCGAGCTGGCCGCGCCGGACGGTGCGTGGGCCCAGCCGGACCCGGTGCCGCTGCGGTACCGCGATGTCGTCGCCGTCATCAACCGGCCGACCGGCCCGCCGCCGGCCGGCCGCCTGGAGGCGGGCTTCGCCCGGCAAGCTGCGGCGCGGCCGGGCGCGACCGCGCTGATCACCGGCCGCCGCACGGTCAGCTATGGCGAGCTCGACGCCTTGTCCCGGGCCGTGGCCGGCTGGCTGCAGGCGCGTGGAACAGGCCGGGGCGACGTCGTCGCGGTGGTCATGGTCAAGGGCTGGGAGCAGGTCGCGGCGGTGCTGGGTGTGCTGCGGGCCGGGGCGGCGTACTGCCCGGTCGACGCGTCCTTGCCCGCCATGCGCATCCGGCAGCTGCTCGGCCAGTGCCGCGCCGCTGCCGTACTGACCCAGTCCCACGCCGGCCCGGCGTCCGGGCCGGACCCGGGCGTGCCGGTGCTCGCGGTCGACCAGATCACGGGCGGCGCGCCCCGGCTCGCTTCGCACGGCGGCGTCCAGGAAGACCTGGCCTACGTGATCTACACGTCGGGATCTACCGGATCGCCCAAGGGGGTGATGATCGAGCACCGCAGCGCGCTGAACACGATCGCCGACATCAATACCCGGCTAGGCCTGGGACGAGGCGACCGCGTCTTCGGCGTCTCGTCGCTGAGCTTCGACCTGTCGGTGTGGGATATCTTCGGCACCCTGGCCGCGGGGGCCGCCCTGGTCCTGCCGGAGTCCGGAGACCCCGACCCGGCCCGGTGGTCGGCCGCGGCGGCCGCGCACGCGGTCACGGTGTGGAACTCGGTACCTGCGATCGCCGAAATGCTGGCCGAGGCCACCGAACACGGACCTGCCGCGGTCCGTCCCCCGGTCAGGGCGTTCCTGCTGAGCGGCGACTGGATCCCGACGTCACTGCCTGGCCGGGTCCGGCGGCTGTGGCCGGCCGCCAGGCTCCTCGCCCTGGGCGGCGCCACCGAGGCCGCCATCTGGTCCAACGGCCTCGAGATCGAGACGGTCGATCCGGCCTGGCCCAGCATCCCGTACGGCAAGCCGCTGACCGGTCAGACCATCCGAGTCCTCGACCACCGGCTGGCCGTGCGGGCACCCTGGGCCGAAGGGCGCATCTATATCGGCGGCGCCGGCCTGGCGCGCGGTTACCTGGGCGATCAGGACCGTACCGCTGAGCGCTTCATCCGTCACCCGGGCACTGGCGAGCGCCTGTACTGGACCGGCGACCTGGGACGGTACTGGCCGGACGGGACCATCGAGCTGCTCGGCCGGGAGGACAGGCAACTCAAGATCCAGGGTTTCCGGGTGGAGCCGGGTGAGGTGGAGGCGGCGATCCGTGCCGAACCTGGGGTGCGCGCGTGCGCGGTCGGTGCCGAGACCGCAGCCGCCGGCCAGCGGCGGCTGGTGGCGCTGGCCGTTCCGGAGCAGGGCGTCCGGCTGGAGGGCACGGCCATCCTGGCCGCGCTGCGCGACCGGTTGCCGCATTACCTGGTCCCGGCCCGGATCGAGGTGGTCAGGGAGCTGCCTCTGACGCCGAACGGCAAGCTGGACATGGCCGGGGCGCTCGCCTCGGTGTCGGCGGCGGCCGGGCCGGCCCAGGGG